>Ga0302320_10000324_pt1 | contig 111126 bp, 103 predicted proteins | sample Bog_T0_3_FD_202130 | JGI IMG/M metagenome (GOLD analysis project Ga0302320, IMG submission 202130) | Peat permafrost microbial communities from Stordalen Mire near Abisko, Sweden - Bog_T0_3 | ecosystem: Environmental > Terrestrial > Soil > Wetlands > Peat | place: Sweden: Abisko, Stordalen... | reverse complement strand
GCGAGAATTGCGCCGACTGCGTGGGCGCGGGCAGGCGAGACGCCTGCCCTACCTTTAACTGGCGAACACCAAAAAATCAACGCCGCACTGGCACTGGCGACGGTGGAGGTTTTGCAAAAGCAAATTCCGGTCAGCGAAGAAAAAATCCGCGAAGGTTTGCAAAACGTGAACTGGCCGGGAAGATTGCAGTTGATTGAAAAATCAAACGGCCAGAAATTTTTGCTCGACGGCGCGCACAATGTGGCGGGCATGGAAGCCTTGCGCGCCGCTTTGCCAGCTGGCGTTGCGCTCACGTTCATCGTGGGCTTTCTCGGCGACAAGGATTGGCGGCCGATGTGCGAAATTCTCGCGCCGCTCGCGGTGAAAATTTTCTGCGTGCCGGTCGCCAGCGCGCGCACGGCGGACGCGCACGAACTGGCAAAAACTTTTTATGCCGCGAACCCGAATGCGGAAGTTGTCGCGCTCGAAAATTTCAAAGAAGCGATAATCGCCAGCAAAAATGAACCTTTTATTGTGATCACGGGTTCGCTGTATTTGGTGGGTGAAGCGCTGGAGCAGCTGGGATTTTTACCGGATGACGCGGGCGAGCGCGGCCTCAACGAATGGACGGCCAGGCGATAAGAGTGCGGCAAGTCGCGGCCAAGGGTGGCTTATACTTTTCTTCCGTCGTTGACGCTGGGCTAATGGATAACTACTTTAGTTGAGTTATGGCCTACGCTGATACCCTTCCTCCGCAACGCAAGTTCGGGCAAACCACGCGCCCTGATGCCTGGTGGGTGCAGCCGCTGTTCGTTTTTCTCGGCTTTTCCGCGTTCATAATTTACTCGACGTGGGCGGCGTTTCATCCGCTGTATCACGGCGCGTGTGCGTATTGGTATGGCGGCTTTCACGGCGAAAATGGCGGCGCGGATTATCTCTCGCCGTTTTACTCGCCGGAATTTTGGGGAACGTCGCCGCACGCGCTGTTCGGCGTCGCACCGACTTGGTGGCCGGCGTTTCTGCCCGCGTTCTCGCCGGCATTTTTGATTCTCTGGATTCCGGGCGGCTTTCGTTTCACCTGCTATTACTATCGCGGCGCGTATTACAAGGCGTTCTGGGCCGACCCGATCAACTGTGCCGTCGGCGAACCGCGCAAAACATTTCTCGGCGAACGCTCCTTTCCGCTCATCATACAAAACGTCCACCGCTATTTTCTTTACCTCGCGCTCGTGTTTGTGGTTTTGCTTTCGTATGACGCGTTTCTGGGAATGTGGTTCACGGACGCGCTCGGCAAAAAACATTTCGGCATCGGCGTCGGCACGATCATCATGGTGTTGAACGCGGTGTTCATCGGGCTTTACACTTGCGGCTGCCATTCGCTGAGGCATCTCGTCGGCGGATTTTTGGATTCAAAAACCAAAGCACCGTCGTGCGCGAAAACTTACAACTGCGTGACCTGCCTCAACACGCGCCACATGCTGTGGGCGTGGATCAGTCTGTTTTGGGTCGGGTTCACGGATGTCTACATCCGCCTGTGCGTGACGGGCGTCATCCGTGATTATAACTGGCACTTTTGAAAATGAACGAGTGGCAATGACTAATTGCTAAATCCTAATGACTAAAGAATTTCAAATGACGAATGACAAATTCAATTCCGATGCGCTTGTAATACGTTTGTCAATCGGGCTTCGTCATTCTTTAGTCATTATGGTTTCGTCATTAGGAATTTTCCCGGACGCGGGCGGCGCACAATAATTTTTTGATTTGAGCATGGCTACCAATTACGAAACTCACGAATACGACGTGCTGGTCATCGGCGCGGGCGGCGCGGGATTGCGCGCGGCCATCGAGGCGAGTGCGGCGGGCGTCAAGGTCGGTCTGATTTGCAAATCGCTTCTCGGCAAAGCGCACACCGTGATGGCCGAAGGCGGCATGGCGGCGGCGATGGGCAACGTGGACGACCGCGACAGTTGGAAAGTCCATTTCGCCGACACGATGCGCGGCGGGCAATACGTCAACAACTGGCGCATGGCCGAACTGCACGCGAAGGAAGCGCCTTCGCGCGTTCATGAACTCGAAGCATGGGGCGCCGTGTTTGATCGCACGAAGGAAGGAAAAATTTCTCAGCGCAATTTCGGCGGCCATCGTTATCCACGTCTCGCGCACGTCGGCGACCGCACAGGACTTGAACTGATTCGCACGCTTCAAGATCACGGCATTCATCAAGGCATCACGGTTCACATGGAATACACGATTGTTTCCCTGTTGAAAGATGGCGACCGCGTGGTTGGCGCGTTTGGTTATGACCGCGAGCGCGGACGTTTTCGGATTTTCAAAGCGAAGGCCGTCGTCGTTTGCACCGGCGGTTTGGGCCGCGCGTATGCGGTCACGAGCAATTCATGGGAAGGCACGGGCGACGGCGTTTCGCTCGCATATCACGCGGGCGCGGAATTGCTCGACATGGAATTCATCCAGTTTCATCCGACCGGCATGATCTGGCCGCCGAGCGTGAAAGGCATTTTGGTCACGGAAAGTGTGCGCGGTGAGGGCGGCGTGTTGCGCAACAAGGACGGCAAGCGCTTCATGTATGACGACATTCCCGAAAATTACAAATCGCAGACCTCGACCGACCCCGAAGAAGGCTGGCGTTATACGCAGAACGACAAAAATGCGAAACGCCCGCCGGAATTGCTGACGCGCGATCATGTCGCGCGCTGCATCAATCGCGAAGTGAAGGCCGGCCGCGGCAGTCCGCACGGCGGCGTGTTTCTGGACATCTCGTGGATCAAGGAAAAAATTCCGAACTCCGCCGAGCACATCAAGCGCAAGCTGCCTTCGATGTATCATCAGTTTATGCAGCTCGCGAACCTCGACATCACGAAGGAGCCGATGGAAATCGGCCCGACCACGCATTACGCGATGGGCGGCATCCGCGTGAACGGCGAGACACAGGCGACGAATGTGCCGGGGCTTTTCGCCGCGGGCGAGTGCGCCGCCGGGTTGCACGGCGCGAATCGTCTAGGCGGAAATTCACTTTCCGACCTCATTGTCTTCGGCAAACGCGCCGGAGAATTTGCCGCAAAATACGCGAAGGAAAATTCCGCCGGCAAAGTCAACGACACGCAAGTCGAGGCCGCTTACAAAGAAGCCGTCGAGCCATTCGAGCGTCCGGCGGACGGCAGCACCGAAGGCCCGTATCAAGTGCAATACGATTTGCAGAACATGATGCAGGCGAATGTCGGCATCGTGCGTTTGCAAAACGAAATGGAATTCGCGCTCGACGGCATCGCGAAGCTCAAGGCGCGCGCCGCGAAAGTCGCGGTGTTGGGCCATCTCGAATACAACCCCGGCTGGCACACGGCGATTGACTTGAAACATTTGCTCACGTGCGCCGAGGCGATCACCTTGTGTTCACTCGACCGCAAGGAAAGCCGTGGCGGACATTTCCGCGAAGATTTTCCGAACAAAGATCCCGAAGCGCAGAAATACAATGCCGTCATTTTCAAGGCCACCGATGGTTCCATGAAATTGCGCCGCGAACCGATTCCGGCGATCAGTGAAGATCTCAAACAAGTCATCGAGGAGATGAAATGAACAAACAAGTCACTTTCAAAATCTGGCGCACCGACGCGAACGGCGGCGGCAAGCTGGTGGATTACACCACGGAAATCACCGAAGGTTTGGTGGTGCTCGACGTCATTCACAAAATTCAGGCGACGCAGGCCAACGATCTCGCATGCCGCTGGAATTGCAAGGCCGGCAAATGCGGTTCGTGTTCGGCGGAAGTCAACGGCATACCGAAACTCATGTGCATGACGCGCATGGACACGTTGAACACCGACAAGCCCATCACGGTAGAGCCGATGCGCGCGTTTCCGAGCATCCGCGATCTGGCGACGGACGTGTCGTGGAATTTCCGCGTCAAAACGAAAATCAAAAAATTCAAGCCGCGCGCGCCTGATGCGCCGGACGGCACTTGGCGGATGCAGCAGCAGGACGTTGACCGCGTGCAGGAATTTCGCAAGTGCATCGAATGTTTTCTCTGCCAGGATGTCTGCCACGTTTTGCGCGACCATCACAAGCACGAGGAATTCATCGGCCCGCGTTTTCTGGTTTACACCGCCGCGCTGGAAATGCACCCGCTCGACACCGAAGACCGTTTGCCGGAACTCAAACAGTCGCAAGGCATCGGCTTCTGCAACATCACCAAGTGCTGCACGAAAGTCTGCCCCGAACACATCACCATAACCGACAACGCGATCATTCCGCTGAAGGAACGCGTCGTGGATGAATACTACGATCCGCTCGGCTGGCTCTGGAAAAAAATCCGGCCGCAGGGTTGAACGCGCGGTTTCCGGGTAAATTCGGCTGCAGAAGATTCAAGCAAATCTGCAAAAGAATATGGCCTTTTGAATATTGGTTTTGCTAGAGTTTGCACATTCAATAAATTTTATGAGTAAATTTTTACCACTGGGCAAATTCTCCTTCGGCATGGGCGACCGTTTCGCGCATCAAGGCAAAGCGCAGTTGCGCGCGTGCGTCCTTGCGACCGAACTCGGCGCGGAAGTCGTTCCCGTCTGGAACAAATCCAACCGTGAACACACTTTTATCGGCACCGAGCCGTCGAGCCTGCGTGCTGAAGCGGACGCGGCGGTGAAGGCGCTCGGCTGGAAAAAATCTTATCACGTTGACGCCGACCACATCCGGCTCGAGACGGTGGATCGTTTCATCGCGCCGTCGGATTTTTTCACGATTGACGTGGCGGATAGCATCGGCAAACCGGCGGACGCGAAGGACATCAAAAAATTTATCGCGCGCCATCCCGAACTCATCGGGAAAATTTCCATTCCAAAAATCAGCCATCGGTTTGAAATCACGCGCGCGGAAGTCGAGCGCGTTGCCAACAAATTTCTGCTCGCGGTGCGGGACGCGGGGAAAATCTATCGCCACATCGCCAAGGCCAAGGGCGCGAAGAATTTCATCACCGAAGTTTCGATGGACGAAACCGACAGCCCGCAGACGCCGCCGGAGCTTTTGATCATTCTCGCCGCGCTCGCGGATGAAAAAATTCCGATCCAGACCATCGCGCCGAAATTCACTGGGCGTTTCAACAAAGGCGTGGATTACGTAGGCGAAATCAAACAATTTGAAAAGGAATTCAACGAAGACCTAGCGGTCATCGCGTTTGCGATCAAGAAATATGGTCTGCCCGCGTCGCTCAAGTTGAGCGTCCATTCCGGCAGCGACAAATTTTCCATCTACGCGCCGATCCGCAAGGCGCTGAAAAAATTCGGCGCGGGTCTGCACATTAAAACCGCCGGCACGACCTGGCTTGAAGAACTCATCGGCCTCGCGGACGCGGGCGGCGACGGTTTGGAAATTGCGAAAGAAATTTACGCCTACGCCATCGAACACGTTGACGAATTTTGCGCGCCTTACGCCAGCGTAATTGACATTGATAAAAAGAAACTGCCGTCCGCCGCGAAGGTGAATGGCTGGAATTCCAAGCAATTTGTGTCCGCGCTGCGCCACGACCAGAAAAACAAAAGTTACAATCCAAGTTTCCGCCAGTTGCTGCACGTCAGCTTCAAAGTCGCGGCGAAAAAAGGCGACTGCTATCTGGACGCGCTGAAAAAACACGAGGCGATTGTCGCCAAAAACGTCACGGAAAATCTTTTCGAGCGGCACCTGAAGCCGTTATTGTTGGGCAGATAAGTTATGGCCTTCATCCACGAAGATTTTTTGCTCGGCACCAAAACGGCGCGCAAGTTGTATCATAAATACGCCGAGGTCGAGCCGATCTTCGATTATCACTGCCACATTTCACCGAAGGACATCGCGAACAACCGCCAGTTCAAAAACCTGTTTGAGATCTGGCTCGAAGGCGACCATTACAAATGGCGCGCGATGCGCAGCAACGGCGTCGCGGAAAAATTCTGCACGGGCAAAGCCACGCCGGAGCAAAAATTCAACGCGTGGGCGAAAACCGTTCCGCACACGTTGCGAAATCCGCTGTATCACTGGACGCATTTGGAACTGAAACGCTATTTTGGCATCACGGATTTGCTTGATGAAAAGTCCGCCGAGAGAATCTGGCAGATGGCAAACGAAAAACTAGCCACGCCCGCGCTCAAGACGCATGGCATCCTGAAAAAATTCAAGGTCAAAGTCGTCTGCACGACGGATGATCCGGTGGACAGTCTCGCAGATCATCGGCTCTTTGCGAAATCGGGTCATCCGACGAAAATGCTGCCGGCGTTCCGGCCCGACAAGGCGTTGACGGTGAACTTGCCCTTTCATTTCAATCGCTGGGTCGAGCAGCTTTCCGCCGCCGCGAACGTGGACGTGAACAGTTTCGGCGCGTTGCTCATCGCTTTGAAAAAGCGCCACGATTTTTTCCATGCGCAAGGCTGCCGTTTGTCCGACCACGGCATGAACCATTGTTTCGCGGATTTTTGTTCGGAAAAAGTGGCCGCCGGAATTTTCGACAAGGCGCGCAAAAGTGAAGCCGTTTCGCCGCTGGAACATTCGCAGTTCGCGTCATTCATGATGCTGTTTTTCGGCCAGCTCGACGCGAAGCGCGGCTGGACGAAGCAGCTTCACCTCGGAGCGCTGCGCAGCAACAACACGCGGCTGCTCAAGCAGCTTGGCCCGGACACGGGCTTTGATTCGATTGGCGATTGGTCGCAGACGCAGACGCTCGCGGCATATCTGGACAGACTGGATTCGGAAAATGCGTTGCCGAAGACGATCATTTACAATCTGAATCCGGCGGACAATTACGCGTTTGCCGCGATGATCGGAAATTTTCAGGACGGCACGACTCCGGGAAAAATCCAATATGGCTCCGGCTGGTGGTTTCTCGATCAAAAGGAAGGCATGGAAATGCAGATGAACGCGCTGTCGAATCTCGGCCTGCTCTCACGCTTCATCGGCATGATCACGGACTCGCGCTCGTTCATGAGCTATCCGCGCCATGAGTATTTCCGCCGCACGCTCTGCAATCTGGTCGGCAATGACATCGAAAGCGGCGCGATTCCGAACGACGAAAAACTGGTTGGACCGATGATCAAAAACATCTGCTACGCGAACGCGAAAAATTACCTGGCGTTTCCGGGAGTGAATTAAAACGGCTCCGGCAATTAGCAAATTGACCGGGCGGATCGTTTCAGTTTTAATCGGAAGGATTTCCACAAAAATTATGAGCGTAAAAAATTTTCTGTCACTGGTCGCATTTTCAATTGTCGGACTGACTTTGACCGGTTGTCATACGCCGGAAACCGTCACGAACGCGCGCGGACCTTGGGCGGAGACGCCGTGCATGGCTGTGCTTGACCGTTTTACCGCCGCCGAAGTGCCGGCGCTGGGGCCGGCGGAAACCGAGGCGCCGATTGGCAGTTGGACGAATGGTGTCACGCCCGCCGATCTGCCCGGCAAGGGCTTGGCGCAACATCCGATGCTCTACGCGGGCGAGAATTACAACAAGATGTTTCTCATCAACGACGGCAAGGTGATTTGGACTTACCAGACCGGCAAGGGCTACGAATATGACGACGTCTGGATGCTGTCCAACGGCAACATTTTGTTCACGCGGATGCAGTATCTGGCCGAAATCACGCCGGACAAAAAAGTGGTGTGGCGCTACGACTGCACCGACCCCAACGGCAAAAGCACCAATCACACGGAAGTCCACACCTGCCAGCCCATCGGCCTGGATCGCGTGATGTTCGTCCTGAACGGCGTGCCACCCCGGCTGCTGGTTGTCAACATCAAGACCGGCGCGGTCGAGGTGAATCATGCCTTGCCCGACGAGTTGTTCAACGTCAACGCGGTTCACGGGCAGTTTCGCCGGGCGCGTTACACCGCGCAGGGAACGTATCTCCTTGCCTGCCTCGGCCGGAACCAAGTGGTGGAATTGGACAAAAATTTCAAGGAAGTCTGGAGTTACAAAATCAATTCGCCGTGGGCCGCGCTCCGCCTCAAAAACGGCAACACGCTCATCACCGATGAAAAGGACAGCCTGACACGCGAGGTCAGTCCCCAGGGCGAGACAGTCTGGGAATTCAAGAACACCGACCTGCCGGAGCCTTACCGGTTTGTCGAGGCGCCGCAAAGCTGCACGCGCCTCGCCAATGGCAACACGATTTTCTGCTCACGCGGCAACCGGGGCAAGACTCCGCAAATCGTGGAAGTCACGCCGGACAAAAAGGTGGTCTGGGTTTTGCAGGACTGGAAGACGCTCGGCTCCGCAAGCGCCGTGCAAGTTTTGGACGATCCGGGCGTCCCCGAAAATCCTGGTGAATCGGCACACTGACCATCGCAAGCTTCAGTGAAAAATTTAATCGTCCTTGTTTTTCTGCTGCCGCTGGCGTTGCGCGCCGAAACCTCCGAATGGTCGCGGGTGCCGGAAATTCTCGCGCGCATTGCCCCGCCCAAATTTCCCGCGCGCGATTTTGTCATCACGAATTTCGGTGCGGTGGCCGGCGGCTCCAACGATTGCACGGCGGCGATTGCGAAGGCCATTGACGCCTGCGTCGGAGCGGGCGGCGGGCGCGTGGTGGTTCCCGCCGGAGAATTTTTGACGGGGGCAATCCATTTGAAGAGCAATGTGGATTTGCATCTGGAAACCAATTCCGCCCTGAAATTCAGCACCGACCCGAACGCGTTTCTGCCGGTCGTCTTCACGCGCTTCGAAGGCACGGAGCTTTATAATTTTTCGCCGCTCATTTACGCGCTTGGCCAGAAAAACGTCGCCGTGACTGGCGACGGCACGCTCGACGGTCAGGCTGATGACTCAAACTGGATGGCGTGGAAAAACACCAAGTCGCGCGCAACGCTGGTGAAAATGGCGGCGGACGGCGTGCCGGTGGAACAACGTCAGTTTACCGAGAGCAATCATCTGCGTCCGGATTTCATCGAGTTCAACCGTTGCGAAAATGTCTTGATCGAGGGCGTCCACATCCGCCGCTCGCCGATGTGGGAACTGCATCCGCTGCTTTGCACGAACGTGACGGTGCGCGGCGTGGACATTTTTTCGCACGGCGTAAACAACGACGGCTGCGATCCCGAAAGCTGCCGCGACGTGCTGATTGAAAAATGTTTGTTCGACACGGGCGATGATTGCATCGCGATAAAATCGGGCCGCAACGCCGATGGCCGTCGCGTCAACGTGCCTTCGGAAAATTTGATCATTCGCGACTGCACGATGCGCGACGGGCACGGCGGCGTGACGATTGGCAGCGAGATTTCCGGCAGTTGCAGCAACGTGTTCGTGGAAAATTGTGAGATGAGCAGCTCAAATCTTGTTTGTGTGCTGCGTTTGAAATCCAATGCGATGCGCGGCGGCGTGCTGCAAAATATTTTCATGCGGAACGTGAACGTGGGCCTCGTCAAGGATTCCGTTTTACAGATTGATTTTCTTTACGAGGAAGGCGCGAAGGGCAATTTCAAGCCGGTTGCACGCAATGTGGTGATGGAAAATATCACCGTCACGCAGACGCCGCGCGTGCTGAACGTGCGCGGATTTCCGGGAGCGGAAATCAGCGGCGTGCGGATTTATAATTCAACCTTCAAGCAGATCAAGAAACCGGATCAAGTCGTTGACGCCGACGTGAAGCTGGTTAATTGCACGCTGGAACCGGCAAAATAAATTCAAGGCGTCCAGCCGCCGAGAACTTTTTCGACCGTGATTTTTTCCGCATCGGCTTTGGTCAATCGTCTCGTCCAGTCAGGCCGGTTCGTCGGACTCGCACCTGCGCCGTTGCTGTTAAATTCGGCGTAGCGCGCGGTCGTGTGCGCCTCCGGTTTTTTCCAGTCGTTCCAGCCTTCGGGTCGGACGGCGGCGGACATTTCACAGTTCAAATAAATCGTGCTCGCGAAAATCCGCCACGGACGGCCAAGAAATGTTTTCACGCCCGGTTCGCCGGTGATTTTGCAGTTGGAAAAAATAAAGCCGAACGGCACTTCCGCCGGCGTCGAGGCGGCGGTCAGATAGCCGTCGCGCAACGAATGGATTTCACACTTCTCAAACCACGCGGTCGCCGCGCCGAAAATGAAATCGGCGTGGCCAGCGACATAACAGTTTTCAAAATACTGCCGTCCGCGATTGAGCAGGATCGTGTCCTGCCAGCCGAGAAAACGGCAGTGGCGAAAAATGGCGCGGTCGCCGTCCACGCGGATGGCCAGCGCCTGGCCGACCGGGCCGGCGGAATTTTCAAAGGTGAGGTTCTCCGCCGAAAAATCGTCCGCGTCAATCGTCGTCGAGGGCGTTTTGAAAGTGCCGATGGGCTGGCCATCCGCGTTGGTCATGTTCGCGTAAAGATTGAAAGTCAAAATTGTGTTCGTGGGGTTATCGCCGACGAGCCTGAAAAAACTTTTTTCGCGCTGGACGTAAATGAGTTCCTTATAAATGCCGGGCGCGAGGTGGATGACAACGGGATTTTCGCGGCTGCCCGACGGCACGGACATGATGGCCTCCTGCACGGATTTAAAACGGGCGCTGCCGTCGGCGGCGACGAAAAGGTTCGTTTGCGACGCCAAATTGGCCGCCGACGAAAACACTGCAAACATTCCGGCCAGACATTCACGCTTCATGGGAACAAATTAGAAGATTCAATTCCCGACTGCCATTGCGAAAAAGTGGTCGGAGCGACAGGATTCGAACCTGCGACGTCTTGCTCCCAAAGCAAGTGCTCTACCAGGCTGAGCTACGCTCCGATTGAGGCCATGATTGCACGAATCGGCCGGCGCGCAAGCCATTTGAGGATCCGAAAAAAATCAGAATTGTTCGGGGGAAATAATCCGCATTTCTGCCGTGCGTTCAAGCCGCCTGACAAACAGGCTGGACGCTCTGTGCGTTTAGGTTTAGTTTCCAACCATGTCATTGGAAGCTCCCGCAGCCCAAAAAAAAATCAACCTTCGCCGGCCGGACATCATGGAGGCGGTGCAGGCGCAGGTGCTGTCGCATTACCGCAGCGAACTCGTCGAACGCATCCGCACTCACGGCAGCGTGCTGGCTGCCGGCGACCTTACCGTGAAGCTCGCGAAGGAATTCGGCTTCTGCTACGGCGTCGAGCGCGCGATTGACCTGGCCTACGCCGCGCGGAAATATTTTTCCGATGTGTCGCCGCACACGCCGATTTATCTGCTCGGCGAAATCATCCACAACCCCGAGGTGAACGATCAAATCCGCAACATGGGCATCCAGATCATTTCACCCAAGCCGACGGACGAGGAGCTGGCGCAATTGCAATCCGGCGACGCCGTCATCATTCCCGCGTTCGGCACGGAAGTCGGCACGCGGAAAAAACTCGAGGCCAAAGGCTGCGTGCTGGTGGACACAACTTGCGGCGACGTGATGAGCGTGTGGAAACGCGTCCGCCAATACTCAAAGGAAAATGTCACCAGCATCATCCACGGCAAGGCCAAGCACGAGGAGACCAAGGCCACGACCTCGCAGGCGCGCGCCTACGGCAGCGGGCATTATCTCGTCGTCTTCACGCTCGCGGAGACGGATTACGTCTGCAATTACATTTTGACCGGCGGCGACAAAAATGAGTTTCTCGAAAAATTCAAGGGCGCGTATTCCACCGGTTTCGATCCGGAAGTCCATTTGCAGGCCGTCGGCGTGGCGAACCAGACGACGATGTTGCGCGGTGAAACCGAGGAGGTTCAGCGCCGCATCAAGCAGGCGATGATCAAAAAATACGGCGAGACTGAGATCGAAAAACATTTCCGCTTCTTCGACACGATTTGCGGCGCGACGCAGGACCGCCAGGACGCGCTCGAAAAAATGCTGCTTGATCCGCCGAACCTGCTGCTCGTCATCGGCGGCTACAATTCGTCGAACACGTCGCACCTCGCCGAAATGGGCGAAGCCAAGCTGCCGACGTATTTCATCAAAAACGCGGCGAAGATGGAATCGGACAAACTCATCGTCCACTATAACCAGCATTTGCATCAGGAAGTCGAAACGCGCGACTGGCTGCCGTCCGGCAAGATCACCGTCGGCGTCACGGCGGGCGCGAGCTGTCCGAACAATTTGATTGAGGACACCATCCGCCGTCTGTTTGAGCTGCGCGGCATTTCCGTCCAGGAACTGCTCAAAACAAATGATGATTTTTGAGTCGGCAAATGATGAAAATTGCATCATTTTAGGCGTATGAGAATGACAGTTGAATTGGACGAAAAGACATTGGACGAATTGATGAAGGTCACCGGACACAAAAAAAACAGTCCAGCGGTGGCGTTCGCCGTGCGGGATTTCATCAACCGGAAAAAGGCCAGGGATTTCGGCCGGATGTTACGGGAAGGCAAGTTTGACTATCCCGCCACGAACAAGGAAATCGAGTCGCGCGACATTTGATCATGGTGCTCGTGGATTCATCGGTCTGGATCGAGGCGCTGCGCCGCGACGGCAATGTCCATGTCAAACTCGCGCTCGAAGGCCTCTTGGAGAAATACGAAGCCGCGTGGTGCGGGCCGGTGAAACTTGAAGTCCTCGGCGGTGCGCGGGCGCAGGATCGGAAAAAGTTGGAGGAACAATTCAGTTGCATCCCCTATTTTCCGATGGCCGACGGCGCGTGGGATTCCGCAAAGAATCTCGCCTGGTGGCTGCGCGACAAAGGCTGCATCGCGCCGTGGAACGACATTTTGATCGCCGCGCTTTCTGTCAAGGCCGACTGCCGGATTTATGCCGTGGATAAACATTTTCAACTGATGTATCAATCTGGCGCGGGCATCCGGTTTTACCGGCCGGGTTACGCCGGGAAATACGATCCCAATTAAATTTGATTTTATGCCGCGCACGCGAACTGAACTGGAACAAATCGAGCGGCAAATCCTCGCGCCGTTCGCGCAGTTCAGCGGCGACACGCGCGGGCGCAAATTCGCCGAGGCCCCGCCCGTCTGGCGCACGCAATACCAGCGCGACCGCGACCGCGTCATCCATTCCCGCGCGTTCCGCCGGCTCGAATACAAGACGCAGGTTTTTCTGAACGGCACGGGCGACCATCTGCGCACGCGGCTCACGCACACGATCGAAGTCGCCGCCATCTCGCGCAACCTCGCCAGCGCGCTGCGGCTGAACACGGACTTGGCCGAGACGATTGCGCTGGCGCACGACCTTGGCCATTCGCCATTCGGACACAAGGGCGAGACCGTTTTGAATGAACTCATGCGCGGACACGGCGGCTTCGAGCACAATCATCACAGCCTCCGCATCGTCGAGGAACTGGAGCAAAAATATCCGAGATTCTCCGGCCTGAATCTCTCGTGGGAAGTGCTCGAAGGCCTGGCCAAGCATCAAACCGCCTTTGACCGGCCCGGCGTGAAAAAAGGTTTCGTCGCCAAAAATCCCTCGCTCGAAGCGCAGATCGCCAACCTCGCCGACGAAATCACTTATTACAGCCACGACCTCGACGACGGCCTCGACTCCGGTTTGTTGTCGGAAAAGGAATTGGCGCGCCATGTCCGGCTCTGGGCGCACGCTGCACGGCTCGTCAAAAAGGAATTTGGAAATCTTGCCGATGAGAGCCGCCGCTATTTCATCATCCGCACCATCATTGACCTGCAAATCGCCGACGTGGTGGAAACCAGCGAGCGGCTGATCACAAAAGCCGGCGTGCAATCCGCCGACGACGTGCGGAAGTTTGCCAGACCGCTCATTCAATACAGCCCAAAACGCCGCGCGCTGAACATCGAACTGCGCAGGTATCTCTACAAAAATTTGTATTTCAACGCCGTCGTCAACGAGCCGCACATCCGCGCCAAGCAATTGTTGAAAGACCTGTTCCATTTTTATTTGAAGCACCCGAAGGAAATCGGCGAGCACGCGCGCCAGCAGGTCCGGCGCATCGGCCTGCACCGCGCAGTCTGCAATTATATCGCCGGCATGACCGACCGCTACGCCATTCGCGAACACCAGCGGTTCCACGGCGACGCGCTCAAATTCGCGTGACCGTTTCGTCCGCCGGCAGTTCCGCCAGCAATTCCGCGACGGTCTTCACCTGCCCCGGCAAAATCAATTTCGGCGCGATCTCGCCCAGCGGCTGAAGCACAAACCGCCGCAGATGCGCGCGCGGATGCGGCAAAATCAATTCCGGCGAGTTGCGCGTTTCATTTCCGAACGCAATCAAATCCAAATCCAGCGGACGCGGCTCATTGAGAATTTTTTTTGGCCGGCGACCGAATTCCTTTTCCAATTTACGGAGTTTTTTGAGCAACGACAGTGGCTTCTCATCAATTTGCGGAACGAGCGCGACCATGGCATTCACAAACTTTGGCGAGTCCGGCGGGCAATCCACCGGCGTCGTCTGCCACAGCGAAGATTTAAGAATTGGCGCGTCAGAAAAATTTTGCAGCCGCGCCAGCGCATCCAAGATTATTTTCCGCGAGTCGCCGAGGTTTGAGCCAAGCGCAATAATGGCGATTGAATTGTTCATCAGCGGTCAAACCATTTCAGGCCGTTGGGCAACTCTTGCGACGCATATTCAACGTGCAGCACGCGACGATGCCTTGGATTTTCCGCCGGTGAAGATGCGTGTAAAATCAAAGGGCGCATCAATAGTGCATCGCCTTTTGATAATTCGCAAACTACTGGTTCACCCTTGGCCGTCCATTTTGAAATGTCCGCTGCGCCGAGTTTTCCGTGACAATGCGTTTCGGGAAGAACCTTCAATGCTCCGTTGCTTGCGTCACAATCATCAAGATGCAATCGAACTGTCACCATGCTCTCCAGAATTTCTCGCGGCGGATGCACATGAAGCATCTCGTCTTTGATTGACCAGCCAGTGAAATCCGGCGTCTCGATGCGTTCAGCCACGGCAATGGCCAAATCTTGATGCCACGGCACGAGCCAGTTCGCCTCTGGATTTTTGTCAAAGAAAATGGCGCGAACGGGAAACACGGATAAACCGGCGACGTTTTCCAAAAGTGAAACAAGCTTCGCAGACGTTGCGAATTGAAAAACTCGCGAACTGTTGCGGAGCAAATTCCTCACACCGCCAATTTTATTCTTTGCCAATTTTTGCTGTTGATCAAAGAGCGGAGTCAATTCCGCAGAAAGCAAATCACATTCATTGTGCTCGAAAAGTGATTTGACGACTTGGAATCCGTCTTGCTCGAATCGGCTGAAGCCTTTTCCTTCTGACTTCTGACTTCCGGCTTCTGGCTTCATTTCAACCCCAGCACGTCCTGCATGTCGTAAAGGCCGGGTTTTTGGTTCACAACCCAGATTGCAGCGCGCAGCGCGCCGTTCGCGAACGTGTCGCGGCTGGACGCCTTGTGCGTGAGTTCGAGGCGTTCGCCGGTGTTCGCAAAAATGACCGTGTGATCGCCCACGACATCGCCGCCGCGAATGGAATGGATTCCAATCTCCGCCGCCGTCCGTTCGCCAACAATGCCGGTGCGACCGTGCCGCGCGGCTTGGTCCAGTTGCAACCGGCGCACGTCCGCCAGAATTTCCGCGAGTGATTTCGCCGTGCCGCTGGGCGCGTCTTTTTTCAGCCGATGGTGCATCTCGACGACTTCCAAATCGAAATCGTTGCCAAGAATCTCTGCCGCCTTGCGCGTGAGCCAGAACAGCGTATTGACGCCCGTGGAAAAATTCGACGCGAGAACAATTGCAATTTCTGATTTCCGCTTTTCGATTACCGCTTTTTCTTTGTCCGAATGGCCGGTCGTGCCGATGACAATCGCCTTTTTATTTTTCGCACACAGTTCAACGATTGCCGGCGTTGCGTCGTGCGAACTGAAATCAATCAGGGCGTCCGTTTTGGAAATGACCGCGCGCAAATCATCGCCACGGCCAAGCGCGGCGACAACTTCCAGCGCGGGAAAGTTTTTCGCACAACTCAAAAGCGCCTGACCCATGCGGCCTTTTGCGCCGGTGATGATTATCTTCGTCATAACTTTTTACCGCCGGGACGCGGCGACGCGGAGTTTTCTAAAAATATTTTTATCTGCGCCTCCGCGTCTCTGCGGTGATTAAATCATTTCTAAACCCCGCACGCTTTCAGCGTTGCCCGCAGCTTTGCGCGGTTCGCGTCGCTCATCTTCACGAGCGGCAGGCGGTATTCCTCGGCCATCATGCCGCGCATCGCGAGCACGGCCTTGACGGGCACCGGATTCGTCTCGATGAACAAATCCTTGAACAGCGGATAAAATTTTTCATGCAAGCGCATCGCCGCCGCGATTTTGCCCGCAGAAAACAGTTTCACCATCTGCGAAACTTCATTCGGAATCACGTTGGACGCCACGCTGATGACGCCGCGCGCGCCGACGGCCATGAACGGCAGCGTCAGCGAATCGTCGCCGGACATGATCTCGAATTTCGGGCCGAGCGCCGCGCGCAATTGTGACACGCGGTCGCAGCTTCCGCCGGCCTCCTTGATGCCGACGATGTTTTTGCACGTCGCCGCGAGCCGTTTCACCGTGTCCACGCCGATCTCGACGCCACACCGTCCGGGAATGCTGTAAAGCACGATGGGCAGTTTGGTGTTTTTCGCCACGGCTTTGAAATGCTGGAACAAACCTTCCTGCGACGGCTTGTTGTAATACGGCGCGACCTGCAGCGAACCGTCCGCGCCGAGTTTCTCGGCGGACTGCGTGAGGTAGACCGCCTCGCTCGTGGAATTGCCGCCCGTGCCGGCGAGCACCTTGATTTTGCCGGCGGCGAACCGCACGGCCAGCCCGATGATTTCCAGATGCTCGTCGTAATCCACCGTGGGTGATTCGCCGGTCGTGCCGACGGGCACGATGCCGTCCACGCCGCCCTTGATTTGCGACTGGATGAGGCGTTTGAGCGCGGCCTCGTCCAGTTCATCATTTTTGAACGGCGTGACAATGGCGGTGAAAGTTCCGGTGAACATGGCTGCGACAGTATCAAAAAATCCGCGTGCCTTGGCGAGCAGGATTTTTCAACGCGCCGGCGGACGATTGGCCGCGCTGGCACCGCAATAACTAAAACAGGGGGGTTGAATGTGGCTTGCGGAAATGGTCTCTTGTAAGCAGGAGGCTGGAGTTGGAGCATGAGCGGGCATTCGCCCGATTGGTGTTTTCATCCAGAATCCCACTGAAAATTTTATGCCTTTTGATGTATTGGGCAAAATGCTGTTTCCCCGCCAGCAACGCTGGGAACGCCGCCGCCGGGCCAAGATGATTGTCGGCGTCGTGTTTGCGGCCCTGATTTTCGCCGGCTGCGTGGGCGTGATCATTTACCGGCAAGGCTTGGATCACCACTGATGCTGGTTGCAGCGGCTTGTTGCCGCGCGAAAAACACAAAGAATTTTTCAGCCATGGATGAAACACGGATGGGCACGGATAAAAGCTTTATGGCTCAAAGAATTTATCAAAACTCCGCGTTCGCAGCGCGGTTTTTAATTCCCCGTCCTCGGTCCAAAAGCGTCCCTCCAGATGCAGTGTCAGCGCGATATATTGCGTGTCATTGACATCAATGCTTTTGCACAGCCGGTAGGCCTCCATCCACGTTCCGACCGAAATGTCATCTTCATGCACGAAGGTCAATTGGTTCAGCAACGTGTGAAGTGCGGCCAGCAAATCCGTTTCTGAAAGGCCGCTGGCCCGTTGCAATCGTTCCTTGTGCTTGAACAGTTCCACCAGCAGAAAGCGCGGCGTGAAAAGCCGGGGATGCCCGCCCAAGCCGATGCGTTCGCGCAAATCGCCGCGTCCGGTGACGAGGCATTTGAACGCGATATTCGCGTCAACAATGACGCACTCCCCGCTCATTGTTCCTGCGGCGGGATAAAACGGTCTTTGTTCGCCGCCCACCAGCCCGCCTTCATTTCGTCGGCCAACCGGTCAGCCTCGGTCTCGGTCAACTGGCTGCGTTGCGCGATTTCTTCAAACCGCAGCCAGTCCAGCAACGCGTTGAGGCGTTTCGGCGGCACGGCGTCTTTGGGAATCGTTACGCGCAAATCGGCGTCTGTCTTTTCGACCGTAATCATGCCATCAGATTAACCCACAGTTTTCGCAGCGGCAAGCGCGATTCAAAATTCAGCCACGGATGAAACGCGGGTGAAAATTAAGGCAACAACTCGGCGCGGATGAATTTTTCAATAGGTGTGACGAACCGGGTTATGAAGCTGGCAAAAGTTCGTTCCATTCAAACTTTGGAAATTTTGCGCGGTATGAAGTCACTAATTCGCTGCGCTTGGTAATTACGTCTGCAATGTCATGTTTGAAAATTGCTACCGCCTCCTCTAAATGCGTTAGATGAGATTGTGTTTCTTGATCCTTATCAATTGCTTGTTTCTGATCGCTTAAAACATCTTTTGTGAGCGTGAAAGCCGTGGTAGCTGGTGATATTTTTTCAATTATTCCTGCAACCATTGAGACAAATAGCTGCGACTGGCCATTTTTATGTAATTTAATTTGTTGGAGTTTCGCCAAAGCTTCGAATTCACCAAATACTTGAACCGCATCTCCAAATGAGCGTTCATAAGCTTTTGTTAAATTGATTGCATCTTCTCCTACGCCGGTGGAATCCAGTCCTGATACCTTGATTTCGGCACTACTAAATATATTTTCTGCCTTTTGGCTGTTTTGAATTATTGCGTCCCAATAAGCGTTCAAAGCAGCATGATATTTTTTTATTTCCGCCAATCGCTCTTGGTGATTAACGTCTGCCGAAAAAACAGGTGGAGTTGGAGTCTTGGGGTTTGAACATTGCTTAAGTTCGATTTTGGCATTTTCAATAATTTCATGTTCTGCCCTCAAAAATTCAAAAGTCTTTTTCCCATCGTTTCGGGCGCAGCCTACCAGCATTGTGATGCAGGAAATTATGAAGATGCAAAACGGCAGTTTTACTTTTTTCATAAACGAGTTAGGCCCATGTTTATTCAAGCTTGAGCCAGCGCATTTTTTGCATTTTTTCCTACGTCGCCGGAGTCGCCGCCGGTTTTGGCGGGCGCGGGACGGGCGTGTGTTTTTCGACGTGGCTGGCGGTCGCCCAGGCGGCAAGTTTCGCCGGATTGTTTTTGTAGATGTTGGGCACGATGGTTTTGAGGACATGCAACGCGACGGCGGCCTTGTGCGCGGCGTCTTCCAATCCGCCGGTCGCCCCGGCCTCCGCGCCGACGCCCGTGCCCTTGGCGGTGATGGAAGTTTCAAAGTTGGTGATGTCCGTGCCGAGCTGCGTGAGAAAATTCGCGGCCAGTCCGAGGCTGATGAACTGCGCGGAGAACGCAGCCGCGTCGGTCTGAAAGGCGCGGGCGGAATTAAGCAACGCCTGGTCGCCGCCGCTGCGGGGCATGAGAAATTTTCCGTCGAGTCCCGGCGTGCCGAGCAGTGCGAGCGAGTGCGCGGCGCCGGTGATGCCAAAGGCGTCCACGTTTTTGAAGGTTGCGGTAAGGCTGGTGACTTGGTGGCTAATATTTTTATACCCTTTCGATTTTTGACTGATTTAGGGCGATTATTCCGCCGGTGGTTGTCCGGTGCAACATTTTTTTGAGGCTAAAATGCCATAAATCCCGCACAAACCGGCTTTTGGCCGCACAGATAGATTTTTGCCCGCACGAACGGAAAGCTGGCTCGCACGGAACGGCCAATTGCCCGCACAGATTGGTTTCGAGGGTGTGGGAAGCGGTTTTTGCCCGCACGGAGGGAATTTCATCATTGTCGCGCCGCCGGACGGTTCGGTGTTGTGTCAGTTTGAACTTACGGTGGGGCGAGCGTCCCCGCGAGCCGCGAGACCTGTTTGACGCACGTCGGCTCGCGAGGACGCTCGCCCCACCAAATTGATACAACACCGACGGTTCACTTGCCCTTCCATTTTGCAGCGGGTTGGGTTAGTTTTGCCGCGCCTTGAAGAAAAACGGCCCCATCATCCCGCGCAAGACGGTCTATCGGCTCTCGATCTACCTGCGCTGCCTCGCGCGGTTGCGCGAGAACGTCATCGGCACGGTCTCCAGCGAGGCGCTCGCCAAGGCGGCGGGCGTGAAGCCGACGCAATTGCGGAAAGACCTCGCCTACTTTGGCACGTTCGGCACGCGCGGGCTGGGCTATGACGTGGCGGAACTGTCGAGGAGAATCGCGGAGGAACTCGGCACGTCGCGGTTGCAGCCGGTGGTGCTGGTCGGCGTCGGGCATCTCGGCCTGGCGCTGCTGTCGTATCGCGGGTTTGAGAAGGAGGGGTTTGAAATCGTCGCGGCGTTCGACGCGGAGCCGGACCGCAAGCGCGACAAGGAAACGAAGCAGACGATTTTCGGGATGGACGCGCTGGCGGGATTTGTCCGCGAGCACGGGGTGAAGATGGCCATTTTGTCCGTGCCCGCCGCCGTGGCGCAAACGGTGGCCAACGCGCTCGTCGGCTGCGGCGTGATGGGCATCCTGAATTTTTCGCCGATTGTGCTGGCGGTGCCGGAGGACGTGATGGTCAACAACGTGAACCTCGCCATCGAGCTGGAGAACTTGAGCTACTTCATCCAGGAATAGTCAGCCGGGTTCCGCGCGGCGCGCTTCGCGGCAAAGCCCGCGTGACCGGCGCGGGATGGTTCGCGGCGGGAACCTTATGGCTTCAGGCAGCAACAACACCGTGACGAGCATGAATCCAAAAAACGCCACCGAGCCGAACCATTCCCAGAAGGCGAGATGCCACAACGCGGTGTTGCGGAACGTTTCGCGGGCCTGCTCGGCCCAGGCCTGATCCGCCTGCTGGCCGAGGAATACCAAAACGCCGATGATCAACGCGCCCGCGACCGGCAGCAGCGTGACCCAGCCCCAATAATAAGACAGCGCGGTGCCCAAGGAGCGTTGCCCCCCAAAAACCCGGAACCGGTCTGAAAACGCGCAGATGCAGCAGCAGACCATCCCGAAACCGAAGGCCCCCGCCGAACCGCGCGCGAGCGATTCATGAATCCGATGCCAGGCCGACAACGACATGAGCCGTTGCGGCAGCACGACACCCGTGAGCAGCAGCAGCACGAAGGCCAGCGCAAAGGCCGCGCCCGCCGCGCGCGCCAGACGCGGCGTGATGCCGCAAAGATGCCGTTGCACATAGCCGGCAAAAGGCAGCGCCAGCAACCCTGACACGGCGAATCCGAGGCAAGGCAGCCAGTAGGCGTCCGGGTTGTCGTGCGGGGAAGTAAGCTTCGAGATCACCCGCACGCTCCAGTGATACGGCACGGGAAAATAAAACGCGGCAATGATCACCGTGCCAAAAAACGACGCGATGCTCAACGGAAGCAGCCGGGTGAGCAGCACGGTCTTGGAAACATGGCCGGCGAAAGCCATTTGGATTCTACGCGTCATGATTATGGTTCGAGTTTTAGTTGTTGGATGAAAGGTGTTTTATTATGTCCCATTGCCGGCGCGAAAAAGAGAATTGATTCAATGTTCATGGCTGCTCCTTCTTCGCCGCCTTCACTTCGAGATAAAGATCGCGCAACTGGCGCGGCGAAACCGTTGAGGGCGAATCGGTCATCAAGTCCGTGCCCTTCGCGGTCTTTGGAAAAGCAATCACATCGCGGATGCTCGGCGTGCCACAGAGAATCGCGATGAGCCGGTCGAAGCCCAGCGCGATGCCACCGTGCGGCGGCGCGCCGTATTTGAACGCGTCAAGCATGTAGCCGAAACGTAATTTGGTTTCTTCCTGCGGAATCGCGAGCAATTCTTCAAAAATGGTTTTCTGCACGACGGGCTGATGAATTCGGATTGAGCCGCCGCCGAGTTCGACGCCGTTGACGACGATGTCGTAATGCTGGCCGCGAACTTTTTTCGGATCGGTCTTGAGTAGCGGAATGTCTTCCGTGACCGGCGCGGTGAACGGATGATGGCTCGAATACCAGCGGTTCTGCTCGCGGTCAAAGCCGAGCAGCGGAAATTCGATGACCCAGAGAAAATTGAATTGATGCGGATCAATCACGAGCTTGCCTTGCGTCTTCAAAACGTCGGCGCAATACAGACGAATCTTGCCGAGGATTTCGCAGGCGTTGAGCCATTGGTCGGCGGCAAACAAAATCAAATCGCCTTCTTCGATTTTTAATTTTGAAGTCAGCGCGGTTTTTTCTGCGTCGTTGAAAAATTTTACAATCGGCGATTTCCATTCACCGTTTTCAACCTTGATGAACGCAAGACCTTTCGCGTCGAAACTTTTCGCGTATTCGGTCATTGTTTCGATCTGGCCTTGCGTCGCGCCGGCGAGACCTTTTGCATTGAGCGCTTTCACCACGCCGCCATTCGCAATCGTGCCGGAAAAAACTTTGAACGTGCTGGCCTTGAATTCTTCCGTGAAGTCCGCGAGTTCCATGCCGAAGCGCGTGTCCGGTTTATCAATGCCAAAACGGTTCAGCGCCTCTTCAAACGAAATGCGCTTGAACGGCGTCGGCACGTCAATGTTCAATGCGGTTTTCCAGACTCGTCTCAACAAGCCTTCAATCAGCAAATAAATATCTTCGCGGTCAATGAAGCTCATCTCAATGTCCACTTGCGTAAATTCCGGCTGACGATCCGCGCGCAAATCCTCGTCGCGATAGCAGCGCGCGAGTTGAAAATATTTTTCCACACCCGCGACCATGAGAATCTGTTTGAATTGCTGCGGCGATTGCGGCAGCGCGTAAAAAGTTCCCGGCTCGCGGCGGTTCGGCACGAGAAATTCCCGCGCGCCTTCGGGCGTGGATTTGAACAGCGTGGGCGTTTCGACTTCAAGAAAACCTTGTTCGTCCATGTAGCTGCGCGTGGCGATGGCGACTTTGGAACGGATCTTCAAGTTGCGCAGCATTTCGGGACGGCGCAAATCGAGGTAGCGATATTTCAGGCGCAATTCCTCGTTCACCTTGTTCGCAATTTCAGGATCGTCCACGGGAAACGGCAAAACTTCCGCCATGTTCAAAACTTCGAGCGCGTTCACGCCGACTTCAATTTCGCCCGTCGGAATTTTTGAATTGTTTGTGCCAGCCGGACGTTGGCGCACTTTGCCGGTAACGCTGACGACACATTCGCTGCGAAGCGACGCGGCTTGTGCGAAAAGTTCCGGTGTCAAATCGGACGGATCGAAAACCGTTTGCGTGCGGCCTTCGCGGTCGCGGATATCAATAAAAATCAAGCCGCCCAAATCGCGGCGGGAATGAACCCAGCCGGACAGCGTGACAGTCTGGCCGATGTGCGCCGGGCGCAGTTCGTTGCAGTGGTGCGTGCGTTTCATTTAAGTGCGGAGCTCGGAATCCAAAGTGAGCGGACATTCTGGCGAAGCAGGCGGCGGATTTCAAAAGAATTATTTAGCCGGCGCGGTTCGCACGGGTGCTCGTTCCGCCAAAAAACCCAGGCCGCAGCGCGCCCGTCACTTCCAGTAGGTCCAGTCCACATCAGGAAAAATGTTGTCGCGCGATTCGATGTCGGCGAGCCATTTTTCGTCCACGCGCGTGAGCGTGAGTTGTTCGTGCAACGCGATGAAGCGCAGCAGATGATCTTTCACGCGGCGGCGCGCGTAGGCGGGACTCGTGCCGGCGCGCAGAATGAACGGCCAGTCGCTCGCCTGCGCCAGCAACAGTTCGCGGGCGGCCTGCTTCAAAGCCCGCGCGCGCAGGCCGTCGGCGTGCGGAAATTTTTTTGCGAGCGCGCTCATGCGTTCCTCCGCGACTTGCAGGTGCGGATAAATCCATTCGTTCGACTCGTTGAGCCAGACGCGCCAGTAGCCTTCCTCACCCCAGCTTGACGCGCCGGGCGCGGCGACCTGGTTTGTCGGATGGCGGTGTAGGTATTCGCCCGGCGCGAGGAGTTCCACGACGTTCTGGTCGTGAACCAGTTTGCGCACGAAATAATCCAGAAACTCCGGGCCTTCGTGCCACCAGTGCCCGAACAATTCGGCGTCGTAAGGCGCGACAATCATCGGTGGCCGGTCCAGCAGCGGCGCGGCGCGCTGGATTTGCGCGATGCGTTCGTTGAGAAAATGCTGCGCGTGGTCGGCGGCGGCCTGCAAGGCCTCGGCGCGCTGGTAAATTTTCTTTTCACCCGGCCCGCCGGTGATGCGGTAGTATTTGATGCCGGTGAAGCCGCGCGTTTCCGGCGAGGGCAGATGCGGCTTGACGTAATCGAAATCCAAATCGAAGCCGATGTCGCGGTAAAAATCGCGGTAACGCGGGTCGCCGGGATAGCCTTCGTGCTTGCTCCAGACCTGGCGCGAGGAATCGTAGTCGCGCCCGAAGGCGGCGATGCCGTTGGGCGTGTAGATCGGCGCGAGCGTGCCGTAGCGCGGACGCGGCTTGGCGTGCAGCAGGCCATGCGTGTCTAGGATGAACCAGCGGATGTTCGCCTCCTGCAAAAAAATTTCGACGCCCTCGGCGTAGGCGCATTCCGGCAGCCAGATGCCGCGCGGGTCGCGCCCGAAGCAACTGCGATAATGGTCGCGCGCGGTCAGAATTTGCGCGCGGACGGACGGCGGATGGCCGGCGAGCAGCGGCAGCAATCCATGCGTGGCCGCCGTCGTGATGATTTCAAGGCGGCCTTCGTCCTGAAATTGCTTGAACGCGGCGACGAGATTGCCGCCGGATCGCCGCCACGTTTCGCGGACGAGGGTGAAACGGTGATGCGACATCCAAGCGAGTTCGCGGAACGTGCGGTCCCAGTGCGTGCGGTGGATTTCTTTTTCGGCGAGTTCGATCAGGCTGTCGAGATGTTGCTCGTAACGCGCGCAGAGCAGCGGGTCAAGCAGCATCGCGCAGAGCGGCGGCGAGAGCGAGAGCGTCAGCGGCGCGGTCATGCCGTCGCGCCACCACCCGTCCAAAATTTGCAGCAGCGGGACGTAGGTTTCCGTGATCGCCTCAAACAGCCAGCATTCCTCCAGAAACTTTTTATGTTCCGGGTGGCGCACAAACGGCAGATGTGCGTGCAGGACGAGTGAAAAATATCCTTGCATGGGCTAATTGAGATTCTTTACCGCGCCGGATGTTCAATAAAAAATCCGGGGCAGCGCACAGTGGAATTGATGATCGGGAAATCGTCAAACGAAATCGGCTCGCCCGCGGCATTCACGCGCCTACATGTCCAGCTTTTCGGAAATCCAGCCGGCGACGGCTTTCGCCTTGATCAAAATCACGACGCCCGCCACGAACGGGATTGAATCCACCGCCAGCGGAAAAATTTTTATGTGGGAAGGATGCTTGGGTTGGAAACATTTTGCCAGGTACAGCCCAACGTCCAACATGCCGACAATCATGCAACAGCCGGCGGCGAAGCAAACCAGCATCACGGCTCCTCTCGGTGGCGCATCCATGTCAGATATTTTGCGGCAGCGGCGGTTTGAGCGACGTGTCTTGCGGATGCGCGCCGACGTCACCGAGGTATTCGGTCGCGCGGCTGAAGTTCAAGTCCGCCGCGCGCGCGTCGTCGCCACCGGATGAAACCGCCACGGCGGGCAGATCATATTTGCCGTCCGGCAGCGCGAAGCGATAGCTGAACGTGCCGTCCGGGCGCAGCTTGATTTCGTGTCCGCCGAGCGTGACCTTCGCGTCCGGCTCGGTCGAGCCGTAAATGATCAATTCGGCGTTGACGTTGAACCAGAAATTTTTCGCTTTTTCGGCCATGCCACCAAACGGGCTGCTGACGCTGGAAATTCCGAAAGGCATGGCGGGCGAAGTCATGTCGTGCGCAAGCCGGCGGCGGATGAGCTCGGTGATTTCGAGCGAACCCATCCAGACGCGGCGGGTGTCGTCAATGCTGATGATCTTGGCGAGCGCCTGCTCCTGTTGCGGCGTCCAGGTGCGCGTCGAACCCGGCGTGGGCGCGGGTGTCGTCAGCCGCGGCAGGTCGGGATGGCCGTGCCGGCGCAATTCCTCGATGGCCTGCGCGAGCGGCAGATTGTCGCGCACGGCATCCTCGATGATCTGCATCAGCTTGGCAAACGGAAATTCAAACGGGATGGTGGCGTATTCGGCGTGGGTGTCGGCGGCGACGGAATCAGGCGGCGTGACAGTCGAACTGGAAACCGCCACGCGCATCCATTTGCCCAGCGCAGAATAATAACCGAGTTCTGCAGCGTAGGAATGACCGGCCAGTTCGACGTGCGCAAACCAGTGGCGCGATTCGGGATGGACGTGGATTTCGTAAAGCGGATGGCCCTCGATCCTGCCGGCATAAACGCGCAGCACCAGATGGCCGTCGGTGGATTTGCCGTTGATTTTCAACTGCTGGTCGCGCGTCAAATCCCAGTGCGCGTAAAGCCAGTGCGGGTCGCGCGCGGTGAGGAAAAGTTTCTTGGTGCCGTAGGCTTCGGGCAGTTCGGCCTCGACCACGGGAAACGTTTGCGGCGGCGGCGTGGGACCAAGCGCAAATTTCTCGCCGGGGCCGCTCACGGGCGGTGGCGCGGCCTGGTCGCCTTCGAGCAGAATCGGCGGGGTCTCGATTTTTTTGCGGCGGGTGAACGTGCGGCGCAGGACGGTGGCGGAGCTGACCTGGGTTTTAGCCTCCACAGGCACGTCCCGAGATTTCAGCATTTTTTTTGCGGCGGCGACGACGCCGGAAAACAGCGGCTTCTTGGCGGCGCGGCTGGTTTTCAGAGGCTCCTCGGAGCTGGCTACGGACACCGCGATTTTTTCTAAAGGAACTTCATCGCGGCTGGAAGGCCCGGCCCGGCTGGTGTTTTTTTTGCTTGGTGACACAGGTTCCGATTTTTTTTTCATGACCGCAATCCTGTTTCTTGACGACATTGTCATTACCGTCGGCCAGACTTTACGCGGGAAATTAGCCGGGCGCAATGGCAAATTATCCCCGCCGCCAAAATAAGATTTCCTAAACCGCTTCAAACGTGCTTGCCAACCGGGGCAAACGGGTGTTACCTGAATCGAAACAAGATTTATGAGCCAGACCGAGTCCAGCAAATCCAGAAAGCCGGCCGTTATTTTCGTGGTGGATGATGAACCGATGTTGCTCGACCTGGCCGTGGCCATCCTTGAACCGCAGGGCTTTATTGTGCGGACGTTCCGCGACCCGCGCCAGGCGCTGACGGAATATTCCACCGTGAAACCAGAACTGGTCGTGACCGACTACGCCATGGGCGAGATGAACGGCATGGACGTGGTGCGCGAGTGCCGGCTGCAAAACCCGCAGCAGAAAATCATCCTCATCAGCGGCACGGTGGACGAGGAGATTTACGCCAACTCGCCCGTGAAACCAAACCGATTCATGGCCAAGCCGTATCGCGTCCATGATTTCGTGGACACCATCAGGCAAGTGATCACGGGTTGAAATTCTGGTGCGCGGCACAGATGTGCGCGCGACAAAATTGCCAGGCGTAAAATAGTTTATTATGAACAAGACCAAAAAAATTATCTGGAGCATAGTTCTCGGACTGCTGGTGATCGTCGTCATCGCGGTCGTGATCGTCGGTTTTTCCCTCGGCGGCATCGTGAAGAAAGGCGTGGAAACCGTCGGCCCGCAAATCACAAAAACCTCCATCGTGCTCGACGCGGTGGACTTGTCGCTGCTGACCGGCACCGCCAGCGTGAAGGGACTTGTCGTCGGCAATCCGCCGGGCTACACGTCACCCGAAAGCATACACGTCGGCAAAATGTCGGTGGGCGTAAGTCCGTTTTCGGTCTTGTCCGACAAAATTGTGGTTCATTCCGTCGAGATGGTTGGGCCGGAAATCACGTTTGAAGGCAATCCCTTGAGCAAAAATAATCTCGGTGACATCATGGACAGCGTGAATCAGGTCGCCAAAAACGGCGGCCCAGCCGCCAGCACCAATGCCACCATCCAACCAGCCGGCAAGCCCGGCAAAAAACTCGAAGTGGACGATTTCCTCATCACCGGCGCGAAAGTCCACGCCAAGCTCACCGGCGTGCTTAACAAGGAACTCACGCTCACGCTGCCCACCATTCATTTCAGCGACCTGGGCACCGGCCCCGAAGGCATCACCGCCACCGAACTCACCCAGCGCGTGCTTTCAGAAATCACCAGCGCCACCGTCAAGGCGCTGGCCAGCGATGTGACGAACCTCGGCAGCGGCGCCGGCAAAGCCGCAACCGAAAACCTGGATCAGATCAAAAAGGGTCTCAACGGATTGCTGGGAAAATAAATTCATCCGCAAGTTTTCCGGCGCGGTCGTGATTTTTCGGTTGCCAGCAGCGCAATATGAATTAAAGTCAGGTCGAAGCCCGAAAGAAACGGTTATGTATTTTGGCGTTGATTACTATCCTGAACAGTGGGTCTTCCCTTACGGCGGCACCGCCGAAAATCCCGAGGGCGCTTGGGAGCAAGACGCCGAACTGATGGCCAAGGCCGGCTTCAACATCGTCCGCATCGGCGAATTTTCCTGGGGCCTCTGCGAGCCGGAAGACGGAAAATTTGATTTTGACTGGTTGCGCCGCGTCATGGACGTTTTCGGCAAACACGGCATCCAAGTAGTGCTCGGCACGCCGACCGCCGCGCCTCCCATCTGGCTGTCACAGGCTCATCCGGAAATTCTCCCGCTTAACGAACACGGTCACGTCAAGCACGCCGGCACACGCCGCGCCGTCTGTTTGAACAGCGACGTTTATTGGGACTACTCCAAACGCCTCGTGGAAAACATGGCGCGCTCGCTCGGCGACCATTCCCAGCTCATCGCCTGGCAGATTGACAACAGCCTTGGCGGCAACTACACCGAGGCGTCGTTTAACGAAGACACGCGCCGCGACTGGGCCGGCTGGCTCGAAGCCAAATTTGAAACCATCGAACGCCTCAACGATCGCCTCGGTTTGCGCCATTGGAGCCAGCTCGTCCGCAGTTGGAACGAGGTGCCGATGCCCATGTCCGCACCGACGCAGCATAATCCCGCGCTTGTCCTGAACTGGTGCCGCTTTTGCAGCGACACGATTGTGCAGTTTGTAAAAATGCAGGCGGACATCCTGCGCGAAATCACGCCCGACCATCCGGTGACGACGAACCTGCGCGCGCTGAAACATCGCTTCGACCATTTTGATCTCGCCGAGGCGATTGATTTTGTTTCCATCGAAAGCACGGCGGCCATCCGGGCCAGGCCGGCGGAAAACGCCTGCGAAATTGACATGCTCCGCTCGCTCAAAAAAAGCGGCATCCGCACGCCCGACGGCGAAGCCGGCTTCTGGGTCATGGAACAAAAAGCCGGCAACGCCAACTGGCAGGACGTAAACTCCCTCGTCCGCCCCGGCGTGCTGCGGATGTTCACCTACCAGCTTATTTCGCGCGGCGCGACGGCCATCCTGTTTTTCCGCTGGCGGCAGCCGCGCATCGGCACGGAAAAATTCCACGGTGCCGTCCTGCCGCACAATCTCGACGGCAGCCGCCGCGTGTTCGACGAAATTTCCCACCTCAGCGAGGAATTGAAACTCCTCGCCCCCGCGCTCAAGGGCACGCAGGTCGTCGCCGAAACCTGCATCCTCTACTCGCATGACAACGACTGGGTGCTGCAACAGCCGAACCAGCCCAACAAATTTTTCAACCTGCGCGAACACGTCCAGCTCGTCTACACCGCGCTGCACGACCGCAACATCCTCGTGGACTTTGCGCGCCCGTCCGAGGATTTGTCGCAGTATAAGATCGTTTTCGCGCCGTCCCTGCATTTGCTTTCCGCCAACGACGCCGACCGGCTGAAACTTTATGTTCAGAACGGCGGCACGCTCATCAGCACCTTCAACACCGGCCTCGTGGACGAAAACGGTATCGCGCCCGACGACGGTTTTCCGCACAACCTGACGGACTTGTTCGGGCTGGAAGTCTTGGAATTCGACGCCCTGCCGCCGAACGAGGAAAATCACCTCACGTTCAAGGGCGCGTTTCCGACCAGCCATCTGCACCCGGCCAAGCTCTGGTGCGACCTCATCGAACCCAAGGGCTGCCAGATTCTCGCCACCTACGCCAAGGATTTTTACGTCGGCCGCCCCGCCATGACGATGAACAACTTCGGCCTCGGCAAGGCCATCTACATCGGCACCCAGAGCAGCCAGCATTTGTATCACGACCTCGTCGCGTGGCTGCGCCAGATGTGCAGCCTGCATCCGCTGCTCAAGGTTCCCGAAAACGTTGAAGTCAGCATGCGCCGGAAGGACGGCGCGCGGATTTATTTCCTGCTCAACCATCAGAACTCACCCGTCCGCATCCAGTTTTACAAGCCGATGCACGATTTTCTGACTGGCAGCAGTTTTTCCGGAAACTACGACCTGCCGCCGCACGGCGTGCTTGTCCTCGACGAACATCCCGAAAACAAAATTTCTGGCGTGGACGCCTGATTTGCTGTTGCCTGTCCGACGTTGAATTTCGCCAACGCCATTCTTGCCGCCTTCGCGCTGTTGAGCCTCGCGCTCCTGCTCTGGCAATGGCTCGCCGCCCGCCGGTTTCCGTTGCACCAGCGCCTGCCGCCCAACTCTCAATCCTCAACGCTCAACCCGTTTGCGCCCGCGCTCACGCTGCTAAAGCCGCTCAAAGGCTGCGACAACACCACCGCCGATTCGCTGCGAAGCTGGTTCAGGCAAAATTACTCCGGCCAGATCCAAATTATCTTCGGTGTCGCTGATGCCGATGACCCGGCCTGCAAAATCATTCAACAACTTCTGGCCGAAAATCCGAATTGTGACGGACAACTCATCGTCTGTGAAAAACTTGTCGGCGCGAACGCCAAGACCGCCAAGCTCGCCCAGCTCGAAAAGCTCGCAAAATACGATTTGATTCTCGTCAGCGACGCCGACGTGCGCGTGCCGGCGGATTTTCTCGCCAATTTTGTTGCGCCCCTGCGCAATGAAAAAACCGGTCTCGTGAATTGTTTTTATCGGCTCGCAAATCCCACGACGACCGCGATGCAGTGGGAGGCCGTCGCCATCAACGCCGATTTCTGGGGCCAAGTCTTGCAATCGCAGAGTTTGAAGCCGCTCGACTTCGCGCTCGGCGCGGCGATTTTGATCCGACGGAAAAATCTCGAAGAAATCGGCGGCTTCAAATCCCTGGCCAACTGCCTGGCCGACGACTACCAGCTCGGCCACCGCATTGCCAAAAGCGGCCACCGCATCGCGCTCTGCCCTGTCGTCGTCGAATGCTGGGATGCGCCGGCGGACTGGCGCGGCGTTTGGAAACACCAGCTCCGCTGGGCGCGCACCATCCGCGTCTGCCAGCCCCTGCCCTACTTTTTCAGCATCCTCGCGAACGCCACGCTCTGGCCTTTACTTTGGCTGGTGACGTCATTGATTGAATTATCTGCAATAATTGATCATTCAACACAAATGGATTTCTTTCGCGGATGCCAGATCAAAATCATGCTGCTGGAAGGCATGATGATTGCCACCGCACTTCTGCTGGCGCGGATTGTTATCGCACAAAACCTGCAATTGCGTTTTACGGCAGAACGAAAACTGGCATCTCCATTCTGGCTCGTGCCAGTAAAAGACATATTGCAAGCCGCACTTTGGTTGGCGGCATTCGCCGGCAACACCGTCGAATGGCGCGGACGAAAAATGAAACTGCGTCGCGACGGAACTTTGGAAAATGGTGGGCGCTGAGGGATTCGAACCCCCGACCAACAGCGTGTAAAGCTGCTGCGCTACCGCTGCGCCAAGCGCCCGCCGCCCAAGTCTAGTCGTTAAATCGTGATTCGTTCAATCGCTAAATCAATCCGATCCAACCATTCAACCATTTAACGAATCTCGTTTCCAAATCCCTGCTGCCGCAGCGCCTCGAACAAAACCAGCGCCACGCAGTTCGACAAATTCAGCGAACGTGATTTGTCGTTGAACATCGAAATCCGCAGCCACTGTTCACGGTGATTTTCCAGAAGCTGTTTTGGCAAACCCGCCGTCTCACGCCCGAAAATCAAAAAGTCGTCCGGCGAAAATTTCACTTCGCTGTAAATTTTTCCACCGCCAGATTCGACAAACCACAGCCGCGCACCCGCCGGAAGTTTTTCTGCAAATTCGCTCCAGTTTTTCCAGCGATGCCATTCGACCTGCCGCCAGTAATCCATGCCCGCGCGTTTCAATTGCGCATCGTCCAGCTTGAAGCCGAACGGCTCAATCAAATGCAAAACAGATTTCGTGGCCGCGCAGAGCCGCGCCACGTTGCCCGTGTTTGGCGGAATTTCCGGTTCGACTAAAACAATGTTCATTGGATTTTGCCACAGAGGCACAGAGACACAGAGAAATGCTTTTTATTTTTTCTCTGTGGCTCTGCGTCTCCGTGGCTGATAAAAAACTTTCCACAATACGAGTCCGTGCGCCGGAGCGGTCATGCCCGCCACGCGGCGGTCTTTGCTCGCCAGAATATTTTCGACTTTTGCCAGCGGAATTTTTCCCTGCCCAACCTGCACCAAAGTTCCCACGATGCCGCGGCACATTTTGTATAAAAATCCGTCGCCTTCGATGATGAATGTCATTTGCGCACCGGATTTTTTGATGTCGCAACGTGTGAGCGTGCGGACGTTGGATTCCATTTCGTAACTGCGCGTGCCGGCGAAGGATTTGAAATCATGCTTGCCGATAAATAATTTCGCCGCCAATCGCATTTTGGCCAAATCCAGTTTCATCGGAAAATGCCACGCGCGATTTTGTAGCAGCGGATTCATCACCGAAAAATTCCAGACGAAATAGCGATACTGCTTGCCCGTCGCGTCAAAGCGCGCGTGAAATTTTTCCGGCGCGCGCACCGCCGACAGCACGCGGATGTCGTCAGGCAAAAACGCATTGAGCGCGAGCGCGAGCCGGGCAACGGGCATCTTGAATTCCGCGCGCGGAATCTCCACGTGCGCGACCATGCCGAGCGCATGGACGCCCGTGTCCGTGCGGCTGGAACTGTGGATACGTTTCACGCTCGGAAACATTTTGCCGAACGCCGCCTCAATTTTTTCCTGCACGCCCGTGCCGATCTTCTGCACCTGCCAGCCTTGGTAAGCCGTGCCGTCGTAGGCGATGAGGAGTTTGAATTTTATTAACGCAGACATTTTTCAGCCACAGATTGGCACAGATGAAACACAGATTCCAAAGCCTAAATATTTGGATTCAATTTGTTTCATTTTATCTGTGCTTCATCTGTGTGTATCTGTGGCTCAAATTCCATCCAAATAACTTTGCAATAAAATCGCCGCCGCCATTTTGTCCACTTTCTCTTTGCGTTTGTTGCGGCGGACGCCGCCTTGGATCAAAATTTTGTTCGCCTGCGAACTCGTCAGCCGCTCGTCCCACAATTTTATCGGGACGGTGATGGCGGTTTTCAAAACGCCGGCGAAGGTCTGCACTTTTTGCGCCGCCGGGCCGTAGCTGCCGTCCATGTTGCGCGGATTGCCGATGAGGATTAAATCCACTTCCTTCTCAATAAGAATTTTTTTCAGGCGTGCCAGAAAATCCGCGAACGGCTCGGCGAGGATGTATTCCAGCGGCTGCGCGATGGTCTTTGTTTCGTCGCTCACGGCGACGCCAATGCGCTTGCTGCCGTGATCGAGGGCGAGGATTCTCATGGCGCGCACAGTCTGCCGCAAACGCCGGAAAATTCAATGACACGAATGGCGAAATTTTTTTAGTCACGGATTGAACACGGATGAAACACGGATTTTTTTGACACGAATTGCACGAATTTTCACAAATTGAATTCGTGTTAATTCGTGAAATTTGTGTCTAAAGAACGCTTGCCAGAAACTGGGTTGCAAAATAATGTTGCAAATGTGAAAACCAAACATGGAATATCTACAGGGGTTGTAATTGCCGCAATCGGAATAACCTTTTTGACAGGGTGCAAGACACCTTTGCCCGCGAATGTTGAAGGTCAGAAATATATTATGCGAGGAGGCCTTAAGCTTGTCGCCAAATATAAACCACTTCACCTTTACATTTATACCGAGACCGATTCAACGAATAATCATCCTGATTATGTCATATTGCAGGGAAATGAACCGTTAATTTTTACAGACAGCAAATCAAACAAGGTTGAAGTAATTCTCTGCGAAAAGGATTTTCGCGGCCAATTTACAACAACCTACGATTATAAAGGACAAATTTTGAACCGTTCTTACAGCGCCCAAAACAATGATTCGGGGCAAACAAACTACTTATACTTTGACAGCAATGGCGATGGACAATGGGATTTTCTTCACATTTCTGGCACCAATAGCGAAAGCTCAAGAACGTTTGTCCGAAGCAATCTTTGTTGGATTCCAAAACAATAAGCGGATGTTCGTCTGCTATCTCGCGGAGATAAATTGTCGGGCTAAATTTCTTTTTACCGCGCGCGTTTCGTGGTTAAATTTTTCCCGCGATGATTCAATACCTCGATTTGCTCCGGCACGTCCTCGATCACGGCAAGTTCAAGGCCGACCGCACGGGCACAGGCACGTTTTCCGTTTTCGGCGCGCAAATCCGCTGTCCGTTGCGCGATTCGTTTCCGCTGCTCACGACAAAAAAATTACATCTGCGGTCCATCATCTACGAATTGCTTTGGTTTCTGCGGGGTGATCGCAATGTGCGCTACTTGCAGGAAAATAAGGTTACCATTTGGGATGAATGGGCTGACAAAAAAACCGGCGACCTGGGTCCGGTATACGGAAAACAGTGGCGCAATTGGGTAAAGACAAAAAGCGTGCCGCAAAAATCAGATGCGGGCGCGAATCAGCCGACATTATTTGATGTCAGAGAATTGAACGGTGAAGAAACGGCCATTACTTCTGCGGGCCCGCGCGTGCGTAGCAAGCACGGCATTGACCAAGTTGCCCAAGTCATCGAGCAGATCAAAAAAAATCCCGACAGCCGCCGGTTGATTGTGAGTGCCTGGAACGTTGCAGATATTGACAGCATGGCGTTGCCGCCTTGCCACGCGCTGTTTCAGTTTTATGTGAGCGACGGCGAGTTGAGCTGCCAACTTTACCAGCGCAGCGCGGATATTTTTCTCGGCGTGCCGTTCAACATCGCCAGCTATGCGCTGCTCACGTTGATGGTCGCGCAGGTGTGCGATCTGAAGCCGGGCGAATTCATCCACACGTTCGGCGACCTGCACCTTTACGCGAACCACGTTGAGCAGGCGAAGTTGCAACTCTCGCGCGAGCCGCGTCCGCTGCCGCAGATGAAATTGAATCCGGCGGTGAAAAAAATCGACGACTTCAAGTTCGAGGATTTTGAACTGGTGAATTACGACCCGCATCCGGGCATCAAGGCGCCGATTGCGGTATGAATTAAATTCGGTTTGCGTTCGCGGTTTTGGCTGCGCATAGTTTTAGAGTTATGAGCGACCGTGAATTAGTCTTGGGTGCCGTGCAGGAACTGCCGGACAATCTTTCATTCCGTGAGATTGTGGATGAATTGCTTTTGTTGGACGAAGTGAAGTCCCGGCTCGCCAAAAGCGAACGCGGCGTGTCCGGCGTCCCGCACGAAGATGTCGCCAAAATGCTCGACTCATGGATTACAAAGTAATCTGGGACGACGAAGCCATTGAGGAGTTGGGTCGGGTCGTCCGCTTCATCTCGCCACACAATCCTGTTGCCGCCCGCAAAACCGGCGAGACGATTCTTCAAAAAGTTGGAATGCTCGGTTCGTTTCCACGCCTCGGAAAAGTATATTCAAAACTAAATCGTGATGATGTCCGTGAAATTCCCGTCCCGCCCTACCGCATTTTTTATCATATCAAAGACACCGAGCACACCATTCGGATTTTGAAAGTCTGGCACGGCGCGCGGCAGGAGCCGGAATTGAAATGAAACATTTCAAAGCCATCGCCGCGATGTCGCTGAACCGCGTGATTGGTGCGGGCAACAAAATCCCGTGGCATCTGCCGGAGGATTTCAAGTGGTTCAAAAAAATGACCATGGGCAATGTCGTCGTGATGGGTCGCAAAACGTTCGAGAGCCTCGGTCGTCCGTTGCCGAACCGGAAGAATCTCGTGCTGACGCGGCACCCGCAGAGTTTGATTCATCTGCACCCGGAAATTTTCGGGCAATTCCACGAGTGGCGCGGCGGGAAATTTTTGAAGCGACCCTTTCAGTTTCATTTCTCGAAGCTGGGCGAGAAGCTGGAGACGGAGATTTTCATCTTCAATTCGCTGGACAAGCTGAACGCGGCGGAATTTCCGAACGACATTTTCATCTGCGGCGGCGCGCAGATTTACGAGCAGGCGTTGCCGCGCTGTTCGGATTTATATTTGACGCTGATCAAGCGCAAGGTGGAAAATGGCGACGCATTTTTTCCGCCGTTTGAGGACAAGTTTGAGTTGGCGGAAGAGCTTTATGACACGCCAGAGTTCAAGATTCTGCATTACCGGCACAAATCTTTGTTGAAATAAAAAAGCGGCGGACTGGCAACAGTCCGCCGCTTGAATCGTTTCAAGTGGTTTGTTCCTTGTCCGGTTTTTCGCCGCCGTCGAGGGCGTCGAAGGCGTGTTGCAAGGCCACGAGGTCTTCGCCGGGCTTGAGCGAGTCGAGAATCTTCTGTTCTTCCTTGATCTGCTCGTCGGTATAGGTGGCGGCCTTGATGGACAGGCCGATGCGGCGTTCGCCCCGGTCAATCTTGACCACGCGGGCGTTCACGTCCTGGCCGACCTTGAGCACGTTCCGGATTTTTTCCACGCGTTCCTCGCTGATCTGCGAGATGTGGACGAGGCCGTCAATCTCGTGTTGCAAGCCGACAAACGCGCCGAAGCTTGCGAGCTTGGTGACTTTGCCGCTGACGAGGTCGCCGACTTTGTAGAGCACGTCAATGTTCGCCCACGGGTCGGTGCCGAGTTGTTTCATGCCGAGCGCGATGCGCTGGTTTGGGCGGTCCACTTCGAGCACGGTGGCCTCGACATCGTCGCCTTTCTTCATGACTTCGGAGGGATGATTGACCTTGCGCGTCCACGACATGTCGGAGACGTGAACCATGCCGTCAATGCCTTCTTCCAGCTCGACGAACGCGCCGTAGCTGGTGAGGTTGCGCACCTTGCCCTTGACCTTGGTGCCGACGGTGTATTTGGCCGCCGCGTTGTCCCACGGGTTGCTTTCCAACTGGCGGACACCGAGGGAAATTTTCTGCTCCTCACGGTTGATGCCGAGGACGACCGCCTCGATTTCCTGATCCTGCTTCAAAACGTCGCTCGGTTTGGCGATGCGCTTCGTCCAAGAAAGTTCGGTGACGTGAATCAGACCTTCCACGCCGGGTTCGAGTTGCACAAATGCGCCGTAAGGCACAAGGCTGACGACCTTGCCCTTGACCTTGGTGCCGATGGGAAATTTAGTTTCGATCTGATCCCACGGGTTCGCCATTTTCTGCTTGAGGCCGAGGCTGACGCGTTCCTTTTCCTTGTTCACGTCGAGTACGACCACGTCAATTTCCTGGCCGACCTTCAAAACTTCCGACGGATGATTGATGCGGCCCCAGCTCATGTCCGTGATGTGGAGCAAACCGTCAATGCCGTTCAAGTCAATGAACGCGCCGAAATCCGTGATGTTCTTGACCGTGCCCTTGCGGATGTCGCCCGGCGTCATTTCGCCGAGCAGCTTGGAACGTTTCTCGGTGCGCTCCGCCTCGATGAGTTCGCGGCGCGAGAGCACGATGTTCTGGCGCTCCTGGTTGATTTTGACAACCTTAAATTCGTAGCTGTTGCCAACGAAGCCCGCGAGGTTCTTCGGCGTGATCACGTCAATCTGCGATGCCGGCAAAAACGCCTCGACGCCGACATTGACCACGAGGCCGCCTTTGACGACCGCCTTGACCTTGCCCATGATGCGGCCGCCTTCGTTGCAAATCGTGAGAATCTTGTCCCAGTTTTTCTTGAACTCCGCCTTCTCGTGCGAAAGTTCGACCGTGCCTTCCTTGTTCTCCAGTTTTTCGATGAGGACATCAATCACGTCGCCGACCTTGACCGACTTCATGTCGGGAAATTCCATGCCGGAGATGACGCCCTCGCTTTTGTAGCCGATGTCCACGAGGACTTCCTTGGGCCGGACTTCAATGACGGTGCCTTTGACGATTTCGCCCTCGGCAAAACGCGTCGCGCTTTGCTTCATGGCTTCTTCCATTGTGAGCATACTTTTACTGTGTTGAACTTGCGGGAGACTTTTCGTCCGAAACGGACTCGAAGACTCCATTGCCTAACGACCAGACGCTGCAAACGGCAACGGAGGTTAAGGGTTAGGTTGTTTGTTGACTTTCGTTTTTCAGCCTCAATGAACATCCGCACACACGGCGTTCAGGCGAGATGTAGAGTATGGGAAATGCGGAGAATAGCAAGCTTGAAAAATTGAAATAAAGGTTCACTTCACAAACCCCTGCGCCTTCAGCCAGAACAGGCAGTCGCCCGTCCACGGATGCGGATGCGCGAACGGCGGTGTCCGGTCGCCCAGGCCCATGCCGTGTCCGCCTTTTTGATAGATGTGCAGGTCAAACGGCACATGATTTTTCCGCAACGCTTCGGCGAACAACAACGTGTTTTCCATCGGCACGGTTTTGTCCTCAAACGTCGTCCACAAAAAGCACGGAGGCGTGTTCGTCGTCACTTGCAATTCGGCGGAAAGATTTTTCACCAGTTCCGACGACGGATTTTTCCCAAGCAGATTGTCCCGCGAACCTTTGTGCGCGAACTCGCCCATCGAAATCACCGCGTAACACAAAATTCCCAAATCCGGCCGCGAACTTTGCCGCTCGACCGCGTCGGCAGAATTCGTGTCGCCCGAATCAAAATGCGTCAGCAACGTCGCCGCCAGATGGCCGCCCGCCGACGAACCCATGATGCCGACGCGCTGCGGATCAATGTTCCAATCCGCCGCGCGCGCGCGAACCATCCGTATCGCGCGCGCCGCGTCCTGCAACATCGCCGGATGCCGGTAGCCATTTGAGCCGAGCCGGTATTTCAAAACGAAACACGTCACGCCGTGCTGGTTCAGCCAGAGCGCGTAATCGTTTCCTTCGTGCGGCGCGAGATGCGCATAGCCGCCGCCGGGACAAATCACCATCGCCGCGCCCGCCATCGCGTTGCTTTGGCGCGGCAAGCCCGTCGCATTTGTCGCGTCGGGAAAATACGGCGTGAGCGTGGGAATGTCGTTGGTGGAATTTCCCAACGCGCCGGGCGCGCCGTCCGGCCAGAGCGGAATTGCGTCTTTCATTTCAGCGCGGGATAAAATGAGCGAAGAAAATAAAATTGCCGAGGTAAAAAACGTTTTCATGGAATTTCTGCACCAGTTCTGGCATTTCGCGCGACAAAAATCAACTTCGTGCTAAATTATTTTCCCATGTTTGAACTTGTCTCTGATTACCAACCCGCCGGCGACCAGCCGCAGGCCATTGCGAAGCTGACCGACGGCATTTTGTCCGGCGCGAAACATCAAACGCTCCTCGGCGTCACGGGTTCGGGAAAAACTTTCACGGTTGCGAATGTCATCAAAAATGTCAATCGTCCAACGCTCGTCATCTCGCACAACAAAACTTTGGCCGCGCAGCTTTACGCCGAGTTCAAAAGTTTTTTCCCGCACAACGCCGTCGAATATTTCGTCAGCTATTTCGATTATTATCAGCCCGAAGCCTACATCCCGCGCACCGACACGTTCATCGAAAAAGATTCCAGCCGCAACGAAGAGATCGAGCGCCTGCGGCTCTCGACCATGAGTTCGCTGTTTTCGCGGCGCGACGTGATTGTCGTCGCCAGCGTCTCGTGCATTTACGGCATCGGCAGCAAGGAAGATTACGAAGAAATGATTATTCCGATGCGCGTCGGCAGCACGATTTCGCGCGAACAATTTTTATCGCGACTCATTTCTCTGCAATACGAGCGCAACGACATCACGTTCGAGCGCGGCAATTTTCGCGTGCGCGGCGACACCGTTGAAGTCCGCCCTGCCGGGCGCGAAGACGGATTGCGCGTGGAATTTTTCGGCGATGAAATCGAACGCATCACGCGCTTCGAGCCGTTGACCGGAAATAAAATCGAATTGCTCGACGCCGCCGTCGTTTTTCCCGCGAAACAATTCGTCACGACGGAAAATAAAATGCGCAACGCGATTTTGACCATCCGCGAAGAACTCGGCGACCGCATCAATTTTTTTGAACGCAGCGGAAAATTACTCGAAGCCCAGCGCATCAAGCAGCGCACGGAATTTGATTTGGAGATGATGGAAGAAATGGGCGTTTGCTCCGGCATCGAAAATTATTCGCGCCACATTTCCGGCCGTCCGCCCGGCTCGCAGCCGAACACGCTCTTCGATTTTCTGCCGGACGATTACCTGCTCGTCATTGACGAATCGCACGCGACCGTGCCGCAGATCGGCGGCATGTATGAAGGCGACAAATCGCGCAAAACCGTTTTGGTCGAGCACGGATTTCGTTTGCCGAGCGCGCTCGACAATCGTCCGCTGAATTTTCTGGAATTTCAGTCCATGCAAAACCAGACGATTTATGTCAGCGCCACGCCCGCGCCGCGCGAACTCGGCTGGTCGCAGGGCCACGTCGCCGAACTCGTCGTGCGCCCGACCGGACTCATTGACCCGACCATCACGCTCAAGCCGCTCAAAGGCCAGATTGACGATCTGCTCGAGGAAGTCCGCAAGCGCGCCGACAAAAAAGAGCGCACGCTCGTCACGACCCTGACCAAACGCACGGCGGAAGAACTCACCGATTATCTGCGCGACATCGGCGTGCGCGTCCAGTATTTGCACAGCGAAATTGACGCGATCGAACGCGTGGAAATTTTGCGCTCGCTCCGCAAAGGCGAATTCGACGTGCTCGTCGGCATCAATCTTTTGCGCGAAGGTCTGGATTTGCCGGAAGTGTCGCTCGTCGCGATTCTCGACGCGGACAAGGAAGGTTTTCTGCGCAGCGAAACGAGTTTGATCCAGACCGCCGGCCGCGCCGCGCGCCATCTGAACGGCGAAGTGATTCTTTACGCCGACGTGATGACGCAAAGCATCCAGAAATTTCTCGCCGTCACCAAATACCGGCGCGAACGGCAGATCGCCTACAACGTCGCGCACAACATCACGCCGCGCAGCGTCGTCCGCGCCGTCGAGGAAAGCCTCGCGACCTACGAATCCGACCGCCGCGAGGCCGACGCCGTCCTGCGCGAAGGCAGCACGGACATTGACATCACCTCGACCATCCAGGAACTCGAAACCGAAATGCTCAAGGCCGCCGAGGATTTGAAATTTGAAAAAGCCGCGCTGCTCCGCGACCAGATCAAGGAACTCAAACACATGCTGGACGGCACGAAATCCGAGGCGAAGCCGGTGAGTTATCGGAAATCAAAACGGGCGAGGAAATGATTTCTCGTTGCATCGCAATTCATTAAAATCCACTGATTGACGTTGTCAAAATTCGGAAGCACACTCGCATCTTGTGAAAATTGAATCCAAAATCGAATCCATTGATCGCAGCATAGAACAGCTCTTGGCGATGGGATATTTTAAGATTCCCAGATTTCAACGACCTTATTCGTGGGAGCGAATCGAAGTTGAAGAATTTTGGGCTGACACAATTGTTGATGCTGAATCGGATTATTTTATCGGGTCTATTGTGTTGTTCAAATATCAGGAAGGTGTCTTTGGAGTCGTAGATGGTCAGCAAAGGCTAACAACGATAACAATGTTTTTGTGCGCCTTGAGAAATTTAATGCGCGACTTTGGATTTCAGGATTTGGCACAAGGTTTGCATGGTTTAATCGAACGACCAGATAAAAATAATAAGAACCAATATGTTCTGCAGACAGAAACATCTTATCCATTTTTACAGGAACATATTCAAAATTTCGGAACGCTAGATATTAATATTAATGCTGGAGAAGAAGAGGCTCGGCTCAAGGATTCTTTTGATTATCTCAAAGACGGCCTTCAACAAGCCGCGAACGGAATTCAAAACGACACAACAGTCAATGATGATAAAAAAAGAGAAAATCTATCTCGCAAGCTAATTGAATTGAGAGAAAAAATCCTTCAATTAAAGATAATAGTAATCACCCTCAACAACGAAGATGATGCTTATGTTATTTTTGAAACATTAAACACACGCGGAAGAGACTTAACAATTTCAGACCTTGTTCGGACGCACATCACAAGGCTTATTCCCCAGCGAAATGCAAATGTTGACAGGGCAAAAGAACGATTCAACAAAGTGGTTGAGGCGTTTGAAGCATCAAATGAAGAAGTTTCAGTAAATACTTTTTTACACCACCTCTGGCTGTCAAAATATGAATACACAACCGAAAAGAAGCTCTACAAAAAACTGAAAAAAGCGGTCAAAACAAAAGATCAAGCAAACGATTTTCTCGCGTCGTTTGAACAAGATGCAAAAATTTACCAACTGATTCATCAGCCGAGCTCTAAAAAATGGAGAATCGAGGAACAAGGAGTTCGAGATGCTTTAGAAGCGTTGGCGATGTTCCGCGTTCGCCAACAGTTGCCATTTGTGTTGTCAGTGTTGCGGGAATATTTCAATAAAAATCTCAACCTCAAGCAAACCAAGCGTGCGCTTTGTGCCGTTGAAAAGTTTCATTTCATTTTTACCGCCGTCACATCGCAACGATCATCTGGCGGGATTTCATCAATGTATGCTTATCATGCTCGGCAAATGCGGGCGGCGGCTTCGCAAGCGGACCGAATCGGTGAAATTGACGCGCTGATTGAAAAATTATTGGCGAAGATTCCGCCTTATGAAGAATTTGAAATCAATTTCTCTTCGATTGGTGCATCTGAAAAATTTACAAAGAGAAAAGCTTTAGTGACTTATATTCTTGGGAGAATGAATCAGGTAATTGGCGGGCTTACTTTAGATATGTCGAAGATGACTATTGAACATCTCGCAAATCAAGGAAAAGCAAGCGCTTTGACCGATGTGCAGTTGGCAGAAATCGGAAATTTGATTTTAGTCAATGAAAGTTTGAATGGAAAACTTGGAGAAAAGGTTTTTTCTGAAAAGATTAAGTTACTTAAAAATTCTTCTGGCGTTTGGCTTGATGAAAATTTGAAAACACAAAAATCTTTGGGTGAAAAAGAAATTCGCAATCGAAGCAATTTTCTTGCAAAACTCGCTTTTGAAAAAGTTTGGAAGATATAATTCAGCCGTTTTGTCATTTCAGAAATATTTTTCCTGATTCGCCGTCGGCGCGACCTCTTTGTAGAACCAAACCCAAACCAAATCAAGGTTCTTGCGAACGGCCACCAGCGGAGCGGCATTTGTCTTTGAAAATAGCCCAGCCATTTATGGCTGGGTTCACCGTTCGGATCCATCGCAAGTCCCGTCAGGGACGAAAGAAAATTGTCTGCCGTCCCTGCGAGACTCAATTACTTTGGCATTTTAACCCAGCCTTGAAAGGCTGGGCTATTTTCACAGCGCCCCGCAGCGGCGTCGGCGCGACCTCTTTGTAGAACCAAACCCAAACCAAATCAAGGTTCTTGCGAACGGCCACCGCCTTTTACAGTCTTTGCCACGCTTACTGGCTCTTTTTGACCACTCAAATTACGCCAAAACCATCGAAAATCGGACTTTTCTTCGCACAAACCGGATATTTGCCGCACAGATGGAATTTCGCCCGCACGGAGGGAAAGCTGGCTCGCACGGAACGGCCAATTGCCCGCACGGATTGAATTTTGGCCGCACGAACCGGAAAATGGCCGCACGGAACGATTTATCGCCGCACGGAAATGGAAATTGTCCGCACAGATTGATTTCGAGGCTGCGGGGAACGATTGTTGGCCGCACGAATGGTTTGAACACCGCCGCGTGGATCATTTCGCCGGATTCGCGCCTTTGACGTTCATGCGAATCGAATAAAGCGACGTGCTTGCGGTGATGAAAAGTGTCCGGCGGTCTTTGCCGCCGAAGCAGACATTGGCCGACCATTTTTCCGGCACGTCAATGTGGCCGATCAATTTTCCCGCCGGATTAAAAATGGAAACGCCGTTCGTCCGGCCGTTGGCGCACATCACCAGATCGTCATTTTCATCAATCGTCATCCCGTCCGAGCCTTTGGCGACAGCGAGCGTTTTGTTCGTCAGCGAGCCGTCGGGCAAAATGTCGTAGCGCCAGGTGCGGTCGCCCTGAATGTCGGCGACGTAAAGTGTCTTGCCGTCCGGCGTGCCGGTGATGCCGTTGGGTTTTTTCAAATCATCGGCGACGAGAAAAAGTTTTTTCCGGTCGGGCGAAAGATAAAACACCGGCTGGTTCGTCAGCGCCATCGTCGTGTGATCCCACCATTTGCGGCGATAAAACGGGTCGGTCAGATACATGCCGCCGTCCGGCGCGACCCAGACATCGTTCGGGCCGTTGAGATATTTGCCGTCGTAATTTGTGACCAACACGGTCACGGTCTTGTCCGGCGCGATGGACCAAAGCTGATTGTGCTCGTCGGCGCACGCGATGAGATTTCCGTGCGCATCGAACATCATGCCGTTGGCGTGTTGTGACGGCTGCATGAACGTCGAAAGTTTTCCGTCCGCGCTCCATTCTAGGATGCGGTCGTTCGGCTGGTCAACGAAGAAAATATTTCCATTTTTGTCGCACGTCGCGCCTTCGGTGAACGCGAAACCGCCGGCGAGCTTTTCCAGTTTTGCGCCGGGCGCGACGACGGTTTCGGCGGCCATGCCAGCCGCGAGTGCGGAGGCCGAGATCAGCAGGATCAAAGTGGTTTTCATGGCGGCGCGGACAGGCTGCCGCGTTTGCCGCCGCGAATCCACCAAAAAACGTTCCTTGTTTTTCGCGCGCATCTGAAGCATTTTACCCTCGCTATTTTAGCGAATTCCATGCGGCCCGGCACCAAAAAATTTCTGCGCTTTCTGCAAAGCTGGCTCATCAACACGCTGGCGGTGGCGCTGGCGGTGCTGATTTTGCGCGGGCACATCAGTTACAAGGAGCCGAAGGATCTGGTGTTCGCGGCGTTGCTACTGGGCATCCTCAATGCCTTTGTCCGGCCCATCCTGATGCTTATCGCGCTGCCGCTACTGATTTTCACGCTCGGGCTGTTCACGCTTGTCATCAATGCGCTGCTGCTCTGCCTCGTCGGCGTGCTGCTCAAACCGCATTTTCAGGTGGACACATTCGGCTACGCCTTCGCCGGCGCGGCCATCATCAGCATCGTGTCGCTGGCGCTGAACGTCCTGACCGGCAACGCGCGCGTCTCGGTGCAGCGCCGCCGCCCGCCGGGGCCGCCGAAAAATCCCGGCGGCGGCGGGCCGGTGATTGATGTGTGACGGAATTTACGCTTTCAATTCAAAGGCGGCGCGCAAAGTGGAAATTCCCCGCGCATTAAAATCCTGCTCGAAGTCCGTTAACAATTCGGCGAGTTCGACTGGCGTTTCAATTTTCTCAAAATTCCTGTTCGCGCCAAAAACTTCCGTCATCTGCCCGAAATAATCCGCGTCGTCCGTCCGCAAAAAAACCGTGCCGCCGGGCGCGAGCGCGGCGCGGGCCAGCGCGGGGAAATTTTCGTTGATGAGCCGGTTTTTGCGGTGCTTTTTTTTCGGCCACGGATCGGGAAAATAAATGTGCAGCGCGGAAATGGAATTCGGCGGCAGCAGATATCGCAGAAAATACGCCGATTCAATCCGCACGCCACGAAGATTTGACAACCCGGCGCGACGGCCTTTTTTGTCGAGTTTTGAAATACGACCGAGGAGCCTTTCAACGCCGATAAAAAATTTTTCAGGATTTCGCCGCGAGTATTCGACAAGGAACGAAGCATCGCCGCAGCCAAGTTCCACTTCGAGCGGCTGCGGTTTTGGAAAAATTTGCGCCAAGTCCAGCGGCTCGACGATGGAAGACAATTGGACGAGGAGATTTTCCGGCGCGTGGGATTGATTTTTCAAATCGTCAATCGTAAATCATCAATCAAAAATTGAAAAATGGTCGGGGCGGTGAGATTCGAACTCACGACCTCTTGGACCCGAACCAAGCGCGCTAGCCAGACTACGCTACGCCCCGACATTTTCAGCCGTTCACAATGCCAGCCGGCGGGAGAAAAGCAATGAAGATTTTTTTACAACGGGCCGGCTTGAATTGAAATCTGCCGGCGACCGGGGCTGGTGAACCCAAAAAGCAGGTCGAATTTTCAATGCTGCTCTTCAATGTCCGTCAGCAAGGCTCCCAGCGTGTTTGGTGTCGTGTCGGTCGCGCCCCAGCCAAGATTTGAGCTGGGCGTCGGTTGGTATGCGTCCGACATCATTTGCGCATTAACCTTGAGGCCTTGACACTGAAATCACTGTAGGCCACCACCAGCGACCGGCTGCGATTGTGCGCCATGGTATTGGGGTCCACCGTTGGGCTGCCGGCCGTTCCGGTCGGAATAAAAAATTCATTCAACAGACATTTCACTTCCTTAAAGTCGGAAGTTTTCTGATAACGCCGCAAGTTGCTTCCAGTCAGACCCGCCCAAAGATTCCAGCAATAAGATGAACGGACGGCTCCCGCGCTCGTGCCGTAAGTCGCGTTGGCCGCGTCCGTCGTCAAGAGCGGCGCATATTCCTGGGCACCCAGAAAAGGATCCGTCTTTGTAGTGTAACTTGGACAAAAATAGTCGCCGCCGTCGCCAACGTAATTCAACGGATACAAAAAGCCCAGATTTTGAAATGCCTGGTTCACAGTAACCGTCCTAGGAACCTTGACTCCCGCCGCATTGCCTGGGTCTTGATAGACATACCGGCCATAGTGTTCTGCGGAAATTTGCTGAAAAACATGGTTGCCCTGAAGCCACACAGGCGGCAACAAATCGCCATAATCCGTGGCATACATATTCGCGCCCAAAACCAACTGCTTGACATTGTTGACACAACTGGCACGCAAGCCTCGCTCCTTGGCCGCCGCCAGCGCGGGCAGCAACATCGCCGCCAGAATGGCGATGATGGCGATGACCACCAGCAGTTCGATCAAGGTGAAGCCGCGACGCAGGGACAGGCCGAGGCTTTGGGTTGAGTAAGGCTTCATGATTAGCAAATTGTAATTGCTTTTATAACTCCATCGGATGTTTGTATTACCGGCGGGAACAAGCAATGGCTCGTTTCGGGCGAACAGAAACAAACATCAATGTTTTAATGTTGCCATGACTATCTTGCGTCATTCTCAAGAATCGGCAGAAAATAATTATTCAAATCCTGAATGTCAGTCGGTCGTCCACCGGCAATCAATGCGTAAGTTGCGGCGTCAGGCTTGCTGAAACCCACTGAACCATCCGTAAAGGCAATTTCCCAACCCTTGGATTTGTAATGGGCAAAGTAACTTGGATCTGTCATCTGGCTGCTGATGTAGTCCATGATGAAAGTTCGGCGGCTTTTTATATTGGCGGTTTTCTGATAAACCCGGAGTCCGTTCACGTCCACAATCGGGTTGAAAGTGTAGCTGCAACGCACGCCGCCGGAGCCGTTGACATTGCCATAACTTAAGTTTCCGGCGCTGGAGTATTGATCCACCGACAACGCAGAGCCAGAAGGATAGCTAGGGTCAAAGAAAAGTCGTCCATCACCCGCCAACTTTGCCGGATACAAGTAACCAAGATTATCAAAATTAGCGCCTTGAGTTGCTATGGCTGCGGCACTTTGCTGGATATATCCGCCATTGACAGGCCCGCCAAAAACGACCCAACGAATGTAATTGCTCAAGTCTATTACATTTTTTGTGCGGGTGTTTAATGGAGATGCCAATCCACCCCAGATGGGATACCAATCATCGCTGTCTGCGGCATAAACAGTGCAACCGAGATACATCTGCTTAAGGCCGTTGATACATTGCGTCCGTTTAGCCTTATCCTTGGCCGCCGCAAGCGCCGGCAGCAGCATCGCCGCCAGAATGGCGATGATGGCAATGACCACCAGTAGTTCAATGAGGGTGAAACCACGCGCCGGGTTAGAACTGGCTTGCGGGCATTTTAGGGGGTTGGTATTGGCAGCCATATTTTTCAGGGGTTGTATCTATAGATTAGTTGTTTTCGGAGACACATGCAACTGTTTTATTTCGGATGTAACTCGCATTGAAACGGGGCCAGCCGCGATGGGCGCGGGCAGGCGCGTCGAATTTCAAACGAAATCCTATGTGACTTATGCATTCATCTATCCAGAATTTTGTCATTCTATTTTTTGCCGCGCATAATCCCGCACCGGCGCAAACCGGTGCGGGGTTGGGAAACGGTTCACGGATAAACCAGCCGGTAAAACACCGTTGGCTGGCCCAAGTCAATCGTGTTGGTGATGCCGGTCAGATTGGTTGAGCCGGGCACGGTCACCCAGTTGTTGCTGATGCCGGTGGCCAGATTGTTGGTCTGCACTTGGAGCCGCCAGCCCAGATAATATGCGCCCCAATTGAGCGCCAACTGGTTGCCGCTGACAATCGAGTTGGTAATCGCCGGATACGGATTCGTGTTCACAGTCTGCACGGCAATCACGGCGATATAACCATTGATCGCCAGTGAATTGCTCCAAGCCAGGCCCACGCCCAAGGCCGGCAAGCTCACGGTGGCGAAGGCAGAAGCATAACTGCCGCTGAAAAGTTTGAAGGTGTCGTTGGCTTGGGGCGCGGCACCGAGGTTGTTGACAGTCAGTGTGCCGCCGTATTGGATGTTGGTGGCAACGATCTGGTCATTGACCGGCGAACCACCGTTGCGGTTGATCTCCATGATGGTGCTGCCCGCCAACGTCAGTGCGTTGGTGACGGTCAGTGTGCCGATGCCGGATTCGCCGGGTGAAACTGTGCTGCCCGCCGGGGCGTTGACACTGCCGACGACCGTGCCGGCACCTTGAAGCGTCTGGCTCGAACCAAGCGTCAGCGTGCCGCCCGGCTTCGCAGACGCATCCAATGTCGCGCCGGCGGTGATGTCAATGACCGAGCTGTTGGTGATGGATGCCGTGGCGGCGAGCGCGAGGACGCCGTTGCTGATGGTGGTGCTGCCGGAATAATTATTGGTGGCCGTGAGCGTGAGCGCCGCCGCGCCGTTCTTGACCAGGCCGCCGGTGCCGCCGAGTGCGCCGTTCAAAACGAGCGGCGTGGTCGCTGTGAATGTCCCCGTGCCGTTCAGTGCGATGGTGCTGCCAAGCACATTGGTGCTGCTGGTGCTGGAGATGGTCGCGTTAGTCAAAACCACCGGCTTGGTGTTGGTCACGCCGTTGTTGTCGTAAAAATCCAAACCGGCACCGGCAAACAAAGTCAGCGTGCCGCCAGCGCCAAGCAAGGTGTTATCCTGAACACCGATGCGACCCTGTTGAATCTGAATGTTGCCCAAGCTGGCGTTGCCGACGCTGACGAGATAAACATCGTTGGTGCTGACTTTGGTCAGATTGTGACTATTGCCGTTGAGATAGGCTCCGAGGGCATTCGTGCGAATGTCCCAGCGGTTGGTGCCGCCGAACGTGGTGTCGCCTGCGAGCGTGACGAACTGCAGAGCATTGAGCGAAGCCGCGCCGCTGTTGAGAATCGCGCCGCTGCCGGAACCTGCGCCCGAAACCGTGATGGGTTCAGCGCCCAAACTGAATCCGCCGACATCCAGCGCGCCGGTGTTGGTGATGATGGTAATGCCGTTGGTCGCGCCGAGCGCGGTCGCCACGCCGACTTTCAGCGTGCCGGCATTGATGGTCACATTGCCGGTGAAGTCATTGCCGCCGGAATTGCTGATGGTCAAAACATTGGTGCCAGACTTGGTGAGGCCGGTGCCGCCGGTAATCTTGCCGGTGCCGGAGAAAGTATAACCGTTCGTCGAGCTGACCGTGATGGAACCAGGCGCGACCGTGCCAGCCACGATGGCATTCAAGTTGGTGCTGCTGTCATTAAAGGTGACGTTGTCGTATTGCAAAAAGTTGGTCACCGTGCCGCTGTTGACCCAGTTTGAACTGATGTTCACGTCCCAGTTATTTGTCGCGGTGCCGGTGATGCCGCCCTGCCAGGCAAGATTCTGGCCGTTGGGTGTGACAATCATGACCACCGCGCCCACTGCATTGCTGAAGGTCAGGGTGACATCGGCATTGGCCGCGAACGCGCCGCCGGCCACGAGGTTGCCTGGCAGAGTGGTTCCGGATGAAACCACGCCGCCTTCGTTGTTCAGGTTGCCGGTGTAAGTGAACAGCGTGTAGGTACCGGCACCCAGTATCGTATTCAACGGATTGATGATCACGACATTGGTGCCGGTCAGGGTCAAATCACCGTTGACGACGACCAGGCTGTTGGTCTTGCTGACGCCGGTCGGGTCGCTCGACAAATTAAAATTATTCGTCACATTGGCACCGGTTTCGGTCAGGCTATTTGAGAAGCTCAAGGTTCCCGCCACCGTGCCGACTCCGGGGCTGATGATGTCACCCGCCACCGCCGTCACGGAACCCACCACGCCGCCGCCGCCCGCCAAAGTCTGCGCACTCCCCAAAGTCAAACCACCGTAAGCAGACACATCCAACAACGCACCGACGTTGATGGTAATCAGCGGACTGGCGGACATGAAACCAGAAGAACCCACAATCAGCGAACCGCCGCTGACCGTCGTGTTACCGGAGTAAGAATCCGTGCCGTCCAACTCCCACGAGCCGGTGCCCACCTTGTTGATGCCCGTGTTACGAGTGCCGTTGACAATGCTGCCTTGGAACGACACCGAAGTATTGCGACCGCCCACCACATAAGTCGTCGTGCGCCCCGCAACTCCCGCGTCCGTGTCCGAAATCGTGCCGCCACCCGTCAACTCACCCATCGTGATCGTATTGCCGCCGACCGGAGTATTTCCGTGATTATAAATATTCGCGCCCGACGCCAGATACACCGCCGCCGTGCCAAACGAAATGTTGCCTACCGTGTTAAAATAAACCTGGCCGCCGCCGGTGCCCGGCAAAATGTTAATCTGCCCGTCCGATGCCGAAAAATCCCCCGTGGGCGTGCTGCGCACATAACTCGTCGTTAAGTTCAACGTGCCATGCACCGTGATGTTGCCCGAATAAACCGTTCGCCCGCCCGTCAACAAACTGCCCGTCGTCCCCGCCGGCACCACGATCGCATTCACAAACGTCGTCGTGGGCGTTTGCGACCCCAGCCCGTTCATCTGCAACTCCCCGCCGTTCGTCAATGTGATCAAACCCGTGCCGATGGCCGCATCACCGACCGTCGCCAGCGTGCCACCCAACTTCACCCATGCCCCGTTGATCAACACCGGCCCGCTGTAACTGTTCGTCCCGCTCAACGTCAACGCCGTGGACAAACTCCCGTCACCATCCACCTCCAACCCGATTTTTCCGCCGCCCGCGTTGTTGTTATCCTCGATCAAACCCGCATACGTCGTCGTGTTCGCCGTGCCGATGGTCAACGTGTTCAACCCCGTGCCGCCGTTGTTCACAATCTGCCCCAGCACCGCGCCCGCCAGACCCGACAAGTCGTTCACCGCCTGATTATGCCCGTTCAAATCCAGCGTGCCCGCCGCCGTCGCCGCACCGTCGAGAATCAACCAGCCCGTCGTCGCCGGGCCGCTGGCAATAGCATTGTTGCTGCCCAACTTGACCGTGCCGTTCGCAATCGTCGTGTTGTTGGAATAAATGTTGACCCCGGCCAGCGTGACCGTGCCGCCGCCGGCGAACGTGAGCGCGCCGTTGCCGCTGATGCCGTTGGCCAGCGTGAGCGTGCCGGCGCGGTTGATGACCAGCGTGCTGGCATTGGTGAGCAGCACCGCATTGGTGCCCAACGTGCCGGTCAACCCGCCGTTTCCCACTTGCAGGCTGCCCGTGTCCACCGTCGTCAACCCGCTGTAACTATTGTTGCCCAGCAGCGTGAGCGTGGCCGATGAATTGGCACCCTGCTGATAGAGGCTGCCCGTGCCGGCAATGTTTCCAATGACCGATGAATTATCCGGCTGATAAAAAACCAGCGCCGCATTATTCGTCACCGGGCCGCCGCCGATGGCCGTGCCGCCCGTGGAACCATCGCCGATTTGCAGCGAGCCGTTGGCGATGACCGTGCCGCCGCCGTAATCGTTGGCGACCGTGGCGAGCACCAGGGTGCCGGTGCCGTTTTTGGTGAGCGTGGTGCCGCCGCCGGTGATTTTGGAGCCGGCGAACGTGTAGGTGTTGGTGGTAATGACCGTGACCGCCGCCGGCGCGACCGGGCCGTTCTCGATATTGACCGCCGGACTTTCCGACCCGCTGTTAAAATAACTGTCGTCAAAGGTGACGGTATCGCCATTGTCAAACGGCTGTAGCGGGACGTGCAAATAGTTGTCATACCAGTTTAGGGAATTATCCGTGTCCCAGAAATTTTGCGAGCCGTCTCCCGTCCAAGTCAGGTTGTTCGTGCCCGAACTGCTCACCAGCAAATCAATCTCTCCGCTGGTCGCGTCGCTCAAGGCGAAAATCTTGTTGGCCTGTCCGCCGCTCAACGTCAGGTTGTTCACGCTGCCGCCGTAGCCGCCGGCATATTGGATGAGTTTGTAAGTCCCGTTGGTCAGTGTGTTCAACGGATTGATGGCCAATGTTCCGCCGTTCACAGACAGCGCGCCCGCCACCGACAGCAAATCGCGGGAAGCCGTGCCCACGTCGAAGACGTAAGTTCCACCGTTCAAATTCAGGTCGTTGCCAAACGTCAACGTGCCGGCCACGCCGTTCGTGCCGGCGGTAAGCGTGGTGCCGCTGGCCGTGGTGACCACGCCCGTCACCGTGCCGCTGCCGGCCAACACCTGCGCGATGGCTCCATTTAAGTTCAAGCCATAGCCCGTGGTGGATGCATCCAACGTGGCGCCCGCGCCGACGACCAGCGCCGCGCTGTTGGAAAGCGATGTGCCGAGCAGCAGCGTGCCTTGGTTGATGAACGTGACGCCGGAGAAAGTGCTGTTGGTATTCAACGTCAACGTGCCCGCGCCGGTCTTGACCAGGCTGCCCGCGCCGCCGTTGCCGATGCGTTTGGTGAAGGTGACATTGTTGCCGGCCGTATCAATCGTCGCGCCGCCGGAATTGATCGTCACTGTGCGCGCCGAAATGTCGGCGGAGTTGCCAGACTCATATTGCAGCGTGCCGCCGCCGAAATTGATGGCGGTGCCGTTGCCCAAATTATTCAAGCCGGTGAAGTTCAGAATGCCGCCGTTCAAATTGACTGCGCCGGTGAAAGTGTTTGTGGTGGTCAATGTGAGTGTGCCCGAACCTTGCTTGTTCAACGGCACCGCTCCCTGAATGTTGCCATTGCCGGAAATGGTATAATTTTTGGAAGAGTTGGTAACTGTAAAACCGGATGGTGTCACCGTGGAATTAAGAGTGACAGTGATGGGCGAAGCACCGCTCACGTTGTCTTCCAGCACCACCTGATCGCCCAAGCCCAATTGTTCCTGATAGGTAGTGACATTGGCGGCGGCATCTTTCCAGTTGGCACTGGTGCCGATGTCCCAAGTGCCGCTGCTGGCCGCCCATTTCAACGGTTCGTTGACGGCGGAGACAACTAGGTCAATCGAGTGATTCGCCGTGTTGTTGTTCAACGTGGCGACCACGCGCAACGGCAAAGCGCCAAGGCGCATGGCCGCATACCCACCGGAGCCGCCAAATGTGCCGGTATATTTGATCAACGGATAAGTGCCGGGAGTCCAAACGCCGCCGAGAACGCTGACCACATTCGAAGCCGACGAATTGATGGTAAGATTGGTAGTCAGCAACGGCGCAACCGTGGAGCTGGCCGTGCTGGTTCCAAAATTAAATTCCAGATAGTTGGTGCCGGTGGCATAGACCAAGTTCGTTGTGATCCACTGGCCGCCGGTAGTGGCGACTTGCACGCCGTTGGTTGCGCCATTGGCAACGTTGAATGCCGGGGCTATGAACGAGCCGCCCGTCACGCCCACCAGCTTGCCGGCGTTGACGTTGACGGCATTGGCGCTGTTTGCACCAATGATGCTGTTGTTGGTCAAAGTCAAAGTCCCAGACCCAATCTTGGTCAAAGAACAATCACCCTGAAACTGACCGCCATAAGTCGTGCTGGTTCCAAGCATGCCGACAGAATAGGTCGTTCCCGGTCCAGTGCCGGAACTGGTGAGAATGCCATCACCGGTGCCAGACAAGGCACCCATGTTGAAAGTATTACCACCGGAGTTGTTCGCCGGGTTGATATAAATTTTATTCACGCCCGCAGAGGTTGAACTCAAATTGAAAGTCGCATTGGTCAGCAGGCTGTTAAAGGCTGTATTACCGCCACTGCCGGTGAAGGTGGGGGAAACGTAACTGGTTGTTGTGGTGCCAACGAAATTAATTGTGGACGGCGTGCCAAAAGTATTCTCCCAAGTGCCCGCCATATAATCGCGCGAAGGGCCGCTGACTTGCGCACCGACATTGATGGTCAGTGTGCCCCCAATATTGCTCGGCCCGTTCGTCGCACCGAGTTGAGAGCGACCGCCCACTGTAATGGTGGAAATCACGCCCGGCATGTTGGTGATAATGTTCAGACCAACTGAATAGGACGACGATAGGCCGGAACTAAACGTGCCGTTGCCAGAGAAAGTCAGCGGGAAAAAGTTGGGATTGGCACCCGATCCAAACTCAAACGTTCCGCCGTTGGTGATGAACAGTCCGCTGATCACGCTGGAAAGACTTCCAAGGTTGAACACGCCCGGGCCTACAATCGTCAAGTTGGTGGCCAGAATGGGAGCCGTGATGTTCGCAATGCTCGCACCGCCCAGTGCATTTACCTGAATCGTCGGATTCGCACCCGCCACGGTCAGGGTCGAGGTTGAAGGCGTGCCGGCGCTCACCACCCAGCCAAAGGCCGTGTTGGTGACGGTATCACCAAAAATAATTTTATTTACCGTCTGGTTGTTATCAAGGGTGACGGTCGTAGCCGCCGTGATGTCCAGATTGGTGAAGGCGGCGGTGTCAGCCAAGCCGGGTATGGTGGTGCCGGGGCCGCTGCTGGGCGTCCAGTTGGCAGAGCTGTTCCAACTGTTTGGCGTGGCGGTGGTGTTCCACTGGTATACCGTCTGTGCGCCGACGCTTATCAGCGAAACCGCCGTCAGCAATGCGGCGCGGAAACACCATGATTTGCCATTGGATTTAACAGGGTGAGTGTGGGAATTTTGGGTTGTTTTCATGGTGGCGGGGTTGGTTGTAAGAAGAAGTTCCGTTCAAATTCAAACAGGGACGGAGGACGGCAAGCTTCTAGTTGAGACAATGGGCATGCTTCAACTATAATCCCTCTTGAACGTTTTACCATCGCCAGTTCTGGCGAGGCGCGGGGTGGTGGATGGTTGAGAGTTGGTAGTTGAGGGTTGAGGGTCTGGGGCGGTGGAGCTTTGTTTGCCATCAACACTCAACCATGAACTCTCAACTATTCCTGCGGCCGTCTTTCGGCGCTCGACTCTCGACCCTCGAATATTTCACGTCCGCGGGCGCGCGCGGTTCAGGTGCTTGGCCACGGCTTCGGTGCGCGAACGCACGTGCAGTTTTTCGTAGATGTGCCGGATGTGGGTGTGGACGGTGGCGTAGGTCACTTTCATGGCCTCGGCGATTTCCTTGTAAAGAAATCCCTTGGCCAGCAGATCCAGCACCTCGGCTTCGCGCGGCGAGAGGGTTTCCGCACCGGTCGCGGGTGGTGCGGTGTGCTGGAAGGATTGGACGATCTTGCGCGCGATATGGCTGCTCATGGGCGAACCGCCGGCGTGAACTTCGCGGATGGCGGCGAGCAGTTCTGTGGGCGGGGTTTGTTTGAGGAGGTAGCCGGTGGCGCCGGCGGCGAGGGCGTTGAAGATGTGCTCGGTGTTTTGATAGACGGTGAGCATGATGATTTGCGTGGCGGGCAGTTGCGGTTTGAGGCGGCTCACGCATTCCACGCCGTTGAGGCCGGGCAGGTTGATGTCCATCAGGGTCACGTCGGGCTGGTGTTTAGGGATGTCTTGCAACGCGTTTTCGGCGCTGCCGTGCTGGCTCACGCAACGGTAGCCGGCGGAGCTGTCAATCAGCCGGGCCAGGCTCGCCCGCACTTGCGCGTCGTCTTCGACGATGGATACGGAAATGCTCATGAGGGTTGAGGGTTGAGGGTTGATAGTTGATGCTTCGGGGCGGTGGGGTGCCGCTTCCCATCAACACTCAACCATGAAATCTCAACCAGTCTTCGCGGGGTCATGGCGTTTAATTTAATCCACTTCTTCATCCGGGCCAATCGCCACAACTGGTGATGCGGCGATGTCGAGGGCCACGGTCATGGCCACGCGCGTGCCTTGGCCGGGTTGGCTGTGGATTTCGCAGCGGCCGGCGATGGCTGTGAGGCGTTTTTCCAGGTTGACGAGGCCAGAGCCGGCGCGCAAGCGGGTTGATAGTTGAGGGTTGATAGTTGAGGGTTGAGGGTTCGGGGCGAAGCTTTCGTGCTTCCCATCAACACTCAACCATGAACTCTCAACCATTCCCCGGCCGTTGTCTTCGACGATGAGGGTGAATTTTTTTGGTTCGACGCGCAGGCGCAGCCAGACTTCGGTGGCTTGGGCGTGCTTGACCACGTTGTTCAAGGTCTCTTTCAACGCGAGGAAAAGGTTGTAGCGCAACTCGGCGTCCACATGCGCCGATGGCAGCTTCACCGGCAGATCCATGCGGCAGCGGATGCCCGCCACGCGCAAAAAATCTTCCGCGTAGGCCGAGATGTAATCCATCAGGCCGTCGAAGGTATCGTGCTGCGGATTCACGGCCCAGACGATTTCATCCATGGCCTTGGTCAGTTTGCGCGCGGAATCGGAGATGCGTCCCAAGTTTGATTCCGTCTGCGTCGGATCCCGGTGCGCGAGTTCCGTCAGCAGCGTGATTTGCGTCAGGCCCGCGCCGATGTCGTCGTGGATGTCCTTGGCGATGCGCGCACGGTCGCGTTCGACGGCGTGCTGCTGCTCGAGCTGCGCGAGTCGCCGGCGGTATTTGGCCGTGGCGACGCGACGCACGACGAGCACCACCATGCCGAGCACGCCCGCGCCGGCGAGAAATAAAAACCACATGGTCTGGTAAAAATACGGTTTGATGGTGAAACGCATGGAGGCGCCGGTGGTGTTCCACACACCTTCGCTGTTGCAGGCGATGACGCGGAAACGATAATTGCCCGGCGGGAGATGCGCGTAATGCGCCGTGCGCCGGGTGTCGGCATCCAGCCACTCGGCGTCAAGCCCGTCAATGCGGTAACGGAAACGCGCCCGCTCACCGGCGTCGAAACTCAGCGCGGTGAAGCGGAAATCAAATTGTTTATGTCCCGGCGACACGATGATTTTTTGCCCGGCTAACGACACCGGCTCGTCGTCCACGCGCAGTTCCTCCATGAGCACCGGCGGCGGCGGGGATTTGGCGGTCAGCTCGTTGGGATTGATCCAGACGACGCCGCGAACGGTGGTGAACCAGAGGCGTCCGTCCGCGCTCTGCCAGCAGGCGGGCTGGTAGCCGTCGGAACATTCGAGCGCGGGCAGGCCGTCGTGCTCGCCGTAGGCGACGTAGTCGAGGGTGTTGGTGCGGCCGTCGGCGCAGGCGTTCAACGCGGACTTGGCCACCGAGAAAATTCCCTTGTGCGTGCCCAGCCAGAGCCGGCCATGTTTGTCCTCCAAAATTTGGCAGATGACATCCGCCGGCAATCCCTGCTGCGCGGTGATGCGCGAAAATTTTCCGTTGTTGAAACGCACCAGACCGCCGCGAAATGTCCCGGCCCACAACGTGCCCGAGGCATCCGAGTGCAAAGCATAAATCGGCTGGCCGGCCAGCGCGTCGGTGGCGTGGAACGCCTCCAGTTTATCCTGACGGCAACGAAAAATGGTGCCGTCGTCCGCGCCGGCCCAAACATCGCCATCCGGCGTTTGCACGAGCGCGCGGACGGCCGGCAGGAATCCGCGGCTGTTGACGGCAATCACCTGCCGGTTGTTGCCGGCCCACCATCCCAGGCCCGCTTTTAGTCCGACCCAAATGCGGTTCTGCCGGTCAACCAAAATGGATTTTATCCCATGCACGTCCCAAGACACGCGCTGGATATGACCGTCGGACCATTGGTAAAAATCTTCGCCTTCCGACGCGCTCAACCACGCGCCGCCGTCCGGCCGGGGAAAAATTGAAAAGACAAAATTCGCCGACGCGCTCTGGCCGACGTTGTAACGGGTGATTTTTCCGTCAACCCAGCGGCACAATCCGCCGCCGGCGGTGCCGATCCAGACGACGCCGTTGGTGTCCGCGCAAACCGACTGCGCCGTCCGCGCGGTCAAGCCCTCGGCCAGGCCGATGACATGAAACTTTCGGAGAGACAGCCGCGCCAGCCCGCCGTGGTCCACGCCCGCCCAGATGCCGCCATCACTGCTCTGAAACCAAGCATTCACCCGGTCACTCGGCAAATAGCGGTCACCCGGCAAATGGTCGGGCGCGGAAGTCAGCCGTTGAAAACTGCCGTCCGGCGTGATGTGAAAAAGCCCGTTGCCGTAATGATTGAACCACAGGCCGCCATCACGATCCTCGTGCGCGCCCATCGCCCGGCCCGCCGCCGCGCCGAGTAATCCGCGCCATTCGACCGCCTCCGCGACCCATGCGCGGCCAACCATTTTGCGCAACCGGTCGCCGTCCAGCGCCCACAGCGCGCCGGACTTCGTTGGAAACAGCAGTTGCGGCTGGGTGTCCGCCTCGCCATTCGTAGGCGTCATCGCCTCAAACCGGCGGCCGTCCCAACGCGCGATTTCATTTTCCGCCCCCGCCCAAACCTGACCACGCGCATCGGCGACCAGCGTGTTGACCGGGCTGCCGGCCAGCCCACCGTTGTCCGGCAAAGGCCGGAAGGCTCCGTCCGTGAATTGCACAATGTTTCCCGTGCGCGTCAAAAACCACAGCCGCCCCGCGCCGTCGGCACATTCAAAAATCGGGCGCAAGCCCGCCGGCGGTGGAAACGCGTCCCAGCCCGTGTTGGTGCCAGTCAGGTGGCGCAGCAGCACTTCGCCGAATTGCGTGACGAACAACACCTCGTTCGAGGATGACAACACCAGCGTGGTGTGCAGATCGTAAGTGGATTGGTCCGGCCATTCGTTGCGGAACACGCCGTTGCGATAAGACGTCAGCCCGCCGCGAAAGGTGTTGATCCAAAGCGTGCCGTTGGCATCGAGGAAAAGTCCCTGCACGCGCGCCTGGGTCAATTCCGGCGTGCTGACCGGATCGTAGGTGACGAACCGCGCGCCATCGAACCGCGCCAACCCGTTGTAAGTGCCGACCCAAAGATAACCGTCCGGCGTCTGCGAGATGGCCGTGACCGTGCTGCTGGGCAAATCCTTTTCCGTATCCCAGCCGTCCACCAAATAATCCGCCGGCATCTCCGCCCGCGTGTGGGCTGCGCCAAACAAAATCAAGGCCGCCAGCGCGGTGAAAACCAAGCGCCACCACGACCATGGAGAAATTCGGGGATGCACTGCCGGAAATGATAACGCCGCCGCCGCAAAAAACCATCGCAAACGGAGGCCACTGGCGCGGGCCTTCGCCGAAGTGGCTTCGGCCACGCAGGCGGGAATTATTGTATCAGGTAAAGTGCGCGGTCGGCGTCGCTGATGCACCAGAGGTTGAGCGGGTCAAACGCCTGCGGGGCCTTGATGTAGCGCGCGCTGCCATCGGCCATGACGTAATTTGAACCGCCGGTGCCGGTGTCGTCTCCCCGGCTGTCGTGGCGGGTCTGCTCGGCCACGCCGCTCAAGCCGTTGCCGCCAGTGGAAGTGTAATTTTCAAAAATGTCCATGTAGTAGTCGGCCGCACCGGATTTTTTTTCGCCGAGCACCACGGTGTCGGACGGGTCGCGCACCGATTCTTCCTTGAGCGAACTGCCGTTCGTTGCCATCGCCGCCGACAAGCCGGCCCAGTCGAGCGGCTGGATGCCAAAGGCTTCGGCATAATAATCGTTGAAGCCGTTGATGAGGTAACTGCGCGGCGCGGCGTCGGCGGGGTAATTTACGGTATCCGACGATCCCGTCATGGGCGCGTTGGTGGTCTCGCTGGGACACAGCAGCATCTTCAAGTTTCGGCCGTAACTGTCATACATCTGCGTCGGCCAGCGGCCCTGATTCTCGCGGTGCGGAAACTGGCCGTCAAAATCGCCCGTGTAAATTTTCACCGCGAGGCCGAACTGGCGCAGGTTGCTCAGGCACGCGATGCGTTTGCCCGCCTCTTTGGCGCGGCCCAGCACCGGCAGCAGCATCGCCGCCAATATTGCGATAATGGCGATGACCACGAGCAGCTCGATTAGCGTGAACGCCTCCGCGTAAAAAAAAATTTCACTTCGCGGGCGGCGTGGCCGGTTTGTTTCTGTTATTCTTTTAACCATTCCGCCTTTCAGCGCGTCTGCAAGGCAAACGATTCGACGCCGGCCGCGCCGGTTGCGTTACAAAATTATGACGAAAAGAAACTGGACGCTGGTCGCCGTGGCCCTTGCGCTGGGCGTAATCTACGCCTGTTTTTTCACCGACTGGTTCAAGACCAAAAGCATCCGAATTCTTTACACGCTGCCGCCGTTCCAAACCCGTTTCTCGCAAGGCGGCTCGCCCGCGCCGGCGTTTGGCTTCAGCCACCCGTTCAAGCTCACCGAAATCAAAGTCGTCCCGCTCGCGGAATTTCAGACCAACAGCCGCGTCCTCCCGCTCTGGCATCTCGTGTCCGATTCCAATTCCGCGCCGATTAAATTTTTCTTTTACGGCGCGCGCATCCGGGGCTTGAAACCCGAAGTGCCCGGCGCACGACCGCAGCCGCTCCAGACCAACGTCGCCTACCGCATCTTCATCGCCGCTGGAAAAATCAAGGGCCAGCACGACTTCATCATCGGCGGCGCACCGGGTGAAACCAATTCCGCGAGCCGCTGAAATTCAGACCGCTGCCGCCTCGATTTTCCTTCCCGCAAAATGGCACGCTGCGAAATTGCCCTTTGAAACTTCGCGCAACAAAGGAATTTCCGTTTTGCATTTCGCCTCCGCAATCGGGCAGCGGGGATGAAACGGACAGCCGCTCGGCGGATGGATCGGCGACGGCACATCGCCGGGCAGAAGGATGCGCTGGCGCTTCGACTCCGGGTCCACTTCCGGCACGGCGGAAATCAGCGCCTGCGTGTAAGGATGCTGCGGATTGCGGATGATTTCCTTCGCGTCCGCCGTTTCCACGATTTTTCCGAGATACATCACCATCACGCGATGGCTGATGTGTTCGACCACCGCGAGGTCGTGCGCGATGAACAAATACGCGATGCCGTGTTCCTGTTGCAAATCACCGAGCAAATTTATGATTTGCGCCTGCACCGAAACGTCCAGCGCGCTCACCGGCTCGTCGCATATAATCAGTTCCGGCTCGACCGCCAGCGCGCGTGCGATGCCAATTCGTTGACGTTGCCCGCCGGAAAATTCATGCGGATAACGCTGCGCATAGACCGGGTCGAGGCCGACATCCTTGAGCAGTTCAAAAATTCTTTTCTGCCGCGCGGAACTGCTGTCGGTCAATTTATGAATGTCCAGCGCTTCGCCGACGATTTGCTCGACCGTCATGCGCGGGTTGAGCGAGCCGTAAGGATCCTGAAAAATCATCTGGAATTTCCGCCGCCGCGCGCGCAATGCCGCGCCGCTCATCGTCAAAATATTTTCGCCGTCGAGCGTGATTTCGCCCGCCGTCGGTTCGACGAGCCGGACGATGGCGCGGCCGAGCGTCGTCTTGCCGCAACCGCTCTCGCCGACAAGGCCGAGCGTTTCGCCCGGCGCGATGCTGAAGCTCACGTCGTCCACCGCCTTGACGAATTCGCGGGCGCGGCTGAACATCCCGTGCTTCACGGGAAAATGCACCTTCAGATTTTTGACTTCGAGCAGGTTCACAGTTTATTTCAACCGGTTTAGAAGTTGGTCATAATCCGCGCGCGTGCCAACTTAAAAACTCCGCCGTTTGAACCAGCCATTTTAGGGGGTAAGAATTATTTTGCCGCCCGGAAGGAATTGTGATAAACACTTTCATGCGGCTTTAAGAGCCGTTTTAACAAGGTTATGATTTTTCAGAATTCGCGAACCCGCGCACGCGCTTTCACGCTCATTGAACTGCTCGTGGTCATCGCCATCATAGCCATTCTCGCGGCGATGCTGCTGCCAGCGCTGGCCAGCGCCAAGGAACGGGCCAAGCGCATTTCCTGCCTGAACAACGAAAAACAAATGGGCCTCGGCAGCCAGTTGTTTTCCGAGGAGGACAGCCAGAACGCCTACAGCGGCGTCATCAACTACGCGGACAATGACATGAACTGGCTTTACCCGACTATCTGCCGGCGGTGAAGGCGTTTTCCTGCCCGTCAACCGTCAACGAAGTTCGGACCAACACCGCGCCCATTACCGCCGGCATGATTGACCCCAAATACAGCTACAACCAATCCGGCGTGAGCAGTTATGCCGATCGCGTCCATCTCAGCTCGGTTTATGTAACGGATTTGGTCACGAACGCCGTGGGGAAAATGGGCGCTTATGGCAGCAGTTACGAAAATTCGGGCTATTTGAACTCGGTGCTTTTCGGTGGCGCACTCAACACCACGCCGCCCAACTATGGCAAACGCAAAACCCAAAATGTTTGCTCCCATTATCTTTATCAGTCCATCACGGTTGACATCAAGGGTCAAACGGGCGGGCCGTCGGACATTTGGATCATTTACGACGCAGATGACGTCGGCTATTTGGCGAACGGCACTGTGGATCCCACCCGCAAAAACGACAATTATCCCGACCCCGGCGACAATCACGGCAGCGCCGGCGGCAATGTCGTCTTCTGCGACGGCCACGCCGAATGGGTTCCGCAGAAACTCTATTTATACAGCTTTGAGCGCGGCACGGATGAATGGCACCCCGCAGTTATTCCGTGATTTTCTTCGACAATTATTTTCTACCCGCCAGCGATTCTTAATCAGTTGAGTGTTGATGGTTGATGGTTTAGTGCAGGACGGCTTTCGACGCTCGACGCTCGACTCTGGACTTAACGGGCCGTTACAATGCCGGCCATGCAATCGCACGCCCAATCCGCGCAGTGGTTCGCCGAGGCGCTCAAATACATTCCGGGCGGCGTCAATTCGCCGGTGCGCGCGTTTCGCGCCGTCGGCGGCAATCCGTTTTTTGTCAACCGCGCGCGCGGCGCAAAAATCTGGGACGTGGACGGCAATGAATTGATTGATTACGTCGGCACCTGGGGGCCGGCGATTCTCGGCCACGCGCATCCGAAAATTATTTCCGCCATCAAATCCGCCGCTGAAAACGGAACGAGCTTTGGCATTCCCAATCCGTTGGAAGTGAAAATGGCGAAGCTGATCTGTGAATTTTTTCCGAGCATCCAAAAAGTCCGCATGACGAGCAGCGGCACGGAGGCATGCATGAGCGCGGTGCGGCTGGCGCGCGGGTTCACGAAGCGCGACAAGATCATCAAGTTCGATGGCTGTTATCACGGGCATGTGGATTCGCTTTTGGTCAAGGCCGGTTCCGGCGCGCTGACGTTCGGCCATCCCGACAGCGCGGGCGTGCCGGCGGCGTTCACGCAGCACACGATTGTCGCGCCGTTCAATGATTTTGACGCAGTGAAAAATATTTTTGCCGCGAACAAAAATCAGATCGCCGGCTTCATCGTCGAGCCGGTGCCGGGCAACGCGGGCCTGTATTTGCCGCAGCCGGGCTACTTGGAATTTTTGCGCGAGATCACGCGGGCGGACGGTGCGCTGTTGATTTTTGACGAGGTGATGACGGGTTTTCGACTGGCGAAAGGCGGCGCGCAGGAGCGTTTCAACATTGCTCCCGATTTGACGTGCCTCGGCAAAATCATCGGCGGCGGCCTGCCGGTCGGCGCGTTCGGCGGGCGCGCGGAAATCATGGATTGGCTCGCGCCGTCGGGGCCGGTGTATCAGGCGGGCACGTTGAGCGGCAATCCGGTGGCGATGGCGGCCGGCATCGCGGCGCTGGAAGAACTCAATGGCAAAGCGGAAGGCGGAAGGCGGAAGGCGGAAAATAAAAACGCCTACGCGTTGCTCGAAGAACTCGGCGCGCAGCTTGAAGCGGGGATGAAAGACGCGGCGCAGTCGGCGAATGTTCCGGTGCAGTTCAACCGCTGCGGCTCGATGTTTTGCGCGTATTTCACGGGCGGGCCGATCCACAACGTGGCCGACGCGCTGAAAAGCGACCGCGAACGGTTTAAGAAATTTTTCCACGGGATGCTGGACGCGGGCGTTTACCTCGCGCCGTCGCAGTTCGAGGCGGGATTTATTTCGACCGCGCACACGGCGGCGGACATCGAAAAAACGGTCGCGGCGGCGGCCCATGTGTTGCGCGGCCTGTAACCTTTTCGCGGCGACGGCGTCTGGCCGTGTATCCCGCTGCCACAGGTTGGCCGCGGCAAACAAACAACAACCGAAACTAGAATATGAAATTAACGAAACCATTGATCATCGCCGCGCTCATCGCCGGCAACCTGGTCGCGTGGGACTTTGCCGTCCGCGCGCAGGATTCCACCAACACTCCTCCGCCTGCCGGCCAGCCCGGCGGTGGCATGAGAGGCCGCGGCCCCACCGTGGAACAATTGACCAAAGCTCTGGATTTGACTGACGACCAAAAACCGAAGGTCAAGGCCGCTTTGGACGACCGCGACCAAAAGATCAAAGACCTGCGCTCCGACGCCAGCCTGACATCGGAAGACCGCCGCGCGAAAATGAAAACCATCCGTGAAGACATGACCGCCAAGATGAAGGAAATTCTGACAGCGGATCAATTCGCCAAGTGGCAGAAGATGATGCCGGGTCGTCGTCCCGGTGGTGGCGCAGGCGCACCGCCCGCCGCAACTCCGCCCCCGACTGGTAACTGATTTGTGGAGACATAAGACGCAGGGACGGCCCAACGGCCGTCCCTTTTTTATTTTCGGATGTAACATTTTTCCGGCGGCACGCGTTTAGGAATGCAGTATGAAAAACAAAATCATCATCAGCACATTGGCCGCCGCGCTCGTCGTCGCCGGGTTGATCGCCACCAAGACTTTTGCCGCTGAAAATTCCGCGCCGCCCGCCCGCGGAAAAATTCTCCAACGCATCGCCGGAAAACTGAATTTGACCGACGACCAGAAATCGCAGATCAAAGCCGTTCTGGCCGGCGAAAAAGATAATTTGCAGCCGCTGCTCGGCCAGTTGCACGACGCGCGGAAAAATCTTCGCGCCGCCATCCGCGGCAGCGAAGCCAGTGAAACTTCCGTCCGCGCGGCGTCCGCAAAAGTCGCCGTCGCCGAGTCCGATTTGGCGGTTGAACGCATGAAAATTTACGGCAAAATCGCGCCCATCCTGACCGAGGCGCAGCGGCGGCGGCTTTCCGATTTGCAGCAGCGCGCTGACGAGTTCGTGGACAGCGCCAGCGCGCGCATCGGTTCCGGGCTGGATAACTGAATGTGAACGACGATGCCGAACTGCTGGAACGAATCCGCAACGGCGCGACCGATGATTTTGCCGAGATCGTTCGGCGGCACCAGTCACGCGTGTTCGCCATTTTATATCGTTACGAGCGCGACGCGCAGCGCGTGGAAGATCTGGGGCAGGAAACTTTTTTGAAAGCGTGGCGCGCGCTGGAACAATTTGACGCCCGCGCGCCATTTGAACACTGGATTTCGCGCATCGCCGTCCGCACGGCGCTGGATCATTTGCGAAAGGAAAAACGGCGGCGCAATGAAATCGGTTTTTCCGAACTCGGCGAGGACGCGCTGGACTGGCTGCGCAGCGGCGATGAAAAAAGCGAATTGGATTCGCGCGGCGCGGCGGAAGTCTTGGCGTTGGCGATGCGGGAACTCTCGCCCGGCGACCGCGTGGTTATCACGATGCAGGAACTGGAAGGCCGCAGCGTGAAGGAAATCGCGGCAGCGCTGGGCGCGTCGAACATCGCGGTGCGCGTGCGCGCATTGCGGGCGCGGGCAAAACTGAAACGCGCGCTGGAAAAATTGGTGAAGACATGAACGAGAATAAGTTGAAACGGCTTTTTGAATCGGCACGCCGGGAAACCGCGCCTGCGCCGCCGCCGGATTTTGCGGCCGATGCGTTGCGCGCCGTTCATTGCGCGCCGGAAACAAAATCGGCGGAACCATCTTCCGTTTGCGACCAGTTGAATTTGTTTTTCCCGCGCATCGCGTTTGCGGCGCTGGTGGTGGTGGCCTTGTGTCTGGCGGCGGATTTTGGTTTGACGGCGGCGGGCGTCCCGGATTTGGGCGACGGCGCGGCGCGGATTTCGGCGCAATGGTTTTTGACGCCCAACGGATTTTGAACATGAAAAACTTCAAATTGATTTTGTTGCTGGCGCTGGTGTTCTTGGCCGGCGTGGTGGCGGGCGTGGTCGGCACACGCGCGGTGGTGCGGCGCATCGTCAACGAGGCGGCGGTGCACCCGGAACGCGTCCAGGCCGTCATCGAGCGGAGCCTGACGCTGCGGTTGCGGCTTGACAACGAGCAGCAGGCGAAGCTGCACGGCATTTTATCGGACACGCACGACCAGTTGAAGGATTTGCGGCGCGAGTACGGGCCGCAGTTCACTTTGATCATCAGCAACGCCAACGGGCAGATCACCGCCATGCTGACACCGGAGCAGCAGGCGAGGTATGAGGCCTTGAAGCAGAAAAACCATCCGTGGTTGCGGGCAATCCAGCAAGGCTCCGGCCAGTGAACGTCCTGCAAATTCGCATTGAGCCAGACCGCGTGCGCCGCTATTGTGGAGCCGTTCGCGCGTGTAGCTCAATTGGATAGAGCGTCAGCCTCCGAAGCTGAAGGTTGTGGGTTCGACCCCCGCCACGCGCACCATTTGAACAAGGCCGATGCAAACCGTCTGCACCGGCTTTATCCTGGCATTGCCGGCGGCTTAACTCAAGCTGGCCAGAATGGACGCCGGCAACAGATCGGCAACGGGCGACGGGCCGGCTGACTCTGCGCGTGATAGAAAGTAAAGTGTCGGGGCGAACGGCGACGCCGCCCCGTTGATGTTGAAAAATCTTCCGCCGCATTGCCGTCGCCGGCGACGAAAGATTTTGGTGGTCAGTTTTCAGGGGTTGGACGCAGCCGGGCGCTTCACGTTCAAAATAAAAACGCCGGCCACCGTCACCGCCAACGTGAGGCAACACGGGTTATGCTCTACGACGCGGTCAACCGGCGCGCACGCTGGCCGGCGAAAACCGTGCCTCAAGGTTGAAAAATTGAAACCGTGGAACAAAATAAATTTAACCTTGAATGGAACCAGGACCCCTTTATGATCATCGCGGTCTCCGGGGGGGAATTCCGTGCCGTGACAAGTCCGCAAAACTCGCGCCCACCAACTTGTCTTCCCATGCCGAGCTAACGAGTCAGTTTAATAGTCACTTCGTTTTCGTAATTACAATTCCACAAAGTCTCCATTGTTTAAGAAATTCATCAGGCGAAATCGTGTCCAGACCATTTAATGGGTCTCCCACTATGACAGAGGAATCAGTCACTTTCAGGATGGCGACATAATGGTCAACCATAAATGAGAACCTGACTACCGCCAGCGTCAAACCGGCCTGCCGCAACTCATTGAGGTTCTTAAAAAAACGGTATTCCACCATCACCCCGTCTTTGCCATATCTTTGCCCAAGGGCCTCTGCCAGCAGATCAGGAGGTGTGCCAGTGGTCGAACTGGTTTGAGAAAGCAAAGCTATTTCACCTTCTTCTGCTGGCAAACCAAGCCGTCGTAAAACCGTGACTGCCGCTGCCGGACCGCAGGTGTAATCTGTGTTTTGCATACAAATACCATCAGGGTTGATACGCGTATGCAACTGGGCAAGTTGCGTGCGATTAAACACCGGTGCGAGAAATGGCCAGATGGAACTCCCAAAGACCGCTGCCACAATGAGCAGTAGGATAACCCGACGATCTCGCCTGAGCGGTAAACGGGAAAGCGGCGTGGCCAAAACCATCGCTGCCACAAAACCGAGAATGAGAAATTTTTTGTGTCCCACGAACATCCATGAAAAGGAGGACGTGGATGAAAGCAATGAAGGATAGTGAATGCCGACGCCGTAAAATATTATCAATAATAGAGGGAAAAAGTAGCCAATCATCCACCAGCCTTTCGGCAAGCGAGATGATAAATAACCCAGTCCAAAACCCGCAAAACCGGACAAGGCGGCGAAGCTTATTTCAACCCCGAGGTTCATATTTTGGTTAATAATTATTTTGAACAGCTTGCTTGGTTTCCAATGGCTTGTAAAATTACAGGCTTTGACTCGGCGCGATTCTGTGGCTGATAATATTCGTAGGCCGCGCTGGTCGGTGTCTGAACCCGAAGCGGATATTTCGCACGGAACGCGCAGGTAAATTGAAACGGCGTCTCGTTCGAGAGCTGCCGTAAATAAAGTATGACCTGGTTGCCGGTCACTTCATGTTTTTCAATCTGCCCGTTCTGCTGCATGGTCTCAAATGCCGTGGTATCGGCATCAAATCCCGGCGGAATACCCAAATCCACAATGGCCATGTTGACCACCTGCCCGGTGTTATTTTTAACTGTGACCGTGCAGTTCAATTGATCACTTACCGCCAGCGCAGTGCGGTCATATTGGAGATTGATTTCCAGCGGATCAGGATGGGCGGGAACCGAGGCCGGTTTCGATGCCGGAAGCCAATAAACGCCCGACAGCAGAACCGGCAGCTCCCCGGATGGGCTTTGCCTTAATTGAATCTGGTTCGCTCCAGCTTTTAGGAATTTACTCAAATCAATCTGCTTCATCACGTCGCTGTTGTCTTTGTTGATGCGGAAGGTTTCGATGTTCTGGCCGTTGAGCAGGACGGTGACGGTGGACTCGAATTCCTGACCAAGCGAAGTAGAACTCGCTGCCAGCAGGGCGCGCATACATATAATTTGACCCAGAGGTTTTGCGATGCAGGTATGGCTTCCGCCGGCACCGTGAACGTGTCGGTGAAGCCATCTTTCAGAACGACGTTCTTCGTATATTCAAACCGTTCGCCGGTGGGCAGGACACGGACTTCGCGCTCAATGGCATCGGCCGTTTTGGTTCCTTGTGCAGTCACGCGCAAGGTGTGATTGCCGACGCGCAGGACAGTGATTGGAACGCTCACACTCTTCACTTCGTTCGGGCCAAGGTGAAGATTCAGATTTTGCACCTGAGATGTGAACCAACTGCCGGCAGCCAAGGAGATCTGCACGTCTTGAGGCAGTTTGAGATAATTGTAGCAGGTCACCGGCACTGAAACCTCGTCACCCAGCGACATCGAGACCGGTAATGGCCAGCTTTCCGTTCCGCTGTTTTCCATAAACGAAGTGGAAGAGACGCCTGAGCCTTCGACCTTGACGCTGGGCGGGATGGGGGCGCTGGCGGGATGGCGTTTGCTGCGCCGGCGGAAACAAGGCGGATGGTTTTTCCTGTAAAGGGTCAGTCCTGGTTTCATTCAAGGTTAAATTCATTTTGTTCCTCGGGTTCAATTTTAAATTTTTCTACATGGTTTTCTCCTGCCAGCGTGCGCGCCGGTGCCAACAGTTCCCGCCGAAGCGCTTTGCCGGGTTTGTGTCAGGTCCGGGATTGACCCCTTTATGACCCCTTTACGACTCCATTTTCATCACCACCAGATTCATGGTGCCGGAGCGGACACGATAAAAGACCATTTCCTTTTTGCCGATGACCGCGTAAAAAATCAGCCAGCGTGGGAAGCCACGCACCCGCCACGAGCGGATGCCAGCCGGGGTTAAATCTTTCCGTTCACGTCCGACCAAGGGGTGTTTCTCGATAAATTGGATGGTGACCAGCAGGGCGTCATACCACCGCTCCGCCACGTCCGCACCGGCCTTGTCTTTTAGCCAGCAAAGTTCCTCGGCCAGATCCAGCAGGAAACGCGGACGCTTGGATACATTCACTTTTTGCCTCGCAACACCCGGTCGCGGATGATGTCCATTTGCTTTTTGGTCAATGGGGTTTCCGGCCCGCTGGCAATGGCTTCATCAATCCATTTTTGATCGCGCTTGGTGGTCAGAGCGGCGTCAATCTGGAAGGTCCGCTCAATGCGGCTCATCGCCTCCTGAGTAAGGCTGCGGAAATTCGCCGACGCCTCGTTTTTCAACTGCGCGTGCAGTTCCGACGGAATATCTTTCAAGGTGATGCTGGCCATAGGCCGCAACCATAACGTCACCACTCTGGTTTTGCAAGGAACCTTTTTTTAGAAGGGATTTCCCGACGGCTTCAAAAAGTCATCTTGCAAATCAGCTTCCGTGACGGCCCGACATCAATGTTGTCGTAAAGCAACGGTGTTAGGCGGCAGGTTGGAAGTTATGATTTTTGAGGAGACGGTTCATGAGGATGACGGGCTTGCGCATGCAGGCGGTCATGGCACCGAGCGGTTTCTTGCCTGCCGCCCGCAAACGCAGATAAAACTCTTTGAGGCACGGTTTTCGGCGGCCAGCGTGTGCGCCGGTGCCAGCAGTTCCCGCCGGAGCGCTTTGCCGAGTTTGTGTCAGGTCTGGGATCCTTTACGCTTGACTGGTATCACCCGTGATGCCATCCTATAACGCATGGAAATCGTGCAAGACACCAATGTTTTCGTCGCCGCCCTGCGTAGCCAGGAGGGCGCGAGCGCGGAAGTATTGGATCGTTGTCTGGCGCATGACGACCAGGCCATCATGGGCACGGCCCTGTTTGCAGAATACGAAGAACTGGTGCAGCGGGAAAGTTTTTGGCGGGGCGTGCCGGTGACGGCGGCGGAACGCGGAGCGTTATTGGACGATTTCTGCGCGGCGGCGGTCTGGCAGCCGGTTTATTTCCGCTGGCGGCCCAACCTGCCGGACGCGAATGATGATCACGTTTTGGAACTGGCGATAGCCGGTGGCGTGGAACATCTGGTCACGCACAACGCGCGCGACTTTGGGCGGGGCGAGCTTAAATTCGCATTGCCGTGTGTGATGACACCGGCGCAACATCTGAAAATTGTAAAATGAAAACCATCCCTTATCGTTGTGACAACTCACGGCACAAAGCACTGCTCGGTGTGGTGCGATCCACCGGCACGAGCGTGCAAAGGCTGTTTGACAACTTCGTCACGCACGTCATCGCCGAACGCCAGGCGGAAGCCCGTTTTGTGGTGCGCCAGAAGCGCGGGAATCCGGCGCGCGGACGGAAGCTGCTGGCTGAAATCCGCCAGCGGATTGAGTCAGGTTCCAAAGTTTCTGCTCACAGGTGAACTGCGTTAAAATCTGAAAGGGGTCAGTCCTGGTTCCATTCAAGGTTAGATTCATTTTGTTCCTCGGTTTCAATTTTCAACCTTGAGGCACGGTTTTCGCCGGCCAGCGTTCGCGCCGGTGCCAACCGTTCCCGCCGGAGCGCTTCGCCGAGTTTGTGTCAGGTCCGGGACTGACTCCTTTACATTGTTGAAGGTTTCGTTGAAGGTTTTTAAGGATGCAGCAGGCGGAAGAATAAATTTATCGGTTGCGCAGGGATAGTAAGGCTTTTGTTCGTTAAGTCATCGGAAATGTTGTAGCCGTTGTAGCCACTCGGCCCCCAATGCGATGTCGTCAAATCCATATTTTGCTGCAAAGACCAGCCTGCCGAAGCCGATGGCCACGACACGCGCACTCGGTTACCTCGAAAATTGATGCTCAACGGCGGTGTCGAAGTTGGGGGCGGAAAAATTGACGTATTGGTTAATACCGCAACCGTGTTGGCAGCTATGTTCACGCAGGTCAAATCCAGCCTGCCATCGCCGTTGACATCAACTGCCGCAACCCGGATAGGATAATTATTTGCAGCATTTCCCGTGCGAAGTGTCAAAGCGAGAAAGAATCTGCCGCTGCCGTTGTTAGTCAACACCGAAAGGTTGCCGACCTCGGTATTGTCACCATCAAAGTTCGCACTGATTAAATCCGGTCTGCCATCGCCGTTGACATCTGCTGCCACGACTGAATCGGGCATTATGCCCACGTTAAGAACAGCGTTGGACCCAAAAACACCGCTCCCGTTAGGCATCGCGGCAATCAGTCTTGCCGGTTACGGTTGGTGGCGTCTTGCGAAGGGTTGACCTCGGAGAAAATGGCCTTAATCAGTTGGAGGTAGTCGTTTAGTTTCAAGTTTGTAGTGCGACAAAATGGTTGGTCGTAGGCTTCAATGGTCGTCTTGAAGCCCAGCCGAAGACCTTGCGGCGGCACACTTGAACTCACTTTGTTTTTTGTCCGCTGTTATGCAACAAAAATCTGCCATGTTTGGACTGGCGCTTTTCGTTCAAGGAATGGCGCAAGTCGTTAAATTTGAGATTGACGCATTGACGGAACAGGCAGAGGATTGAAGCCTGACCACAGACAGCAACCGCTCAAAAATGAATGGGCTGAGTTTGGGTTAATAATACTGTTAGGCGGCAAGACACATGACGCAGCCGTATCACAATCTCATCTTGTTTGACGGCGTATGCAATCTCTGCACGAAGTCAGTTCAGTTCATCATCCGGCATGACAAACGAGCCGAGTTCAGATTCTTGTCTATTCAGTCGGATTTAGGCCGAGAGATTTACTGTGCAGCAGGACTCAGCCCGGACGACGTTCAGACGTTCGCACTCGTTTTGAGAGATCGGACACTCATTCGGAGCGACGCTGCCATCGAGATAGCGATGCACTTTGGAGGAGTTTGGCGGCTCATTGGCCTGTTCAAGATATTTCCGAGATCGTTTCGCGATTGGCTGTATGGATTTGTCGCCAAGCGGCGATACAAGTGGTTTGGCCAGCGCGATAGTTGTATGATGCCATCAGAAAACGTCAGACAGAGATTTTTGCCATGATGCAGCCTCTTAAGAAACAAGACGCGCAAGTCGTTGATTTGTAAGGAAAGTAGCCATTCTTGTTTCTTACGTCATTGCCCCCCATCGGATGGGGTTGGTGTGCTAACCAGTCGCGAGGCCGTGTGAAAACTCCGGGACGCGGAAAAACTCCGCTCCCATTTGACTTATGACGCATTTTGATGAAACGTCGAGGCGGATGCAATGGTCAAAAATTGAGTTTTCACACCGCCTCTCGCCGGAGCCAACGTGGTTGGGCGCATCCGTTTTGCGCTTGAGCGTGTTGATTCGCCACGTCACCGTTCCCACATGGCTCAACTTTTTTCGTTAGGCGGCAGCCCACGTTTTTTGTATGTCCGAGCACAAAGCAACAATCAGTTGGAAATGCACGAGTCCAGATTTCCTCGGCGGCAAGTATTCGCGCGAGCACGTTTGGACGTTTGATGGCGGACTCACCGTGCCAGCCTCACCGTCACCCTCTGTTGTTCCTGTGCCTTACTCAAATCCGGCACACGTTGACCCGGAGGAGGCTTTCGTTGCAGCGATTTCGAGTTGTCACATGCTCACTTTTTTGTTTTTAGCCTACCAGCAGGGTTTTCGCGTGGATAGTTACCGTGACGAGGCTGTTGGCGTGATGACCAAGAACCAGAAGGGCGTGCCTTGGGTGAGTTCAGTCATGCTCCATCCGCAGATTGCATATAGTGGCGACAAGTTGCCCACGCCCATTGACGAAGATCATCTTCATCACCTGGCACATGAGCAGTGCTTCATCGCCAACTCAATCAAAACAGAAGTGATAGTGAGGGGAGTTAAACATGAGACATCAAGTGTCGCAAACACACCATTATGAAAGTTGAAGGAATCAAAGGTTGTTTCGAGAAGACCCACGGCATGTTTTATTTTGCCAGAATGTGCTCCAAGATTAGGTTGCACGCACAGGGCAAGCTGCCGACAGACTATCACGAGATGCTTGGACAGGGTTTTGATGGCCGAACCTGCCGATATTTACGGGTGCGTTACGAGGATGTCAAAGCACAGGTGCTTTCGGGGAAGACGGACGCCGAAGTTCTTGATTGGTGCTTCACCGATGGTCGACGACTCACTGACGAGGAGGTTTTGATTTACAACAGTTTCATGAGCAAGCGGGGCTGGCACGACGATGAGACCGATGGATTCATCCCGGAGATGATTAAGCAGTATGGCCTGAGAGATGACGGCAGCGTGCTTACAGATTTTGATCTCATCGAGATGGATGAGGGTCGGTGGTATCCTGATATGTGGAGAGATGCTTGGAAATGAGCAACAAGCAGCCTCTTAAGAAACCAGGCACATAAGTTTATGAAGTGCAGAGAAGTTGGAAGCCGAGGGCGGCGATATTTGATGAGGTGCCAGATGACTCTGGCCAGCTTATGGGCCATGGCGGTGATGGCTTTGGGGGTTCCCAGTCGAGCTTTCCAGCGGCGGAAACAATCGCCCAGATAATCCTTGCAGTGCCAGAGACTCTGGGCGGCGAGTCGTAAGGCCATCGCGGCGCGACTTTTCACGTCGCGGGTTTTGACGGAAACAATCTTGCCGCCGGTGATGCGGTTGTCGGGACAGAGTCCGAGCCAGGAGGAAAAGCATTTGGCGGTGGGAAAACGGGTGACGAAGTCCGGTCCCAGTTCGGTAAAGAGCACCAGTGCCGTGCTGACCTGGATGCCGGGCACTTCCGTCAGATCCACGCCGCAGAGCCGGTAGAGTTCGGTGCGGGCATCAAACTTGGGTTCGTTGCGCTGAGGCTTTTTGTTGCCGCGCCGGTGGGTGGCCAGCGGGTGCTGGTTTAAGTCAACCTTGCTGTCGAACTGAGCCATCTGCTGTTGGATGTGCTCGTCACACTGGCCGATGAGCTTTTGGTAATGCCGCCAAGTATCCAAGGCTTGCTGGAGGACGAAGAGGTGTTCGTCCCGCCAATCACCGTGGAGGCTGCGGGCAAGGGTGTCGCGGCTGGCCTTGATGCGCTGATCTTTTAGCGCGGCGAGCTTTTGGGGATCACGTTCGCCGGCGAGGATGGCGTCAAGGATGGCCAGCCCGGTGAGGCCGGTCAAATCACTGATGACGTTATGGATTTGGAGGTTCATTTGGGTGAGTGCTTTTTGCAGGTGTTGGACATGGCCTCTTTAGGTAGTGGTAGGCATCCTTGCCTGCCGTAGGGCCGGGCTTCCCAGCCCGGCGGCCAAAACCTCCGCCAGTCTGGTGTTGGAACATGGTCAATCGTCAGCCAGTCCGCGCGCGTTTTTCCGGGCGGCAGGGATGCCTCCCGCTACGTCAGGCACGGATGCCTGACGCTACTTTGCTTCACGGATTGCCCGAGGCCGTCCAGGTCGGCGGATTCATTTTCAGGCCGGTGATTTTCAGGACATAGGCGTATTTGCACGGCGCGGCGGCGGGCAGCTTCACTTTCAATCCGGCGGCGTCCTGCGTGAATTCCAAATTGCCATGGCTGCCGAGCAGCGTGACCGTTTCAATTTTCCCCGCCGCCGCGGGCAGCGACGTGACGAGCGCTGCCGCGCCCGGCCAGTTGCCGAGGAGGATGGCGTAAAGCGAGTCGCCCTTCACGGTGAAGCGGAGGTTCAGGCCGCCCCGCCCGCCTTCGCTGAATTTCGTCCAGTTGTGCGTGCCGTAAATCGCCCCGCCGTTCACGCCGAGCCAGGCGCCGACCGCCAGCAGTGTGCTTGTGATTGCCGGCGGAAAAGTTCCATCGGCTTTCGGCGAAAGGTTCAACAGCAGCGTGCCGTTTTTGCTGACGGTGTCGGCGAGCGCGTTGATGACCGCCGCCGGGCCGGAAAAATGCTCGCCGCTCGTGTAGCCCCAGGTGCTGCCGATCGGCTGGTCAACCTGCCATTCGCCGGTGCGGATGCCCGACGGCGAGCGCGCGCCGATTTTTTCAAAATCAAGGATGGAGCCAATCGTCTCGGTGTTCTTGTTGCTCGGCGCGTAGGCGGCTTTTTTGGTGCTGATGGAAACTTCCTTGCCCCATTCGCTCGCGCGATTGTAATAATATGCGGCGACGCGCAATTTCAGCGGGTCGAGGTAACGCTGGTCAACGCCGTTGTCGAACCACAGCATGTCGGGCTGATATTTGTCAATCAGCTCGACGTTGCGCGCGAACCAGTTCGTCAAGAACCGTTCGCACGCCGCGTCGCTGCGGTCGGCGACGTTGTAAAAATCCGCCCACTTCGGATCGTAAAGGTCGGCGTGTTCGGCCTTCATTTTCGCGGCCATGCCGGCGGGCGGGTTGATGAACTGGAAATTCTCGATGCCGTGGTTCGACACGCCAAATTTCAATCCTTGCTTCCGCACGGCCCTGGAAAGTTCGCCGATCAAATCGCGGTGCGGTCCCATTTGCATCGCATTGAACGGCGTCACCTGGCTGTCCCACATCGCAAAATTTTCGTGGTGCTCCGCCGTCGGCACGACGAATTTCGCGCCGGATTTTTTGAACAAGTCCGCCCACGCGTCGGCGTTGAAATTCGATTGCGTGAACAGCGGGATGAAGTCCTTGTAGCCAAACTTGTCCTGCGGGCCGAAATGGTCAACGTGCCACTGGCCGTCGCCGCCGTCGGCATACATATGTTTTTCATACCATTCATTGTGGTGCGCGGGCACGGAGTAAAGCCCCCAGTGCATGAACAGGCCGAACTTCGCGTCCGCAAACCATTGCGGCACCTTGTAATTTTCCTTGAGCGAATCCCACGTCGGCTGGAACGGCCCCGGCGGATTTTGGGTCGGGATCATGGCGTTGGCGGCGTTGACAACGGCCAGCGTCGTTTCCGGCGCCATGTCGAAATCAGTGGCGTTGCCGCCGTCGGCCATCGGGTTGTTGGTTTGCGCCAGCACGATAGATGACAATGACGCGGCGAGCGCGAGGCAGAGGCTGAGTTTGGGTTTCATGGGTGTTGTGTCATTTTGAACTTTCGGTGGGGCGAGCGTCCCCGCGAGCCGCGAGAACTAGAACTGTTTGACGCATGTCGGCTCGCGCGGACGCTCGCCCCACCAAACTGATACAATACCGTTTCATGGCTGGAAACAAATTTTGCCGAAATAAAAAGAACTTGTCCAGCGCTTGAACGTAGATTGACGCGGGCAAATTTCTACCCGCTACGAGCGGGCGACAAATTCATAAAGCAACGGTGTTAGCTGGCAAGTTGGAAGTTATGATTTTTTAAGAGGCGGTTGGCGAGGATTCTTTCACCGACAGCGTACGGGCTTTTATGAAAAAATAAATCTCCTCCGGCGTGCGCTCCATTTTGCTGACATCCAGCATAACCGGGGCGCGAACCGAGGCACACGACCCGCTTGCATCACGAAACGTGACCCGAATTAATGCGTCATTGACCAATGCCGCACTGACATCACCGGTTCGGCTGACGCTGAATTTCAACTGCTCCGGATCAATCTCCCGCCATGGGATTGAAAGCGCCAACCGGCGATAAGTCAGACTGGCCTTGCCGCCGCCGCTTCCGGCCGGTAAGTTTGACCGACAGCAACCATGACTTGCCGGTGGCACCTAATCGGCTGCGGGAACTCGCCGCCCCAAAACAACGGGATGCCATTTGGGTGGCGGACATCACCTATGTCGAGACGGCGGAAGGCTGGCTCTATATGGCCGGAGTTTTGGACCGCTGCACGCGGCGGTGCGTGGGCTGGGCGATGGACGACACGTTGGCCACCACGCTGCCGTTGGCCGCCTTGGACATGGCGTTGAAGCAACGCCGGCCCACGGCCGGCCTGGTGCATCACTCCGATCGCGGCGTGCAGTATGCCAGTGCCGCTTACCGGCAACGGCTGGCGCAAGCGGGCGTCATCCCCAGCATGAGCCGTCCAGGCAACTGTTACGACAATGCGGTGATGGAAAGCTTCTGGAGCAGTCTCAAACGCGAACTGGTGCATCGCTGCCAGTTCGCCACGCGGGCCGAAGCCAGGGCCGCCGTCTTTGAATGGATCGAAGTCTTTTACAACCGCGAGCGGTTCCACAGCGCCCTCGGCTATCATTCCCCTGGACTTTGAAACCAACCTGAACTAAATATACCTGTGTCTCATGCATTCACTTCCTGTCCACCAAATCGAGGCAAGGCCAGGTTTGTTCAACCAGTTGCCCAAGGTGACAAAATGCCCAATGTTCGTTGAGCACATGGAAGGATTTTATTCCTGGCCAACGTGTCATGATCATAGCGGGGAGAATTTATTGGGAAACTAAGGCCGCCCAACCATTCGTCGTTGCCACATCACACGTTATGGAAAAATTCACAATAGAAATTGAAACATCGGCAGGCTGGGTCATGCTTCACTTGATTATGAGGCCAGGCGAGGAGCGGGCGCTAAATATCTTGAAAGAACTTCGTGAGAAGTATCCACAAAGCAATTTGCGTGTTGTTAAGTGGATGGGAACACCGATGGAGGATTGATTGATGACGAGGCTGTGGTTTAGGTTCACATAGTGCCGGTCCAGCCTTTTGCTCCCGGAGCTTCTTTTCCACCGCATAGCGTTGGCCAATCTGCCCAACCACCCATGTAACAACCGCCTCGTTTTGCTTAATGGCTCTGTGTATTTTGTCCACATGAGCAGTGCCGCGCCTTCCAGCGAGACGCCACGCGTGTTTCCGAACACGCGTTGGTCGGTCGTGCTCGCCGCGCGCCAGCCGTCGCCCGAATCGGCGGCGGCGCTGGAGATCCTCTGCCAGGCCTACTGGCGGCCACTGTATGCCTATGTCCGCCGTTGCGGCAAATCGCCGCACGACGCGCAGGATCTGACGCAAGCATTCTTCTGCCGCCTGCTGGAAAAAAACTGGCTCGATTCCGCCGACCGCGAAAAGGGAAAACTGCGGACGTTCCTCATCGTCGCGCTGAAACGCTTCATGGTTAACGAATGGGACAAGGCGGCGGCGCGACGGCGAGGCGGCGGGCAGGCCCACGCGCAATTTGACACGGCGTTTGCCGAAAGCCGGCTGGCGGCGGATCGCCAGACCCTGGCTCCGGACGAAGCCTTTGACCGGCAATGGGCGCTGACCTTGATTGACCTGAGCGTCAACCGGCTCCGGGCGGAATTCGCCGCGAGCGGCAAAGCCAGCGATTACGCCGCGATGAAAAACTGCCTGATGGCCGTGCGCGGCACGCTTGACTATGCCGCCGTCGCGGCGCGACTGGGAGTGAACGCAGGCGCGGCTCGCGTGGCGGTGCATCGCCTGCGCAAACGCTTTCGCGAAGTTTATCGCGAGGAGATTGCCCAAACGCTGGCCGACGGCGCGGATTTGGAGGCTGAAATGGGGCATCTCGCCGCAGCGCTGGCACGGCAATAACAATCAAATTTCCTGTAACAAACCATTGGCGACGCTTAATAACCGGGCATGAACACAGAACCGATGCCGAAATGTCCGCAGTGCGGGGCGCTTTTGCCGCCGGGCACGCCGGACGGCCTGTGCCCACGCTGCGTCATGGCGATGAACCTGAAGACGGAAACCGTTTTCACGGACGACCCGCCAACGGCCCAGCCGCCGTTGCCGCCGGAACAGATAGCCCCGCATTTTCCGTCGCTCGAAATCCTGGAATGCCTCGGCCGCGGCGGCATGGGCGTGGTCTACAGGGCGCGGCAGAAAACCTTGAACCGCCTCGTGGCGCTGAAACTGCTCGCGCCGGAGCGCGCGGGCGATGCGAAGTTCGCCGAACGCTTTTCCCGCGAGGCGCAGGCGCTCGCGGCGTTGAACCATCCAAACATCGTCACCATTTACGACTTCGGACAGGCGGGCGGATATTATTACCTGCTCATGGAATTTGTGGACGGATTAAACCTGCGCCAGCTCCTGCGCTCGCGAAAATTCACGCCGGAGGAGGCGCTGGCCATCGTGCCACCGCTGTGCGACGCGCTGCAATTTGCGCACGACCAGGGCATTGTCCACCGCGACATCAAGCCGGAAAACCTCCTGCTCGACAAAGCGGGCCGCGTGAAGGTGGCCGACTTCGGCATCGCCAAAATCATGGGTGGTGAAAAAAGCGATTCGGCTGGTGCCGGGTATGCGCCAGCCGGTTCCAATGTGCTGACGGACGCGGACAAAACCATGGGCACGCCGGGTTACAGCGCGCCCGAACAAAAGACCGACCCGCAGCGGGTGGACAGCCGCGCCGACATCTATTCGCTCGGCGTGGTGTTTTACGAAATGCTCACCGGCGAGTTGCCCGGCAAAAAAATCGCGCCGCCATCCACGAAAGTTCAAATAGATGTGCGTCTCGATGAAATCGTTTTGCGGGCGCTGGAACAAAAACCGGAACTCCGCTACCAGCAGGCGAGCGTTTTGAAAACGCAGGTCGAGACGATTGCGGGCAGCGCGGAAGCCCCGCTGACCAAGCCGGGCTTTGCACCCAATTTGGAAAATGAGCGCTGGAAAATCCAAGCTTGGGGACTGGCTCTCGCCGCCGCGTGCGTTGAGATGGGCCTCAACTTAAACCCGATTTATGGCTGGATGATTGGCATTTGGGGGGTGTTGCTATTCGGGGTTACGACCGGGCTGGCTTTGGTTGCGGGCGACAGCCTGAAGAAAATCCAAATCGCGGCGCAGCTGGTTTGCATTGATGGCCTCGTCACCGCCGTGGGCGGCATCGTATGTGCGTTCGCTGATGACTACCTTCAAGTTCCGTGGCGCAATGCCATTATCATGGGTTGCATCGGCGGCATCATGTATGCGCTCACCGCCTTGAATTATTGGACGAAGGTGGCAACGGCATCCGGTCGTCCGCCAGGCCGGCCCTTGCCGGCCAAAACACCCATCGTCCGGGCTTTTGAGAACCATTTCGGATTCACCTTTACCTCGCGCGCCGCAATCGTGGTCGGAAATTTCTCGAACCTGGGAATGTTCGGGTTGTGGGGGATGTTGAGCGAAATTCCGGGGTTGGAATGGTTTCGTGGCGCTTACGGCTTCTTCGGTTTTTTTGGGCTGCTTGGTGTCGCCTTCGTGATTGAATGGCCTGACGTAAAGACGGCGGGCAAAACTCCGACCGATACGTCGCCGCACTTCTCGCGCACGGCCATCTGGGGTGCGTGCGGGTTGGGCGTGGTATTGCAGGCCGTTTTTTTGCGGAATTTTATTTATGGCGAGCACGCAAAAGCGTGGATGGCGATATCCCAAGTGGAGAAAGTCGGCTTTGTCTTTGCGGACACCGTTGTGCTTGCCGCCTGCCTCGCGCCTTTCATCACCACGATTCTTGGCTGGATTGCCGTCTCGCAAATCCGCCGCTCGGCGGGGAAAATTCACGGGCTGTGGCTGGCGATATTTGACGGATTATTTTTCCCGCTGCTGGCATTTGATTTTGTCATCTATCTGTTTGCCAGCCATCTGCAAGGCGTCTGGATCATGGCCATGAGAAATTCGGAGACGAATTCCGCATCGGAAGAGGACTTGGTGCGATTGATCTTTGCTATTATGGTGTTCTTCATCTGCGCATTGGTTGACTGGCTCATCATCCGCCGCGTCTGGCGCGCGGTGAACCAGCCAGTTGAAGGCGCATACGCAGGCAATCCCTCGCAATCAACCGTCCCGCCAGCGGGAAATAAATTCCAGCGTTGGCTCAAAAAAAATCTCCTCGTCAAGCTGCCGGTCGCCATCGTCATCGCGATGATCATCCGCACATTTTTTCTGCAAGCGTTCCGGGTCGAGACCGATGCCGCCGCGCCGGAAATTCCGCGCGGCAGCCATTTCTTAGTCTGGAAACTCACACATCATTTTGCGCCCGGCGACATCATTGCTTACCACAAGGGTGGTTTTGTCAACGTGGGCCGCGTGGCCAGCGACGCTGGCACGGTCATCGTCAACCGGAATGGCGAAGCCGATGAGCCGTTGCCGCGCAACGCGATTATCGGCAAAGTCATCAGCGTTTATTGGCGCGGGTCGTCGGATGCCATATTGGATAGCGCCGATTTCCATTACCGCATTTTCGTGGCGGACGCGGCCTTGGTGGACAGACTCATTCCCGTCGAGCAACGGCAGGTCGGCGTGATATCGAACGTCAAGCCCGAGTTGGTTGAGGGGCAGGTGACGGGGGCTTCGACCAATGGCGTGTTCACCAAGACCGATTCGCAAATGGCCATGATCAATTCCGTCACGCTCGGAGCCTTGTTTTACGGCATGGAAACAAAACCCGGTTTGCTGGTGGATGAAAGACGCAACATTTCTCTGCAACGCAATAACAACTCGGTCGGCACGTCCATTGGCTGGGCGCACACGTTTGCCGACCGCACCCTCACCGCCGGAACGGCTGGCGGTGGCCCGGTAAAGCTTCAACGCCAAGGCGGGATTCTTATGGCCAGAATCGAGTGCCAATTCCAATACCAGGACATCCAATACCTGGTTAATAGCAATGCGAATTTCATGCAGTCCAAAATCCTCTACTACGGAAGTGCGCCGCCACCCGGCATCGCGCAGGCGTTTCTGGTCCCCTTCGTTCGCAACGACAAAACGGTCCACTATCTCGTGATTATTTTTGATGTCGGCAAATTAACCGAACAGGCGTTGCCCGCCGCCGCCGCGCAAAACGCTGCCTTCGGCCCGGTGATGGAGCGCACGGTGAGTGATGGCTCGGTCGGAACCAATGCGTTTTTGAACCTTGCCACCGGTGGATTCACAATCCCGCCGCCGGAGCTGGCAGCCTTTTTTAGAGACGAAAACTGGATTGATAGTTACCGGGAAGAAGGGGAGCAGGCGAAACAGGTGCAGTCGTGGCTGCGCGCCAACCAGGTGGATGTTTTATTTAACCACCGTTCCGAACAACGGGGCGTCGCCTTGCTTGATGGATTTGCGGTGGCTGATTCTTCCGCGTCCGGCGCAGAGGAAAATGGTGGCCAGTATTGGGAGTTGTCGACAGCACAGCTTGTGAACCTGATGGGTGATTTCGAGCAAAAAGTGGGCAAACTTTTGGTGCTGCCAAGACCTTGCGACTTTACGATGTTCACCACCATGGGCTTGTTGCCGCGCTCGTTTTGTTTTAAGACGCGCAATGGCGCGGTCGGTGTCCTCCAAATCACCGGCTTCAACGAGCACCCGCGCGGCGTGAACGTTCGTTACAAGCTGGTGGCCGTTCCCATCATCGAGGCCAGCTTAAAATTCCTCGAAGTGCCCGCCGGGTTGCCGCTCGACCTGGCAAAATTCGACCTTGCCGCCGTGGAAAAACAACCCGGCGTCAATCTCCTTTCCGCGCCACGCGTCACCACCGGGAACGGGCGCGAATGCGAAATCGAAGTGGTGCAGGGGACGGCCAAGGACGCCTTTGCGCCCACGCCCACCGGCGTCACCGCCCGGCTGCGCCCCACGCTCGATGGTGACACCGTCCACTACGCGGCGAAGTTCACCCTCTCCTCGAGCACAGATCCCGGCGATGCCGCCCGCACGACCACGCAGGAACTCGCCCACAGCGGCGACGCGTCCTTGAACAAGCCGGTGGTTTTCGAGTTGGGCACCGGCGAAAATAATCCCCGATTACTGGCCTGGATGGTTTTTCATCGGATAGAAAGCTCGCCGCAACAATAAAAGCTGAATTTAAGTGCGCAACAAGCAATACAAAGGAGCATCAAACATTAGGTCTCGAAAACCTCCATCAATCATGAGCGCCGAACCACCCACTCCAACCGGGAACCAATTTCACAAAAAGATGGCGGTTTCGTTTTTCAACGAGACTTGGCGCCTGCTCGACAAGCCGGACCGGACGCCAGCAGAGGATGTGCGTATGATTCACCTTGCCCATGCCTCGCGTCTTCACTGGGAGTTTCTCAGCACGCCGGAGAATCAGGCACTTGGCGAGTGGCAGGTTTCCCGAGTCCATGCCGTTCTCGGGCAGCGCGATTCGGCGCTTTATCACGCCAGGCACTCACTCGACATCGTCCATCGCAACCACCTCGCTCCATTCTACCTGGCATGTGGTTACGAGGCCATGGCTATGTCGGTCGCACTGGCAGAACAGCCAGCCGCATTAACTCACATTGTTGCCGCCGCCCGGAAGATCGCGACTGATGTTGCCGACCCGGAGGACAGGAAGATATTTTAAGAGGACTTGTCCGGCATTAAAGTCCAGGCGAAGTCTTCAAAATCTGGAATTATGCACATGACAGACAATGGATCAATACTGATAGGGCGCGCACGGAGTAACGCGCCCTACCGAATTATCTGTCCTGTGCACAATCCCACATTTCCCGCCGCCCGAAAAGCCCGGCCACCGCACATTGGCCCGGCAACTGCTAACTCGAAAGCCATGAGTCATTCATTGCGCAACATGGTGGCCGGTAAACACCGGACGTTCCGCCCGCCAGCGAAAACGGACAGCCACACGGTTCGTTCCCTCGACGAAGTCGCCAACATTCTTGGCTTGAGCCGTCAACGCGTGCATGACATTGAGAAACGCGCATTCAAGAAACTGCGCCGGACCTTTGTCAAAAATGCGCCGGCGTTGGAATTGGAGCGCGACGGGCGGGGTTCGATCCGCGGCTTGAAGGAAATCGAACACGGCTCGCTGGCTTGAACTGCTGCGATCTAATTTCAAGACAACGAAGTGTCCCGTTTTTTAATTTCTGGCGGCAGTCTGGGCGGCAGTAACTTCGGCCCTGGCTTCGGCAAAATCCCGGTTGAAATCCGCGCTCTGTTTGAATTTCTCGACGATGGCCTGCGCCAGCACCCGCCCGGCGTAAATGTCCGTCGGATAATGCCGCGCAATTTGCACCCGATGCCAGCCCATCAACCGCGCGTGGGCGATGATGGCGTCATGCCTGTCCGGCAGCAAATCCGCGAGCACCAGCGCCAGCACCATGGACTCGGTCGAGTGACCGCTGGGATAGCTGAAACTTTTTTCCAGCTTGCCGTTGGCCAGGCTGGGGTCGGTGGTGAAGGGACGCGGGCGCTTGAAAAAATCCTTGCCGGCATCGGTCACGCTCTCGGCATCAGCCTGGACTTTTTCAAAAAATGCGGCGGTCTTCGGCAGGTTGGTTTCGACAAAAAACACACCGACGGAATCCGTGAAGTTGAAGACGGTGAATTTTTTTTCCGAATACGCGGCCTGCTTGTCGGCGTCATCGGCGGCGTGATAAACGGCCTTGACCTCCGCCATGTCCGCCGCCTGTTCCGGCGAGTCCGGCAGCGGCGGCGGCGCGAGCAGGGTGGCGGCGTCGGGGTTGCTGCCGCGCAAATAATACAGTGCGCCATCGGCGGCGTGCAGCGGCGCGACCGCAATGGCGAGAGAAAAAAAGATCGGCGCAAGGCGGCGGTTAAAATTTAAACAGGAACTTTTCATTTTTAGAACGATTGGCCTTACCTCGGTTTGGCGTAAAATTTTAATCAGGGAACCGCGTGGCCGTCGTAAGACCAATTGATGTCGGACAGGCCGGGATCGCCGGGCTTGAGGCCGTTGTTGCCGTTGATGGGAGTAATGCAGTAGCTGTATTTATACCAAGCCGCATGGCCGTCCAGAAACGTGATGTCTGCGCCGGCGGAATGGCGTGAGGAAAACCGGGTGGTGTAGCATTGGGGCGTGCAGATGATCTGCTGGTAACTGGTGCCCGGTGCGGCATAAGGCGTTTCGGCCACCAGGGTGCGGACTTCGGAGAACAGCACAAACGCGGAAGAGTTGCGGATCATGGATGATTTTAACAACGCGTTGGTGGCGAGCCCGTCCGTGCCCTTGGAATTCATCCCGTAATGGAACGGCACATAGGTGACATTTCCCTGCCGGGTGGGATCAATGCCTTCAATAACGGCCGTGGCGCATTGGTAGATTGACTTGGAGTCATTAAAAGTGGCCGGGCCGCTGGGATTGATGGCGTATTTCCACAAAGGCATGCTGGCCACATACGGCGGCAGGGCGTTGAACCAGGCGTCACGACCATAGGTCGTGCCGTTCTGATTGTTCATGAACTCGATGCCGGTCAGGTCGGCCCACTTCGGAGTGTCTTCGTTGTAAGTGGCGCCGGTTCCCGGCGTGCCATTGGGAATTTTGGTGGCGGGAAGGATTTCACCGCTGTCGCCCAGATACATGTTTTGCGCCAGCCCCCATTGTTTCAAATTATTGACGCAGTTTATGCGGTTCGCCTTCTCCTTGGCCTTGGCCAGCGCGGGCAGCAGCATCGCCGCCAGAATGGCGATGATGGCGATGACGACCAGCAGTTCGATGAGGGTAAATCCGTCTTGCCCGTTTTGTTTCTTCAAGTTCATGATTGTTTGATTAAACCAGTTTGATTGCGGTTCCGTGCGCCGTTTGGATTCCAAAACTCGACCGGAGTGTGGCGGCTCCCTGTTACGGGAATATGCGCGTTGTGTGACAATTGGGTTACGAGTCGCGTCGTTTTGAAATTTTTTTAAGTCACAAAATCGTCACACGAAAGCCATCTGCCTGTGACGGGGTTCTTATTTAATGCCGCCGGAATCAAAGCGGACTGTTAATCACCAAAAAAAATAAAAAATGAAAAAACTGATTTTAACAATTGGAGCGGCGGCCATGGTCTTGGCCGGTCAGTGTCAAACCCCGGCCTTCACCCCCGGCCGATTGGCCGTGTTGCGCATCGGCAACGGCCAGCCTTCTGGCTATTACGATCCCACCCAGGATTGGAACACCAAGCAGAACGCGGATTACATTGATGAATTTTTGCCGAATGCGTCAGGACCGTCCGCGCCGACTTTTACAATGGCTTTCCCCACCAACGGCGCGAACGCCCTGTGGAACAATGGCAACGCGGGCAGCGAGGCCGACAGCATGGCCCGTTCAGCGGATAACAGCGTTCTTACTTATTCTGCCTATACCGGCGACATTGATTCCATACCCGGAACACCGTCTTCTCTGGCTTACCACCGCATCCTTTCGACGATTGACGCCTTCACCAACGACACCGCCGTCCTTGTGCGGGACGACTGGTATGGCATCGCCACCGGCAAGACCAATCCCCGAGGAGCCGTGACCGATGGCACGAATAATTTCTGGGGTTCGGGCAACAACGGAGGAACGTTGTTTTACAATCCCAACGAAAATGACGGCGCACCGGTTGAGATCCAGAATTTCACGCCCACACGCGCGGTGAAGATCATCAACAACACGGTTTATACGACCATCACCGGCAAGGATTCTAACAACACCTATCCGTGCGGCATTTACGATTTCGTAGATTTCTATGACAACCCCAGTCCAATGCCGATGGCGTTTGCCGGCTTTCATTTGGTAGTCCCGTCCGCCGCCAAATACACCAACATTTCCGGTTTCTACATGAACCAGCAGGGAACCATCGCCTACATGGCTGACCAGGTCTGGGGCGTTCAAAAATATGTCAAGTCCGGCGGCACCTGGCAGTATCTCTGCAACTTCAACGTCCAGGGCGGCGAACAGACCGCCGCCCTTCACGGCTTTGTGGTCACCAACGATGTGAAAAATTCAGTCGGCGGCGCCTGGGATGTGGTGGCGGACTTTAGCGGCACCAACCCGGTCATTTACGCGGTCACCTGCGACTTCTCCATCTACTCCGGCAATTTCAATTCCAACCGCGTGGTCCGCATTGTGGATACCAACACCGCGTTTTCCGCAGTGGACATCACTAATTTCACGGTCATCGCCCAAGCCCACGGCACCAACATCGGTTTTCGTGGCATTGATTTCACCCCGGACTTGCGGCCCACCATTGGTTTCGTGTCCGCCGACCAGTCAGTCGTCGCCGGCACGCCAGTTACTTTCAATGTCAGTGCCAATGAAAGTGCAATGGCGTCATCGTATTCGCTGATGAGTTATCAGTGGTATGAGAACGGAACCAATCTCCTATCGGGCCAGACCAATGCTACGCTCGCCCTCGGTTCACCGGCCCTGACCGACAGCGGCAGCACTTATCAATGTGTTGTCAGCAACCAATTCGGCACCGTCACCAGCACGCCTCCGGCGAACCTGACCGTGACCAGCGTTCCCCAAGCCCCGGTCGTTTCAAATGGCGGACAAAACATCACCAACCTGCTCGGCGACAATGTGAACATCACGGTCAATGCCACCGGAACCACGCCCCTGAGCTATCAATGGTATGTCGGCGATCCGGCCGCCGGCGGCACCCAGCTCTCCGACACGAATGAATACAGCGGCACCGCCACCGCCACCCTATCCATTAGCGATGCGCAGATCGGTGTGGATGACACCAACTATTATTGCGTCGTAACCAACGTGGCGGGTTCCACCTCGAACCTCATCGCCACTTTGAAGCTGGTCTATTCCGCGCCAGTGTTTTCATCCTCGCCGGCATCAGTGACCGTATTGTCCAACACCGCCGCCACCTTCAGTTGCACCATATTCGGATCCGCCCCGCAATTCCAATGGTTCACCTCCAACAAGGTCGCCATCGTCGGCGCCAACACTGCCAGCCTGACCATCAACCCCGCCACGACCAACCAAGGTTATTACGTCGTCGTCACCAACCTTGGCGGGGCCGTGACCAGTTCCGTGGCCACCGTCACCGTTGTCATACCGCCGCCCCACTCGTATGTGAACTACACCAACGCCGGGCAGATCTACGCGCAAAACTTTGATTCACTGCCCGTCGTCACCAACACCACCATCAACACCGCCAACCCTGTTTTGATCACGCAAACGGGTAGTGCGAGCGGCGTGACCTATTCCGTGGATAACCCGTTCGACTTCGCCTACCCCGTCATTGCCAGCGGCGGCGTGGGCGGACTGGGCCTGACCAACACGATGAAAGGCTGGTATGGTTGGGGTTCGGTGGCCTCAAAACTGGGTGCGCACCAAGGCGACCAGAGCACCGGCGGCATCATTGATTATGGAACGCTCTCAACCAACTTCGTCACTGGCGAAACCAACCGTGCGCTTGGCCTCCAATCCACCAGCACGACCGGCAACACTGCGATGGGTGTTAAATTGATTAACAATGGCACGAACAACCTGTCTTACGTCACCCTGTCGTTCACCGGCGAATTATGGCGCAACCAGCCCGGCGTCAACACGCTCGAATTCGGCTATTACATTGACCCCGACACGAACAACGCCTTTGTGCCGACCAACGCCCTGGCAAATCTTATTCCCGGCCTGTTTGTGAGCTTTGCCCCGAGCGTTTCACTGACGACCGTGGACGGTTCGCAAACCAACAACCAGATCAGTCTCGCCGTGACCAACTTGAACCTCGGAAGCTGGCCGACCAACACGGCACTGTGGCTCGTCTGGCAGCAGACCAACAGCGCGGGAAGCTCTCAAGGTCTGGCGATCGACAACTTGAGCTTCAGTGCCGCCAGCGTTCTGCCGGCAACCGTCATCACTCCGCTCAACATCACCGCCGGCTCCATGAACATTGTGGGTTCCGGCGCATCGGCCACCGTGCAGTTCAGCTTCACCAACACACCCGGCCTGAGTTTCTCGGTGCTGGCGACGAACAACTTCGCTGCCCCGAAAGCCACCTGGCCGGTGGTGGGTCAGGCGGTTGAAAGCCCCGCTGGTTCTGGAAGCTACCAATACACCAACTTGGTGCCGGTGGGCAATTCGCAGATGTTTTACCTGCTGCGCCAGCCGTAAGCGGTTTTTTGATAATCAAAATTAAAAAACGCAACGGGCGGGTTTCTTCGCGAAACCCGCCCGTTTTGCCGACAATTTCAGTCAAAAATTGAAATTAAGGCCGCAAATCGAGCTTGGAAAACACGGTGAATAACTCGGCTTTTTCGCGCCGCAGCGAAGTCAATTCAAATTTTGCCGCGTCCGCTAACCGTTGAAAACCAAGTCCCTCCGCAATCGTCGGCGCACGACGTCCGCCAAAAATTTTTGGACAGATTGTCAGATGAATTTCATCAACCAAGCCGGCGCGGAACAGCGCGTCGTTCAGTTCGCCGCCGCCTTCGCACAAAAGCCGTTTCACGCCCAATTTGCCGCGCAGCCAGCGCAGTGCCGAACGGAAATTCATTTCGGTTCCGCCAAAAACTTTTACTTCATCCGCTAGCGCGCGCAGTTTCCGCAATTTTTTCCCCGAAACGCGTCGGGCCGTCAGCACGATGATCGGCGAAAAGCGCTGTTTGAAAATCTCCGCGTCCGGGTCAATCGAACCGCTGCCGCTGACGATGATGCGCAAATTATATTCCGCCAGTCCGTGCCGGCGTCGTCGCCGCCGGAATTTTGCGCCGCCGGTTCCCAAGAGTGTTCGGGAAATTTCAACCGTTCGCGCGCCGCACATCACGGCGTCCGCCGTCGCGCGCAATTCGTAGAGATGCTCCAAATCGCGCGGGCTGCCGAACGAGTGGACGGCGCGGTTGGCCGTCGCGATTTTTCCGTCCGCCGTCATCGCCATGTTGACGAATATGAACGGCAGTTTTGAATTTCCTTTTTTTTGTTTCGATTTCACAAAATCAACATCGCATCGCCGTAGCTGAAAAAGCGGTAACGCTCGCGGACGGCCTCGGCGTAGGCGGACAAAACCAGTTCGCGTCCGCGATTTTCCCCGCCTGGCGCGGCGAACGCGCTGACCAGCATCAATAACGTGGAGCGCGGCAGGTGAAAATTTGTCAGCAGCGCGTCCACGATTTGAAAACGGAATGGCGGATGGATGAAGATGCGCGTTTTACCCTCATAAACATTGATTGTTCCGCTGTTTTGTGCGGCGACACTTTCCAACGCGCGCACGCTCGTCGTGCCCACGGCGATGACGCGGCGGCCGGCGGCTTTCGCTTCGCTGACCATATGCGCGGTGCCTTTGCCAATCTCAATTCGTTCTTCGTGCATTTTGTGTTCGGCAAGATTGTCGGATTTCACCGGCGCGAAGGTGCCGAGGCCGACGTGCAAAGTCACGAAGCAGATTTGCACGCCACGCGCGCGGATTTTTTCCAGCAATTCCGGTGTGAAATGCAAACCGGCGGTCGGCGCGGCGACGGAGCCGGCGGTCGCGGCAAAAACGGTCTGATAACGCTCCTTGTCTTCGGCATCTTTGCCGTGACGCTCGATGTAAGGCGGCAGGGGAATTTCGCCGAGGCGATCCAGTTCTGCAAAAATGTCCGGCGTGCCGGAAAATTCGAGCCGACGGTGGCCTTCGTCATTCACTTCGATCACGGTTGCCGAGATTTCAGCCGGCTCGCCGCGCGCGCCGCGGATTTTTATTTGCGAGCCGACGCGGGCGCGTTTGCCGGGCCGCAGCACGACCCACCAATCGTTGCAGCTGTTTTCCGCGAGCAACAGGATTTCAAATTGGCCGCCGCTTTTGACGTTTTCACCGCGCAGGCGCGCTGGAATCACGCGCGAATTGTTCAGCACGAGCACGTCGTCGGCGCGAAGAAATTCCAGCAAATCAGGAAATTGCCGATGGCTGACGCTGCCGTCGTTTCGTTGCAAAACCAACAAACGCGATTCGTCGCGCCGGGGCGCGGGATGTTGCGCGATCAGGTTGGGAGGCAAATCGAAATTAAAATCGGCGGTTCGCATCGCGGCGAGCGTAGCAGGGTGCGAGTTTGGAGGACAGTTCGCATTCCAAAATCCGAGTGTGAATAACTATTTAATAAATACCAAAAAAAACAATTGACAGGTGGTGGGGTAAAGTGGTTAAAGATGGGGCGTTGTGGGTGATTGAGCCATTTTAGGAATGGCTGTGAATAAAAATGAGCAACGGGCAGAAGCAACCGACTTACTACAATTCGTGCTATCGGCATGGCGTGGATGAGAAGCGGCGCGTCCAGATTCCGGCAAAGTGGCGGCCAGAAGCCGCAGGCACGGAGCTGACGCTGATCTTGTGGCCGAAGCATCAAGCCGGCGTGTGCCTGCGGGTTTTGCCGCCGTCCGAGATGGCGAAGATGAAGGCGGACATTGACGCGATGCCCAACGGCGACCCGAACAAGGTCGTGCTGAAACGGTTCATCGGCAGCGAGTCGGTTCAGGTGGCTTTGGACAAGGCGGGCCGGGTTTGTCTGCCAGAGGAAATGGCACACGCGGCAGGAATTAAAAATGAAGCAGTGCTCGTCGGCCTGCTCGACCGGTTCGAGATTTGGAATCCAGAACGTTACCAACATGTCAAGGCGGCGGATGCGGTGCTCGCGCCCGAAGCCTTCAACCGAATGGAATAAAAATTATGAGCCTTGGAAAATTATTGGTCGCCGGAAAAAGCGTGGCCGGCGCACACGGCGCGCTGCCGTATCGCAAAAACAAAGGCGTCTATCTGCCAAAATTTGGATCGCCGAAAAATCCATTTGCCAGTCCGCCCAAGGAACAGTCCGCCGCCGCGCCGCCGGTCGAGAGACGAGCGTCGAAAGTCGAGAGCCAGACCGCCCTGCCCTCGACGCCCGACCCTCGGCCTTCGACCTCGAAAACGCCCGTGCTGTTGTCCCGGCCCGTGCGCACGCCCAGTTGGGCGGAAAAACTGAACCCATTCCGCATTTCGCCGTCGTCGCCGCAAACCGACGCGCAGGCGGTTCAAGAGGAGCTTTCACTGGACAGCGTGAAAGTGGTTCACAACGACCTGAGCGACGTGGACGTGGACGTGGTGCCGATGAAATCGCGCCCGCCGGCCGAAGAACCGTCCGTCATGCCGGCGGCGGAAAAACTATGGGGACATTTGGGCAAACGCGTTTTGAAAACAAGTTGAACGACGATGCAAAGTGCCCGAATTCGCTCACAAACCAGTGATGGCGGGGGAGGTGCTGGTGGCGCTGAAGCCGCGCCCGGGCGGCCGTTACGCCGACGGGACGCTCGGTGGAGCTGGTCACGCGGCGGCCATGCTGGCCGCGAGTTCGCCGACTGGATGGTTGTGTGGGTGCGATCGCGATGGCGCCGCAGTTGAGGCGGCGCGGGCGCGGCTCGCGGAAAATTTTGCCGGGCGTTTTGAAATCCGGCGCGGAAATTTTTTGGAACTGGCGGACTGGGTCGCGGAAAAAAGTTGTGATGGCGTCCTTTTGGATTTGGGCGTGAGTTCGCCGCAACTGGACAACGCGGGGCGCGGGTTCAGTTTTCAGCATGACGGCCCGCTGGACATGCGGATGGACGACCGGCAGCCGATCACGGCGGCGGACTTGGTGAACGGCGAAAGCGCGGAGCAGCTCGCCAAATTTTTTTGGGAATACGGCGGCGAACGCGAGTCGCGCCGGTTCGCGAAGGCGATTGTCCATGACCGCGCGCTGAGCAAATTTAAAACCACGCGGCAGTTGGCGGAATTGGTTGAGCGCCTCGCGCCGCGCCGCGGAAAAAAAGCGCATCCGGCGACGAAAGTTTTTCAGGCGCTACGGATCGCGGTGAACAACGAGATTGGTTCGCTGAAAGCAGGCTTGGCGGCGGCGGTGAAAATTTTGAAGCCGGGCGGCCGGCTGGCGGTCATCACGTTTCACTCGCTGGAAGACCGCGTGGTGAAAGAGTTTGGCCGCGAAAAAACTCGCGATTACACGTTCAGCGGCGCGGTGGACGTGCCGGAGTTGCGGCGGCCGCACATGCCGGAATTAAAATGGGTGAGTCGCAAGGCGGTTTTGCCCGGCGCAGTTGAATTGCGGGAAAATCCACGCGCCCGCAGCGCGCAGTTGCGGGTGCTGGAGAAAATTTGAATGGCAAAGAATCAAAAAAAACAGGCGGCGGAGATCCGGTTCGGCCCGGTGCTGAAAGTGGTTTTGCTGTGCTCGCTGATTTGCGGCTCTGCGGTGGGTTACGTCTGGCAGAAAAATGAGATTTACAAGCTCGGCCAGTTCATCCGCCAGCGCGAAACGCGGCTGACGCAATTGCAAAATGACAACAAGCGGCTGGCCGACCAGCTTGCGATTTTGCATTCGCCGGTGATGCTGGATCAGCGCGGGCGCGAATTGAACCTGGGCCTGGTTCCGGCGCAGCCGGCGCAAGTGGTGCGGCTGGATGAGCCGCCGCCGCCGGATGAAAAAAATCCGCCACGCCAGTTTGTTCAACGGCCGGCGGCGGCGTTGACGCCATAAACAATTTTCGGCCGCCGTTCGTGACGCTGTCGGGTGAGGAACCGACCGCCACGGGCGGTTGGCCGTTTTCGGATGACAAACAAACTGCAAATCAAACGCGCGCTGCTGCTGCTGGGCTTTCTGGGCCTGGCGTTTGGCGGGCTGATTTGCCGGCTGGTGTATTTGCAGGCGTGGCGGCACGACGAGTTGAGCGCGCTCGCCCGCGAAAACACGCAGCGCGAATTTGTGCAGGTGCCGCGGCGCGGCGACATCCGAGACGTGAACGGCAACATTCTGGCCACGAGCGTTTCGGTGAAAACCGTCTGCGCCGATCCGACGCTGATCGGCAACCAGCAAGCCGTGGTCGCGCAGGCGCTGGCGCCGTTGCTCAAAATGAACGAGGCGGCGCTGTTCCAAAAACTTTTGCCGCGCGCCGTCGTTTCCAAAAATGAATCGGGCGAAACGGTCACGAACATCAGCCGTTACGTCCGCCTGGCAAAAAATGTTCCCGAAGAAACCTGGCAGCGCGTGGTGATGACGATGACGAATCTCGCGTTTGGCGTGGACGAAAATAAATTATCGCGCACCAACCGCGCTTTTTTCCGCGACCTCCGGCAGAGCGCGATTTTTGCGGAGCCGGATCAGATGCGGATTTATCCGAACGGCGCGCTGGCGTCGCAGGTCATCGGTTTCCCGGCGGCCGCGGAGACCAATGTGAACGGACATCTCGTTTCGCAAATCGTCGGGTGCGACGGCGTGGAACTGGCGATGAACAAGGCGTTATCCGGCGCGGCTGGCTGGCGTTTGACCGAGACCGACCGGCAGCAGCATGAAGTGGTGGCGTTGCGCGATGAGGATGTTTTTGCGCGCGATGGTTTGAACGTGGTGCTGACGATTGATTCGGCGGTGCAGCACATCGTCGAGACGGCGCTGGCCGACGCGATGCAAAAACATACGCCGCGCAGCATCACCGGCGTGGTGATGCGCCCCAGCACGGGTGAAATTTTGGCGATGGTGACGCTGCCGAATTACGACCCGAACCAGCCGGCCACCATCACGCCGGAAACGCGCAACCGCGTCATCACCGATGTCGTCGAGCCGGGTTCGACGTTCAAAATCGTCGTCGTGTCCGGCGCGTTGAACAACGGGGCCGTGAAGTTCAACGACCAGTTCAATTGCGAGCAGGGGCATTTTGCCTTCGCCGGCCACATTTTGCATGACCATGAGCCGTTTGGAACTTTGTCCACTGAAGGCATCATCACCAAGTCGTCGAACATCGGCGCGGCCAAAATCGGCATCAAGCTGGGCGAACAGAGCCTTTACGACTACGCCTGGAATTACGGCTTCGGCCAGCGCACGGGCATTCCACTGCCGGGTGAGGCGCGGGGAATTTTATATCCGGTGAAAAAATGGAGCAAGGTGTCCATCGCGCAAATTCCGATGGGCCACGGCGTCGCGGTGACGCGCCTGCAAATGCTCATGGCGATGGCCGCCATCGCCAACGACGGCTGGCTCATGCGCCCGATGATCGTCAGCCGGCTCGAAGACCACGACGGCAACGTCGTCCAGCGTTACCAACCGCAGTGCGTCCGCCGGGTCATCAACGAAACCACGGACAAATTGATGATTGAAGCTTTGAAGACCGTCGCGACCAAGGATGGCACCGCCGAAGGCGCGGCGATGAAAAACTACGTCGTCGCCGGCAAGACCGGCACGGCGCAGAAAGCCGAGAATGGCGTCTATGTTTCCGGCAAATACCTCTCGTCGTTCATCGGCTTTTTCCCGGCGGACGATCCGCAGATTTGCATTTCGGTCGTTATGGACGAGCCGAAGGAAGGTTATTACGGCGGCCAGGTGTGTGGCCCGGTCTTCCGCGACATCGCCGAGCGCTGCGCGAGCTACCTGAACATTCCGCCGGATCCAAAACTGATGACGAACGCGTCGCCGATGGTGGCGGAAACCACCGCGCGTAAATTTCAAAACCCATGAACCAACCGCGCCCGCAACTTTTCGGCATGCTCGCCGGCCTTTTTCTGGCCGCCGGCCTCGTGCTGTCCTCGATGCTCGGAACGACCGCGTGGGTGAAGATAAAAAATTCGCAGTTCATCACCTCGAAAGGCTCGACGCGCAAAAACGTCAAATCCGATCTGGTCGTCTGGAACGGCTCGTTCACCACCGAGGCACCGACGTTGCTCGACGCGCAGCACAAACTCAAAACCGACGCGACGAGGGTGGAACAGTTTTTGGGCGCAAGCGGCGTGACGAATTTTGTCTTCAAACCCATTGCCATCGAAGAAATCCAGGCCAACGTCTCGAACGAGACCAACGGCGAAAACATTTCCCGGCAACGCACCGTCGGCTACCGGCTGTCGCAAAAAGTGCGCGTCGAATCGGGCGACGTGGAGCGGATGGCGCAACTCGACACGACGCCGCTGGTCGAGCAGGGCGTTTTGTTCACCACCGAGCCGCCGCAGTTCCTTTACACCAAGGTCGCCGAGGAAAAAATCGAGATGCTGGCCGATGCGACCAAGGACGCCCGCGCCCGCGCCGAGCAGATCGCCGCGCAAGGCAGCCGGAGCATCGCCAATTTGCACGACGCGGAAATGGGCGTGTTCCAAATCACGCCGCTGCACGAAAGCGACACCAGCGGCGATGGTGAGAACGACACCAGCTCGCTGGACAAGACCATCACCGCCGTCGTGACGGCCACGTTTTTGTTGAAATAAAATTTTTGTGGAAGAACGCTCTTTGAAATTTGTCGCCGAGGCCTGCGCCGTTGAAATCAAAAACGGCGCGGCGAAAGTCAGGATCAAAAATGTCTGCACCGATTCACGGCAGGCAAAAGACGGCGATCTGTTCTTTGCCATCCGGGGCGAAAAATTCGACGGCCATGATTTTGTCGAGGAAGTCGCGGCCAAAAACGTCGCGGCGCTGGTCGTGGAAAAATCAAAGGCCAGGCCGGCGCGCGGCGGCCCGGCCACGCTCGTGGTGGACGACGCGCGGCTCGCGCTCGGCAAACTTGCCGCAGCGTATCGCCGGGAATTTGACCTGCCTGTCGTCGCCGTGGCCGGCTCGAACGGAAAAACGACGGTGAAAGAATTGATCGCGTCGGTGTTGCGCCAGAAATTTTCGACGCTCTGGAGCGAGGCGAGTTTCAACAACGACATCGGCGTGCCTCTGACGTTGCTGCGGCTGGAAAAATCGCATCAGGCCGCCGTTTTGGAAGCCGGCACGAATCATCCGGGCGAACTCGCGCCGCTCGTGACGATGATCCAGCCGAAGTTTGGCGTCATCACCAACATCGGGCGCGAACATCTGGAATTTTTCGGCGATGTCGCGGGCGTGGCGCAGGAAGAAGGCTGGCTGGCTGAACTTTTGCCGGCGGACGGAAAATTATTTTTGAACGGCGACAACGAGTGGTCGGAAAAAATCGCCGCGCGGACGAAAGCGAAGGTGGTGCGCGTCGGCCTGGGCGAAAAAAACGACTGGCGCGCGAAAGGGATTCGTCTGGATAAAAACGGCGTGACGTTCCAGGTCGAAGCGCCAAAAGAGGGGTTCAGCGGCGAGTATCGGATCAATTTGCTGGGCCGCCATCAAGTGGCCAATGCGCTGTTTTCGGTGGCAATTGGCGTGGAATTTGGCGCGGACCTTGCTCAAATCCGGCAAGGTTTGGCCGGCTGCCAGCCGGCGAAAATGCGCCTGCAATTTTGGGAAGCGGGCGGCGTGCGCGTTTTGGATGACGCCTACAACGCGAATGCGGACTCGACGATCGCGGCGCTCGAAACGTTGTGCGCCCTGCCGTTGCAAGGCCGGCGCGTGGCGGTGCTGGGCGACATGCGCGAACTTGGCGCGCACAGCGACGCGGCGCACGCGGAAGTGGGCCGGCGCGCGGCGGAACTCGGCATCGGCCAGTTGTTCGTCGTCGGCAAAATGGCGCCGGTCACGGCCAAGGCCGCGCGCGACGCGGGACTGACGCGCGTGATGGAATTTTCGGACGTGGACACAGCGGTGCAGGCGGTAAAACAGTTTTTGAAAACGGGCGACGTGGTTTTGCTGAAGGCATCGCGCGCGTCACGTTTGGAAAGAATCGCGGAAACGTTGCGGTCGGGAAAACCGCAGAATGAAAATTAAAAACGTAAAGTAAATTAAGATGCTCTATTACTTGAGCCAACAGTTGATGCTGTGGTCGGAAGGAACGCCGCTGGCGGACTACTTTTCGGCGCTGCGTTTGTTTCGCTACATCACCGTGCGCACCGCGGGCGCGGCGGTGACGGCGCTGATTTTGAGCTGGTGGCTCGGCCCGAAAATCATCCGCTGGCTGAAGCATTTGAAATTCGGCCAGGAGTATTCGGACAAGGCCGAGGAAGCCGGCGGTCTGGCGGCGCGGCTGTTGAGCAAAAAAGGAACGCCGACGATGGGCGGCGTGCTGATCGTGACCGTGCTGGTTTTTACGACGATGCTGTGGGCGGAGTGGAACGCGCTGGTGGAACTGACGCTGCTCTCGGTCATCGTGCTGGCGGGCCTGGGTTTTTACGACGACTACGCGAAAATTTCCAAGCAGAGCGGCGGCGGCACGCCGCCGGGCGTAAAGCTGTGGTCGCAGGCGGCGGTGAGCGTGTTCATCGGTGTTTATTTGTGGATGACGCCTTCGACGACCAAGCTGGTTTCGGAAATCATGGTGCCGTTTTGCAAACTGCCGGTGCTGACGCAGGCGGCGCCGGTCGGAATTTTGATCGTGGTGCTGGCCATTGTTGGCACGTCGAACGCTGTCAATCTGACCGACGGACTGGATGGCCTGGCCATCGGCTGTTCGTTGATCGTGGCGTTTGTGTTTTTGGTTTTTACCTATCTCGCGGGCAACGCGAAGACGGCGGCGTATCTGGCAATCCCGCATGTCGAGGGCGCGGGCGAACTGACGGTGTTTTGCGCGGCGTTGCTCGGCGCGGGTCTTGGATTTTTGTGGTTCAACTGCCATCCGGCGCAGGTGTTCATGGGCGACACGGGGTCGCTCGCGCTGGGCGGCGCGTTCGGCGTGGTGGCGGTGCTGATCCATCAGCCGTTCGTGCTGGTGATCGCGGGCGGCGTGTTCGTGCTGGAGGCCGTTTCGGTGATGTTGCAGACGGGCTGGTTCCGGTTCACGCGGATGCGCACGGGGACGGGCCGGCGGATTTTTTTGATGGCGCCGCTGCATCATCATTTTGAAAAAATGGGCTGGTATGAATCGCAGGTGGTGATGCGGTTTTACATTTTGTGCGTGCTGTGCGCGGTGGTCGCGCTGGCAACTTTGAAGCTAAGATGAAAGCATTGTTGACAATGAATCAGACACGTTTTGCTCCTTGCGCGGCTGCCGTGCCGGTGGTAAGAATCTTGCCGGCAGCGGCAACGCGCGCGCGGACGGGCAAGATGCATTTATTTTTCCCCGCCAGTTCAGTCTGCGCCGGCGACTTCAGGCTGGCACCAATGAGCAAGACCAATTTAACCCGCCGTGGAATTTTTCGAGGGAAAATTTCGCAGCGGAAAAATCAAAACAACCAAACCTACCTCGAAGAAAGGACGCCAACCGCGCCAAAAAAATGAACAACCAAAATCCATTCGTCCCGCAGGGTTCCCTGCTTGAATTGCAGGGCAAACGCCGTTCCCGCATGAAGCTCGCCGTGTTCTGCGTGCTCGCGGTGTGCGTCACCGGCCTCATGGCCATGCTCATCCAGGGCTGCAAGCGCGAAACCGAATCGGCCGCGACGGACACCACCACGGCGACGACGGACACCAATCTGCCCGTTATTGACACGAACCCGCCGCCCACCGAAGTTTCCAATCCGCCGGTGACGGTTCCGCCCGCAGTGGTCGCGCCGACACCCGAGCCGGAGGTCGCCAGTTCCGAATACGTCGTTGTCGCGCATGACACTTTCGCGAAAATCGCCAAGGCACATGGCGTCAGCGTCAAGGCGCTCGAAGCGGCGAATCCAAACGTCCAGCCGACCAAATTAAAAATCGGCAAGAAGCTCGTCCTCCCGTCGGCGACCGTTGGCGCGGCCGCACCGTCGCCGTCGGCAGTTTCGACCGGCATGGGCGGAGACGCCCAGGTCTACACCGTCAAATCTGGTGACACTTTGGGACATCTCGCCAAAACGTTCGGCACAACCGTCAAGACGATCCAGGCGGAAAACAATCTGACCACGACCAGCATCAAGGTCGGCCAGAAACTTAAAATTCCGGCGAAGGCTGAAGCGGCGGCTCCGGTTCCCGCACCGGCGGACACTGCCACCGCACCGCCCGTGCCGCCCGTGACCGCCGCGCCACCGGCTGCGCCGTCGAAATAAACAGGGTCGCTTGAAATGAGCGGCCGGCATTTTTCAGTTGTATGAAAGTCGCCGTCACAACGTTGGCGTTTTGCGTTGCGGCCCTGCTGGCGCTGGGGCTGGTGATGCTTTACAGCTCCAGCATGACCCAGGTCGGCGCGCACTACTTGATGATGCAATGCATCTGGTGCGCGTTAGGCTTCGGGCTTTGCGTGGCGGCGACGGCCCTTGATTATCAACTGCTCAAAAAATGCGCGTGGCCGCTTTTTATCTTGGCGGTGGTTTTACTCGCACTCGTGGTCGCTCCGCACATCGGCAGAAAAATAAACGGCGCGCGCCGCTGGTTCGATTTGCATGGCGTGCGGTTTCAACCCTCCGAACTCGGCAAAATCGCGCTCATCATCATCCTGGCTTGGTATGGCGACCGTTATCAGCGGCAGATGAAAAAACCGTTGCGCGGAATTGTTTTGCCGGGGTTGCTCATCGCGCTCGTGCTCGGTTTGATTTTCATCGAACCCGACCGAGGCACGACAGTTCTGCTTGCCGCCGTCAGCGGCGCAATGCTGCTGCTCGCCGGTGTGCAATGGAAATACATCGTGCCGCCGGTCGTGCTCGCCGCCGTCGCGCTGACCGTTTCGATCCTGCACGACCCGATGCGCATGAGGCGCATCTTCAGTTGGCTCGACCTTGAAGATCACAAGGAAGGCGTCGGCTATCAGGCGTATCAGGCGATGATCGCGCTGGGTTCCGGCGGCTGGACCGGCCTCGGCCTCGGCAACGGCCGCCAGAAACTCGGCTTCGTGCCGGAGCATCACACGGATTTTATTTTGTCCATCATCGGCGAGGAACTCGGCTTGATCGCGACGCTGCTCGTCGTCGCGGCGTTTGTCGTTCTGGTTTTGTGCGGCTTTTACATCGCGCTGAACGCCCGCGACACCTTCGGCACCTTGCTTGCCGCCGGCGTCACACTGCTGATCGGCTTGCAGGCCGCGATCAACATCGGCGTCGTCACCAGCGCGCTGCCGAACAAAGGCCTGCCGCTGCCGTTCATCAGCTACGGGGGCTCGAACCTGCTGGCCATGCTCGTGTGCGTCGGCATTTTATTCAGCGTTGCGCGCCAGGCACATCAGCGCGAGAGAATTTCCCCGACGGAAATTGTCGCCGCCGGAAATCCCTTCGCCGCCCGCGCCGCATGATCGCCTCCGAAACCAAACCACCCTTCGCCGCCATCGCCTGTGGCGGGACGGGCGGCCATCTTTTTCCTGGCCTCGCCGTCGCGGAGCAATTGAAACAGCGCGGCTGCACCGTCGCGCTGCTCATCTCGCCAAAAGACGTGGACCAGCAGGCCGTGAAATCCGCAAGCGGTTTTGAAATCATCACGCTGCCCGCCGTCGCGCTGCAAAACAAAAATTATTTTTTCTTCGGCAAAAGTTTTTGGAACTCGTTTCGTGCCGCGCGGAAAATTTTTTACCAGCGCCGGCCCGACGCCGTGCTGGCGATGGGCGGCTTCACCAGCGCGCCGCCGATTTTCGCCGCCAGAAAGTTCGGCGCCAAAACATTTTTGCACGAATCCAACACCATCCCCGGTCGCGCGAACTGTTTTCTCGCGCGGTTCGCGGACGAGGTGTTCGTCGGTTTTCCCGAAGCCGTCGCCAAATTGCGCGCGCGCAAAACTTCGGTGACGGGAACGCCGGTGCGCCCGCAATTTTCAGAAGCCCGCAGCCGGACGCCGGAAGCCAGCCGGGCCGCGCTCGGACTCAATCCAAAGCTTCCGACGATTTTAATTGTTGGCGGCAGCCAGGGCGCTAGCGGGCTGAACGGAATGGTTTTGTCCGCGCTGCCGCTGCTCGCGGAGAAAAACTGGCAATGGCTGCATCTCACTGGCGCGAACGATTTTGAAAAAGTGAAATCAGCCTACGCCGCGCGCGGAATCACAGCGGTCGTGAAACCGTTCCTCGCCGGGATGGATTTGGCGCTCGGCGCAGCGACGGTTGCCGTGAGCCGCGCGGGCGCGTCGTCGCTGGCGGAAATCGCGGCGATGCAGTTACCGTCGCTGCTCGTGCCGTTTCCGGCGGCGGCGGATAACCACCAGTTTTCCAACGCGCGCGCGTTCGAGCAGACCGGCGCGGCGGAATTGCTGGAACAAAAAAATTCCACCCCGGAAAAACTGGCGGCGATTTTGAACGGGCTGGTTGAAAATGAATCCGCGCGTTCCGCGATGCAATTCGCGCTTGTGCCATGGCACGCGCCGGGGGCGGCGGCGGAAATTGCGGAAAATATTTTGGCCGCGTGCCGGAGTTCAAGCTTCAGCCTGTCGGCAAAAAACCGGCTAAAGCCTGAACCCGAGCCAGAGGGCCGTCCGCGCCCGGATGCAATCGAACGACAAAATCTTTCCACCATATGAACGCGATTTTGGAAAACCCAGTTTCAATCGCCGACGAAATCGCCGCGCGCGTTTCGAGCGCGACGGTCATCCGGCGGAACGAGCCGCTGGCGAAGCACACGACGTTGCGCGTCGGCGGGCCGGCGGACGCTTACGTCGAACCGGCGTCGGAGGAGGATTTGGCGGGCATCGTGAAATTTTGCGGCAGTCGCGGCGTGCCGTTTTTTGTGATCGGGCGCGGCTCGAATCTGCTGGTGCGCGACGGCGGTTTTCGCGGCATGGTGATTTGCCTGGCGCACGCGGCGTTCGGCAGGATTGAAATTGACGCCAGCCGGCTGCGCTGCGGCGCAGGTGCAAAATTGAAGAACGTCGCGATTGAGGCGCGGCGGCACGGCTTGAGCGGCATGGAATTTCTGGAAGGCATTCCCGGCAGCGTCGGCGGCGCGTTGCGCATGAACGCGGGCGCGATGACCAGCGCCATGTTCGATATCGTGGAGTCGGTGCGCGTGATGGATTTTGACGGCCACGTCCGCGAGCTGTTGCCGGCGGAGATGTCGGTCAAGTATCGCGGCTGCGCCGATTTGAAGGAGCACATCGCGCTGGGCGTGGTGCTGAAAGGCCGCGCGGATTCGCCGGAATCCATCGCGCAGCGGATGAGCGCGTTCAATCAGAAACGCTGGACGACGCAGCCCGCCGCGCCGAGCGCCGGGTGCATGTTCAAAAATCCGACGTCAATCCCGGCGGGCAAGCTGATTGACGAACTCGGCTTGAAAACCACGCGTGTCGGCGGCGCGATGGTGTCGCAGGAGCACGGCAATTTCATCGTGAACGACGGTCGCGCGACAGCGCGCGACGTTTTGGAGCTGGTGGAAATTTTGAAGGAGCGCGCGAAAAAAGAGCGTGGAATTGAATTGCACACGGAAGTCGAAATCGTTGGTGAAGATTAACGTGTCGGAAAAACTGAAAATCGTGGTGATGCTCGGCGGCCCCAGCGCCGAGCGCGAGGTGTCACTGCGTTCCGGCGCGGCGGTGGCGAAGGCGCTGCGTTCGCTGGGCCATGATGTGACAGAAGTGGATCCGAAAGCCGGGCGGTTTGATTTGCCGGGTGAAACCGACACGGTTTTTCTGGCGTTGCACGGCACTTACGGCGAAGACGGCACAGTGCAGCGGCAACTGGAGCAACTTGGCTTGGCCTACACCGGCTGCGATGCCGAGGCGAGCCGCCTCGCGTTCGACAAGGAACTGACGAAAAAACGCTGCCTGGAAACCGGCGTGCCGACGGCGAAATTTTTAATTGCGGAAAATGACGCGGTCGCGCTGCCGAAAAATTTGCAACTGCCGCTGGTCGTCAAACCGGTGCGGCAGGGTTCGAGCGTCGGCCTGCAATTCGTCGAGCGCGCCGCAGACTGGCCGGGCGCGCTGGCGGCGGCGTTGAAATTTGACTCGGAAGTTTTGGTCGAGGAAAAAATCATCGGGCGCGAAACGACCGTGGGGATTTTGGACGACGAGGCGTTGCCGATTGTCGAAGTTCGTCCGAAAGCCGGAACATACGATTACAAAAATAAATACACGGCAGGCTGCACGGAATATTTTTGCCCGGCGGATTTTGATTCCGCGACGACTAAAAAAATTCATGACGCCGCGCTCGGTGCATTTCGCGCGGTCGGCGGGCGCGACTACGCGCGCGTGGACGTGATGGTGCGCGCGGACGGTTCGCCGGTAGTGCTGGAAGTCAACACGCTGCCGGGCATGACGGAGACGAGCCTGCTGCCAAAGGCGGCGGCGGCGGCGGGATTGAGTTACGAAGAACTTTGCCAGCGGATGATTGACCTAGCGCTGGCACGGAAGGAAAAATCAAAAAATAAAAATGCAAACTCACCAGCGTGCGCGGTTTGAATTTTTATAATTTTTCAGTTTTAATTTTGAATCGAAACCATGTGGTTTAAGCGTGAACCCAAAAACCGGCGGTTGAGCCGCGGGCATGTGCTCGACGTGAGGCTGCGCTCCGACCAGATGCGCGCGGCGCGCATGCGGCTGGCGACGGTGTTGGTGAGCGTGTTGTTCGGGACGGTGTTTGGGCTTTATCTGCTCTGGCGCACGGGCGAGTGGGCGCTGGACAAGTTCATTTATGAAAATGCCGACTTCGCCATCCAGCGCGTGGACGTGCAGACCGACGGCGTGATCGCGCCGGACCAGTTGCGCCGCTGGGCGGGCGCGAAAATCGGCGCGAACCTGATCGCGCTAGACCTGGCGGCGGTGAAGCGGAACTTGGAACTAGTCTCGGCGATAGATTCCGTTTCCATCGAGCGCGTGCTGCCGTGCACGTTGAAAATCCGCGTGACCGAGCGCGACCCGGTGGCGCAGGTGAACGTCCCGCGCGCCGACGGCGCGAACGGCATCGCCATTTCCATTTTTCAACTGGACGCGGACGGCGTGGTGATGCAGCCGCTCGACCCGCGCCTTGGCACCGTGCCGTTGTCGCAAATGAGCGACCGGCTGCCGGTCATCACGGGCCTGAATTTTTACCAGTTGCAGTCGGGTCACCGCGTGGAGATGCCGCAGGTGCAGGCGGCGCTGCAGTTGATCAGCGCGTTCGACCATTCGCCGATGGCCGGGCTGGTGGATTTGCGGCGGCTGGACGTTTCCGCGCCGGGCGTGGTCGTGGTCACGACCGGGCAGGGCGGCGAAATTACTTTCGGCCTGGAGAATTTGGAGCAACAATTGCGGCGCTGGCGGGGGATTTACGATTACGGCCGACGCCTGAACAGAAACATCGCCTTGGCGGACCTCGCGGTGGCCAATAATGTGCCGGTGCGCTGGCTGGATACAATCACCGCGCCGGGCACGACCCCGAAAATGGTCAGCCCGGCTCACCCACGGAGAAAAAATGTTTGACGATTCAAATGTCATAGTCGGCCTGGAAATTGGCACGTCCAAAGTCTGCGCCGTCGTCGGCGAACTGAACGAGGACGGCGGGCTGAACATCACCGGCGTCGGCCAGTCGCGCTCACGCGGCGTGCGCAAGGGCGAGGTCGTTGACCCGGCGCAGGCTGAGGAAGACGTGCGCAACGCCATTGTCGCGGCCGAACATATGGCCGACGTGGAAATACGCAACGTGTATCTCGGCGTGACCGGCGGGCATGTCCGCGGCTTCAACAATCGCGGCGTGCATCCGGTCGTGAGCGCCGACCGCGAAATTTCCAGCGACGATGTGCAGGATGTCGTCAAAAACGCGAAGGCGATCAACTTGCCGACGGAAAACAACATCGTCCACGCCATCCGTCAGCATTTTTTTGTGGACGGCCATGACCACGTCACCAATCCGATCGGGATGCTCGGTTCGCGGCTCGAAGTGGACGTTCACGTTGTCCACGGCAACACGAACCGTTTGCAGAACGCGATCCGGCTCGTGCGCGGACTGCAGTTGCAGGTGGACGAAATTGTTTTCAACGGTCTCGCCGCGTCGCTCGCGCTGCTGTCGAGCGAGCAGAAGGAACTCGGCGCGCTGGTCATTGACATCGGCGGTGGCACGACGGATTACGTCGTTTATGTCGGCGGCGTCATCAAGCACACCGGCGTTTTGGCGATTGGCGGCGACCACGTTTCCAACGACCTCGCCTACGGCTTGAAAGTGCGGTTGAGCCGCGCGGAAAAATTGAAGCTCGAACACGGCTCGGCCATCGCGGACGAAGCCGCCAAGGGCCAGACCATCACCATCACGAACGAACTGGGGATGCCGCTCAAGACCGTCAACGTCGAGCATCTGCAACGCATCATGTCGCTGCGCGTCGAGGAAATTTTCCAGTTGATCGAGCAGGACTTGGAGTCGGCGGGGCTGTGCAATTATCTGCGCGCGGGTGTTTTCATCACCGGCGGCGGCGCGCGCATCCCGCATGTCGCGCGGTTGGCCGAGCGCGTTTTGCAGATGCCGGCTTCCCTCGGCCAGACCAATTCCGTCAGCGGCCTCAAGTCGGCGCTCGACCAGCCGGAATTTGCCGCCGCCATTGGCCTCGTTAGATTCGGCTCGTTCAAAAACCGCAAGCGCGAGGGCAAAACGTCGTTCACGCAGGGGATCAAAGGCGTGTTCGGAAAATTGCTGCAACGCGCTTGAATTCAAATCGCCATGAAAACCAAAACTGAAAGCGCCACCGCATTGCTCGAACCGCGCGAACCCGCGGGCAGGCCCGTCGTGAAAATTTTCGGCGTCGGCGGCGCGGGCGTGAGTCTGCTCGACGCGTTGAGCCGCGAGGAATTTGCGGGCGTGGAGTTTGCGGCCGTCAACACCGATGCGTCGTCGCTCGCCGCGTCGTCCGCGCCGGTGAAAATCCACCTCGAAAATAAATTGCTGCGCGGCCTCGGAACGGGTGGCGATCCCGAACGCGGACGCGCGCTGGCCGAGGAGCATTTTCTGGCGCTCAAGGGCGCGTGCGAGGGCGCGAACGTCATTTTGATGCTCGCCGGCCTCGGCGGCGGCGCGGGCAGCGGCATTTGTCCGGTGCTCGCGCGCGCGGCGAAGGAAACCGGCGCGCTCGTCCTCGCGTTCGTCACCCTGCCGTTCGCGTGCGAAGGCAACCGCCGCCAGCACCAGGCGCAGCACGGTTTGGAACGGCTCAAGACTTTCGCCGACGGCGTGATTTGCCTGCCGGGGCAAAAGGCGTTCAAGCTCATTGATGACAACACGAGCGTGCTCGACACGTTCCGCATCACCGGCGGTCTGCTCGCCGAGGGCGTGCGCGGCGTGTGGCGGCTGCTCACGCGGCCCGGATTGATTCAGATTCACTTCGACGACCTGTGCGCGCTCGTGCGCGACCGTCATTCCGAGAGTGTTTTTGCATTTGTCGAGGCCGGCGGCCCGGCGCGCTCGCACGAGGCGATTGAAAAATTGCTCGCGCATCCGCTGCTCGACCAGGGCCGCGCGCTGGCCGACGCCGACGCCGTGCTGGTGAGTTTGATGGGCGGAAAAGATTTGACCATGGGCGAAGTCAACCGTGTGATGGAACAGATCAGCCGCCATTGCGAGCACGCGCAGATCATCATGGGCGCGGCGGTGGACGCGGAAATGAAAAATCATCTGTCCGTCACGCTCATCGCGGGCCGGAACGCCAGCGCCCAGTCCGCGCCGGTTCCGGCTGCCGCCCAGCCGGAACATGCCCGTCGGCATGGCGGAATTTCCGGGACGCCCGCCCATGCTTTTCCGACCGCGCCGCAGCTTTCACTCGAACAGCGCGAACAAGCCGTCACGCGGCACGCCCACCGCCCGCGCAAGGGCGGCGACAAGATGCTTCAGGCGCAATTGCCATTGGCGATTGTTTCCAAGGGCCGGTTCGATAAAAGCGAGCCGACCATCTACAAAGGCGAAGACCTCGATATCCCGACCTACATCCGGCGCGGCGTGCCGTTGAACTGAATTCTTTTCGCCGCCGGCAAATTATTTTCAAAATTGTGCGGCAAAACCGAGAATTTTTTTTCGGCTGAAAAACAAATTGCAGTCAGTCATCGCGGAAAATCAGTGACAGTTTCCGCGTTGCTGGTAAAAATCAAACCAACACGACATGAAAAATTCATTATCCGTCTTCAACGGCCCGCTTCCCAAAATCGGCATACGCCCGACGATTGACGGGCGGCTCGGCGGCGTCCGCGAATCACTCGAAAAACAAACGATGGACATGGCCAAGTCCGCCGCGAAATTGATTTCGGCCACGTTGCGTTATCCGAACGGCAAACGCGTCGAGTGCGTCATCGCGGACACCTGCATCGGCGGCGTGGCGGAAGCTTCAGCGTGCGCGGAAAAATTTGCGCGCGAAGGCGTCGGCGTGTCGCTCACGGTCACGCCCTGCTGGTGCTACGGCAGCGAAACGATGGACATGAATCCACAGATTCCCAAAGCCGTCTGGGGTTTCAACGGCACCGAACGGCCCGGCGCAGTTTATCTCGCGGCGGTTCTTGCTGGTCACACGCAGAAGGGTATTCCCGCGTTCAGCATTTACGGCCGCGATGTTCAAGACGGCGGCGACAAATCTATTCCCGCCGATGTGCAGGAAAAAATTCTTCGCTTCGCCCGCGCCGGTCTTGCGGTCGCTCTGATGCGTGGTAAATCTTATCTCGGCATGGGCGGCGTTTCGATGGGCATCGCCGGCTCGATTGTGGATCAGCCGTTTTTTGAAGATTATTTGGGGATGCGCGTCGAGACGATTGACATGACGGAATTTTTGCGCCGCATGGACAAGGGAATTTTTGACCAGGCCGAATACAAAAAAGCACTCAAGTGGGTGAAGGAAAATTGTCCCGAAGGCAAAGATTACAATTCGCCGAAAACAATCCGCCCGCGCGTGCAACTCGACAGCGAATGGGAAAAATCCGTCAAGATGTCGCTCATCGCGCGCGACTTGATGGTCGGCAATTCCAAACTCGCGGAAATGGGTTTTGGCGAAGAAGCGCACGGCCACAACGCCATCGCGTCCGGTTTTCAAGGCCAGCGCCAGTGGACGGATTACCAGCCGAACGGCGATTTTCTCGAAGCGATTTTGAACACATCGTTCGATTGGAACGGCATTCGCGCGCCGTATATTGTCGCGACGGAAAACGATTGTCTCAATGGCGCTTCGATGTTGTTCGGCCATCTGCTCACGAACACCGCGCAAATTTTTGCGGATGTTCGCACATATTGGAGCGCGGATTCTGTCAAACGCGTTTCCGGTTACGAACTCGAAGGCGAAGCGGCGAATGGAATTTTGCATCTCATCAATTCCGGTCCCGCGACACTCGACGGCACTGGGCAACAGGAAATTGACGGCCAGCCCGCGCTGAAACCGTTCTGGGAAATTTCAAAGGACGAGGCGAAGAAATGTCTCGGCGCGACAACGTGGCATCCGAGCATCACGGAATATTTTCCCGGCGGCGGCTGGTCAACGCGTTTTCTCACGCGCGGCGGAATGCCGGTGACAATGTGCCGTTTGAATCTGGTCAAAGGTCTTGGCGCGGCGCTGCAAATCGCCGAAGGCTGGACGGTTGATCTGCCGGAAAAAGTTCATGACGCGCTCGACCAGCGCACGAATCCAACATGGCCGACGACTTGGTTCGCGCCGAAGCTGACCGGCCACGGCGCGTTCCGCGATGTTTATTCGGTGATGAATAATTGGGGCGCGAACCACGGCGCGATTTCTAACGGACACATCGGCGCGGACTTGATTGCGCTCGCGGCGATGTTGCGGATTCCGGTCTACATGCACAACGTCGCGGCAGAAAATATTTTCCGTCCGAGCAGTTGGGCGGCGTTCGGCACGGCGGAACTGGAAGGCGCGGATTATCGCGCTTGCAAAAATTTCGGGCCGCTCTACGCGTGAGCAGGACAGAAGTTGCCTGCTTTTGAATTTTGAAAACGCCCCGCGACCTGTTTAACCTGTTTTCGTGATGCGCAAATGGATTTTACGGGCGGCGATGGCTGTTTTTCTTTTTTCGCTGCTGCTCGGCGCGGCGGCGTATTTGTTTCCACAGAAAATTTTGTGCGTGGACAGCGGCCCGGCGACGGCCGACGTGCTGGTGCTGCTGGGCGGCGGTTTGCAGGATCGCGCGGAACGTGCGGCGGAGCTGTTCAAGGCGCACGCCGCGCCGCGCATCATCGTCAGCGGCGAGGGCGACGATGAAATCAACCGTCAGCGTCTGCTCGCGCACGGCGTGCCGGCGTCGGCGATCCAACTGGAAAGCAAGTCGCGCAACACGCACGAGAACGCGGAGTTCACCCTCAAGCTGCTGCGTGCCGAGCATGTGCGGCGCGTGATTCTCGTGACGTCGTGGTATCATTCGCGGCGGGCAACGGCGGTGTTTCGGAAGGCCGCGCCGGATTTGAAAATTTATTCGCGCCCGTCGTATCTCGGCTACGCCGCGACGCGTGCCAATTGGAAGCGGCTGGGCATCGCCCGGCGGGTTTGGCTGGAATACTTGAAACTGCCCGGCTACTGGATTCGATACGGCGTAAATCCTTTTTGAAAAGACTTGCCCTGCGAGTTGTTATGTGGGAATAATTCCTTTCCTTGATCGCGGGGTGGAGCAGCCCGGTAGCTCGTCAGGCTCATAACCTGAAGGTCGTTGGTTCAAATCCAGCCCCCGCAACCAATTTCCGGCCATGAAACACAGTTTCATGGCCTTTTTGTTGCGCTTTATGCGAGATGGCTTGCTTGGATTATATCTTCGTGAAACGCAGCGATATTCCAGAAATGTGGCGAACTAAAAACCAACAAATGACGCGAGCCTAGCCGCCATGCGCGATGGCAAAAGCATTGATACGAGCATGTCCTTCACGCCGACGTCGGGACTAGTAATGGGCACGCGCTCCGGCGATTTGGACCCCGGCCTCGCGCCATATCTCACGCGCACGAAAAAAATGACTTCGTAACAGTTTTATAAAATGGTGAATCACGAGTCGGGACTGTTTGGCGTTTCGGAAACCAGTTCCGACATGCGCTACTTGTTCAACCACGAAAAACGCGACATGCGCGCAGCGGAAGCCGTGGTGCCGTTTTGTTATCAGGCAAAAAATGAATCAACTCTTTCGCCGCCGCGCTTGGCGGATTGGACAAGCTCGTCTTTGCGGGCGGCATCGGCGAAAACGCGCCCGTCGTCCGCGCGCGCCCTGCGAGGGCTTGAAATTTCTTGGCGTCGAATTGGATCCGTCACGTAACGCGAAGTCGGCGGCAATAATTTGCAAATCGGTTTTGCGCGCCTGTCCGAGTGACAAATTTACAAAGCCCGCTTTGCGGTAGGGTTACACCCCATGGCAAAGTTGTCCCTGTCGCCGCATTTTACTTTTGGCATCGTGCTGACTGCGGCGCGACCGGTTTATCAAAATGCTATCGGCCAGACGCTGGCAGCGAACAAATACGAAACGCAAAAATCGAAAGAATTATTATGTTAAGCAATGTTAAATCACTGGAAGGTTACAAACTGGAAGGCTTCGACGGGGAAATCGGGAAGATCAGGGAACTTTACTTCGATGACCGGCACTGGACCGTCCGTTATCTG
>Ga0302320_10000323_pt1 | contig 111158 bp, 100 predicted proteins | sample Bog_T0_3_FD_202130 | JGI IMG/M metagenome (GOLD analysis project Ga0302320, IMG submission 202130) | Peat permafrost microbial communities from Stordalen Mire near Abisko, Sweden - Bog_T0_3 | ecosystem: Environmental > Terrestrial > Soil > Wetlands > Peat | place: Sweden: Abisko, Stordalen... | reverse complement strand
AGTCCCCTTCGGTTCCACTGCGTCCTTGTCGCCTGACGGCGACAAGGACTCCGTTCCACCGAAGGGGACTTCCCCAAACCTGAACACAAATGATGAGAACTGAGATGAAGAATTAACCCTGAACTACTGGCAAATAATAATTGTCGCCAGTGGAAAGAAATGATTGTCGTTGACCAGTTGCTGAAGAATATATGCCAAACCCGCGGACGGAGACAAGCACCATTTGGCATGTTTTCCGCTTCCGTTGCTCGCCTTGCTTGCATGGAACACGGCCCAAATAAAAAAGCCCGCTCCACAGGGAGCAGGCTCTGGGAAATGAGTCAGGTCAACCTTCAGGCGGGGGCCGCGGCTGCCTTGGCGGCTTCCGCCGGCTTGGAATCTTCCCCGCCTTTTTTCTCCCCGGAATTCTTCTCTGCGTCCTCGCTCTTTGCTTCCGGGGCGGGTTCTTCCCGGGCCGGCACGTCCACAAATTCGAGGATCACCATCCGGGCGGCGTCGCCCTGGCGCTGGGCCTGGCGGCCGCCCAGCGGAACGATGCGGGTGTAACCGCCATGCCGCTCCATCTGGGTCGGGGCGATCTCGGTGAACAGGATCTTAACGGCCTCCGTGTCCTGGTGCAGCCGGGCGGCAGCGAGCCGGCGGTGGTGGAGTGTGCCAGACTTGCCGAGGGTGATCATCTTCTCGACGACGGAGCGGGCGGCTTTGGCCTTGGCCAGCGTGGTCTTGATGCGGCGTTTCTTAATAAGGCTGCAAACCATGTTGGCCAGCATCCGGTTGCGATGTGTGCCGGTGCGTCCGAGCTTGGCGGTGCGTTTTAAATGGCGCATAAGAGAGATTTATTCGGCGGGCTTGACTTCTTCCTCTTCCTTGGGCGATTCCAGCAGACTTTGGTCAATGTTGGTCCCCAAGGCAAGGCCCAAGCTGGCGAGTTTTTCCTTTATTTCGTTGAGGGACTTTTTGCCGAAATTGCGGTACTTCAACATCTCGGCCTCGGTCTTCATGGAGAGCTGGCCGACGGTGGTGATGTTGGCGTTGTTGAGGCAATTGGCCGCGCGAACGCTGAGTTCGATTTCGTTCACGCTCATGTTGAGCAGCTTCTTGAGCTTGGCCTTCTCATCGTCCTGCTTGGTTTCCGTTTCCTCGAACTCGACCGCGTTCTTGTCGTAGTTCATGAAAACATCCAGGTGATGCTGGAGGATGGCGGAGGACTGAATCAGGGCTTCGTCCGGCGTGATGCGCCCGTCGGTCCAGATCTCGAGAATCAGCTTGTCGTAATCGGTGCGCTGGCCGACGCGGGCATTTTCCACGGCGTAACGCACGCGGGTGACGGGCGAAAAGAGCGAATCAATGGCAATGACGCCGATGGGCTGGTCGGGCTTCTTATTTTCGTCGCCCGGGCAAAAACCGCGTCCAACCTTGATTTCGAGTTCCATCTCGAACTTCTTCTTCTTGTCCAGCGTGCAAATGTGCTGAGCGGGGTTGACCAACTCCACGTTCTGGTTCAGTTCGATGTCCCCCGCCGTGACTTCGCCTTCTTTATTGATGGAGAGCAGGAGGGTCTGAGTCTCGCGGGTGTGCGCCTTGAAGAGCACCTTTTTCAGGTTCAATACCAGGTCGGTCACGTCCTCCACCACGCCGTCAATGGTGGCGAATTCGTGCTGGGCACCCTCCACCTTGATGGAGGCAATGGCCGCGCCCTCCAGGGACGAGAGCAGCACACGGCGCAGGGAATTGCCGATAGTATGGCCGTAGCCGGTCTCGAACGGCTCGGCGAAGAACTTGGCATAAGTGTCGGTGGCGGTCGCATCCTCCTTGGTCAACCGCTTGGGCATTTCAAACTTTCCTAGTCGGACTGGCATGATTTCCTTTCAACAATTTTAATCTGGCGCCGCCGCTTCTTCCCGCTGCGGGGCACCCGTGTAATTGTTTATGTCCCGCGCGGGCGGAACGGTTTCTGTGTTAGCGGGAATAAAATTCGACGACAGCCTGCTCGTTGGCAATGGGTTGGATTTCGGCCCGTGTCGGGATGCGCAGCAGGGTGCCTTTGCAGGCTTCCTTGGACAACGACATCCAATCCGGCACCACGCGGCTGGTGGCCATTTCCAAATTCTTGCTCGCCAACTGCCGCGAGACGCTCGTGTCCTTGACCTCCACGATGTCATTGACCTTCAAGCCGAAGGAGGGGATGTTGACCTTGCGACCGTTGACCTTGATATGGCCGTGGCTGACCATCTGCCGGGCGGCGGCGCGGGTGGCCGCAAAGCCGAGGTGATAGACCACATTGTCCAGCCGGGTTTCGAGAATCTGCAGCATCTGCTCGCCCGTGACGCCGCGCCGCTTGAGGGCGCGCTCATAGACGCCGCGGAACTGGCGTTCCATCAGGCCGTAAAAATAGCGGAGTTTCTGCTTCTCGATCAGCCCCAGCCCATATTCGGTGTGCTTGCGGCGGGACTTCGGGCCGTGAACGCCGGGGCCGTAATTGCGCCGTTCCAGATATTTGTCCGGGCCGAACATGGGGATGCCAAAGCGGCGGCTGATGCGGGTGCGGGGTCCAGTGTAACGAGCCATAATCTATTCTTTGATTGCGGATTGCGTATTGCCGATTGCGGATTGCATCGAATGTTGAATTATAAACTATAAATCATGAAAGGAGCGGATTGCTTATTTCCACTATTTACCATTTTTTACACGCGGCGTTTCTTGCGGGGGCGGCAACCATTGTGCGGAACGGGCGTCACGTCCTTGATCGCGCTGATTTCAAGGCCGATGGCTTGGAGTGCGCGGATCGCCGATTCGCGGCCTGATCCGGGGCCTTTGACCCGCACTTCGACCTCCCTCATGCCGTGCGACATCGCCTGACGGGCTGCGTCCTGGGCCACCTGTTGCGCCGCAAACGCCGTGCTCTTGCGCGAGCCTTTGAAGCCAACCCGCCCCGCGCTCGACCAGCCAAGGACGTTACCCTGCATGTCAGTGATCGAAACGTTGGTGTTGTTGAACGTCGCCAAGATGTTGGCGATTCCCACGGAAATATTCTTCGCGCCCTTGGCCTTAATGATCTTTCTGGCGTTGGGATCTTCGCCAAGCAACTCAGCCGCCGTCGGCGCCGATACGGCCGCCACAAGGCCGGGGGCCGTGGGCGCTGCGGCAGGCACCGCACCGGGAGCGCCGGCAGGGACTGCCGGGCCGGGAGTGCCGGCGGGTGAGGCGGGGGTTGCAGGGGTGCCGGAAGCAGCAGTTTTACCCTTGCCTTCAGCGGGAATCTCGGCGCCAGCCGCCTTTTTTGGCGGACGCGGACCCTTGGGGGCTTCGCCTTCCGGTTTGCCCTCCTTCTTGGAGGCGGGCTTGTTTTGTTTGGGATCTTCAGCCATAGGAAAAAATCAGTGAATGCCGGTTTTGGCGTTGGGATTGCGTTGCACGCCCACCGTCTTGCGCGGGCCTTTGCGCGTGCGCGCGTTGGTCGAGGTTCTCTGACCGCGGACAGGCAGCCCGCGCAAATGGCGGATGCCGCGATAACACTTGATGCCCTGGAGCCGCTTGAGATTCATGCCCAGTTCGCGCCGCAGGTCCCCTTCAATGACGTATTTGCCGTCCTGAATGGCGTGGGCGATCTGCGACAATTGCTGCTCGTCCAGGTTTTTGGCTCGCAGCGACGGGTCAATCCCCGCCTTGGCCAGGATGACGTTGGCATTGGAAGGACCAATGCCGAAAATATAGCGCATGGCAATATCTATGCGCTTCTCACCCGGAATTTCAACTCCGACGATTCGTGCCATAATCTTTTAGCCTTGTCTTTGTTTGTGGCGCTTGTTCGTGCAGATGACACGAATCACGCCCTTGCGTTTCACAATTTTGCAGTTCTCGCAAAGTTTTTTAACTGAGGCCCGTACTTTCATAATTTCATTGCTCCGACCGCATTATGCGGCCTTTGGACAAATCATAAGGCGACACTTCCACAGTTACCGTATCGCCGGCCGAATAGGCTTGCGCCATCCGGCTCGAAACATGCGCCAGCAAACGATGCCCGTTGGCCAGCTCGACCCAAAACAGCCGCTTGGACAGTGCTTCCACTATCCGGCCCTCAACTTGGATGCCATCTTCGCGGGCCATGTCAATATCTCCGGCTCTCCCTCGGTGACCAGCACCGAATGCTCAAAATGAGCAGACAGTTGACCATCTTTTGTCACAACTGTCCAGCCATCTTTCAACACCACCACTTCCGGCCCTCCCCCATTGACCATTGGCTCGATGGCAATCGTCATCCCGGGCCGCAATTTCGGCGACGTCTTGCCCGGCTCCACAAAATTCGGCACCTGCGGCTCCTCATGCACGGACCGCCCGACCCCGTGCCCCACGAACTCCCGCACCACGCTGTAACCGTTGGACTCCACAAATTCCTGGATGGTGCGCGATATGTCCACCACCCGGTTGCCCGGCACCGCCTGCCCGATACCCCAATGCAGCGCCTGCTCCGTCACGTCCATCAACCGTTGCGCCTGCACGTCGCACCCCCCAACCGCCACCGTCCGCGCCGTATCCCCGACAAACCCCCGATAAAGCACCCCGACGTCCAAGCTGACAATATCCCCGAACTCCAGCCGCCGCGGCCCCGCCAGCCCATGCACCACCTGTTCATTAACCGAGATGCAAATATTGCACGGATACTTCCGATACCCCAAAAACGCGCTTTTCGCCTCGTAAAACTTGATCCGCGCCGCCGCAAAATCATCCACTTCCCGCGTCGTTATGCCCGGCTGGATAAAGGATGCCACTTCCTCCAGCACCGTCCCCGCCACAACCCCAGCCGGCCGCATCAGTTCCAAGTCTCGTTCACTCTTTAAAATAATCATCTGATGCGCGGGGGTTCCGGTCTCCCCGGCACAACCCCGTCTGCTAGAATCGGCCCTTGACCCGGCCTTTCTTCAAGAACCCCGGGTATTGCCGGGTCAACAATTGCGCTTCCATCTGCCTCATCGTGTCCAGCATCACGCCGACCATGATGAGCAGGCTCGTTCCGCCAAAGAACTGCGAGACCTGCTGCGGAATCTTCCACCAAGAACTCATGATTATGGGCACCACGGCAATGATCGTGAGAAAGATCGCCCCGGCCAGCGTGATCCGGCTCATCGTCTTGTGCAGAAAATCGCTCGTCGCCTGCCCCGGACGTACCCCCGGAATATACCCGCCACCCTTCTTCATGTCGTCGGCGATCTGAATTTCATTGAACTGAGTGGCCACCCAGAAGTAGGAGAAGAACAGAATCATCAAGCCGTACAAAATCAAATACAGCATCGAGCCGCGATCCAAGTTCTGCGCAATATCTGTCAGCAGCGATCCCAAGTTCTGCAGCCACACAGGAAAGTTTGTCCCTGAACTGAAATACGTTCCCAAATACCTCGGAATAAAGGTCAGAAACATGAGGATGGCGGAGGCAAAAATCACCGGCATGACCCCCGCGTAATTCACCCGTAATGGCATGAATGAACTTCCCCCAGAATAGGTTTTCCGCCCGACCACACGCTGCGCGTATTGCACGGGAATCTTCCGCTGCGACTGTGTCACCGCCACAATTCCGGCGACGACTCCGGCCAGCATGAGCAGCATCGGCACAATAAGAATCGGGTTGAATTGAGTTTCTCCCGTGGTTCTGTCCGCTGTCAGGAACATGTCCTTCAGTCCCAGTACCATCTGCGGCAGACGGGCCAAAATGCCAATCGTAATGATCAGCGAAATGCCGTTGCCAATGCCGCGGTCGGTGATCTGTTCGCCCAGCCACATCAGTAAAATGGTGCCCGTCGTCAGGATCAGCGTGGTTTGGAGCCGGTACCACCAGATATTGTGAATCAGGACCAAGCCCCCATGCAATTGATCCGCTCCGCCCTTGAAATTCGGGAACATCGTGCTCGCACTCGGATGTTCCCAACTGACCGCCATGACCGCTCCCTGGATCAGGCACAGGCCCACCGTCAGATACCGTCCTTGCTGAATCAGTTTGGCCCGGCCGCCCTCTTCCCGCGCCATCTTGCTCAGGGAGGGGATGACCGCCTGCAAAAGCTGGAGGATGATCGTCGCGCTGATGTAAGGCATGATGCCCAGGCTGCCCACCGCGCACTTCTCAAGACCGCCGCCCGTGAACATGCTGTACATGCCCATCAGACCCCCACCCGCATTTCTGCCTGCGCCGGACGAGAAATAGTCGGCCAACGCCTTGCTGTCCAGACCGGGCGTCGGGATCAGCGAAGCCAGACGGCAGATTCCAAGCAACAGCAGGGTAAACAAAATCCGCGACTTCAGCTCGGGAATCTTGAAGCAGTTGCCTAAAGTGGTGAAAATGGATGAGAACATCGGATTATCCGGGGATCACGGCACGGGCGGGTTTCCGGCCGCCGGTGCCTGGCTGGCCGCCGCTGCCTTGTCGGTCTTCCCTGTCCTGTCAGCCTTTGCTGCCTTGCCAGCCTCTACCTTGTCGGCCGTCGCTGCCTTGCCAGTCTCTGACTTGTCGGCCTTCGCTGCCTTGCGAGCCACTGCGTTGGCAGCCGCTGCTTCCTGGCCAGCCGCCGATGCCTTGTCTTTAGCCGCTGCCTTTGCGGCCGCTGCTACCTGGCCCGCCGTCGGTGCTGGCACTTCGCAAACTCCGCCAAGTTTCTCTATCTTCGCGCGCGCCGAGGAGCTGAATGAATGAACTTTTACAGTCAGTTTCTTCTTCAATTCGCCATCGCCCAAAATCTTGATCCGCTTCCCCCCGTTGGCCAGCCCCGCCGTGCGCAACGCCGCCTCGTCCACCGTCGCCCCATCGTCAAACTGGTTTAGCGCCTCCAGGTTGACCGGCACATAGCGGATGGCAAATCTCTTGTTGTTAAAGCCCCGCTTGGGAATCCGCCGGATCAACGGCATCTGGCCGCCTTCAAATCCTATTCGGATCGAACTGCCCGACCGCGCTGTCTGCCCCTTGCCGCCGCGACCGCTGGTTTTGCCGTGGCCGCTGGATTCACCCTGGCCGAGCCGTTTGCGCCGGTGCTTGGCGCCGGGACGTGGTTTGAGATCGTGTAAGCGCATAAAGTCAAATGTTCGAGGAAGGAGGCGCGATCGCCGGGGCTGGCGCCGAAGCCGGAGCCTCTGGATTGCGGATTGCGGATTGCGGATTGGTGATTGCCTCAGGCGCGGCCGCCGACGCAACTGGAGCCGTTGCCGCTGACGCGGGAGACACAGGGGCCGCCGCGGGAAGCACTGGAACCACCACTGTCTTCTTCTTTATTTCAATTCCCCGGTCGCGATAAATATCTTCCCGCAAACGCAGTTGCAGCAAACCCGCCAGCGTCGCCTTGACCACGTTGGATGGGTTGTTCGACCCGAGGGACTTGCTCAAAATATCTTTCACGCCGGCGGATTCCACCACTGCGCGCACAGTTTTCCCAGCAATGATGCCCGTGCCGGGAGACGCCGGGCGCAGCATCACCTTGGCTCCGCCATACCGGCAAAGCACCTCGTGCGGGATGGTTGCATCCTTCAGGCAAACGGAAACCATCTGTTGTTTGGCCATGTCGCCCCCTTTGCGGATCGCCTCGCTCACTTCCACCGCCTTGCCCAAACCGATCCCCACGCGGCCCTGCTTGTCCCCGGCGACGACCAAGGCGCTGAAGCTGAAGCGCCGGCCGCCTTTGACCACTTTGGCGGAACGGTTGATGAACACCACTTTTTCGCTCAATTCCTTGCCGGCTTCCGCTCCGGCAATCGTCGTGTCGCTCTCCGGCGCCGCCGACCGATTCCGGCGCGGACCCCGGCCCGGACCGCGATTGCCTCCCCCTGCGCCCCTGGGAGATCCACTCGATGTTTTGTTTAAGTCAGCCACAATTTTTTGGTTCTAAATGTTAAAACTTCAACCCGCCTTCGCGCGCCGCGTCGGCCAGGGCCTTTACCTTACCATGATAACGCGCCCCGCTGCGATCAAAAACCACGCTGGTGATGCCCTTGCCCTTGGCCGCCTCCGCCGCCATGACTCCGATCTTCTTCGCGCTCGCCGCGTTGGCCGCGAGCTTGGCCCGATCCGGCGCCGTCTTGTGCAGCGTCGACGCCGAGGCCAGGGTCGCCCCCGCCGCGTCGTCAATGAACTGCACGTAAATGTTCTCGTTAGTGAAACGCACGCTCATGCGCGGACGCTCCCTGGTGCCGGACACTTTTTGCCGAATGCGATAGTGTCGCAGTTGCGCCAGCCTTTGTTTTTTGTCGCTTCTCATGTCTTTGGGCCGCGGATTTTGCCGCCGCCGGTTAATTATTGAACGGTCTTGCCTTCCTTGCGAACGACCTTCTCGCCCACATATCGCACGCCTTTGCCCTTGTAAGGCTCCGGCGGATAATAGCTGCGGATCTCCGCCGCGACCTGCCCCACCACCTGTTTGTCCGGGCCTTCGATGGTCAGTTTGGTGTTTTCCTCCACCGTCACTTTGATCTGGCGCGGGATGAGATAGTTGACAGGATGCGAATAACCGAGCGAAAGATTCACCTTGTCGCCCTGCACCGCCGCCTTGAATCCGACCCCCTGGATTTCCAGCTTCTTGACAAACCCCTCGCTCACGCCTTTGATCATGTTATTGATCAGCGCGCGGCTCAGGCCGTGCAGCGATTTGGCTTCGGCGTCCTCCCCTTCCCGGCTGACGAGCACGCTGGTCCCCTCCAGCTTCGCTGACGTGCGGAGCGGCAACTCGAAGCCAAGCTTGCCTTTCGGGCCTTCGACCGACACCTGCCGGCCTTGAATTTCCACCTTCACCTTGGGCGGCACCGCCACCGGCATCTTTCCAATTCGCGACATATATTATTCGTCTTGTTTATAAGCCGGATCTGACTGATCGGTCCGATCCGGCCGATTGACTCTACCAAACTTCGCAAAGCAACTCGCCACCCACATTTTTCTTCCGCGCCTGCGTCCCCGTCATAATGCCCTCCGGCGTTGACAAGATGGAGGTTCCCATCCCGCCGCGAACCCGCGGAACATCCGTCGAGCCGACATAGCGCCGCAATCCCGGCGAACTGACGCGCCGGGACCCCTCGATCACCGACTTGCGGCCGTTGTACTTGAGCTTGATTTTAAGCTTCTTTAGTGGCTTGCCTTCCACCGCCACCTCCGCCACGTACCCCTCCCGCTTGAGCAGTTGGGCAATGTTCTCCTTCATTTTGGAATGGGGCAGTTCCACCTCCGGCAGGAACGCCTTGGCGGCGTTGCGCAGGCGCGTCAACATGTCTGAAATTGGATCGGTCATAATGTCACCAGCTCGCTTTGGTCACGCCTGGAATCAGCCCGTTGAGCGCCGCCTCGCGAAAGGTCAGGCGCGAGCAGGCGAACTTGCGCAAGTAGCCGTGCCGCCGACCGGTCATCGAACAACGGTTGACCACGCGGCTCGGGCTTGCGTTGCGCGGCAGTTTGCTCAGGCCGGCATAATCTCCCCGCGCCTTCAATTCCGCCCGCTGCGCCGCGTATTTCTTCACGGTCTCGGCTTTGTGTTTGTTGCGTTCTATCCAGGCTGTTTTTGCCATAAATAATCTATTGTTTCACTGGCTCCGCACTCTTTGGCTCGGTGCTCTTGGGTTCCACGGCCTTTGCCTCCGCGCTCATGGCTCCCGCTGCCTTCGGTTCCGCAGCCTTTGCCTCCGCTTTGGGTTCCGCAAAGGGCAGGCCCATCAACTTGAGCAGGTCCATCGCCTCCGCGTCCGTCGGCGCGGTGGTCACGATCGTAATGTCCATGCCCTGGTTTCGCTTGATCTTGTCCATTTCGATCTCCGGGAATATCGTCTGCTCCGCCACTCCCAGCGTGTAATTCCCACGCCCGTCGAAGGACCGGGGCGAAAGGCCGCGAAAGTCGCGGATGCGCGGCAGCGCCGCTGCCACCAACCGGTCGAAGAACTCATACATTTGTTCCCGCCGCAGCGTCACCCGGCAGCCGATGGACTGGCCCTCCCGAAGCTTGAAATTGGCGATGCTGTGCCGCGCCTTGCTGATGACCGGCTTGCGTCCGGTGATCATTGTCATGTCCCGCACCGCATCCTCCACCGCCCCCTTCTCCAGCGAGGCGCTCACGCCCATGTTGACCACAATCTTTTCCAAGCGGGGAATCTGGTGGACGTTTTGGTACTTCCGCTTCTCCCGCAACGCAGGCAACACCTCGGTCAAATACTTCTCGTAAAGTCTTGGTTTCATGGATGGCTCTTAGGCTTTGGCCTCCTGGCTGGAAGGGGCGGCCGGTTCCTCCGCGGCGGCGTTCGGCTCGCCGCCGGTCCGGGCGCTCCGGGCGGAGGCCCGGGCGTCATATTTTTCGGCCAGCATCAGATTGGATATGTCAACCGTGCCTTCGCGCGTGATGATCGCCCCCTGCTGGTTGGCCTGATTCTTCTTGGTGTGGCGCTTGATCATATGGAGACCCTCCACCACTGCGCGTCCCTTCTTGCCAGAAATTCTCAGGATCTTGCCGCGCTGGCCCAGCGCCTTGCCGGCGATGACCACCACCTCGTCGTCTTTTCTAACATGAAAGTGCCGCATAATTATATGACCTCCGGGGCAAGGGAGATGATCTTCATGAACTTCCGGTCGCGCAACTCCCGCGCAACCGGCCCGAAGATGCGCGTCCCGCGCGGATTGTTTTCCTTGTCAATTATCACAATCGCGTTGCTGTCAAACCTCAAATACGACCCGTCGGACCGCCGGATCTGCTGGCGCGTCCGCACCAGCACCGCGTCCACCACCTCCCCTTTCTTCACCGTCCCGTCCGGCGACGCCTCCTTGATGTGCGCCTTGATCACGTCCCCAATGCCGGCGTACCTCTGGTTGCGGCCAATGACGCCGATGGCCGCGGCCTTCTTGGCCCCGGTGTTGTCAGCCACATCTACAATGGATCGAACTTGTAACATAAATTCTATTTTAGGCCGCCGCGGCGGCGGCAACTGCTTCGCGCGAGCGCTCCACTATCTTGCTCAACCGCCACCGCTTCAGCTTGGACAGCGGGCGGGTCTCGTGGATCAGCACCAAATCCCCCGGCTTGGCGTCGCCCTTCTCGTCATGGGCGTAAAACCGGGCGTGCGCGGTGATCACTTTTTTGTATTTGGCGTGCGGATAGCGCCGCTCGACCTCGACGACGATGGTCTTGGCCATTTTGTTGGAAATGACCCTGCCCATGCGCTCTTTGCGCCGGCTGCGGGCGATTGGGGTAGTTTCAGGCATAGGGTGTCAAGTCAGGTCGAATCAGGCCGGTTTGGAGCGCAGTTGGGTCAGGCGGGTTTCCATGCGCGCGATGTCCCGGCGCAACACGCGCATCTTGGCCGGATGCTCCAGTTGGCTGCTGGCCTGCTGCAGGCGCAGTTGGAACAGCTCATGGCGCAGATCGCCGCTCTTCACGGCCAATTCCGCCGCCGTCAAATCTTTTAGCTCGGACATCTTCATAATCGCTTTACGCCATGTGGTGGCGCGAAATAAACTTGGTTCTGATCGGGAGCTTGGTCGCCGCAAGCCGCATGGCCTCGCGCCCCACCGCCTCCGGCACCCCGTCCACTTCAAAAATGACGTTGGCCGGGCGAATGACGGCCACCCATGATTCCAGAGGCCCTTTTCCCTTGCCCATGCGCGTTTCCAGCGGCTTCTTGGTGTACGATTTCTGCGGGAAAATCCGTATCCACACCTTCCCGCGCCGTTTCATAAATCGCGTCACCGCCACCCGTGCCGCCTCCACCTGCTTGGTGTCCAGCCAGCACCGTTCCAGCGACTGCAGTCCATACTCCCCAAACGCCACCGTCCCGCCGCGATGCGCCAGCCCTTTCCGGCTTCCCCGGTGCATTTTGCGATATTTAACTCTATCTGGTATCAATGGCATAACTCAAAAAATCCTTCCTCAATTCGTCGCGGGGGCCGCCACGGCCGGCACGGGCAGTTTCTTCTGCACCGCTATGTCCCCCTTGCAAATCCAGCATTTGATGCCGAGCTTCCCGTAGAGGGTGTTCGCCTCGGCAAATCCGTAATCAATATTGGCGCGCAAGGTGTGCAGGGGCACCCGCCCTTGGTGGTACTTTTCCACCCGCGCGATTTCCGCGCCGCCCAACCGTCCGCCCACCCGTACCTTGATTCCTTCCGCTCCGAAATCCATCGCCACCTGGACCGCCTTCTTCATCGCGCGGCGGAAGGAGACGCGGCGCTCCAACTGCAAGGCGATGTTCTCCGCCACCAACTGGGCGTCCATCTCCGGCTGCTTGATTTCCTGGATGTCCACATACACTTCCTTGCCCGTCATTTTTCCCAACTCCTCCTTCAGCTTGTCAATCTCCGCCCCCTTGCGGCCGATCACCACCCCGGGCCGGGCCGTGAAGATGGTGATGCGGCAGCGCGAGGCGGCGCGTTCGAGCTGGATCTTGGACACCGAGGCGCCTTCCAGCTTCGACTTCAAAATCTCGCGGATCTTGCGGTCTTCGGTCAGCAGTTTGCCAAAGTCTTTCTTTTCGGCAAACCATTTCGAGCCCCAGTCCTTGTTGACCGCGACCCGCAAACCGATTGGATTAGTTTTTTGACCCATAACTTGGATTATTCGTCGGACAAAACAATTTTTACATGACAGTTGCGCTTGAGAATCGGGCCAGCCGATCCGCGCGCCTTGGGCGTGAACCGTTTCAGCGTCGTCGCCCTCCCAGCCACCGCGCTCTTGACGCGCAAACTCTCCGTTTTCAAGCCCGCAAAACCCTCCTTGTGCGCCTTCAAATCCTCCGCATTGGCCACCGCCGATGCCAACGTCTTGGCCACGACGCGCGCGCCCTTGCGCGGGACTACCGCGAGCGCCGCCTGGGCGTTGGCCGCCGTCATGCCTTGAATCTGCCGCACTACTTCGCGCATTTTCTGCGCCGACATCCTCACGTTCCGGGTGATCGCTTGAACTTCCATAATCAAACCTATTTCGCTTCCGCCTTCGCCGTGTGCGCCCCGTGTTTCTTGAAAATGCGCGTGAGGGAAAATTCCCCCAGCCGGTGCCCCACCATGTTTTCGGTGACAAACACCGGGTTGAATACCTTCCCGTTATGCACCGCAAAGTTCAGCCCGACAAAATCGGGCGTGATCATCGAGCGGCGCGACCACGTCTTGATCGGCGCCTTCGATTGGGCCGCCTTGGCCTCCTCGATTTTCTCCATCAGATGCCCGTCAATGAACGGGCCTTTTTTGATTGATCTACCCATATTTTGTCTCAGCTTCGGTTATTTCCGCTTCATCGGTCGCCCATCCCGCCGCACGACGATGAATCGGTTGGAATATCTGCGCTTGTGCCGCGTGCGATAGCCCTTGGCCAACAGGCCCCAAGGCGATGTCAATTGCTGCCAGCCGCCGCCGCTCTTGGACTTGCCCGCGCCCCCGCCGTTGGGATGATCCACCGGGTTGCGCACCACTCCGCGGCTAATGCCCCGGATGCCCCGATGCCGCGAGCGCCCCGCCTTGCCCAGTACGATGTTCTCATGCTCCAGATTCCCCACTTGGCCAATCGTCGCCATGCATGTATTATGCACACGCCGAATTTCCCCGGAAGGCAGCCGGATCTGAGTGTACTCCTCGTCGCGCGACATCAACGTCGCCGCTCCGCCCGCCGTCCGCACCATCTGCCCGCCCCGGCCGGGTGCCAATTCGATGTTATGAATGGAAAGTCCCACCGGAATGCTGCCCAGCGGCAGTGAATTGCCCGTCTCCGGCGGGGCTTTTGGCCCGCTCATCAGCTTGGCCCCGACCTTCAAGCCGTTGGGCGCAATGATGTAGCGCTTCTCCCCGTCCTGGTACTTCAACAGCGCCAGCCGGGCCGTCCGAATCGGATCATATTCAATCCCCACCACCTCCGCCTCCATCCCCAACTTCGCGCGCTTGAAGTCAACGTTCCGATAAAATTGCTTGTGTCCGCCGCCGATGCCGCGCGCGGTCACGCGCCCGTAATTGTTGCGGCCGCCCGTCTTCTTGCGGATGCTGATCAGGCTTCGCTCCGGCTTGTCCTTGGTAATCTCGTCAAACGACGCCACCGTGATGTAGCGCGTCGAAGGAGTCAGAGGTCTGTATGTTTTTACTGGCATGGGTTCTTTCGCGTCAAGTGAGCCGAATCTTGTCCTCCTTGCTCAGGGTGACGATGGCTTTTTTCCAATTCGGCGCGTTCCCCGACATCGGCGTGCGCTTGCGGCGGGCTTTGCCCCGCACATTCAAGGTGTTGACCTTGATAACCTTGACCTTGAAAAGTTCCTGCACCGCCTGGCGGATTTGCTGCTTGTTAGCCCGCGGATCGGCCACCACGGTGTATTGGTTCAGTTTGTCCGATTGCCGCGTGCCCTTCTCGGTTACGCGGACGGTCTTGATGGCGGTAAATGAGTTCATCTTAGTCCTTCAGTCGTTCCGCCACGGTTTCAAACGCGCCGCGGGTGAAAACCAGGCGGTCGCTCCGCAAAACCTGGTAGGTGTTCAGCTCCTGCCCCGTGGTCAACTCCACACCCGCCACATTTCGCGATGCACGCCGCAAATTCGCGTCGCCGCCCTGGCCCACAATCAGCGCCGTCCCCTTGACTTCCAACGCGGCGAGTACTCCCAGAAATTCCTTCGTCTTCGGCGTGCCCAGTTTCAATTCGTCAACCACCAGCACATCCCCCGCTTTCAGCCGCTCCGATAGCGCCTTTCTCAGCGCCAAGTGTTTAACCGTGCGGTTGGTCTTCATGGAAAAATCACGCGGTCTCGGGCCGAACACCACACCGCCGCCGCGCCAGAGAGGAGATTGGAACGAGCCGGCGCGCGCGCGGCCGGTGCCCTTTTGACGCCACGGTTTCTTGTTGGTCCCGGCAACCTCGCCCACGTTCTTCGTGCAGGCCGTTCCCATCCGCTGGGCCGCCCGAAACGCCACAACCGTGTCATGGACAGCCTGGGTGCCGCTCCCGTTTTCGATGACCGCGAACGTGACTTCCATCTCACCCGCGTCCTTGCCCCGAATGTCTTTGACCGTAAGCTTCATAAATAATTATTTCTTGGGCGCGGCGGCCGGTTTGGGTGCCGGTTTGGACGCCTGTTTGGCTCCCTTGACGGGCGCGGTAACCGTCTTGATCTCCACCTTGCGCTTGGCCCGCTCCGAGCCTTTGGGCAGTTTCTTGGACTCGCGGATCACCACGTAATCATTGTTCGCGCCGGGAATCGCGCCCTTGATCAATAATAAATTATCCGCCTCGCGCACCTGGATGATCTGCAAATTCTGCGCCGTGCGCCGGATCTGCCCCATGTGGCCCGGCATCTTCATGCCCCGCATCACCGTGCCTGGAAACAAGCGCTGCCCGATCGCACCCGGTCGCCGCCGAAAGCCTTTGGAGCCGTGCGAAGCGTCGCCGCCTCGGAAACCGTGCCTCTTCATAACCCCTTCAAATCCACGCCCTTTGGTCACCCCAATGGCATCCACAAAATCCCCCTGCGCGAAAATTGAAGCTCCGATCACATCGCCCGCCTTGACCGGCAATGAAAAATCACGGAACTCTCCCAACCGCTTGGTCGGCAGCGCCCCGTGCTTCTTAAAATGGCCCAGCAACGGCTGCGTGAGCCGCTGTTCCTTCTGGTCGTCAAATCCAAGCTGCACCGCGTTGTAACCGTCCGTGGCGACCGTTTTCGTCTGGACCACCCGGTTGGGGCCGACCCGGACGATCGTCACGGGCACAAGCACCCCCTGCGCGTTATACACGTTGGTCTGGCCGAGCTTTTTTCCTAACAATCCTAACATAATTCAAATCTTGATGGTGATGTCCACGCCAGCGGGCAGGGTGAGCTTCTTAAGCTCATCCACCGTCTTGGCCGTCGGTTCAATGATGTCAAGCAGCCGCTTGTGCGTGCGCTGCTCGAATGTCTCCTGCGATTTCTTGTCCGAATGCGGCGAACGCAGCACCGTGAACCTCTCTATCCGGGTGGGAAGGGGAATCGGTCCGGCCACTCGCGCCCCGGTCCGCTTCACCGTTTCGACGATCTCGTGCGCGGACTGGTCAACCATCCGGTGGTCAAATGCCTTCAATCGTATTCGTATGCGTTGTCCTGCCATATAAAAAGAACATGGTTAATGGGTTTAGGTTCTTGCCCCCGGCCGCTTGCCCGCCTCGTCCAAAATCGCCGTCAGAATACTGGCAGGAACTTGCGCAAACGTCAAGGGTTCCATGGAATATGATGCGCGCCCCTTGGACAGCGAGCGGATGGCCGTCGCGTAGCCGAACATTTCCTTCAATGGAACGTCCGCCCGCACCGTCACCTGGCCCATCTTTGAGTCAATACTATGGATCATGCCCCGCCGCCGCGTCACGTCCCCTACCAGGTCCCCTTGATACTCTTCCGGCGTCACCAGCTCCACTTTCATCACCGGCTCCAGCACAATCGGCTTCGCCTTCTTGAACGCATCCTTCAATGCGAAAATTCCAGCCATCTTGAACGCCATCTCGTTGGAGTCCACCTCGTGGAACGACCCGTCGAATATCTCCACCTTGATGTCAATCACCTGATAGCCCGCGTACACCCCGCTCTTGCACGCCTCTTGAATCCCCTCAATGATCGGCGGTATGAATTCCTTGGGAATCGTCCCGCCCACTATCTTGTTAAGTATCTCCACGCCCTTGCCCTTCGCATTCGGCGCGACCCTCACACAGGCATGACCGTACTGCCCGCGACCGCCCGATTGCTTGATGTACTTGCCCTCTCCTTCCGCAGGCGCGGTGATGGTTTCCCGGAAGGCGATTTGCGGCGCCCCGGTCGCGGCGTCCACTTTGAACTCCCGCTTCAACCTGTCCACGATGATCTCCAGGTGCAGCTCGCCCATCCCGGCGATGATCAACTGGCTCGTTTCCTCGTTGGTAAAACACCGGAACGTCGGGTCCTCTTCCGCCAGCCGCTGCAATCCTTCCCCCAGCTTCTCCCGGTCCGCCTTGGTCTTCGGCTCCACTGCCATGCTTATGACCGGCTCGGGGAAGGTCGGCGGAAACAGCACCACGTCAAAATCCTCGTCGCACAGCGTGTCTCCGGTGACGATGTTTCGCAGGCCGACCAGCGCTGCGATGTCGCCCGAATAAACCACGTCCACGTCCTTGCGCTCACTCCCCTGAATGATCATCAGCCGGCTCACGCGGTCGCGTTTGCGGGTTCGCGGATTGTAAATCATGTCGCCTTTTTTCAACTGGCCCGAATAAACCCGGAAAAATACCAGCTTCCCGGCGTAAATATCCGTCCACAATTTAAAGGCCAGGGAACAAAATTTCCCGTTGTCGTCTGCTTCCACCTTCACGACTTCATCCGTCCCCGGCTCGGTCCCTTCGGCCGACGGAATGTCCAGCGGGCAGGGCAGGTAATCCACCACCGCGTCCACCAGAACCTGCACCCCCTTCTTCTTGAACGCCGAGCCGCACAGCACCGGGACAAATTCATTCCGGCAAGTGAGGCGCCGGATCGCCGCCTTCAACATCAGCGGCGTCACCGGCTGGTCTCCGATCACCAAGTTGGCAATCTCGTCGTCCTTGTTCGACACTGCGTCCAGCAACTCCGCCAGCGCCAACTGCGCCTTTTCCTTCAGCGCCTCCGGGATTTCCGTGATCTCGTACTGCAACCCTTCGCGCACCACTTCGCCCGCTCCCCAAGTGATCGCCTTCTGGTTCACCACGTCAATCACGCCCTCAAAAGCGTCCTCCGCGCCGATGGGCAGCACTACCGGATAGGCGTAGGCGTTGAGCTTCTTGCGCATGTCGCTGAGCGCGTTCTCAAAATTCGCGCCGGTCCGGTCCATCTTATTGACAAATGCGATGCGCGGCACCTCGTACTTCGTCGCCTGCCGCCACACCGTCTCCGACTGCGGCTGCACTCCCGCCACGCCGCAGAACACCGCCACCGCCCCGTCCAGCACGCTCATCGAGCGCTCCACTTCCGCCGTGAAATCCACATGGCCCGGAGTGTCAATGATATTGATGCGGTGCGGAATCTTGGAATAAAGCTTGTCCAGCCCCTCCTCCGGCTTCTGCGTCCAGTAGCACGTCACCGCCGCCGCTGTGATGGTAATGCCGCGTTCCCGTTCCTGCTCCATCCAGTCAGTCACCGTGTTGCCGTCGTCCACGTCGCCGATTCTGTGGATCAGGCCGGTGTAAAAGAGAATGCGCTCGGTGGTCGTCGTCTTGCCCGCATCAATGTGCGCGGCAATCCCGATGTTCCGAGTTCGCTCCATCGTGTACTGCCGTTTGGGCGAATTCACATTCACTTTCTTGTCTTCTAACGCTGAGTCTAACATTTGATTAAGAATAAAAATGCCCCGATCTCTAAATCGTCGGGGCGTTGTGCCGGCCAATTTTACCAGCGAAAATGGGCGAACGCTTTGTTCGCCTGCGCCATCTTATGCACTTCGTCGCGTTTCCGAATCGCGTTCCCCTGCCCCTGAAACGCGTCCATAATCTCCGCCGCAAGCGCCTCTTTCATCGCCAGTCCTTTGCGTCCGTCCGCCAAATCCACCAGCCAGCGCATCGCCAGCGATAGCTGCCGGTCCGTCGCCACTTCCATCGGCACTTGGTAGGTCGCCCCTCCCACCCGCCGCGGCTTGACTTCCAGACGAGGCTTGGCGTTGTCCACCGCCCGCTGCAATATCTCCAGCGGATTGGTGCTCGGATTCTTGGTCGCTATATGATCAAACGCCCCATACACTATCCTCTGCGCCACCGTCTTCTTCCCGCGGCTCATCACGGTGTTCACCAGGCGCGAAACCAGTGTGCTGTGATACTTGCTGTCTTCCAGCAGCGGCCTTTTGATTGCTTGACGACGTCGGGACATATATTATATGCGGTGATTGCGATAATCTACGGTTTTGCTTCGGCCGCCGGGGCTTCCGGCGCGGCTGCCGCTGCGGCGGCCGGCTTGGCTCCCTTGACCGCCTTCGGTCGTTTCACCCCGTATTTCGACCGACTCACGCGGCGCTTCTCCACCCCGGCGGCATCCAGCGCGCCACGAACAATATGGTAACGCACACCCGGCAAATCTTTCACGCGGCCTCCGCGCACCAGCACTATCGAGTGCTCCTGCAAATTATGACCTTCGTCCGGGATGTACGCTATAACTTCAAATCCATTGGTCAGCCGAACCTTGGCGACCTTCCGCATCGCCGAATTCGGCTTCTTGGGCGTCCGCGTCATCACCTGGATGCACACACCCCGCCGGTAAGGCGAGGTCTGCAAGGCCGGAGCCTTGGACTTGCTTCGCAATTTCCTTCGTCCAAAACGAACGAGTTGATTTATCGTCGGCATTTGAGCAATAACGTTTTACGCCCCAATTTTCCCTTCTTTGGGAAACGGAACGCGGAATATACGGCACTTGACCAAACCATTGCAACAATAATTTGCGAAAAAATCGCTTTTCCCTGAAATCTCGGCCGAAACAGCCGGCTTCCAGAGCGCAACTTCTTCCGCACATTGCTTATGGAGGGCCTCAAAAAGGCCCGTCTAATGCGCAGAAGATGACACCCTCCAACCCCATGAGCAAGAGAAAAATGAAAAAAAATGAAAAAAAGTGACGAAAATGAAAAAAAATGAAGAAATTTTCAAAAAACCGTTGACATATATTATTTCTCCCCTTATGTTTCGAGCAGGTTACAGGCTTGAAATAGCAAAAAACATTGGCCTCGAGGCCTTTTCGCACGCGAGAGGGCGGGGGCTAGTGGTGTTTTGTCGTTTATGGACGGTCAGGATAGGGTACTTTTAGCTTTTGCCCATGTAGCTCAGTTCGGCAGAGCGCGTCCTTGGTAAGGACGAGGTCATCAGTTCGATCCTGATCATGGGCTCCAGTTTAACCGTAGTATAGTCAGATTTTTTTAAACAAAACAAGTAAATATAGGAGAGCTCAATGGCAAAAGAAGCATTCCAAAGAACCAAACCGCACGTCAACATTGGCACCATCGGTCACGTTGACCATGGCAAATCTACTCTGACCGCCGCCATCGTGGAGGTCCAGAGCAAGAAAGGCCTGGCCAAACCGATCAGCTATGCCGACATCACCAAAGGCGGCACCGTGCGCGATGCCACCAAAACCGTCACAATCGCCGTCTCCCACGTCGAATACGAATCCCCGCTCCGTCACTATGCCCATGTTGACTGTCCTGGCCACGCCGATTATGTCAAGAACATGATCACCGGCGCTGCCCAGATGGACGGCGCCATCCTCGTCGTCAGCGCCGCCGACGGCCCGATGCCCCAAACGCGCGAGCATATCCTCCTCGCCCGCCAGGTCGGCGTCCCCGCCATTGTCGTCTATCTCAACAAGGTTGACCTCGTGGACGACCCGGAGCTGCTCGACCTGGTCGAAATGGAAATCCGCGACCTCCTCAACAAATATCAATTTGCCGGCGACACCACCCCTGTCGTCCGCGGCAGCTCCACTGCCGCCCTCGAAGGCAAGCCCGAGGGTCTCAAGTCCATCGCCGACCTCCTCGACGCCGTGGACAAGTTTATCCCCCTGCCCCCGCGCGAAGTGGACAAGCCTTTCCTCATGTGCATTGAGGACGTGTTCAACATTGAAGGCCGCGGCACCGTCGTCACCGGTCGTGTCGAACGCGGCGTCCTCAACAAAATGTCCGATGTCGAAATCGTCGGCCTCAAGGACACCCGCAAGACAGTCGCGACGGACATTGAGATGTTCCGCAAACTCCTCGACAACGCCAGCGCGGGCGACAATGTCGGCATCCTCCTCCGCGGCATCAAGAAGGAAGATGTCGAGCGCGGCATGGTGCTCGCCAAGCCAGCCTCCATCACGCCACACACCCAATTCAAGGCTGAAGTCTATGTCCTCTCCAAGGATGAAGGCGGCCGGCACACCCCGTTCTTCACCAAGTACCGCCCCCAATTCTATTTTCGCACCACCGACGTCACCGGCACAGTGACCCTGGCGCAAGGTGTCGAAATGGTCATGCCCGGCGACAATGTCTCGGTGACCATCGAACTGATCGCCCCGGTGGCGATGGAAAAAGGCCAGCGTTTCGCCATCCGCGAAGGCGGCCGCACCATCGGCGCGGGACGCGTGGCGGAAATCATTGCTTAATGTTTGATCTTGCGGCGGGAGCCGACAAAATCCGCTCCCGCAATTATATATTTGTCCAAAGTGGGACCACTCTACGGCAAAGGGCGGTAGCTCAATTGGTAGAGTAGCGGTCTCCAAAACCGTCGGTTGGGGGTTCGAATCCCTCCCGCCCTGCCAAAGTGAACTGAGAAGTCTGAATTGAGAAGTGATTGCGGAATGAAAACATTAGGAACCAACGCGAAAAGGCAATTAGGCGCCGCTGCGCTCGGCACGCTGGCTGGGATTCGGAGGGGTGGCAGAGTGGTCTATTGCGACGGTCTTGAAAACCGTTGCGCGGGCAACCGCGCCGGGGGTTCGAATCCCTCCCCCTCCGCCAAACTAAATTGACATGAGTCCAATACTAATATGGGAATCCCTGGGGCTGGTCGTCGTCGCCGTCGTGTTAGTCCTGCTGCTCCGCGCAGGCTATTTCCTCAAAATTTCCGCCTACTGGGCGGAAATGATGGAAGAGATGCGCAAATGCACTTGGCCAACCTGGGACGAATTGATCGGCTCAACCATTCTGGTTTTGGTCGCAACGGGGATAGTCGGCGGCTTTACTGTTGGCGTTGATTACATCTGCTCCAGCATTATCAAAGCCATCATTTGAGGAATGCCCATGCCCAAGAGCCAATGGTTTGTCATCCACACCTTGTCCGGCCAGGAGCACAAGGTCAAAGAAAACATCGAAAAGCGCATCAAGGCCGAAGAGATGTCCGACTATATTAAGGAAGTCCTCGTCCCCGTCGAGAAAGTCGTGGATGTGCGCGGCGGCAAAAAAACGGTCACCAGCCGCAAGCTCCATCCAGGCTACGTGTACGTGGAAATGACGCTCCTGGACGACCAGAACCGGATCCTGGAAAAACCCTGGTACTTTATCCAGGACACTCCCGGCAAAATCGGCATCGTCGGCGGCGACCGCCCCATGCCTGTCACGCCGGACGAAATCGCCGTCATCAAGGAACAAATCTCGGAATCCGAGGAAACCGAGAAGCCCAAGGTCAATTTCGAGGCCGGCGAAACAGTCAAAATCAATGACGGGCCGTTCCTGAATTTCAGCGGCGTCATCGAGGAAATTGAGCCGGAACGCGGCAAGCTCAAAGTCACCGTCAACATTTTCGGGCGCAATACCCCGGTCGAACTGGAGTATTGGCAGGTAGAAAAGGCATAACTCAACGGCAGGGCGAGACTCCGTCGAGCCTGACTCAAAGACTGAGATTATTTTATGGCAAAAAAGATTATTGGACAAATTAAGTTGCAGATTCCGGCCGGGCAGGCCAATCCCGCCCCCCCGGTCGGGCCTGCCCTCGGCCAGCAGGGTGTCAACATCATGGCCTTCTGCAAGGAATTCAACGCCAAGACCAAGGACCAGTCCGGCATGATCATTCCGGTCGTCATCACTGTCTTTGCAGACAAGTCTTTCACTTTCATCACCAAGTCCCCTCCCGCTTCCATCCTGCTCAAAAAAGCCGCCGGCATCGCCTCCGGCTCCAAGGTGCCCAACAAGGATAAAGTCGGCAAGGTCACCCGCAAGCAGGTCCTGGAGATTGTGAAACTCAAGCTCAAAGATCTGAACGCCTCCAACGAAGACGCCGCGTTCCGGATCATTGCGGGCACCGCCCGCAGCATGGGTATTGACGTCGTCGAATAACTCAACGCGGGAGAGTTTCGTCCGCCGAAACTCGCTTGCACCGCTCATAAACTATGCCTAGCAAACGATACAAAAAAGCCCTCGAATTGGTGGATGACTCCAAAGCCTATCCCCTCAAATCAGCCGTCGAAATCCTCCACAAGTTCCCCAAGGCCAAATTCAATGAAACCGTTGATATGGCCTTCAAACTCGGCGTGGACCCCAAACAGTCCGACCAGATGGTCCGCGGCACCGTCCCCCTGCCTCACGGCAGCGGCAAGGTCGTCCGCGTCCTCGTTTTTGCCAGGCCCGGCGCCGCTGCCGACGAAGCCAAGGCCGCCGGTGCCGAATACGTCGGTTTCGAGGACTTGATCAAGCGTTGCACGGAAGGATGGTCTGACTTCGACGTCGCCATAGCAACACCGGCCGCCATGTCCGAAGTTCGCAAATTGGGCAAAACCCTCGGACCTCGCGGCCTCATGCCCAACCCCAAGACCGGCACCGTCACCGACGACACTGCCAAGGCCGTCAAGGAAGTCAAAGCCGGTCGCGTCGAATTCAAGGTGGACAAGGGCGGCAATGTTCATGTCCCCATCGGCAAGTCATCCTTCGCCCCGAACCAACTGGCCGAAAATGCCCGCGCCGTCATTGAGGCCGTCGCCAAGGCCCGGCCCCACACCGCCAAGGGCCTTTTCATCCACAGTTGCACCATTTCCGCCACCATGAGCCCGCCCGTGCGCGTGGACGTGAAGGAATTCCAACAGGCGATTTAAACCCAACAGGAGACATTACCATGCGCGCCGAAAAGCAATACATCAGCCAAGAGTACCTCAAGCGTCTGAACGCCTCCCCGTTCTTTATCGTCGTGGATTACCGCGGCCTCAAAGTCGGCCCCATCAACGATCTCCGCAAGCGCCTTGGCAAGGCCGGCGCCGAATTGCACGTCGTCAAAAACTCCCTCTTCCGTCTCGCTGTCAAAGTGTCCGGTGCCATTGATCTGGGCAACACCCTCGCCGGCCAGCTCGCCGTCGTCACCGGCCCCAAGGAAGTTTCCGCTGCCGCCAAGGTCATCAAGTCTTTCGCCGCCGAATTCGACAAGCCGAAAATCAAATTCGGTTACTTGAAGAACAAGCGCCTCGAAGCCGCCGATATCGTGGTCTTGGCCGACTTGCCCTCCATTGAAGTCATGCGCGGGAGGCTCTTGGGTGTTCTCGAAGGACCGGCCACCAAACTGGTGACCCTCCTCAACACACCCGCCTCCCAACTGGCGCGGGTGCTCAAAGGCCGGCAGGAAAAGCTGGAAAAAGAGGAAAAATCAGCGGCCCCCGCTGCCCCGGCCGCGCCAGCCGCCGCCGCAGCAGCCTGATCCGACCGATCCGACCGATCCGTCCGATGAACCCGGCTGATATGAACAATTTCGTTTCCGTTGAGAAAAATGGAAACGGAGCAACAACAATAACAAAGTAAATCGTCGCTCCGGCTTGCCCGCCGGCACAATTCATCCGCGGCTGCGGATGACGACGAGACTGAAAGGCAATTATGGCAGATATCGCAAAAATAGTCGAAGAACTCAGCGGTTGGTCGGTGATGGACATCGCCAACCTCGTCAAGGAACTTGAATCAAAATGGGGTGTCACCGCCGCCGCCCCCGCCGCAGCCGCGCCTGCCGCCGCCGCCGGTGCTCCCGCACCCGCTGTGGAAGCCAAGACGATGTTTGACGTCATCCTCGTTTCCGCCCCGGCGGACAAGAAGATCGCCGCCATCAAAGCCGTCCGCGAAGTCAAGGCCGGCCTCGGCCTCGCCGATGCCAAGGCCCTCGTCGAAGGCGCCCCCAAGACCGTCCTCGAAGGCGCCAGCAAAGCCGATGCCGAAGCCGCCAAAAAGAAGCTCGAAGAAGCCGGCGCCAAAGTCGAACTCAAGTAATAGCAAACACAGACTGTTGCGGGGCCGCGGGCCAAGACCCGCTCCCCGTCTGCAAAACAGTCAACTCCGACATTTCTATCAGAAGTTTTGTTATCGTCATAGCAGGAGTCAATCGGCTGCGCGTTCCGGGCTGCCGGAACGCTGCCGTTTTGCCGTGTCCATTAAACAAGAAGCTGGCCCGTGCCAGCCGTTGAACAGAGGTTGAACATGCCATCAAAATTATCAGACCGCGTTCTGTTTGGGAAAATCAAGGAGGTCATTGCTCCGCCGAACCTCATCGAACTCCAGACCAACTCCTACCGCGACTTCCTTCAGACCGACGCCCCGCCCTCCAAGCGCAAGAATATCGGCTTGCAGGCCGTCTTCACCGAGGTCTTTCCCATCGAGAGTTATGATGGCAAGTGCGTCCTCGATTTCCACTCCTACGAAATCGGCGAACCCAAGCACGACTGGCTCGAATGCCTCCGCGAAGGCATCACCTTCGGCGCCCCGCTCCACGTCACTTTCCTGCTCAAAGAGGAAAAGGGCGCCAAGGAGGAAAAAGTCTTCATGGGCGAACTCCCCTTGATGACGCCCCAGGGCACCTTCGTCATCAACGGCGCCGAACGCGTCATCGTCAGCCAGTTGCACCGCTCCCCCGGCCTCGCCTTCGAAGCCACCCAGCATCCCAACGGCAAAACCCTCCATTCTTTCCGCATCATCCCGGACCGCGGCTCCTGGTACGAGGCCCAATTCGACACCAGCGACCTCCTCTACGTCTATCTCGACCGCAAAAAACGCCGCCGCAAATTCCTCACCACCACTTTCTTCCGCGCCCTCGGATACGGCTCGGACGCAGACATTCTCAAACTCTTCTATGAAATCGAGGAATTAAGCGTCAAGGAAGCCGAAAAACTCGAGGACATCCAGAACAAGGTTCTCGTCGAAGATGCAGAGGACAAGGACAAAGGCATGGTCGTCGCCCGCGCCTTCGAACCGCTCTCCAAGGCCGTCGTCAAACAGATCGCCGAGTTAGGCCTCACGAAAATCCGCGTCGTGGACACCACCGTGGATGACGGCATCGTCATTAAGTGCCTGAAGAAGGACCCCACCAAGAACGAAGAGGAGGCCCTCAAGGACATTTACCGCCGCCTCCGTCCCGGCGATCCTCCCACCGCCGCCAACGCCCGCGCCCTCATCAAGCGCCTCTTCTTCGACGCCAAACGTTACGACTTGGGCCGCGTTGGCCGCTACAAAATCAACCAAAAGCTCGGCATCAAGGGCGGCGACTCCCGCATCCTCACCAAAGAGGACTTGGTCGCCGCCACCAAATACCTTCTCCGCCTTAAGAAGGGCGAAGGCTCCCTCGACGACATTGATCACCTCGGAAGCCGCCGCATCCGCACCGTCGGCGAATTGCTCGCCAACCAGTGCCGCGTCGGCCTCGCCCGCACCGAACGCCTCGTCAAGGAACGCATGACCCTCTTCGATCAAAGCCTCGAAAGCATGTCGCCCCAAAAGCTGATCAATCCCAAGGCCCTCTCTGCCGTCATCCGCGACTTCTTCGGCCGCAGCCAGCTTTCGCAGTTCATGGACCAGATCAATCCGCTCGCCGAATTGACCCATAAACGCCGCCTCTCCGCCCTCGGGCCGGGCGGCTTGTCCCGCGACCGCGCTGGCTTCGAAGTCCGCGACGTCCATCCATCCCACTACGGACGCATCTGCCCCGTTGAGACCCCCGAAGGTCCCAACATCGGCCTGATCGCCTCCCTCGCCACCTTCGCGCAGGTCAATGACTTCGGCTTTCTCGAAACGCCCTATCGCCGCGTCGAAAAAGGCCGCGTCACCAGCCACCTGGACTATTTGACCGCCGACCGTGAGGAAAACTACATCGTCGCCCAGGCCAACGCCCCAATTGACGACAAAGGCAACCTCCTCGGCGAGCGCGTCACCTGCCGCAGCAAGAGCGACTTCGTTGACGTCGAACCCGCTCGCGTGGATTACATGGACGTTTCGCCCAAGCAGCTCGTGTCCGTCGCCGCCAGCTTGATCCCCTTCCTCGAACACGACGATGCCAACCGCGCGTTGATGGGATCCAACATGCAGCGCCAGGCCGTCCCGTTGCTCATCACCGAAGCTCCCTATGTCGCCACCGGCCTGGAAGAGCGCGTCGCGCGCGATTCCCGCGCCGTCCTCGTCGCTGAGGAGGCTGGCAAGGTCGCTTCCGTCAACGGCAACCTCGTTATCGTCACCCCGGACGGCAAATTGCCCGAAGGCAAGAAGAAGTTGCGCCACGATCCCGCCAGCGGTGTTTGGGCCTATCCCATCCGCAAATTCATGCGCTCCAACGCCGCCACCTGCATCAACCAGAAGATCGTCGTCGCCAAGGGCGACTCCATCAAAAAGGGCCAAGTCATTGCCGACGGCCCTTGCACACAGGGCGGCGAACTAGCCCTGGGCCGCAACGTTCTCTGCGCTTTCATGCCCTGGAATGGCTATAACTTCGAAGACGCCATCCTCATCAGCGAGCGCATCGTCAAGGACGATGTCTTCACTTCCATCCACATTGATGAATTTGAGGTCGGCGCCCGCGACACCAAGCTCGGCCCGGAGGAAATCACCCGCGACATCCCCAACCTCGGCGATGAAGCCTTGAAAAACCTCGGCCCCGACGGCGTCATCCGCATCGGCGCAGAAGTCAAGCCCGGCGACATCCTCGTCGGCAAAATCACTCCCAAGAGCGAGACCGAACTCGCACCTGAAGAACGACTCCTTCGCGCCATCTTTGGCGAAAAGGCCGCCGATGTCAAAGACACTTCCCTCAAAGTCCCCTCCGGCACCTACGGCATCGTCATGGATGTCAAGGTCTCCTCGAAGAAAGAGCGTGAGGGCGAACCCAAGGCCGTGCCCGAAGCCAAACGCCAGTCCCGGGAGGCCCTCGACGAGCACCGCACGAAAACCGATGAGTTGCGCGAGCAATTGACCGAGGCCCTCAGCAACATCCTCCTCGGCGAAAAAATCCCCCTCGACGTCGTCAATTCCGAAACCGGCGAGATCATCATCCCTGCCAACCGCAAAATCACCAAAACTCTCCTCCGCAAACTCGCCCAGGTCTATGACCGCATCGAGATTGACCCCTCCCCCATCCGCAACAAGATCAGCGAGATCATCGGCACCTTTAAAAAGAAATTCGACGACCTCCAAATGCAGCACGACGAGGAACTTGAACGCTCCGAAGCCGGCGAAGAGGTGGATAGCGGCGTCATCAAGTCCGTCAAAGTCTATGTCGCCTCCAAACGCAAATTGTCCGTCGGCGACAAAATGGCTGGCCGCCATGGCAACAAGGGCGTGGTCGCCAAAATCGTCCCCGAAGAAGACATGCCCTTCCTTCCGGACGGCACCCCGATGGACATCGTTCTCAACCCGCTCGGCGTCCCCTCCCGCATGAACGTCGGCCAGGTCTTGGAAACCCACCTCGGCTGGGCCGCCAGAATCCTCGGCCTCAAATTCGCCACGCCCGTCTTCGATGGCATCAAGGAAAAGGATATCCGCGAATACCTCAAGCAGGCCAACCTGCCGGAACACGGCAAGAAGAAGCTCATTGACGGCCGCACCGGCGAGGAGTTCGACCAGGAAATTGTCGTCGGCTTCATCTACATGATGAAGCTCGGCCATTTGGTCGCCGACAAAATCCATGCCCGCGCTGTTGGCCCTTACTCCCTCGTCACCCAGCAACCCCTCGGCGGCAAAGCCCAATATGGCGGCCAGCGCTTCGGCGAAATGGAAGTCTGGGCCATGGAAGCTTACGGTGCCGCCTACAGCCTCCAGGAATTGCTCACCGTCAAATCCGACGATGTCCAGGGCCGCACCCGCATCTACGAGAGCATCGTCAAGGGCGACAATTGCCTCGAAGCCGGTGTGCCCGAATCCTTCAACGTCCTCGTCAAGGAAATGCAGTCCCTCGGCATGGACGTCAAAGTCGGTTATTCCAGCCCTGTCGAACAAGCCGCCGCGGCGCAAGCCCAAACACTGAGCAGCCTTAAGTAAACCGTTTTTTATTATGAACACCAAAGAAACAGCCCGCGAGTTGCTCGGCCTGGACAAGGTCAACCAGGTGGAGTACGTCGCCATTTCCGTGGCCTCCCCAGAGGCCATTCGCGCCTGGTCCAAGGGCGAGGTCAAGAACCCGGAGACGATCAACTACCGCACCTTCAAGCCGGAAAAGGGCGGCCTCTTCTGCGAGCGCATTTTCGGCCCGGTCAAGGACTGGGAATGTTCCTGCGGCAAATACAAGCGCATCAAGCACCGCGGTGTCGTCTGCGACCGTTGCGGTGTCGAGGTCACCCTCGCCCGCGTCCGCCGCGAGCGCATGGGCCATATCGAACTCGCCGTCCCAGTCTCCCACATCTGGTTCTTCAAGTGCATGCCCTCCCGCCTGGGCCTCGTCCTCGATATGACCGCCCGCAACCTCGAACGCGTCATCTATTACGAGGATTACATGGTCATCAACCCCGGCTCCACTCCCCTCAAGTTGCACCAGCTCTTGAGCGAGCACGAATACCGCGAAGCCCGCGAAACTTACGGCCCCGATGGCTTCACCGCCAAGATGGGCGCCGAAGCCGTCCGAGAAGCCCTCGCCAACGTGGATTTGCCGAAACAGGTGGAACATCTCGCCGTCGCCATGACGGAAACCAAGAGCAAACAAATCCGCAAAAAGGTCGCCAAGCGCATCAAATTGCTCTCCGCCTTCCATTCTTCCAAAGCCCGCCCCGAATGGATGGTCCTCACCGTCCTCCCGGTCATCCCCCCGGATCTCCGCCCCCTCGTGCCCCTCGAAGGCGGCCGTTTCGCCACTTCCGATCTCAACGACCTCTACCGCCGCGTCATCAACCGCAACAACCGCCTCAAGAACCTCCTCCAGCTCAAGACCCCCGAGGTCATCATCCGCAACGAAAAAAGAATGCTCCAGGAAGCCGTTGACGCCCTCTTCGACAATGGCCGCCATGGCCGCGCCGTCACCGGCGCCGGCAACCGCGCCCTCAAATCCCTCAGCGACATGCTCAAGGGCAAGAGCGGCCGCTTCCGCCAGAACCTCCTCGGCAAACGCGTGGATTACTCCGGCCGCTCCGTCATCGTCATCGGCCCCGAGCTCAAACTCCACCAGTGCGGCCTCCCCAAGAAAATGGCCCTCGTCCTCTTCGAGCCTTTCATCATTCGCCGCTTGAAGGAGCTAGGCTATGTCCACACCGTCCGTTCCGCCAAGAAGATGATCGAGCGCCAGTCCCCCGAAGTCTGGGACATCCTCGAAGAGGTCACCAAGGGCCACCCCGTCCTTCTCAATCGTGCCCCCACTCTCCACCGCCTTTCCATCCAGGCCTTCGAGCCGATTTTGATCGAAGGCGAGGCCATCCGCATTCACCCCCTCGTTTGCACCGCCTACAACGCCGATTTCGACGGCGACCAAATGGCCGTGCATGTCCCCTTGTCCGTCGAAGCCCAGATGGAGGCCCGCCTCCTCATGATGGCCCCCAACAACATCTTCAGCCCCTCCAGTGGCCGGCCCATCATGACCCCCACTCAGGACATCACGCTCGGCTGCTTCTACATCACCGCCGAACCCCGCGCAAAGAAGCAGCCTGCCGTCCCCATGCTCTTCGGCTCCAAATCCGAAGTCATCTTCGCCTACAGCGACGGCGGCGTCACCCTCCACACCCGCATCCGCGTGGCCAATCCCGACAGGGGCCGCAAGACCCATTACGGCGACCCGGACAAGAGCGTGATCGAAACCACCGTCGGTCGCGTCATCTTCAGCGAAATCTGGCCCCAGGAAATGGGCTTCATGAACCGCGTCGCCGGCAAATCCATGCTCGGCGAGATGATCTGGACCTGCTACAAAATCTGTGGCCACGAAAAAACCGTCATCATGCTCGACCGGTTGAAGGAGCTGGGCTTCTCTTCCGCCACCCGCTCCGGCTGCTCCATTGGCATTGACGACATGATCATTCCCAAGGAAAAGGACCAGGAAATCCGCAACGCCCAAAAACAGATTTCCGAGGTCGAAAAGCAATACCGCAAAGGCGTCATCACCCCGGGCGAGCGCTACAACAAGGTCATTGATATCTGGACCAGTTGCACCGACAAGATCGCCAACGTCATGTTGGACACTCTGAAAGACAACCACGGCAAGGAAGAATACAACCCCGTCTCCCTGATGGTGGATTCCGGCGCCCGCGGTAACCGCCAGCAGGTCCGCCAGCTCGCCGGCGTCCGCGGCCTCATGGCCAAGCCTAGCGGCGACATCATCGAAAAACCCATTCTCTCCAACTTCCGCGAGGGTCTCACCGTCCTCGAGTACTTCATCTCCACCCACGGCGCTCGCAAAGGCCTCGCCGACACCGCCCTCAAAACCGCCGACTCCGGCTACATGACCCGCAAACTCGTGGACGTCGCCCAGGACGTCATCATCCGCATGGAGGATTGCGGCACCAGCAATGGCATCTGGGTCCAGGCCATTTACGAGGGCGAGGACGAAGTCGTCAAGCTCAGCGAGCGTGTCATCGGCCGCATCGCCTGCGACGACGTCGCGGACCCCGCCAACCTGAAGAACATCATCGTCCATGCCAACGAGTTAATCGACGAAGTCAAAGGCCGCCAGATCGAAGCCGCCGGCGTCGAAAAGCTCCGCATCCGCTCCGTCCTCACCTGCGAAAGCAAATACGGCATCTGCGCCAACTGTTACGGTCGCAACCTCGCCACCGGCGGCATGATCAAACGCGGCGAAGCCGTCGGCATCATTGCCGCGCAGTCCATTGGCGAGCCGGGCACGCAGCTCACCATGCGCACCTTCCACATTGGCGGCACCGCCTCCCAGGTCTTCAAGCAGCCCCAGGTCAAATCCAAGGCTGACGGCATCGTCAAATATAACGACCTCCGACTCGTCGAACTCGAAGACGGCAACAACATCGTCCTCAACAAGAACGGCTCCATCGCCATCCTCGCCGACGACGGCCGAGAACTGGAAACCCACACCCTCGTCATCGGTTCCGTCATCTCCGTCAAAAACGGCGCCCGCGTCAAAAAAGGCGAGGCATTCGTCCAGTGGGACCCCTACAACGTCCCCATCCTTTCCGAAAAAGCCGGCCGCGTCAAATTCGTGGACATCATCGAAGGCGTCACCATGAAGCAGGAGGTGGACGAAACCACTGGCCAGGAAGCCATGGTCGTCATCGAACACAAGGAGGACCTCCACCCGCAAATCGTCATCTGCGGCGACAAGGGCGAGCCTATCGCCAACTACCCCATCCCGGCACACGCCCACATCGTCGTCTCCCAGGACGACAAAATCGTCGCGGGCACTCTGATGGCCAAGACCCCGCGCAAATCTTCCAAGACCAAGGACATCACCGGCGGCCTCCCTCGCGTCGCCGAACTCTTCGAAGCCCGCCGTCCCAAGGACGCTTCCGAAATCTCCAAAATTGACGGCGTCGTGGATTTCGGCCCCAGCATTCGCGGCAAGCGCACCATTCTCATCAAGGACCCCGCCACCAGCGTCGAGGAGGAGCACCTCATTCCCATCGGCAAGCACGTCATCGTCTTCAAGGGCGACTACGTCAAAAAAGGCCAGCAACTCACCGAAGGCCCCGTGGACCCGCACGAAATCCTCGACATTTGCGGTCCGCAGGAGTTGCAGGAACATCTCGTCAACGAAGTCCAGGAGGTCTATCGCCTCCAGGGCGTCACCATCAACGACAAACACATCGAGATCATCGTCCGTCAGATGCTCCGCAAAGTCCGCGTCAACGAGCCGGGTGACAGCCAGTTCCTTTGGGGCGAACAAATTGACAAGATCGAATTCGAAAAGGAAAACGCCCGCGTCGAAAAAATGGGCGGCAAGCCCGCCGAGGCCCAGCCCGTCCTCCTCGGCATCACCAAGGCATCCCTCGAAACCGAGAGCTTCCTCAGCGCCGCCTCCTTCCAGGACACCACCCGCGTCCTCACCGAGGCCGCCACCATGGGCAAGGTGGACTACCTCCGCGGCTTCAAGGAAAACGTCATCATGGGCCACATCATCCCCGCCGGCACCGGCTACACCCTCCATCGCCGCGTGGACCTCAAACCCCTGGTCGAACCCATTCCAGTCGAGGAAACACCGGAAATCCTCTCCCTCACCGAACCTCTCACCGGATAGAGCGGTTCAAGAAGAGAAACCCATTCGGGCGGTGCCACTGCACCGCCCTTTTTTTGTCTATTCAACAGGAACTACTGCACATGTCCGCCATCGCCACGTAGGGGCGGTATCTTTGTAGCCCTCAGCCTCTCAGCCCATCCAAGCACCGCAGGTGCGACATATTCTGCGCGCGGGCCTGAAAGCAACTCATTCCCCCGCTGGAGTGTGGGCGTCTCACCGCTTCACAAAACTGGGCAGGTAAATGTCAAATCGAGTGCCTTCCCCCGGCTTCGACTGGATATGCAGGCAGCCATGCGCCTCTTTCAAGAGCCGCTGGACTATCGCCAGCCCCAGGCCCGTCCCCTTCCCCGGCGGTTTGGTCGTGAAATACGGCTTGAATAGCTTGGCCATCACTTCCGGCGTCATGCCAGGGCCGTCATCCCAAACCGAAAGCCGGAGTATCGGCGTCACATTCTTGAATCCATCGCTGTTCAGCACGCGCTCGTGCGGGCCTTCCTGAAATTGCGCGGTGTCAATGACGGTGTGCATCACTTTGCCCGCGATGTCCACTCCGTGCGGCGTCGGCGTGCATTGCAAAGCGTTAATGGCGAGGTTCAGAAGTATCTGAATCAGGTCCGTGCCGTTGATCTGGAGTTCGACGTTCTCCGCCACCGCCTGGATCTTTAACCGGTTGCTGCCCTTGCTCGGATGCACGTTCAGCAGTTCCTTCAAATCGTCCAATATCTGGTTCACGCTCACCCACGACGCCGTGCTCCCCTGCTGCCGCATGAAGTTCAGGTACCGGTGCGATATGTCTATGCAGTTGCTCACCTGCCGCGTGATCCGGCGGAGCCGGTCCTTCACCATGTCCAGGTCTTCCCCTTCAAGGTGTTTGGACTCCCCGACCCGCTGGTTGATAATCTGAATGAAGCCCGAAATTATCGTCAGCGGACCGTTGATGTCGTGGATGATGCTCGCGTAAATTTCGCCGCGCGTCCGCGCAATTTCCTCCTGAAGTTTCTGATTGTGCAACTCCGCCTGGAGGGCCTGCAGTTTCTCGTTGTTGCTGCGGATTTCATCCGTCAGCGAGTGGCGCTCCATCGCGGTGGCGACCGCCTTGCGGATCGTCGCGATGTCGAACGGTTTGTTCAGGTAATCGCACGCCCCCAGGCGCAGCGCGCGCCGTATGGTGTCCACCGTCTCGTAAGCCGTCAGCATGATCACTTCGATCGAGGGCTGGATGGCCTTGAGTTTTTCCAGCACTTCCGTCCCGCTCATCCCCGTCATGCGAATGTCCACCACCGCGGCGTTGATCTTGTGTTGCTGCGCCAGCTCGATGGCGCGCGGGCCGTCCCCGGCGATCAGCAAATCGTAATCCTCCTTGAAAACCACCCGCAACGATTGCCGCGGCCCTTCCTCGTCGTCCACGATCAGGAGCGTTTGGCGCGGCGCGGCAGCCGATTCAATCGCGGTTTCAAAAGTGCCAGCCGACGTTGATGGAAAGAGCGTTGCTGAAGAATTCATAGCTGCCATTGTCCTTTGGGTTGTTGTCTGCGGTGACCGAGCGTGCCGGACCGTAGCCGAGCTGGTAAGCGGCTTCCCAACTGAGGCGGTGATAAGTTTTCCCCACGCCGATGCTGAAGAGGTGGCGGTCCGAATCGGGGATCAATGGGCTGAAGTAGCTCGTGGGTACGGAATTCTCGCTGTACATGTAGCCCGCGCTCGCTCGCCAGCCATTGCCAAAATACCGCGTCACGCCAAACTCGTACATCATGCTCGGCTTCCAATTAAATTTGAGGCCCCCCGCGGGAATCGGAGCGGTTTGAACCGTCGTGTCGCGCAGGCTTGTCCAATCGGTCCAGTCCGCATCCACTTCCAAATTCCAATTTGTCGTCGGACGGTAGGAATAACCGGCAACCAGCGTCTGTGGGAGATGGAAGTTCATCGCAGCCGTCTGGGAAGGGAACGGAAGCCCCAAAAAGGAAACATGCCCCTTGTAATTCATGTCCGTCGCACTCCGGTAAACCAGGCCCATCGAATGTTGCTCCAACGGATGCCAAAGGACGGACGCATTGAACCCGGCGTCCGTGTCGTGCCCGTGCAGCGAGAATCCCGGGACGCTGGTTTCCAGTTCGGCGTCGGAATAATCCAGCATCGCTCCGGCGGCGATGGACAGCGTGGGGCAAACCTGATACGCGATAACTGGGTTGGCCCGCATATAGTCAATCCTGCCCCCTTGGGCCTCACTCTTAATCCACGGGGCCTTATTGGGCCATTCCATGGAAAGCCCGTAGGGTGAATAAACCCCAAAACCAAAGGCCAGGTGGCAGTTGGTGAAATTCATCGTGGAAAATGTCTGCGGCAGCGCGGCCCATTGTTGCTGGCTGTTGACCGACCCGGCGCCGCCGCTGTAACGCGAGGCGTATTCGATCCCATACATGCCCAGCGACATGTTGTCGCCGTCCAACTGCGTTATCCCGGCCGGGTTGTAGTACACTGCGGCCGGATCGTCCGCCGTCGCGGCGAACGCGTTCCCGCGCGCGGTCGCAGAAGCGTCCTGGTCCGGCAGCCGGATGCCCAGCGCCAACAACGGGGCGGGATTGAAAAGGGCGCAAATTAAACAAATCAGCGGAATTGTGCTGCGGTTCGGAGCTTTTTCTGTGGTCTTCAAGCTTTTGGCTTTGTGTTGCTGGGTTGACGATCTTTGTGTGCGCCCATTCTGACAAACAAGCGCCCCTTCCACAAGAACAAACTGCGCCTTGCCCTCAAACCAAGACCCATCCTCTATCGGTTCAATCGCTGAATCCCTGAAATCCCCTTCCCCTCCGCCTTTTCACCCCTTCAAAATGTGCAGAAACTGCTTCATTGCCGGGGAAAGCACCTTGGTTTTCTTGTAAATCGCGGCCAGCGGACGGTAGAGTTCCGCCCCCTCAATCCTCAGTTCCGTCAGGGTTTGCTTCGCCACCTCCTGCATGACGGTCGCCTGCGGCACGATGGACACCCCCGCTTCGATTTCCACCGCCCGCTTTACCGTTTCTATGTTGTCGAATTCCATCACCGTGTCCACCACCACCCCGTGCTCCTTCAATATCTTGTCTATGGCCTTCCGCGTCGGGATGTCCGGTTCGAAGCTGATAAACTTCTGCCCGGTCAATTGCGACAGTTTCACCGATCGGCCCTTCGCCAGCGGATGTTGCGGATGGCAGATCACCACCAGCGAGTCCTTTCGCAATGGCACCAGCTCCAGCTTCGGGTCCTTGGTCGGATACGCCACCAGCCCCAGGTCCACCACATTGCTCAACACATCGTCATACACCTGGTTGGCCCGCCGGTATTCCACATGAACATTTACCGTCGCAAACATCTTCAGAAATTTCTTCAGATACGGCGGCAGATCGTGCAGCCCGATGCTGTATATCGTCGCCACCCGGATCGTCCCCGAAATAATGTCCTTGATCTCCTGGAGCCGGTTGAACAGCGAATCGTAACTTTGGATCATCTGCTTGCTGTATTCGTAAAGCACCTGCCCCTCGCGCGTCAGCCGGAATTTCTTCTTGCTCCGCTCGATCAGCAGCGACTTGAACTGCCGCTCCAGCGAGCTGATCTGCTGGCTCACCGCCGACTGCGTCACATTGTTGATCTGCGCCGCTTTGGTGAAACTTTCCGTCTCTGCCAAATCACAAAAAACTTTCAGGCTTTCTACTTGCATTAGCCCATTGAACTCAAAACCGATGATAATGTCAACTAATTCTGCATTTTTGTTTGCCGACTTAACTCCGGCCCGTTTCCGCCTGCCCCGATCCTTCCCCCCCTTCGGACAGCGCGTTCTTCACCGCCCGCAGCAAATCCTGGCTCGTGAACGGCTTTTGCAGGTAAGGAGTCTCCTCCTCCGCCTTTCCGGTCCGCACATAGCCGCTGCACCACACAATCCGCTCCCGCGGCGCGATCTTCCGAATCTCCTCCGTCAATTCCCGCCCGCTCATGTTCGGCATCACCAGATCCACCAGCACCAGATCAATCGAATCCTTCCAATGCGCGAATAACTCCAGCGCCTTGGCCCCGCTGTTCGCCGTCAGCACTGTGTAGCCGAACGACGACAGCACCATCTGCCCCATCGTCAACAATAAATCTTCGTCGTCCACCATCAGGATCGTCTGCGTCCCGCGCAAATCCGCCAGCGTCAGCGCCGCCTCCCTCACGATCTTGTCGTTCGCCGGAAGATAAATCCGCACCGTCGCACCCGCTCCGGGCCGGCTGGAAACCGCCACTCCGCCGCCGTGATTGGTCACAATTCCGTACACCCACGCCAGCCCCAAGCCCCGATGCCGGCCCCCCTTGGTCGTAAAAAACGGCTCAAACACCCGCGGCAGCACCTCTTCCGGTATCCCCGCCCCGTTGTCGCTCACCTCCACGCACACATAATTGCCCGGTGCCAGTTTCGCCGTCCCATCCTCCAGCGGCTGAGTCAATTCCACATTCCGCGTCTCCACCGTCACCTGCCCGCCGCCGGGGATCGCTTCCACCGCATTTTCCAAAATCCTCACCAGCGCCTGCTGCATTTTCGCCTCGTCGAAATTCGCCGTGAAAAGTTTCCGCTCCAGGCGCCGCGATATGGCCACCGGATGGTCCAGGGTATTCTGCAACGCCTCCACCGTCCGCTCCAGCAGGGTGTTCAAATTGCCGGCCGTTTGCACCCGCGCATCTTTGGTCTGAAGACTGAACGCCGCCAGGTCCGCCGCCACTTCCGCCGCCTTGTCCGCCGATTTCTCGATCTCCACTAGTGAGCTGCGCCACGGGTGGTCCGCCGGCGTCTTGCTTAACAGCAGCGAGGCGTGCCCCAAAATGCTCGTCAGCGCGTTGTTGAAATCCAGCGCCACCGACCGCGCCAGTTGCAGCGCGCAATCCAGCTTCTGCCGCTGCACGTAGCGCGCCTCCAGCGACGCCGGAACCGCCCCTCCTCCCACCGCTCCCGCCGCTGAACCCGTTTCCGCCGGCACAGGCTCTTTCAGCAATTGCAGCAGGCAAATCTCGTCCCCCTCCATGCTCATCACTTGCGCCAGGAACGTCGCCGGAAGCCCGCTCTTGAGCCGGAACCTCAGCCGCGGCAACAGTGCCGGCGCCGGCAACCCCAGAAATTGCTCCAGCGACTCCTTGTTCTCCGCCGACCAGATCATCCCCAGCTTAAACTCCGGCTTCTCAATGCCCGACCCGAAAGCCCGCACCGCCGCGCGATTCGCCCGCACCACCTGCCCGTTCTTCCGCAGCAAAAGCGCCGGCCAATCCGCCTCCTGCAACAAAAAATCCCCCTCCGTTCCCCGGCTTGGCGAACCTCCCGCCGCACCGCCTTCCTTCTTCAACGTCCCGCCGCCCGCAACCGCCCCTCCCCCCTTGAAAAACTGCACCAGTGCCCATTTGCTTTGCGCCGCCGGACACGTTTTCGCTTGAAACGAAATGACCGTCCCGCTCTCCGCGCGCAACTTGACAGCAGGCCCTTCGCCCTGCGCTGTGTCCGCCAGCCACTTTTCCAGCGGCGCCGCGTTTTCCGCCGCCCAAATCGCCCCCAACATCCCCCCCTTCCGGCACGTCGCCCCAAAAACACGCGTCGCGGCCTGGTTGGATCGGATCACCGCGCCCGCCTTGTCCACCACCAGCGCCGGCCAGTCCGCGTTGGCCAGCGCGAACGGCACCTCCATCGCGTCCAGAAAAGTCGTGGGCGAATTGGCTGCCTCCTTTGTGTGCGCGCCGGCGGCGGCCGTTTCCGTCGAGCCGGGCGCGGGGCCACCGAACAACTGCAAAACATAATAATTCCGCCCCTCCCGCGAAAGCTTCGTCACCCGCGACACAAATCGCGCCCTCTGTCCGCCAAGACATGCAAGCTGCATTTCCCCCTTCTTGCCCGCCGCCTCCTGCTCTGCCAGAAACCGGTCCAACTTCACTCCGTTCACCTCGCTCCCCTCCTCCAGCAGCGCCGACAGCGAAGCCACCCCTTGGACCGCCGGTCCAAAAACCTGGCACGCCGCGTGATTGGCCCGGCAAATCGCTCCATTCTCCTCCAACAACAACGCCGGCCATCCCGCTCTTTCCAGCACAAACTCCGTCTCTCTTCTCATTGCCCCAAACTAATACGCCCGTCCCCCCCGCCCCTCAACCAAAAACGCCAGCAGGTGCAGTTAACATTCCGGTGTCCCCCTCCTAATCATAATCCTAATCTTAATCCTAATCTCCAAAGAGGAGGTAGCGTCGAACCTCCGCCTCGAATCCTGCCCTCAGACACCCGGCGGGTTTTCGCCACGCTCGGCAAACCATTGGCGGAGAAAAACCAGGTCGCCCGCATCCTTCTCCCGATGCGTGACAGCCTTCATTCGCCAAAGCAAACGCGGCGAAGCGAAAGGAATCGGCACGCCCTCCATTTCACGCACAACCACATCTTTCGCCGCTTCCGCGTAGTCAATTCCACCCGCCGAACGCATCAAGTCCACGAGGATTTCGTCGGCGACGCGGATCACATTGTATTGTTGCAATTCGCCGGGATGCAGTTCACGAACCGCGTTGTCGGGAAGGGTGGAAAGCGCGGAAAAAACTCTCGCCTCATTTTCCGCATCGGCGGCCACAATCAAATCCACGTCCATCGTGCGGCGAATGTAATTGGCCGCCTGGATGGCGAACCCGCCAACCACCACATACTTTGCGCCGCGCAGGTTCAGTTCGCGGCACAAATTCCGCAAATCCTCGACCGTTGGCTCGCGCGGTTCTAATTCTTTGGACGGCTGATCATCCGCCATAACCATTGGTCCGCTTCCTCATGCGTTTTGAAACGATACACGCCGCGCGGCACGCGCACCCCGCCAAAAGCCTTCCGCCAGGCCATTGAGCCGGCGATGTTGCTGGTAGCGGTCGAAAGCGCATCGGGCGTTTTCGTGCGCCGCCCGACCAGGCGGTCAATCCTCTCCTCCACGTTGATGGGCGGTTGTTTCACAGTCCGTTCAGGATAGACCAACCCTTGCCGCGAAGCAACACGTCCAACCGGTTTCGGTCAAACCAGCCCAACCGTCCACCATGTCCACCACGTTCAGCATGTCCACCACTCCAACTCAACGCAAAACACCGCCTTTTTGGTTGGCCCTCTCCGGCAAGCCCGGCTATGATACTCCTGTTAATTCGGTAGCATGAGCATTTCCGAGCCATTCATACGCCGCCCAATCGGCACGTCCCTCCTGGCCATCGGCCTGTTCCTGACAGGCTTGACCGCCTATCGCTCGCTGCCCGTCGCTTCCGTCCCACGCGTGGACTATCCCATGATCTCGGTCAACGCCGGACTGCCCGGTGCCGACCCCTCCACGGTCGCCTCCTCCCTCGCCGCCCCGCTCGAACGCCGCCTCGGCCAAATCGCCGGCGTCAACGAAATGACCTCCGTCAGCTCCTTGGGCGGCTGCAACATCACCCTTCAATTCGACTTGAACCGCGCCGTGGACGGTGCAGCCCGCGATGTCCAGGCCGCCATCAACGCCGCCGCCAGTGAATTGCCCCTCGATCTTCCCGGGCCGCCCACCTATCGCAAGGTCAATCCCGCCGACGCCCCCGTTCTCATCCTGGCCATGACTTCCGACAGCCTCCTCCCCACCGCCGTCTTTGAACTCGCCGATGAAATCGTCGGCCAGCGTCTCAGCCAGGTCGAAGGCGTCAGCCAGGTCCTCGTCACCGGCGCGGAAAAATCTGCCGTCCGCGTCCAGATCAACCCCTCCCAACTCTCCGCCACCGGCCTCAGCCTCGAGGACGTCCGCGCCTTGCTCGGCAAGGTCAATGTGGATTCCCCAAAAGGCAGCGTTCAGGACAGCAACCTCTGTTACGCCCTGACCAGCAACGACCAGATTTACGAGGCCAAGGATTATCATTCCCTTATCCTTACTCAATCCAACGGCGTTCCCATCCGCCTCAGCAGCCTGGGCAACATCGTGGACGGCGTCGAGAACAACTTGAATGCTGGTTGGGCCGGCACCAAACCCGCCGTCATCATGATGGTCTTCAAACAGGCCGATGCCAACGTCATCGAAACCGTGGACCGCATCCGCGGCGTCCTGCCCCAAATCGAGCGCTGGATTCCCCCCGCCGCCAAAATCGTCATCATCTCCGACCGCACGGTGACCATCCACTCCTCGGTCAACGACGTTCAGGAATGTCTCCTCTTCAGCGTCGGCATGGTCGTCCTGGTCATCTTTCTCTTCTTGCGCCGCTTCTGGCCCACTTTCATCGCCAGCATCAGCATCCCGCTCGCTCTGGCTGGCACCTTCGCCTTCATGTACCTCTTCCATTACAGCCTGGACAACTTGTCCCTCATGGCCATCACCATCAGCGTCGGCTTTGTCGTGGATGACGCCATCGTCGTGATCGAAAACATTTACCGCCATGTCGAAAACGGAGAAGCCCCGATGCCCGCGTCTCTCAAAGGCGCCCGCCAGATCGGTTTCACCGTCGTTTCTATGAGCATCTCCCTTGTCGCCGTCTTCATCCCCCTCCTCTTCATGGGCGGCTTGATTGGCCGCCTCTTCCATGAATTCGCAGTCACTTTGAGTCTCGCCATCATGGTCTCCGGCGTCATTTCCCTCACTTTGACCCCGATGCTCTGCTCGCGCTTCTTAAAATCGCACGCTTCTTATGGAAAGCCCGGTCGCTTTTACAAAGCCAGCGAATGGGCTTTCAACCAGGTTTTCGCCCTTTACGAGCGCGGCCTCCGCTGGGTTCTCCGCCATCAAGTGGTCATGCTCGCCGTCACCGTCATCACCCTTTGCCTCACCGTCTTCCTCTACATCGAAATCCCCAAAGGCTTCTTTCCACAGCAGGATACCGGTTCCCTCAGCGGCAACACCGACACCTCCCAGGACATCTCCTTCAAAGCCCTGGCGCGCATTCAGGATCAGATGGCGCGCATCGTTCTGGCGGACCCGGCCGTCGAGACCCTCGGTTCCTACGCCGGCGCCAACACCGGCCGCATGTTCATCACTCTCAAGCCCCGCAACGAGCGCCCGGGAAAAGTCACCGCCGATGCCGTCATCGCGCGCATCGGCAAGAAAACTGCCCGCATCCCGGGTGCGAGACTCATCCTTCGAGCCAACCAGGACATCAACGTCGGCGGCCGCCAAGCCAAGGGCCAATACGTTTACGCCCTCCAATCCGCCGACCTCGACGAACTCAATCACTGGGGACCTCTCCTCATCAGCAAACTCAAAAAAATCCCCCAAATCAAGGATGTCAACAGCGACCAGCAGAGCCTCGGCCTCCAAGCCAACGTCGTCGTGGACCGCGATGCCGCCTCGCGCCTCGGCGTTTCGCCCGAGGCGATTGACAGCACCCTCTACGATGCCTTCGGCCAGCGCCAGGTTTCCACCGTCTATAAGCGATACAACCAGCACCATGTCATTTTGGAAGTGGATCCCGCCAGCCTGCAAAGCCCCGACTCCCTTCAAAAAATATTCGTCAAATCTGACTCCGGAAAAATGATCCCGCTCTCCGCCCTTGGAAAATTCCAGTACACCAACACCTACCTCTCCGTCAACCACCAGGGCCAGTTCCCCGCCGTCAGCATCTCCTTCAATTTAGGCCCCAACACTTCCCTCAGCCAGGCCACCGCGCTGGTCGAGCAGGCCGCCCGCGAGTTGAACCTGCCCGAAACGGTTCAGTTCAGTTCCCAAGGGACCGCTCAGATGTTCCAGGCCTCCCTCCGGTCCCTTCCCATTCTCCTGGTCGCCGCCATCCTGGCCGTTTACATCGTCCTGGGCATGCTTTACGAAAGCCTCATCCATCCGATTACCATCCTTTCCAGCCTCCCCTCCGCCGGCCTGGGCGCGCTCCTCGCCCTCATGCTCTTCAACATGGACCTCTCCCTCGTCGCCTTCATCGGCATCATTCTCCTCATGGGCATTGTCAAGAAAAACGCCATCATGATGGTGGACTTTGCCATCACCGCCGAGCGCGAGGAAAAACTCTCCCCCGAAGACGCCATTTACAAGGCCGGCCTCATCCGTTTCCGGCCCATCATGATGACCACCATGGCCGCCTTTTGTGGCTCCTTGCCGCTGGCGCTGGGCATGGGCGTCGGCTCCGAACTCCGCCAGCCACTGGCCGTTGCCGTCGTCGGCGGCCTTGTTGTCTCCCAGGTTCTGACTCTCTACACCACCCCCGTCGTTTACGTTACCTTCGAACACGCCCGCGCCTTCGTCCGCTCCCGCCGCCGCCGCAAAGCCCCAGCCCCCGTCCCGCAACCCGTCCAACCCGCACTGCCCGCCTGAGCTTCGATGGCATGGCGGACCATTTCGTTGGTTTGGGCGTTGATCGGAAGAAATGACAAATGACAAATTCTCTCCCGATTCGGAATCGGGACTCAATCCTATCAATCGCTGAAACCCGGCCCGCGACTGAGAAGCGACCCAAAAAGCACACCCAAAAAAGCCGGGTTGAAAACCCGTTGCCTCTTGTCTATCATATCCACGACTTATGCAATCTCCCCCGTATCATCGCTTCACCAGCCGCGAATACTACCGGATGGCCGAAACCGGCGTGCTTAAACCTGATTCGCGCGTCGAATTGCTCGACGGGCAGATTATTGATATGTCACCTATTGGTCCTTTCCATGGCGGGGCAGTCACCCGTTTGATCCGTCTGTTCGTCACCCAATCCAACGGTCGCTGGCTCGTCTGGTCGCAAAATCCGGTCACCTTGGACGAGTACTCTGAACCGCAGCCGGACCTCATGCTGGTCAAACCCGCCGCCGATGACTACACCACAGGTTTGCCCGCCCCCGACGATGTCTTCCTCCTGATTGAAGTCTCTGATTCGACCCTGGCCTCCGACCGCGAAAAAAAGCTCCCGCTGTACGGACGCGCGGGCATCCGCGAAGTCTGGATCATCAACCTCCCCGATCAAACCGTCGAAGTTTACCGAGACCCTCACTACCAGGGCTATGCCTCCACCCAAATCCTGCGCCCCGGCACCCAAGCCAGCCCGCTGGCCTTTCCCGACGTAGCGGTGGATGTCGCCGCCCTGCTCCGCCACGGCCCTGCCTGAAATCATCTGTAGCGGCGCTCTACGAGCGTCGCCATTCGCAGCAGCGCTCTATGACCGTCGCTGAAAGGGCTTCTTCCAATCCGCAATCCGCAATCCGCAATGGTAGCGTCGCTCCGCGAACATTGCTGATTTTCAATTATCCTCGATCAATCTCGCCGCCGCTGCCATCGGCCGCCCTTCCGCATCCCGCTCCAGCGCCGGCAGCCTCATCAACCGCCGCGCCTCCCCGATCACATAATCCCACTGCAACGCCGGTCCCGGATCTCTCTTATCCGCCTGACACTGATAATGCCCCAGCACCCCATGATACTCCTTCAACTGCGCATCCCGCAGCGTGCGATCCGCCAACTTCCCCGACTCATCCCGCGGATATTCGCACCGGATGCCCGGCAACACCGTGCAAAGCGCCGCCGTCAATCGCGCCAGCGCCCGGTACTGCTCAGGCGTAAAATCATACTGACGCATCTCCTCCCCCTGCACCTCGCCCGTCACCGCCTGCCGTCGCGCCGGCCGCCCCTCAAAATTCGGCGTCCGCTCCGCCCCGGCCCAATTGCCCGGAATCGTGATAACAGTCTCCCCCGCGCTGTTCGTTCGGTACCAACGCCCAAACGGGTTCTTTTCGGTCACCGTATAAGCGCCCACGTTGGCCAACTCCACACCCACCGAGCGGTCATTCACCGTCTTCGTGTGCCGCGCCCGTTCCTTCACATCCAGCGTCTGATAAATCGTCCCGTCCAGGTCCAGCAAAAAATGCGTGCTCAAATCCCGCTCATCCTGCAGCGCCTTAAAGCACCCCCGCGAAGTCCCCGCCGCGTCAAAATGTATGACAAACAAATCCACCTTCTTCCGCAGCGACGCCAAATCCCACCCGCCGCCCCGCACCCGTTCCAACTCCGCGCTGCTCAACCCATTCTCGCGCACGCTATACCGGTTCGGCGTTCGCGGCTCATCCAGATTCGTCAAAGAATGCTCCCAATCCGCCTCCTTCCACGGCGCGAACCGCCGTTCCACCCGGTAAGCGTCAAACCCGCCCGGATCACACCACAGCACCACCCGCGTCCCCGTATGAAACAACTGCCCCGCCACCACAATCTCATCCCCGCTCCGCCGCAACAACCTCCCCGGCATCGAGCAGCACCCCGCCGCCAACACCCCAGCGACCAAGGCCAGAGCCAAAACACGACTGCGCGGCAAATAACTCCAAATCATCCCTCCCTATGCCGCCGCCACCGCCTCCCCGTCAAGGAAACTCCCGTGCGATGCGGTGGCTCAGACGAGCTTGGCGAGCTGGCGGGGCAGTTTTGAGAGTGGGCGGACGATTATTGGCATTTGTGTTCAGCGCTGGCCAAGGTTATCTTTGACGTGTCATGAGCGTCTTGGAATTAAATGATGAGCAAGTGATTTCACTCGTCCGGCAACTGCCAGCCGCGCGGAAGCGCACGGCTCTGTTGGCATTGGCGCAGGAGGCGCAAGTCCGCCGCGAAGAACGATTGCGGTTTGGCGAGGCGCAATTGCGGCGAAAGTGTGCCGCGCGCGGACTGGATTGGGACCGTCTCTCCGAAGTTGAGCGCGAAACATTTGTGGACGGCTTGCTTCACGAGAAATAACCGTGGCGATCACCGTCGTCTTCGATACGAACATTCTCTTTTCCGCGACCGGCTGGCGCGGAAATCCATTTCAATGCGTCGAAAACGCGCGGATGGGACGCGTTCACGCGGTGACTTGCTTGGAATTGATGGAGGAGCTGGCGGAGAAATTGGAGATGAAGCTGGGCTTTTCCCCGGAGCAAGCGGCTGAAACGCTGGCAGATTACTTGGGTTTCCTGCGGTGGTCAGCATCCCCAAGCTGTTGAATGCGGTGTCACGCGACCCCGATGATGACATGGTGCTCGAATGCGCCCTCGAAGCCAAGGCGGAGTATGTCGTCAGCGACCATGACCTCCTGGGGCTCAGAGAGTTCCGCGGCATTCAAATCCTCCGCGCCAGCGACTTTCTGGGGCTGCTCACCAAGGGGGCGGATCAGGCGGGCTGAAGTTTGCCGATGGGCACAAAACGAATTTCCACCCGCTGCCACAGGGCGCCGACAATCCGCCGGAGCATCGCGAGAGAAGTGCGGACGCATCTTGCATACACCTCCATGCGATTTGGCAGGAACGTCGCCCCGCGAACCGCGGAGATCGCCAGGCAGAGGGGTTTGTTCGCTCCATTGGTGGTGCCCGGATGCCCCCGCTGCCAACCTGAATCCGGCGCCCGCCTTGACGGCAGACCATGATTAGGGTAATTTATAGCCATCTTCGGCGATAAGATTTGTCACAAGAATGCGCTCTTCACTTGCATCAGTCAGACGCGAATACTCGCTCGCGGGCCTGCGCCGCTCCGATCTTTCGCCGGACCCCATCCGGCAATTTGAATCGTGGTTCGACGATGCCGTTCGCGCCCAGGTGCTCGAACCCAGTTCCATGTCCCTGGCCACCGTCAGCGCCCAGGGACAGCCCTCCACCCGCATCGTCATGCTCAAAGGTCTCGATGCCCGCGGCTTTGTCTTCTTCACCAATTACGCCAGCCGCAAAGGCCGCGAACTCGCCGAAAATTCCCGCGCCGCGCTCCTGGTTTATTGGCGCGAAATGGAACGCCAGGTCACCATCTGCGGCGCCGCCTCCAAAGTCCCCCGCGACGAATCCGAAGCCTATTTCCAGAAACGCTGCGAAGCCAGCCAGTGGACCGCCTGGGCCTCGCCCCAAAGCCAGCCCGTCGGCGGTCGCGAGGAGCTGGAAAAAGAGATGGCTTCTGTAAAAAAGAAATTCGCCGCCGGCACGGTCCCCTGTCCCCCCGGCTGGGGCGGTTACGTCGTCGTCCCCTCCTCCATCGAATTCTGGCAGGGCCGCACGGACCGCCTTCACGACCGCTTCTGTTACACCCGGACAAGCGCGGGCGCGTGGAAAATCGAGCGCCTGGCGCCTTGACTGCCATTGTAGCGTCGAACCTCCGGCTCGAACGCCTGAAATTGACATTCCAGCTTATTCTCACAACCATTCCCGCATGAAAAAAATCCTCACTTTGGTCCTGAGCGCCGCCGCTGCCCTGTCCTGCTCCAACGCCCGCGCCGCCGATTGGCCGATTTTCCGCGGCCCCAATCACAACGGCATCTCGACCGAGACAAACTGGCTGGCCAAATGGCCCCAGGAAGGACCCAAACGGCTTTGGAAAGCCTCCCTCGGCGTCGGCTACGCCGGCATCACGGTCGCCAATGGCCGCACTTATGCGGCTGGAAACCAGGACAATACCGCCACGCTCTTTTGTTTCGACGCCGAGACAGGCAGCAATATCTGGAAGTTCTCCTTCCCCAACCAGATCATGAACGATTTCAGCCCGCCCCGGGGAATGGGCGGCACGAGCAGCGCGGCCACCATCGAGGGCAACCGCGCTTACCTCTTGAGCGGCGACGGCTGCTTGTTTGCCCTGGACACGCAAGGCGGGGCCGTCGTCTGGTCCAACAACCTTGCCGCCGAACTGGGCGCGGACAAGCCGCACTGGGGATTTACCGGCGCCCCGTTGATCCATGATAATTTGCTGGTGCTTGACATCGGCAGCGCCGGCGCAGCCGTGGACAAATCCTCCGGCAAGGTCGTCTGGCACTCGGATAAGGCCGGCACGGGTTATTCCACGCCCGTCCCCTGTTCCTTCAACGGCACTCCCGCCGTCGCCCTGGTTACAGCCGACCACGCTTATGCCCTGGAGCCAAAAACCGGCATACAGATTTGGAGTTTCCCATTCAAGGCCCAGATCAACATTGCCGACGTGGTGGTTTCCAGCAACGACTTCTTCATGTCCGCCGGCTACAACTATGGCGCGATCAAGGCACGCTTCGATGGCACCAACGCCGTGAAGGTTTGGGCCAATCAGAATTTCGGCAACCAGATAAACACCTCCATTCTTATTGACGGTTATCTCTACGGCCCCGTCGGCGCTGTCAACAGCGGCTCAATGTCCTTGCAGTGCGTGGACTTCGCCACCGGCGAGCGCAAGTGGAGTTTCGACGGCGTGGCCGGCGGCGGTTTGATCGCAGCGGATCACAAAATCATCGCTTTGAGCGACAAGGGCGAGCTGGTGGTGGGCGAAGCATCGCCCGCGGCCTTCACCCCCATCTCGCGCGCGCAGGTTCTCGGCCAGTGGTGCTGGTGCGCGCCGACCCTCGCCAACGGCCGCATCTATTGCCGCAACAACCTCGGCGACCTGGTTTGCCTGGACGTAAGAAAGAATTAACTTGACAATTCCATGCGGCTTGCATAGGTCATTTATATGCCGCCTATTCTTGCAACAACACTTGGTTTCAATGACCTTGCGATCATTGCCTCGATTGGCATTCTCGTTGCCGTCGGCGCAGCGTATTCGGCGGGACAAAAGGCTCACTTGCGGCGCATCGAGAGAAAGCTGGATGCCTTGCTCAAGCAGCAGGGCGTTCCTCCTCCCGCGCCGGTTGTTGCCGGGGAAGTTTCCGACGAGGTTCAGCAGATAGCTCTCGATCCCGCGCGAAGGATTGAGGCCATCAAGCTTCACCGCGAGCAAACCGGCTGCGGCCTGGCCGAAGCCAAGCGCGATGTGGAGCAATTCATTAAGAACATCCACTGAACGGTTCCCCGACATTTTCAGTGGACAAACCAGGAGCGTCTCCCGTCAATCCCGAAGGGATTGAATCATCCAGCCCAGGGTTGGCCGATTCCGAGAGGCCTACCCTGGGGAGCACATCATTGGAGTTGGCCAACCCTGAAAGGGTTGAATCTCGGCGCCTTATGATTCCTCATTCCATTCCACTCAAAACGTCGAAGAACCCACTGAACAGTCCGATCCGACCGATCTGTCCGATCATAACGAGAGCAACAGCCTCTTAATCTCATTCAGCCGCGCAGACGCCGTCGTGCGTGTCAGCCGGGGGAATTTGCCCGACGCCATCAAGTAATCATTGTTCCGCGTGAGCATGAGCTTGTCCCCCTTCGTTTCGATGACCGTCACATTCCGTTCGGCGGCAATGAGCTTCAACTCGGCGGTCTTGAGCAGAAGCTGGGCGGCCGGCGGCAAGGGGCCGAAGCGGTCCCGCAGTTCGTTCTTCAAATCGCGAAGCGCCCCGGCATCGGCCGCCTGGGCCAGTTTCCGGTAAAGGTCAATGCGGTGCCGCGCCTCGGGAATGTAGGCCGCGGGAAAAGTCGCCGCCTCGGGCCGAATTGAGACTGGGGAATTGCCGATTTCTGCTTTCTGCTTTCCGCTTTCCGCTTTCTCATGCCAGACAGCGACTTCGCGAGGTACTTGTATGTCCACGTCCGGTTTTGCCGGGGCGCGCTCCGCGCGTTCGCTTGACGCTGCGGGTTCTTCGCGGGAGTGGACCAGGAAATCCAAACGGACCTGGACTTCGACGCGCGGTTTCGTCTTCTCCCCTTTGAGGTTGCTGACGCTTTGTTTCAGAAGCTGGCAATAAAGCTCAAAGCCTACAGCGGCAATGTGCCCGCTTTGTTCCGCGCCCAGCAGATTCCCAGCGCCCCGGATTTCCAGGTCGCGCATCGCGATGCGAAACCCGCTGCCCAACGTGGAGTATTGCCTGATGGCGCTGAGCCGCTTGCGCGCTTCCAAAAGCAGCCCCGCATGGCGCGGCAGCAACAGATAAGCGTAGGCCTGGTGCTTGTATCGCCCCACCCGTCCGCGCAGTTGATAAAGGTCGCTCAACCCAAACCGGTCCGCCCGGTCTATGATGATCGTGTTCGCGTTGGGAATGTCCAACCCGCTCTCGATGATCGAGGTTGACAACAGCACGTCGGTGCGCCCGTTGACAAAATCCGCCATCACCTCCTCCAGTTCGTGGGCCTCCATCCGTCCATGTCCGATGGCGATCCGCGCCTGCGGCACAAGCGCCCGTAAACGGTGTCCCACAGCCTCTATGTCCAGAATCCGGTTGTGCAGGTAAAAAACCTGCCCGCCCCGGTTCAGTTCGCGCTGGATTGCGTCCCGCACGGTGCGTTCATCGTAAGGCCCGACGATGGTCTGGACGGGCAGCCGGTCCTGCGGCGGCGTTTCAATGGTGCTCATGTCGCGCGCCCCGGCCAGCGCCAGATACAGCGTACGCGGGATCGGCGTGGCCGTCAGCGTCAGCACATCCACAGTCGCGCGGAGGTGCTTGAACTTCTCCTTGTGCATCACTCCGAAACGCTGTTCCTCGTCAATAATCACCAGTCCCAAATCCTTGAATGCTATGTCGCTCTGCAACAGCCGGTGCGTGCCGATCACGATGTCCACCGACCCCGCCGCCAGTTGGCGGATGGCCCCGGCCACTTCCCCGCGCGAGCGAAACCGCGACAGCAGTTCGAGCCGCACCGGATAATCCGCCATCCGCTCGCTGAACGTGTTGAAATGCTGCTGCGCCAGCACCGTCGTGGGCGTCAGGACCGCGACTTGCTTGCCGCCCAGCGCGGCCTTGAACGCGGCGCGGAGGGCCACTTCGGTTTTCCCGTAGCCCACGTCGCCGCAGATGAGCCGGTCCATCGGGCGCGGCGATTCCATGTCTTTTTTGGTGGCGACAATCGCCCGCATTTGGTCGGGCGTCTCCTCATACACAAAGCTGTTCTCAAATTCGCATTGCCAGCCGGTGTCGGCCGGGAAGGCGTGCCCCGGCTCTGAAGCCCGGGCCGCATGGACGGCCAGCATGTCGGCGGCAAGGTCCCGCACGGCGTCCTCCGCCTTCGATTTCGTCTTTGCCCAGCGCCCGCCCCCCAGGCTGTTGAGCCGCGGGCGCGCCTTGCCCGAGCCAACGTATTTGCTGACCAAATGCGCCTCGCTCACCGGAACGTAGAGTTTGGGCGCGGTCTCCTCACCGTCGCCCGCTCGATACTCGATGACCAGGCATTCGTCTCCGGCGGCGGGAGAATGGGGGCGGAGCGGCGAGGCAAGCCGCGAAGGCATCGGTTGCAGGCCCACGTAGCGTCCGATGCCGTGCTGAAGATGAACGACATAATCGCCCTCCTCCAATTCCGAAAAATTAATATCCAGCAGCGAGCGGCTCGTCTGCGCGTGCGGCGATTTGAGACGGCGCGGGCGCTGGACCTTGTAACGTCCAAAAATCTCCGCGTCCGTCACCACCGCCAGCCGGGCCGCCTCGCAAAGAAATCCCCGCGCCAGCGCGCCCGCGCGGATTTGCAGTTGACTCGTCCGGCCCAGCCCGTATTCCGCCCAAACCTCGCCGAACCGCTGCCGTTCGCCGTCGTTGTTGCAGAACACGAACACCCCATAACCCTGCCGCGTCCAGCGATGGATCTGCGAAAAAAACTCCTTCCGCTGCGCTTCCGCGATATGCGCCTCAGGCGGACGGTCCCCGATGGGCCGAAACACCTCCAGCCCCTGGAAAATGGGAGACGGGTTTTCCGCCGCTTCGTCCGATCGGTCAGATCCGACCGATCCGACCGATTCCTCCTCCCCTATCACCATCCCCGCCGCCGGTTCCTCCGAGAAAATATCTTCCAACTCACTCACCCCCACCGAAACCATCCCGCGCCGCCCCATTTCATCCTGGAACTCCCGCCAGGCAACCACCAGCGGATGCCCGCCCTGAACCTGCGATTCATAACGCCGGGCATGCTCCTCCAAACTTTCCGGATCGCAGAGCAAAAACAGCGCCCCCCCCGGCAGATAATCCAGCAGGCTGCCGGCCCGGTAGGGCGAGGCTCCCGCCGAGCCGATCCTTCCTCCCGCCTCCCGGTAGGGCGCCGCTGCCGCGGCGCCTTCCTTCCCATCCCCTTCCCGCGCCAGTGCCTGCTTCAGCAAACCCAGTTCCCCGCCGGGCGGAATGACGATCTCCTCAACCGGCTCGCGCGAGATTTGCGTGAGCGGATCGAACAACCGCAACGACTCCAAATCGTCCCCGAAAAACTCAAGTCGGACGGGAAAACGGCTGGTCAACGGCCAAAGGTCCACGATCCCGCCGCGCAAGGAAATATCCCCTTTCTGTGTCACCTGCGCTTCCGGCTCATACCCCTGCTCTTCGAGCCATTCAATCAAATCCAGCGGTCCGGTGTGATCGCCCTTTCGCAGTCGCCGCGTGCGGCCGTTCAATTCCTCCGGCGACAGCGTCCTTTCCAGCAGCGCGTTGACGCTGGTGACGATAATCCTGGAGTGACACATCACGGCAGGGCGAAGCTCCCGCTGAGCCGTCTTTGGCGCAGTCAGATCTTGCGCCAGCGCGACCAAAGTTTCCAACCGGTCGCTGATGACATCCACATGCGGCAGGCGCGCCTCGTGCGGCAGCACTTCCCACGATGGATAAAAAAGCGCCCCTGCTTCGCCGACTGTGCCAGGACCGGCAGCATCCGGAAGATTGGCGAGCCACGTCTGAATGTCCTGCTGGAAAACCTCCTGCGTCTTGAGGTTGTCAGTGACCACAACGACGGGCCGCCCCGGAAGCAGCGATGAAAGCAGAACAGCCAGGAACGGCTGTGCGGCGGGACTCACATTGTCCAGAGACAACGATTCCCCCTTCTCCACGCATTCGCGCACCCTCTGCACGGCGGGAGTACTTGCTACGACCGAAAACAAATCGCCGGTCGTCAAAACTGACGGCTCTATGCCAACGGGTAAGTTTGGCCCTGGATTGGGGAGAATTCAAGGGCTGCTTTCTGCGAGCCTCTAACAGCCTGTTGAAATTCTCCGCCGAACGCCGCGTGAGGGCACGCGGCCTACAGAACTTCCTCGGACATCACGGCCCATGCAGGCCCGGTGCCCTCACCGGGCGAATTCTTCAACAGGCTGCTAATGCCATTCGGAGTTTGGAATTGCGCCGTTTGCCTGATAATTGGCGGCGGGTCAGGCTGTTTGGAACTGGAGTTCCTTGAGGTTGAGGGCCGGCACCCGCTTGCTGAGGTTGAGCATCTCCACACCCACCACCTGATTCTGCTCGTTGAAGTCCAACACCACCCCTGGCGACACTTCTTCGGACTCGATGATAGGCGAGTCGTCCAGCCGGAGATAAAGCGCGTCGGCTGCGCGGTCAATTTTCAATCTCATAATTTGCCTTTCATCGTGCCGTCGAAATATACACTGACGACCCGCTGGGGAACGTAAAAAGCTGAGCCACCACCGACTCGCGACGTGAACCGCGACAGCGGAACGGGCAGCGCCAACGGCGGTTGGCTCCGGCGACTTGTTAGGGAACAGCTTCATGTCAAAACAAATTCGTAGTAGATCAGTGGCGCACCCCTATAAGAAACGCGGCCTCTCTCAGTCCAGCCACACCGCGCATAAAAACCGCCACCACCTGCTTGTGCATCATACGCGTCTAGGCGAACCGCATCTGCTGGCCAAGCCTCTGCTACTCGCAAGGCTTCCTGTAAGCACCATCTGCCAATGCCTTGACGTTGCCTGTCTGGTGTAACCGCCATCGCTAATAGGTAAAGCGGTCGCCTACAAGCGGAGAAGTATCTTGTATCAATTGCCCACGGCTTCTTCGTCGCCAATCGTAGCGTGCCAACAATCTCCTTGCCCGACCTTGCCACGAATACCTGCGACGTCCGCATGGCATACAACACTCCTTTCTCGGAGGTCTTCTGCGACCAAGGCCCTTGTCCGTGCAAGCCGGTGAGATGGTTAGCTACAGCCGTGTGTAGCGCCGCCAGAGAAGCTGTATCCGCAGGGTTTGCAGGCTGAAATCTAAAGCCTCTGGAGCTTGGCATATCTGTTGCCTAACGCAAAAAGCTGAGCCACCGCCGACTCGCGACGTGAACCGCGACAGCGGAACTGACCGCGCCAACGGCGGTTGGCTCCGGCGATTTGTTAGGCCACAGGCTCATCTTACCAAGTGTGATATTTAATCGCTCCCGATATATTCCCAAGAACATCATACTCACAATATAATAAAAGGATGTATGGAATGATGATGAGCAACATCAGCCAGCGCCACCGGCTCCGACCAATTATCAAGACCGTGATATTAGCCAATAACAACAAGAACAAATATAGCGAATCATGCAAGGGAGCGAAATCTCCGCCAGTGAATTTCACTTCCGCCCAAATCATAGAAATGGGCTGTAGAACCACTGAGATGACAACAAGCACAATAACAACCAGTCGCCTTGGTGATGTCTGCATTGATAGATTCATAGCGTGTAATGTGGCCTAACGAAACAAGCTGAGCCACCGCCGACTCGCGACGTGAACCGCGACAGCGGAACGAACAGCGCCAACGGCGGTTGGCTCCGGCGACTTGTTAGGCCGCTGCATCGTCTTTAAGATAGGACAACTCATAAGTGACATCTGGAGTCTCGCCGACGTGAAAAGTAAGAAATAGTGCGTATCGGTATCCCAATCCGCCGGTAATGTAAGCATCAAGTTTTCGGCGGTCAAAATCAATATCTCGCTGTAATGCGTCGCTTGGCTTGGCCTCTACGATCAACAGATTACTATCTGGGCTGCCGCGACGGTGGACAATAATATCTGGAAAAACCGTCTTGTCTGCACGCTCTGGCAAATCAATGGTCTTCGGAACCATCCCGACTCGATTATACTCACAGTCCACATGCCAACTACGAAAAACACTCTGAAGAGCCTCCGCATATTTGTGAGTCATGGAACGTTAGCTGGCGTCCTTCTTTAGCAACTCTGCATCGTTGGCTAAAAAAACGGCGGTCGCGGCAGCTAACCGCTTCTTCATGGTTTCGAGTGTCGGGATGCGCATAAAATAATCAAGCGGCCTAACGAAAAAAGCTGAGCCACCGCCGACCTGCGACGCGAACCGCGATAGCGGAACTGCAAGCGCCAACGGCGGTTGGCTCCGGCGACTTGTTAGGCGACTTATCGCACATACTCATCTGGTCTAAGCTCTCTGCCTTCTTTGAACTTGGAAATGCTAACGACGCGAACTTCACGAACACAAGAACCAAAACGCCCGCGCTCGCTCGGAATGCCACGAAACCAAATGGCAAAGTAGCCGCTGCTCGCTGTCTCAATCTCACTCGGAAGGGAGCAATCAAAAATCGGACGCCACGCCTCAACCTTCGGAAACTGGAAACCTGCCGGAAGCTTGGTCGTCATCGTGATATGAGAATGCACACAATAAACTCCGACATAATCGGCTGGCTGACCCGGCTCAACCTTCTGCTCGGCTGGTGGCTCGAAACAAGAATATAATGTCGGCAAATCACTCATGGCTTGGTCGCCTAACGAAAAAAGCTGAGCCACCGCCGACTCGCGACGTGAACCGCGATAGCGGAACGGCCAGCGCCAACGGCGGTTGGCTCCGGCGACTGGTTAGGCCATAGTTTGCTCATACTCTCTCAAAACTCGGTGAACCAAATCATCCGACCCCTCAATGTCGAGCGACAACTCATCACAGAAAATGGTCAACTCATCGTCGCCGATCTTCATACGATATATGTCACAAACTGGCACCCAATCTTTGGCTTGGCGAACGGCACCGAGCCGATGAAGGACGCCGCGAAATCTCTCAACTGCGGCGGTGTCGTCTGGCTTGCAAATATCGGCGTGCATTTGGTGAAAGTGCGCTCTGTGGCCTAACGAAAAAAACTAAGCCACCGCCGAATCGCGACGTGAACCGCGATAGCGGAACTGAATGCGCCATCGGCGGTTGGCTCCAGCGACTTGTTAGGCGACTGGCTCATCTTGTCTAGCTGTTCCATCTGCAAATCGTGCATAGCCGCTCCGGTAAACTCCGGTGTCCAAGTCAAAAATGCTCTCAAACTCTTGGCTCAAAACTCCCGATGAATCAAACAAAAAACCTCGCACCTTTTGAAGGCGCAACTTCTTCACTGTCTCGCCATCATCCCAAACATGCTCGCCATCGTAATAATCTCCAAACTCAATAATCTCGCTGTAAATGCACTCGCCTTCGGGATTGTAGCCGATAAGCACCGCCCTGTCATAAATCTTTGGAATTTCCATAAACGTGAAGTCGCCTAACGAAAAAAGCTGAGCCACCGCCGACTCGCGGCGTGAACCGCGATAGCGGAACTGCCAGCGCCAACGGCGGTTGGCTCCGGCGACTTGTTAGGCATCGTGGTCAATCTCCAATCATCCACTGTAAATATGGCTTGCTAATCTTTGTGATAATGTCCGTCGGCTGCTCCTGCCCCGATTTCGTCGGTGCAAACTCTACATCAACCTTGATGTATGGGCAACGGCTGTGAACAAATGTGCGCCATGTCTGCGAGGAAATGCCACCTTCGGTGGTGAAAATCTTCAGAAGGTCTGCGCGTGTCATGCCTGGCTTGATGCTCTCACACTCCTTCAAGATGTCGGAAATCTGCTGCGTGAGGTTCTTATCAACGCTACGGTCTGCAAAAGACGGCGTGGAAAACGAACACAGGATGAGCGTGGCTGTAAGAAATGTGACAAATGTTTTCATAATGCGAACGATGCCTAACGTAGAAAGCTGAGCCACCGCCGACTCGCGGCGTGAACCGCGACAGCGGAACGGCCAGCGCCAACGGCGGTTGGCTCCGGCGACTTGTTAGGCGGCAACTTTTCGACGACGCAACACATAAAAACCTGTAAATAGAAACACGACGCCAATCATCGCCAGCAGACTGCCAAAAACCCACACCTGCCAACCAGTCAATTCCTTCCCAGCGAATGTAACTGACATAAATCTCTCTTCATGTCCGGGAGCAAATGCCGACCATAATGCGATGGCAATCGGCAAAAGCAGATAAAGCCCTAAACCGAGGCTCACAATCCCGCAAATTATCCGAATGATACGCATAAATGCTCTGCCGCCTAACTATTAATATACAACAGGTTGTTCGTGTATTACAATGGCCAAATGAATACGAATGAAGCGGTGCGGCGGCTTACGGAAGTTGTTCGACGCCAACACCTTGCGCTCGCGACCGAGCGCACTTACTGCGCCTGGCTCAGGCGATATTGCGACTTCCTCAAAAGGCTGCCCTTGCAGTTGCCAAGTGAACATAAATTGGAACGGTTTCTCACCGCTCTGGCCCAAAAGGATGTCGCCGCCAGCACCCAAAATCAAGCCTTTAATGCAATTATCTTTTTCTACAAGGAGGCCTTGGGCACGGAGTTGAAAAACGTCCAGGCGCTGCGGGCCAGACGGCCAGCCCACATTCGCCACGCCCCGACGCCGGAGGAAACCTGGCATTTGCTTAAGATCGTCCAGAGCGACGCCGCTTTTGAAAGGGTCAGTCCTGGAAAAATGTCACTTTTGAAATTGAGCGGGCCAGCTCAAGCGGGCGAGACGCCCTCCAAGGTCCAGCCGCCGAAAGACCTCATGCGAAAGGGCGGCGTTGATGGCCGCCGATGTGTCCCAATAGGTTCTCATGAGCGGCTTTCCTGTTCCTCGGCCACCGCTTTGCCAATGGCTACCGCGTCGAGCTTGTACCCGGTTGGGACTTGGAAAGACAATCCGGTTGACCAGCAATAAATTAGTTCATGGAAAGATTGCGTTGCCAATTCGGAAACCGGAATGAGGATTTCTCAGAGGAAATCTTCCACGGCCAAGCCGCTGCCTTCAATGATACTTTTCAGAGTGCCGATGGGAATGGATTTGCTGCCGTGGATGGCTACTATCACTTGCCGACCGCTTTCGTGACGCTATTTTTGGTGACTGCCGGATTGCGCGATCAGGCAGAAGCCGTGTTTGCGCAGTACTTTGACGACTTCCTTGGCGTTGCGAACTGGAAATCGCCGGCTCACGGCACGGCGAGTTCCATGAGTTTTGCGCCTTTGCGCAGCTTGACGGGCGCGGGTTCAAACCAAAATTCCAACGCCTCCCTGGCATTGGCGACCGCTTCTTCCTCCGTGTCGCCGGCGGAAGCGCAGCCAGGGAGTTCCGGGAAGACCGCCGACCAGCGATGGGTTTCGGGGTCGAGTTCAACCAACAGACGCAATTTCATGGCGGCAACTTAACCGCGTTCGTCGAGCGAGGCAACCCTCCAATCGCCTTTCTGCCGAGAACCGCTACGGTGAATCCTGAAAGGCGGGGCGGTGCTGCTGCTTCGCGCTGCCAGATTAAGAATGGCCCGTTTATTCCAATGAGCGTTCAAGATGAGACTAAGGCGCGCAGGACTTTTGGCCTCTGGCGAGGCGCCCGCGAAGCGCATACCCACTGCGGTCTGCAACGAGCGGGCAACGAAGCCAGAGGCCAAAAGGACAAGCGAATTAGGCTCATCTTGGACGCGAATTGGAATTAGCCCGATGCCCGCCGCTATTTCTTCAGATGCCCGGAGACCAGCTTGGTCATCTCGAACATGTTTCCAATGGACCTCGGTTCTTGTCGTTCATTGGCACTATGAACCACAATATGTTGTGGTAGGTGTCTCCTGCGGAACGGGGGTTCCGTCTCCCAAACGGCTCGGCAGAAGCCTCCCCCTGCCGAAGTGTGAAATATCCGGGCTGGGGGGATTGTAACGGAATGTAACGGTATGTAACGGGTCCAAAAGCGCCGTTTCTCATAGGTAATGTAACGGTGTAACCGGTGTGCCGCCGGTTTCCCCACGGCGCAAGGCCGGCAGCAGCCGTTGGCGCGTCCGCCACCCTCCGTGCCGCACCCGTGTAACGGTACGTAACGGGTATGTAACGGGTCGAACAGCGCCGTTTCTCATAGGTAATGTAACGGTGTAACGGGTGTGCCACCGGTTTCCCCCCAGCGCATTGGAGCTTTGGAGGCCGAAATGGCCGCCGCCCGCCGCCAAACCCCCGGCACACATCACACGTCAGCGGCTTCCTGACGAAAGCCGCCCCGCTGCGCACCACACATTTCCCAACTTTAGCCCGATGCCCGACCCTATTTCTTCAGATGCCCGGAGACCAGCTTGGTCATCTCGAACATGCTGACTTGCTTCTTGCCGTTGAATACGGCCTTGAGGTTCTCGTCAGCATTGATCAGGGTCTTCTTCTTCGCATCCTGCAAACCGTTCTTTTTGATATAGACCCACAGCTTTTTGGTCAGCTCGGTCCGCGGAAGGGGTTTTTCCCCCACAACTTTAGCGAGCGATTCGTCCGGCGTCACGGGTTTCATGAAGGCCGCGTTAGGTGTACTTTTTGTCATAGTTGTTTTCTTAGCCATTCCTTCATGTGCCATCCTGCCGGGGAAAACGCAACCTTATTTTCCAAACAATCTTTTGTGCTCCTGAATCGCGTAGGGGTCCGTCATCCCGGAGAGGTAGTCGCAGATGGCCCGAAACCACCCGTCGCGGCGCGCGCGCTTTTTCGAGGACGCGCCGATTTCGCGCGGATGTTCCAGGTAGTAGTGGAACAGGTCGCCCAGCATCACCCCCGCCCCGTTGTTCGGCTCAAAGACTTCGGGACTCTCGTAAAGATCGTGCAGGAGGAACTCCCGCATCTCCTGGTTCAAACGCCGACGGCGCGGGCTGTGCACGACCAGCGGAATGGGCAGCAGCCGCACATCGTCAGCCGTGCGCACCCCCGAATCGCGGATGGCCGCTTCGCTGGTCTCGACCACATCGCGCACCTGCCTGTCAATGAGGCAGCGGATGATGAACGACCGGCGGGTTTGGTCTCGCAGGCCGGGGTATTCCGCTTTGACGGCGCGCGCCGCCTCGGAAAATAGTTTGACTTCGCGGCAGAGTTTCTTTTCGGAAAGCAGCCCGGCTTCCAGGCCGTCATCAAGGTCGTGGCTGCAATAGGTCAATTCGTCGGCGAGGTTGGCGACCTGCGCTTCGAGGGAAGGGGATTTGAAAGCCAAGTGCAGAGTGGCGAGTTGGGAGTGAAGTTTTGGGAGTTTAGAATTCTGCATTCCCCACTCCCCACTCTTCACTTCCTTGGGTTGGTCGTACGGCGTTTGGTGTTTGGCCAGCCCCTCGCGCGTTTCCCAAGTGAGGTTCAAGCCGCGGAAGCCGGGGTATTTTTCCTCCAGCTCCTCGACGAGCCTCAGGCTTTGCCGGTTATGCTCAAAGCCGCCGTGCCCGCGCATCAATTGATCCAAGACTTCCTCCCCCTTATGGCCGAATGGGGAATGGCCCAGATCGTGCGCCAAAGCGATGGTCTCGGCTAGGTCGTCGTTCAGGTTCAGCGCGCCGGCGATCCCGCGCGCGATGGCGGCCACTTCAATCGTGTGCGTCAGGCGCGTGCGCAGATGATCGCCCGTGCCATTGAGGAAAACCTGCGTCTTGTATTCCAACCGCCGAAAAGCCCGCGAGTGGATCACCCGGTCGCGGTCGCGCTGATATTCCGTCCGCCACAAAGGAGGCGGCTCCGAATGAACCCGCCCCCGCGATTCCCCGCTGAACTGGGCGTAGGAACCCAGCGTCTGGCGCTCCCGCGCTTCAAGTTGTTCTCTGGAACATGGCATGAGCGGCCCCTGGCGCGATCAGTTCGCCAGCAATTCCTGGACGGAAAAGCCGCGAAGCTCAAACAGCCGCCGGATCGCGTCCTCGATCAGGTTGTTCGGGCAGGAAGCGCCGGCGGTGATGCCCACCGTGATCTTGCCCAGCGGCAGCCAGTCGCGCGTCTCGATTTCCTTCTGAAGATGCAGATCGAAATGCCGGATCAACTTCTCCGAGACCATCATGGCCGCGTTCTTCACAAAGTAAGTGGGCAGCTTGGCTTCGCCCATTTCCGCCAGATGCGACGTGTTGGAAGAATTGTATCCGCCGATGACCAGCAGCAGGTGCATCGGTTCGCGCAGCAATTTCTCCAGCGCGTCCTGCCGCTCCTGGGTCGCGCCGCAAATCGTGTCAAAAAAACGAAAGTGCTTGTCCAACTGGTCCGCGCCGAACCGCTCGATCATGGCGTTCTTGATGCGGCGCTGCACCTCCTCCGTTTCGCCACGCAGCATCGTAGTTTGGTTGGCGACACCGACAGCCTGAAGATGAATGTCGGGATCGAACCCGGCGGAATAAGCGCCCTTGAACGTATCGAGAAATTCCCGTTTGTTGCCGCCGTGCAGGATGTAATTGCACACATAATCCGTCTCCGCGAGCGTATAGACCACCAGATAATGCCCCGGCCCATCCGCGCCGGCCTGGGAAGTGGTGGCCATCGTCTCCTCGTGTTTGGCTTTGCCGTGGATAATGCTGGTCACTCGTTCCTTCGAGTATTGCCGGACCCGTTTCCACACGCTCATCACGTCCCCGCAAGTCGTGTCCACCAACCGGCAGCCCTTCGCCACCAATTTGGTGCGCGTGCCCACCTCGCAGCCAAACGCCGGGATGATCACCACATCCTCGGCCTGGAGCCGCTCCAGTTCCTGCTCCGTCGGCTTGGGCGAAATGATCTGTATCCCCATGTTGTGAATCTGGTCGTTCACTTCCGGATTGTGAATGATCTCCCCGAGAAGATAAATCGGCTGCGGCAGCGGAAACACATTCCGGGCCGCGTAAGCCAGGTCAATGGCCCGTTCCACCCCGTAACAAAAACCGTATTTCTTCGCCAGCTTGACGGTCAGAAGCCCGTCCGCGCTCAGGACATGCCCCTTGTCGCGAATACGTTCCACCAATTCGCTCCGGTAATGGGACAGCACCTGCGCCTGCACCGCCGCCATGACATCCGGGCGGCGCAGATTGATTTTTTTTTGCGCCGGGCCGGGGTCACCGTTCCCGTTCCCGTTCCCGTTCTGCGTATTATTCTGCATCACCCTTAAAGTTTAACATGGATGCTGCGGCATCAAAGGCCAAAGTTTGTGCGCAGCGTCAACGGTAGGGCGAGACTCCGTCGAGCCGTAACTCGATTTCCCTCCGGGCGAGCGAGACTCCAGCACAACCGTGTTGTGCATCTTTAGTTGTATCAAACTTCGAGCCGTGAGATTGCCTCTTATTTCAGCTTTCCGTTTTCCGCTTTCTGCTTTTCAGTCTCTCCCCCTTTTGTCACAATCACAGCAGGACCCGGAACCAATGTTCAAAAGCCATTTCATCGGAGGCATCTGGCCCGTCGTGCAGCGGGAACTGCGCGAAGGCGCGCGGCGTCCACTTAACTACTGGCTGCGCGTCGGGGCCGGAGCCGCGGGGGTTCTCCTGGTGGTTGACGTCACCCAAATCCAAGCCGCGCATGTCCCGGAAAACTTCATGGGTTTGTTTCTTTTCCCGCGGCTCCATTTCTTGTTGATGGGGTTGATCTGCCTGATGGTCCCCTGCATGACGGCGGATTGCATCGCGCGCGAAAAGCGGGAGGGCACCCTGGGTTTGCTACTTCTGACTCCGTTGACGGCGGGCGGGATTGTGGCCGGCAAAGGCTTGGCGCAGGGGTTGCGCGCCCTGACGCTGTGGATCTCGGTCGCGCCGGCGCTGACGATTCCTTTCGTAATGGGAGGCATTCAATGGGCTTCCGCCTCCGCCGCGCTTGCGCTGGAATTCTCCGTGCTGGTGCTCTGCCTGGCATCCGGGTTGCTGGCCTCGACACTGGTCAAAGGCCGGGGCGCGGCGTTGTTGCTGGCACTGTTTTTGGGAGGGATCTTGGTGTCTGTGTTCTGCTGGTTGATCTGCACGTTGTTCCTCGCGATACATCCACTAAACTCGCTGTATGCGTTCAGTACAGATTCGATGGACCAATTCAACAGCTTGTTGTCGGGCCTGCCGCTGGACCCAGAGTTATCGGCTTTCATTCCCACAATCCTTCCAAGCATCCACGACTCGTTCATCTCGAGTTACTTTACCGGCTTTGCAACAGTGACTCCCAAAGCCCTCGCCACAGCTAACCACCACTGGAACCTGATTCTGTGGGCAAGCCCGATTCCAGCCCTGCTTCTCTTTGCCCTGGTGCTCCGCTTCGCGGCGTGGAGGATCGCGCATTCCTGGCGGGACAAAATTCCCTCCCCGCGCCAGGAGAGCCTGGTGAGGACCTATTGCACACCGATCTTCCAACGCCGGTTCGCGCGCAGCGCGCGGCGGAAACTGGACCGCAACCCGATTGCCTGGCTGCAACAATATTCGTGGAAAGCCCGCGTGGGCAAATGGGTCCTGTGCCTGGTTTTTGTCCTCGCCGCAACGGTGCTCGTCTGCGTAGATCACCAGGACTATAGCGATTTCGGGGCAACCACCGGGCGCTTGCTCCTCTTGACTGTTGCTGCGGGCATGACTTTCGCCGGCATCAATAGTTTCGCGGAGGAAAAGCGCAGCGGCGCGCTGGAGTTGATTTTGGTGACGCCCATTCCTGTCAATCAGATTATCTTCGGCCGCGTATTGGGCGTGTGGAAACAATTTCTCCCGGCGGCCCTGATGCTCGCCTTTTTCGATGCGGCGTGCCTTTGGTTCAACTGGAATTTGAGATCCGACCCGGTTTATCATGTCCATTTCCTCCGCGATCACCTCCCTGACCGGTTGCTTGTGGTTTGCGGTTTCATCACCCTGCCCGTCTTTGCCCTCTATTTCACCCTGCGCTTCAAGAATTCGATTCTGGCGGCGGGATTGACGTGGACAGCGCTGCTTTCGCCCATTCTGTTGCTCATGCCGCTTGACAGACTTGCCAGTTTCCCATGGCTTAATCCGGTCTGGCTGTATTACACGCATTACTTTGATTATGCCCCGGGCTTGCCGGTTGTCAGGATGCCCGTGGAGTTGGCTTTGGTGAATTTGGCCCTTGCGGTCGCCGCTTTCTTCCTTCTGCGCCGCCGTCTTTCCCGGCGGCTCTACTCATTCCAAAATTAGAGGCTCTGTGAACACTCCCAAACTCATCAACCTCAATGTCTGGCCCGTCGTGCAGCGCGAACTGCGCGAAGGCGCCCGGCGCCCCGTCAACCACCGCCTGCGCTTTCTGAGCGCAGTGGTGGGGACGCTGTTGCTGTGGTACTTCGTTGCCTCTTCGGACGAGCCGGAGTCGCGTCTTGGCACTTACCTTTTGGGCCACCTCCACGCTTTCATTCTCGGGCTGATTTTCGTGGTTGTGCCCGGGTTGACGGCCGATTGCATCGCGCGGGAGAAACGGGAGGGAACCCTTGGATTACTATTCCTGACGCCATTGAGCGCGGGCGGCATTGTCGCCGGCAAGGCGCTCGTCGGAGCGTTGCGGGCTTTCACGCTCTGGCTGGCCTTGCTGCCCATCCTCATCATTCCCTTCATTGGAGGCGGGATCACCTGGTTCGATGCGTTAAGCGCCTTGAGCCTCGAATTTTGCGCTATGGTGCTATGCATGGCGGCTGGTTTGATCGCCTCGTCCCTTGCAAGGGAGCGCAACACGGCGTTTGTGCTGGCCTACCTCTTTGGAGCTGGATTCTTGTTCCTGTTTAGCTGGCTTTCTGAAGGTGTTCTTTTATCTGATTTTGTGTTCATCTCCGGTTATCCTGTGCCCAATTCCTTTTATCCACAGTACGATAAGTCCAATAACTATCCGTTTTCGACGGCGATGCTCTGCGGACTCAACGAATACGAAGGCTATGCCGCATGGAGTTCGTCATTCGGTACAACAAACTGGTCATTTCGTCAATTATGGACATCGTTCTGTTTGGCCAGCCCGCTAGTCACGCTGCTGATCTTTTGTGCGGTCGCCCGTTTCGCGGCGTACCGGATCAATCGTTCCTGGCAGGACAAAGTCCCCTCCATCCGGCACGAGGGCTTTCTCAAGCGATATTGCACGCCGTTGTTCCAACGCCGCTTCCGCCGCAAAATGCAAAGGACGCTGGATTGGAACCCCATCGCCTGGCTGCAACAATATTCCTGGAAAGCCCGCCTGAGCAAATGGGGCCTGTGCCTGGCTTTCTTGCTGATCGAAGTGGCGGCTCGCAACGCCGATGAAGACACCCGCGACACAATCCATACTGTGTTGCTGCTGGCGCTGGCCGGCATCTACACCTTTGCCGGGGTCAGCGGCTTTCTGGAGGAAAAGCGCAGCGGCGCGCTCGAATTGCTCTTGGTGACGCCCATTCCTGTCAACAAACTTATCTTCGGCCGGGTGTGGGGCTTGTGGAAACAGTTCCTTCCTGCGGGCCTGGTCCTGGCCGCCTTCTTTTTGTGCAACCACTTATATCGAGAGGACTGGCCTGTCGTGGGATTTGTGTTCATCGTGGCGTGCCCTTTTTTGAGCCTGCCGGTTTTCGCCACTTATTTTGCATTGCGGGTGAAGAACTTGATTGTGGCAGCGGTGCTGACCTGGATTGCTCTTTGGATTCCCGGTTGCCTCATGTTGGAGGCCTTCGCGGATGTGGTTGGGCGTTTCGATTGGAGCCTTTTGGTTGTGATGTTCCCGGCGGCTTTTCTCAGCTACCTGGCCTTCGCTCTCCTGGCCTGCTTCCTCCTGCGCCACAGCCTGTCGCGCCGCATCTATTCCTTTTGAAGGCTGGCAGGTGTAGCGTCGAGCCTCCTGCTCGACATCAGCGCACCGCGCCGGATCGCATCTCACCTTTGTCGAGATTGCTTGGTTGCAGCCGGTGTTTTGAGTATTGGTCCTCTTGGTCCTATTTGTCCTATTTTTCTGAGATGCCTTTGAGCCGAAATGAAAGTTCGACAAAGGCGAGCTGCGTCCAGAGCGCCGACGCCACAAAAGTTGCGCTTGATTTCCGAACCCCCGGCTGGCATTGTCAGCGCGCCGCCCGGGGACAGCCCAGCGCCGGCAAAAGTAGAGTCCTAAAACCAGTTATCGAAGCGTGGCTAAAGAAGAGCCAATCGAATTGAACGGCAGGGTAACTCAGGTCCTGCCGGGGACGATGTTTCGCGTGGCCCTGCCCAACGGCCACGAAGTGCTCGCTCATATCTCCGGCAAGATGCGCAAGAACTTCATCCGCATCAGCGTCGGCGACAAGGTCAACGTCGAAATGTCCCCCTACGACCTGGCCAAGGCGCGCATCACCTTCCGCCAATAACCCCCTGACAGCAGGGCGAGACTCGGTCGAGCCATTCGTCCTATCCGTCCTATTCGTCCCATCCTGCCGAACCGCCTTCCCACCGCAAAATCGCCATCACCGTGTTCAGACCGATCCGACTGATCCGACTGATTAGCCTTCCCCTTTGCAGGAAAACCGCCCTCCCTCCCAAATTATTTTCATTTCTGTACATGTGTAAAATCTGTACCCACCCCCTTTAACTCACGTATTCACAACGGTTTAGCAGGGGTCCGAACCCCGATTTTCGCCCAAAAAATCGTCCGTACCGTACGGAGACGTCTTTTCCAATACCATGCTACAATCGCGCCATGAGGATGAATGGTGAAGTTAGGATAGCCCCTGTAGCGGCGGTCTGCGACCGTCGCCGAACAGACCCAAAGAACCCAACCGGGTGCTGGAGCGTAGCGGCTTTCGTGAGAAAGCCGCCAATAAAACGCCTCACCCCAATCCTCCATTTCCCCCGTCAATCAAGCCTAATCAAGCATAATCGTGCTGTTTCGTACCTCGACGCGACGCATTCCCAGTCTCCTTGCGGCTTGTGGTTTGGCGTTTGTGGTTTGATTTCGCACCTCGCCGCGATCCAATCCCAGCCTCCCTCCCCGTCCAAATCGCCTGTCCTCCGCAGCTTTAGCGAAGGAGGATCAATCCAGCCCAATCAAGCCTAATCAAGCCTAATCAAGCCTAATCAAGCTTAATCGTGCTATTCTTATGGATCGCAAGCTGGCAAAGAACGCTCAGAGTAAATCCCGATTCCGAATCGGGACCCTCTCTGCGCTCTCTGCGCTCTCTGCGGTTAAATCCGCAACCCGCAATCCCTGGCGCCCACCGTCTGCAACGTTACAGTTTTATCAAATAAAGCCCAATAAAGCCAAATAAAGGTGAATAAAGCTCAATAAAGCCAAATATAGGACTTTTCATGAAACCAGTTCGCAACCCCCGGAAAACCCGTCAGATCGGTGGCGTAGCGGCGAACTGGCGTTCGCCGCAAATAACTGGCATCCCCCGGAAAACCCATCCGACCGGTGGCATAGCGCCGATGTGGTCAAATTCAGCCACCCACCGGTCCGCCGTCCTGTCCGCCGCAGCCTTGGAGAAGGTGGAAGCCTTGGCGAAGGCGGACAACCACATCACCCCATCACAACCCCCAGCCAATCCGCAATCCGAGAAGGCAGTTGTGAATGAGCGAATCAGTGAATCGGCGAGTGGAAATTCAGAACTCACCGGCTCACTGACTCCAGCCTCACTGACTGCTCCCATCAATCCGCAATCCGCACTCCCCAATCCGCAATTGCAGTCAAACCGAGTCGCACCCAGTCGCACCCAGTCGCACCCCTTTATCCTTTATCCTCCAGCCTTTAGCCTTTCCACTTGGTTCCACTTAATTCCACTTCCCCCCACCGTGCAGGACGAATTACCCAGGCGGCAACGCAAACCGGCACTTTCCTCTTTGCCTGTGGCCGTTCCGTGCTATCTTGCGCCCGGCATGATTCTCACAAAGGCAGAAGTTTTAAGCCTGGTCAAACTCGAACACAGCTCCCCGCATGAGCTTCTGGGCATGCACCGCCTGGCCGACGGCTCTGGCCTCGTCGCCCGCGTTTTTGCTCCGAAAGCCGCCAGCGCCGCGATCGTCCCCGTCCATGAAAAATCCCGCCCATCCTTCCCATTGAAGAAGATCCATCCCGCGGGCCTGTTCGAGGGAACCACCCGCGGCGCGGACGCCGTCTATGCTTACGATGTCGTCCTCACCGGGCGCGACGGCTCGCGCTCGCAGGGGCGCGATCCCTATTCCTTCCTGCCAACGGTCGGCGAGACCGATCTGTATCTTTTCGGGCAGGGCAACGAGCACCGCATCTACGACAAGCTGGGCGCCCACTTGCGCACCCTGGACGGCGTGTCCGGAACCGGTTTCGCCGTCTGGGCGCCGGCCGCCAAACGGGTCAGCGTCGTGGGCGACTTCAACCAATGGGACGGTCGCTGCCACGCCATGCGGTCGCTCGGCGCGTCGGGAGTGTGGGAGATTTTCATCCCCGGCGTCGGCCAGGGAACGCTCTACAAATATGAAATAAATACGGCGCGCGGGGACCTGGTCCTCAAGGCCGACCCGTACGCCTCTTTTTTCGAGCCTGCGCCCAAAAACGCGTCCATTGTCTGGGACAATAACCGGTTCGCTTGGAGCGACCAAAGCTGGCTGGAAAAACGCGGGCGGAGCAACCCGTTCCGCAGCCCCATGAGCACCTACGAAGTGCATATCGGCTCATGGCGAAAGAAGAGCGCCGGCGAATCCTTGAACTACCGCGAGATTGCCGAACCGCTGGCCGCCTACGTCAAGGAGATGGGCTTCACGCACGTCGAGTTTATGCCGCTGGCCGAGCACGCCTTTTATCCCTCGTGGGGCTACCAGGTGACGGGGTTTTACGCGCCGACCTGCCGCTACGGCACGCCGGATGACTTTCAATATCTGGTCAACCATCTCCATCAGGCCGGCATCGGCGTTGTGATGGACTGGGTGCCGGCACATTTTCCGCGCGATGAATGGGCGTTGGCCAAGTTTGACGGCACGGCGCTGTATGAGCACGCCGACCCCCGCCAGGGCGAGCACCAGGACTGGGGCACGCTCATCTTCAACTACGGCCGGCACGAGGTCCGCAATTTCCTGATCGCCAACGCCCTGTTCTGGTGTGAGCGATTTCATATTGACGGCCTCCGCGTGGATGCCGTCGCCTCCATGCTCTACCTGGATTACTCCCGCCAGGAGGGCCAGTGGATTCCCAACAAATACGGCGGCCGGGAAAATCTCGAGGCGGTTGAGTTTCTCAAGAATTTCAACTCGACCCTCCTTACCGCCCATCCCGGCGTCATAACCGTCGCCGAGGAATCCACTGCCTGGCCGCAGGTGACGCGCCCGCCTTACCTGGGCGGCCTGGGCTTCTCCTTCAAGTGGAACATGGGCTGGATGCACGACACGCTGGCCTACTTCAGCCTCGATCCCATTTACCGGAAATATCACCAGAACGACCTGACCTTCGCCACGCTCTATCAGCATACCGAGAACTTCATCCTGCCCTTCTCCCACGATGAAATCGTCCACGGCAAAGGCTCGCTGGCCGCCAAAATGCCCGGCGACGACTGGCAGAAATTCGCCAATTTGCGCGCCCTGCTCGCCTATCAGTGGCTTTTTCCCGGCAAGAAATTGCTGATGATGGGATCGGAGCTGGGCCAAAGTTCGGAATGGAACGCCAATTCTAGTATTGACTGGTCGCTGCTAAAACAAGGCCCCTACCATTGCGGCCTCCGCCAATTGGTCTCCGACCTCAATCGCCTCTATCAAAACGAACCCGCCCTCGCCGCGGGTGATTGCGACACGGCGGGTTTCTTCTGGATTGATTGCTCCGACTCCCTCCAGAGCGTCCTCTCCTTTGTCCGCCAAACTCCGGACGGCAAGGCGCGCGTGGCCGTGATCCTTAACTTGACACCGGAAGTGCGGGCCGGCTATCGCATCGGGCTGCCGGAAGCCGGCCATTGGCGGGAAGTGCTCAACACCGACTCTCAAATCTACGGCGGGAGCAACCAGGGCAATTTGGGCGGCGTGACTCCGGAGGCAAGACCCCTTCACAACCAACCCTTCTCCGCCGCCTTCACCCTCCCGCCACTTTCCGTGATCGCCTTTCGCACCGGCCCGTAACGGCCCCTCAGGGTCTTGCTTGGAGCCGGTGTTTTGACTATTGGTCCTCTTGGTCCTATTTGTCCTATTCTTCTAAGATGCCCTTGAGCCGAAAGGAAAGATGCATCTCGCAAGCTCCCTCCTGCAATCCAAAGCTGCAATCCAAAGCTTGCCCCGTCGGCGAAAACGGTGTTTCCTTCCGCCCATGGATTGCCGGGAAGCGTTCATCGCATTAAATATGATTGACGGAATCGGTCCGGTCCGCGTCCGGCAATTGCTGGAGCGTTTCGGCGATTCCACCGCCATTCTCAGCGCCAGCCCCGCCCAACTCCAGCAGGTCCACGGCATCGGGCCGGAGCTGTCCGAAGCCATTGCGACTTGGGAGAAAAATGTGGACCTCGCCGGCGAACTCAAACGCATCGAGCAATCCGGCTGCAAGATCGTTCTCCAGTCCGACGAAAATTACCCTCCGCTGCTCAGGCAAATCTACGATCCGCCGCTGCTCCTTTACGTGATGGGCGACCTAACCGTGAAAGACCGGAACGCGGTGGCAATGGTCGGCTCGCGGATGACTACGCATTACGGCATCGAAGTCGCGCGCAAGATCGGCTACCAATTGGCCTACACCGGCGTCACCGTCGTCAGCGGCGGGGCGCGCGGCATTGACACCGCGGCGCACCAGGGCGCGTTGAGTGCAAAAGGGCGCACCATCGCCGTGTTGGGCACGGGGATCAACCTGGTTTTCCCGGCGGAAAACGGGGAGCTGTTCGGCCGCATCGCCATGCAAGGAGCGCTGATCACCCAATTCCCCTTTAACCGCAAGGCCGACAAGCAGAGCTTCCCCATCCGCAACCGCATTGTGGCGGGAATGACTTTGGGTACGGTCGTGGTCGAGGCCAACCTGACCAGCGGCGCACTGATCACGGCGGGCATGGCCGTGGATTACGGCCGGCAGGTGTTCGCCGTGCCGGGCCGCGTGGATTCCCCGCGCAGCAAAGGCTGTCACGACCTCATCAAAAAAGGGGCCAAGCTCTGCGAAGGAGTCGAGGACATCCTCAGCGAATTTGAATACATGTTCCCCGCCAGCAACCGCCCTTCCCTGCTGAACGATGCCGCCGCCTTGCCGGCCATGACCCTCAGCGAAGCCGAGCAATCCGTCTATGACTTGGTGGACCAGGAGGAATGCACCACCGACGACATCATCCGCCGCAGCGGCATGCCCTCGTCAACTGTCTCGGTCGCGCTGCTGGGACTGGAGATGAAGCGCCTGATCCGCCAGCTCCCCGGCAAACTCTTTGTGAGAAATCGGTGAGGGGGAGATTGCTGGCGTAGCGGCACTCTGGCGAGTGCCGCCAATATAAATCGCCGCCCACTCGCCCCTTGTCAAGACGGTGGCGTCCCTATATCGTGTGCGCGTGAACACGGTCCTGGAAATTAAAGATCTGCGGGTGGAGTTCCCCAGTCGGGAATTGGGCGGGCGCATGAAACGGGCGGTGGATGGACTGAATTTAACCGTGCAGTCGGGAGAGGTCCTGGGGTTTCTGGGTCCGAACGGCGCGGGGAAAACGACGACGATGAATGTCCTCCTCGGCTTCGTCAATGCCAGCGCGGGGTCGGCCTCCATTTTCGGCGTGGACGTTCGCCAGCCCATCGCCCGTCAGCGCATCGGCTATCTGCCGGAGTTGACCTATTACTACAAGTTTCTCAGCGCGGAGGAGTTGCTTCGTTTTTACGCGAAAATTTTCCGCATCCCCGCGGCGGAGCGGGAGCAGCGGATTGACTCGGTGCTCAAGTTGGTGGAGCTGGAGGCGGCGCGCAAACGGCTGATCAAGACCTATTCCAAGGGAATGCAGCAGCGGGTCGGCCTGGCCCAGGCGCTCATCAATGACCCGGACCTCCTGATCTTGGACGAGCCGACAAGCGGCTTGGACCCTGTGGGCCGCATGAAGGTGCGCCAGATCATCCAGCATTTGAAGAAGCAGGGCAAAACAGTGTTTTTCTCCTCGCACGAGCTGGGCGAAGTGGAAACGGTCTGCGACCGCGTCGCCATTTTGCACGAAGGCCGACTTCTGGTGGAAGGGAAGGTGGACGACCTGGTGCGGCAATACCAGTGTCACTTGGAACAGATCTTTCTCAAAATCATCGGGTTTAAGGAGGAGGCATGATAGAAGTGGGTTAAGATTAGGAGCAAGATTACGATTAGGATTAAGAGCAAGAGCAAGAAGATCCGTTGCGGAGTTATGATATGAACAATGTGTTTGCACTCGCCGGGGTGGTGATCAAGGAGCTGTACCGGCGCAAGGATTTTTACGTGCTGTTCGTCATGACCGCGCTCCTCACGCTGTTGCTGGGGGCGATGCGCTTTTTTGACAATGCGGATATTGTCCGCTTTCTCAAGGAAATCTGTCTGCTGCTGATCTGGATTTCCACGCTGGTCATCGCCATTACAACGGCGGCGCGGCAAATTCCAGCGGAACGGGAAAGCCGCACCATTTTTCCCCTGCTGGCCAAGCCGGTGAGCCGCTGGGAGTTGATCGCCGGAAAGTTCGCGGGGTGCTGGCTGGCCTGCGTCATCGCGCTGGTGGTCTTCTACTTCTTTTTCGGTGTAATCACGGCGACGCACGAGCACGCCTGGCCGGGGGTGATCTTTCTTCAGGCGTTTTGGATGCACGCGGTTTTTCTGGCTGTCGTGGTGGCGCTTGTGCTGCTCGGCTCGGTGGCGTTCACCGCCCAGTCTTCCAATGCCACGATCTCCTTCATTGTAGTCTTGGGTATACTGTTCGCAGGCGGACACCTCGACAAAACTGCGGCCGGCTTGAGAGGCACCAATGGGGACATCGTTCGTGCCCTTCATTTCGCCATCCCGCACTTGGAATTGTACGACATCCGCGATTTTGTGGTTCATGACCTGGCGAAAATTGACTGGCAGTACATCGGCGAAGCGACGTTGTACGGCGCGCTTTACACGGGATTATTGCTGGGGCTGACGTGGCTGGTCTTCCGCCGCAAAACGCTGACCTTATGATCCGGCTTGTCTTAGCGCTGGTTTTCACCGCTTGTTTCACGCTGGCCACCATGCTGGAGCCGCGCTTTCAGGCGTTGCGCCCGCAAAGCAGCGGTGCTGGCGGAGTTGTGGGCGCTCTGATGGGAGAGACCCGCGAGCTTTTTGCCACCCAGAGTTTCATTGAGGCCGATGTCTATTTTCACAGCGGCTATTACCCGACCATGTTCGACAAGAAGGAAACAGAGCTGGATATGAACTCCCAGGAGGCGGACACAAATAACGTCCCGCTGGTGAACGGGCGCAAGCATGTGGACGAAGAGGCGGGGGAAGGATTTCTCGGGCCTCCCCGGGATTGGCTGGAACGGTTTGGGCGGCATTTTATTCCCACGGAGCACACGCATCTGGCCAGCGTCAAGCTGCGCGAGATCCTCCCGTGGCTCCGCATGTCCGCCGACTTGGACCCCCATCGTGTTCAAACTTACGTCACGGCCTCTTTTTGGTTGCGCACAGCAATGAATCAGCCGGGCGAGGCGAAGCAATTTCTACGGGAAGGGCTGCGCGCCAACCCGGACAGCTTTGAAATCCTCGTCGAACTGGGTTACGTTTTTGACCAGGACGAGAAGAACCCTCGGGTGGCCCGCAATCTGTTTGACGCTGCCTTGCAAAAGTGGAACAAGCAGGCCGCTGCCGGGCTGGAATCGTTTCCGAAGGACAAAGCCGAAATCATGGCGAAGGCCAAGATCGAGATACTCGATGGTTTGGTGCGGACCGACGAGGAACTAAACGACCTGAAACAATTGCTGGAGGACTTGGAAGCCCTAAAGGTCGTTTCGCCCTACCCGGCGGGCATTGAAAAGACCATCCAGGAGACGCGGGCCAAGCTGGGCGCGCCGCTGTCCGGGCGGCCGGATTAGTTTGGGAGGCCTTTTTTCCAGGAAATCGAGTTGCGGCTGGACAGATCCCGCCCTACCATTCAAGGGTCAAGCCTGACGAAGCGATGAAGATTTATATTGATGGAAAATTCTACGATGAGAAGAACGCCCGGATCTCCGTGCTGGACCACGGATTGCTTTATGGCGACGGCGTTTTCGAGGGCATCCGAGCCTACAACGGCCGTGTGTTCCGGTTGACCGAGCACATTGACCGGCTGTTCTGTTCGGCCAAGGCCATTCTGCTGGACATCCCCATGACGCGCGCCAAGTTGGCGGAGGCGGTGTTGGCCGCCTGCCGCCGCAACCGAATGCGCGACGGCTACATCCGGCTGGTGGTGACGCGCGGAGTCGGGTCGCTGGGGTTGAATCCCAACTTCTGCAAACAGCCGTCGGTGGTCATCATTGCAGGCAAAATCCAGCTTTATCCGGCCGAGCTTTACCAGCGCGGCCTGCAGATCATCACCGTGCCGACCACGCGAAACCTGCACAGCGCGATCAATCCCGCCATCAAATCGCTCAATTACCTCAACAACATCCTCGCGAAAATCGAGGCCCTCAATGGCGGCTGCGACGAAGCCATCATGCTCAATGCCGGCGGGTTTGTGGCGGAATGCACCGGCGACAACATCTTCATCGTCAAAGGGGGCCAGCTTTTTACACCGCCGATTTCGGCGGGTGCCCTGCACGGCATCACGCGCGGGGTGGTATTGGAATTGGCCCGGGAAAACGGCATGACCGTCAGCGAGCCAAATATGACCCGTTACGACCTGTTCAACGCAGACGAGTGTTTCCTGACCGGCACCGGCGCGGAGATCATCGCTGCGGTCAAGATAGACGGGCGCGTGATCGGGGACGGCAAGCCGGGACCGGTCACGGACCGGCTGATCGCCCAATACCGGGCCTTAACAGCAAGCACCGGGGAACCGATATACAAGTGAGAATGGAGCGGTTTGATTTGATATTGGTTTTAAGTTCCATTATGATGTAATGTAGTGATTGGAGAGGTTCCAATTTGGAGTGTGATTTTATGCTCTGCATGATTTGCAAACAAAACGCCGCCCAAGTCCACTTGACCCAGATCGTTGACGATAAGATCAAGAAGGTGGACTTGTGCGAGGATTGCGCCAAGCACAAGGGCATCAACGACACCGCCGGCTTTGCCATCGCGGACTTGCTCTTGGGGTTGGGTGCGGCCCAGGAAATGGCCCAGGCTGGTGGCGGCGAGGAGATCAAGTGCCCTGGATGCGGCTTCACGCAGGCGGATTTCAAGAAGGCCGGACGGCTGGGCTGCCCGCAGTGCTACACCGCGTTCGCCGAGGGGCTGGAGAGCCTGCTCAAGACCATGCACAAGGGCACCAAGCATGTGGGCAAAGCGCCGCGCTCCTTCCGCCAAAACCGCGATCTGGCAGATCAGCTCAAGCAATTGCAAAAGAAACTCGATCGCGCAGTGACCGAGGAGAATTTCGAGCAGGCGGCCAGTTTGCGCGATGCAATTCGGGACGCCCGTAACCAACTTGAGCACGTACTGCCGGGAGCCAAGCCATGAACCTTCAGGAATTCCTTATCTCCCCGGTTGAAACCGCCCGCCGCGCCGGACCGCACGACCGCATTGTGCTTTCCAGCCGTGTGCGGTTGGCGCGCAATCTGCGCAGCGCGGCCTTCCCGGGTTGGGCCAAAAAGGCCGAGCGCGTCAAGACTTTGGAAGTGATCCGCCCGGCGGTCGAAAGCCTGCCGCAATTGTCCGGCGCCTTTTCAGAAACGATGGACAACCTGGGGCCGCTGGACAAGATGATCCTGGTCGAGCGCCATCTCATCAGCCGGGAGCATCAGGCCAAGGGTGCGGGCAGCGGTCTGGTGCTCAACAGGGAAGAATCATTGTGTGTGATGATCAACGAGGAAGACCATTTGCGGATGCAAGCCCTCCGCCCCGGCCTCCAACTCAAGCAGGCCTGGATGGCCATTGACCAGGTGGATACCGAGCTGGAAACCAAGCTCGACTACGCCTTCAGCCCGGAGTTGGGCTATTTGACGGCCTGCCCTACCAACCTCGGCACCGGCATCCGTGTCAGCGCCATGCTGCATTTGCCGGGCCTGGTCCTGGCCGAACAGATCAACCCGATAATTTCGTCCGTCAACAAGCTCGGTCTCGCCGTGCGCGGACTTTACGGCGAAGGCACTGAGGCGCTGGGGAATGTGTTCCAGGTTTCCAACCAAATGACCCTCGGCGAAGTCGAGACCGACATCGTGGACCGCCTGAACAAGGTCCTCCAGCAGATCATCGAGCACGAGGAAAACGCCCGCGCCAAGCTGCTCGAGCAAAAGCCCAAGATGGTCTTCAACCACATCGGCCGTGCCTACGGCATTTTGGCCAACACCCACATTATCTCCTCGAAGGAGACCATGAACCTCCTCTCCCTCATGCGGCTGGGTGTGGACCTGGAGATGTTTCCCGGAGCGGACCGCGCGCTGATGGACGAGCTGTTCGTCATGACCCAGCCCGCCCATTTGCAAAAACAATTCACCGAAAAACTCGCCGCCGAGGAACGGGACGTATTGCGGGCCGACATGTTGCGCGAACGATTGCGCCAAGTCGGCCGGCCCGCCCCGAAAATCCCCGGCGCAGGCGCAAGGCCGCTGGACAAGCGAAACTAGAAGAAGCACCTTGAAATATGACTGCCGCGCCTTCTATTGCTTTTACACCGCGCGTGCTACAGATCCTCGAGCTGGCGCGACGCGAGGCCCGTCAATTGAGGCACAATTCCGTCGGCACCGAACACTTTTTGCTCGGCATGATGACAGCGGGGGATGAAGTGGTCCTCGGCGATCTGGTGCAACGCTCGCGAGCATTGTTGCACACGAGTTCACCACCGGGAGTGGCTGAGAACTTGGATAGGCTGCAAGAACTCGCCATGCAGAAGAACCTCGCTGGAAAGGGTGTGGCGTTCACTGTGCTGCAAAAGCTCGGTCTGGACGTGCAGACCGTCCGGCGAGAGGTTGAGAAGGAGGCGTCCGCAAAGCAGGACCAGAAGAGCAACGGGAAGCTTCTTTACACTCCGCGCGTCAAGAAAGTGCTGGCGCTCGCTGTCGAATACGCCGAATGCCTCAACCATAGTTTCGTCGGCACGGAAGATATTCTTTTGGCCCTGCTGCGCGAAGGCGATGGATCGGGCGTTCGGGTTTTGAAGACCCTGAGCGTGGACATCGAGAAGACGCGCTTGTGCCTTCTAAAGGAATTGGCCCCTGACCTTGCGCCGGATGCGGAACCGCAGGCTGCGGCGCTCGGAACAGTCGTCGAGATTGCATGGGTGGCGGATAACGCCACCCACAGTTTTACCCCCCGCGCGCAACAGGTGCTCGCGCTGGCGCGAGAAGAAGCCGAGCGGTTCAACCACAACTTCGTTGGCGTGGAACATCTTTTGCTTGGGCTGATTAGGTTAGGCCAGGGCATCGCCGTCCGTGTGTTGCAAAAATTGGGCCTGGACTTGCAAATCGTCCGTCTGGCCGTGAAGGAGGTGGATGGCGTCGGCCCTGATCAGAAAATGTTCGGCAACATTCCTTACACTCCACGCGTCAAGAAAGTCTTGGAACTGGCGGCCGAAGAGGCCACGTACCTCAATCATACGTACGTGGGGACAGAACACATTCTTTTGGGCATATTGCGGGAAGGGAACAGTCTGGCCGTGCGGATTATGCAAGACCTGAAAGCGGATGTTGAGAAGACGCGGCAGGAGATTTTGAACGAATTGAACCCTGACTTTGCCTCGGGCGCGGAACCCCAGGCTGCGGGGTAAGAAACCGGCGCAAGCCCTCTGGACAAGCGAAACTAATAAAGGCATATTGAAGCATGAGTGACGAGGCCACCAACAATTTCACGCCGCGCGCGCAACAAGTGCTCGCGCTGGCTCGCAAGGAAGCCGACCGGTTTAACCACAACTTCGTCGGCACGGAACATCTTCTGCTCGGTCTGATCAAACTGGGTCAGGGCGTCGCCGTCAATGTGCTGCAAAAACTCGGCCTGGACTTGGAAACTGTCCGAATGGCCGTCGAAAAGGCCGTCGGCACCGGGCCGGACCAGAAGATGATCGGCAACATCCCCTACACGCCCCGCGTCAAGAAAGTCCTCGCGCTCGCCGCCAAGGAGGCCAAGAACCTCAATCATACTTATGTCGGCACCGAGCACATCCTTCTGGGCTTGTTGCGCGAAGGCGACGGCGTGGCCGCGCGAGTTCTCAAGGACTTGGACGTGGACATCGAGCAGACGCGGCAGGAGATTCTGAAGGAGTTGGACCCCAATTTTGCCTCGGGCGATGATCCCCAGGCTGGTGGAACCGCCGAGCCGCAGGATCGAGCGCCGGAGAAAAAGGGCGAAGTCAAGACCCCGGCCCTCAAGGCATTTGGCCGCGACCTCACCGAGATCGCGCGCAAGGGCGAAATGGACCCCGTCATCGGACGCCAGGGCGAAATCGAGCGCGTCATCCAGATTCTCTGCCGCCGCACCAAAAACAATCCCGTCCTGCTCGGCGAGGCTGGCGTGGGCAAGACCGCGATTGTCGAGGGTCTGGCCCAGGAAATCGCCCGCGGCAACGTCCCTGAAATCCTCCGCGAAAAACGGGTCATTACTCTGGACTTGGCACTCATGGTCGCCGGCACCAAATACCGCGGCCAGTTCGAGGAGCGCATCAAGGCGGTCATGGACGAAATCCGGCGTGCCAAGAATATTATACTTTTCATTGACGAATTGCACACCATTGTCGGAGCTGGTTCGGCGGAAGGAACCATGGACGCGTCCAACATTATCAAGCCGGCCCTCAGCCGCGGCGAAATGCAGTGCATCGGCGCGACAACGATGAACGAGTACCGCAAATACATCGAGAAGGACGCCGCTCTCGAACGCCGCTTCCAGGTCGTCAAGGTCGAAGCCCCATCCGTCGAGGAAGCGCTGCTCATTTTGAAAGGGCTCCGCCCCAAGTACGAGGAGCACCACAAGGCCGAGATCACCGACCAGGCCGTCGAAGCCGCCGTGAAAATGGCCGACCGTTACATCACCGACCGCTACTTGCCGGACAAGGCGATAGACGTGATGGACGAAGCCGGTTCGCGCGCGCGCATCGGCACCATGACCCGCCCGCCAGAAGTCAAGCAGTTGGAAGCCGAAATTGAAAGCATCAAGACCCAAAAGGAGCGAGCGATCAAGGACCAGGATTTTGAAGGCGCGGCCGCCATGCGCGACCGCGAAAAGCACGCCAAGGAGAGACTCGACGCCGTCCTCGCCGCCTGGCGCGCCAGCCGCGAAGACAAACGCGTCGTTGTGGGCGAGGAGGAGATTTTGCAGGTCGTTTCCAAATGGACCGGCATCCCGTTGAAGCGCATGGAGGAGGGAGAAGCTCAGCGGCTGCTCGCCCTTGAGGAGGAAATGTCTCGCACCATCGTCGGCCAAAAAGAAGCGGTCTCCGCCCTGTGCAAAGCGCTACGCCGCTCCCGGGCCGACCTCAAAGATCCGCGCCGCCCCATCGGCACCTTCGCCCTCCTCGGCCCGACCGGCGTGGGCAAAACCCTCCTGGCCAAGACCCTGGCCGAAGTTCTCTTTGGCGACCCCAAGGCGCTCATTCAACTCGATATGAGCGAATACATGGAACGCCACAACGCCTCCCGCATGGTCGGTTCCCCGCCTGGATACATCGGCTTCGAGGAAGGCGGCCAGCTCACCGAGCAAGTCCGCCGCCGCCCGTATTCCGTGGTCCTTTTTGACGAAGTTGAAAAAGCCCACCCGGACGTCATGAACATGCTCCTCCAAATTCTGGAGGAAGGCAAATTGACCGACAACATCGGCCGCGTGATCAGCTTCCGCAACACCATCATCCTCCTCACCTCCAACGTTGGCGCGGACCTCATCCGGCGCCAGACCACCATGGGCTTCTCCCCCACCTCCGAAGAGAACAGCTACGACAAGATGAAGGAGAAGATCATGGACGAGGCCAAGCGCATCTTCCGCCCCGAATTTCTCAACCGCTTGGACGACGCCATTGTATTCCGCTCCCTGACCAAGCCCGAACTGGTGGAAGTGCTCACGCTGGAAGTTGCCAAAGTGGTCCAGCGCCTCAAGGGCCGCCAACTGCATCTAAGCCTGGACGACGCCGCCAAGGAATTCCTGCTCCAGAAAGGCTACGATCCGACCTACGGCGCGCGCCCGATGCGCCGTGCCGTCGAGCGCAACTTGGAAGACCCGTTGGCCGAGGAAATCCTGAGAGGCAGCCTCCATCCCAACGAGCCAATCCTGGTCACCGTCAAAGACGGCAAGCTCATCTTCCAGCAAAAGACCGCCCCCCTCGCTCCCGCCGCCGCTCCCGCGGAACCGCTGTCAAGCTAAGCGGGCGCATCCGACAGTCTCCGCGCGACCTCGCACTTCCCTCGCCCCATGCGGCAGGGAAGGGGCTTCGAGTTTGAACATCTGGGGGAATTCAGCGTGACAAGAACCAAGCCGCGGCAATTCTCGGCCAATTTTCGAATGTCGGCGAAAGACATTTCACGTTCTTGAGTGCGCCTATTAACCTTAATCCCAGATACCCGCTCCCGTCACCAACTCAGCCGCCGCCGCGTTGGAAGCCAGTTGCGCCGGGTCTTTGCAACCGGGTATCGCCGCCGAAACCACCGGGTCCTTCAGGCACCACGCGATGGCCCATTGCGACATGGGAACGCCCGCAGGCACTTCGGCGCGAACGGCCTCCACCTCCGTAAGATTCTTGCTCATCTTCTGAGGGTCGAAAGTGGCGCGAACATCGTTGGTCTGGAAGGTGACGCCGACCCGGTACTTGCCGCTCAACAAGCCGCTCGCCAGCGGCACCCGCGCCAGCACGCCGAGGCCGTCGCGCTGCGCCACCGGGAAATACATCTGCTCGGCGCGCCGGTCCAGCCGGTTATAGACAACCTGCAGCGTTTCCATTCCGAGCCGCCGGGCATCGCGCGCTTGGGTTTCGCTCCCCTTCTGCATAATTGACACGCCCAAATGGCCGATTTTCCCGGCGCGCTTCTCCTCCGCCAGCGCCGCCCACAATTCTCCGTTCAGGAACGCCGTGTCCGGGCCGGAGTGGAACTGGTAAAGGTCAATCCTCTCCACCCGCAACGCGCGCAACGATTCTTCCAATTGCCGTCGCGCGTCCGCCGGGGAAAATGAGTCCGTGCGGTCCATGAACTTGTTGAACTGATGACCGAACTTGGTGGCGACGATCCAGCGCGAGCGGTCGTGGCGGGCGAGGTAATCGCCCACAAGCCTTTCGGCCAGGTGGTCGCCGTAACATTCCGCCGTGTCAATCAGGTTGATCCCCAGTTCCGCCGCCTTGTCCAAAATCGCGTCCGCCTCGGCCTGCGTAAAGACACGCCCCCATTCCCCGCCAAATTGCCAGGTGCCCAGGCCGATGACCGAGACTCGCAAACCGGTGCCGCCAAGATTTCGATAACGCATGGAATGAGATTACACGGTTCCGCCGCAACTTGAAACTTTGAACTCGCGCGTCGCCGGCTTCCGCGTATGCTTGGCTCATGCGCACCGTCACGGTTCCATTGGGCAATCGGAGCTATCCCATATTTGTGGGGGCCGGTTTGCTTTCCGATGTGGGCAGCCTCTGCGCTGAACAGAATCTGGGCCGCCGTTGCGCGGTGGTTTCCGATGACCGGGTTGCGCCCCTCTACGCCAAACCCGTTTTGGCCGCGCTGCGTTCCTCCGGCCTTGATCCGCTGCTTATCTGTGTGCCGCATGGCGAGTCTTCCAAAAGCCTCAAAATGATCCAGGCCGGCTGCGACCAACTGGCCGCGCACCGCCTCGAACGCAAATCCTTCATCCTCGCCCTGGGCGGCGGCGTCGTGGGGGACCTGGCCGGGTTTCTCGCCGCGATTTATCTCCGCGGCATACCGTTTGTCCAGGCGCCCACGACCCTGCTCGCGCAAGTGGACAGCTCGGTCGGCGGCAAGACCGGCGTCAACCTCAAAGCCGGCAAAAACCTCGTGGGCGCTTTTCATCAGCCCCGATTAGTCCTGTGCGATTTGCAGACGCTCGACTCCCTGCCGCTTCGCGAATTTCGCGCCGGTTTGGCCGAGGTGATCAAATACGGGATCATAAGCGACGCGCCGCTTTTTGACCGGCTGGAGCGCGACCTGCCCCGGTTGTTGCGCCGCGATGCCGGGGTTTTGGCAGACGTGGTGGCCCGCTGCTGCGAACTAAAGGCCGACGTGGTCCGCCAGGATGAAACCGAATCCGGCCTGCGCGCCATCCTCAATTTTGGCCACACCATCGGCCACGCCATTGAGAACATTTCCGGCTACGGAAAGTACCTGCACGGCGAGGCCATCTCCATCGGCCAGGTCGCCGCCGCCAGACTCTCCGTCGAATTGGCCGGCTTGCCCGTGGGCGACGCCGGACGTATTGAACAACTTTTCGAGCGCGCCGGCCTCCCGACTGCCATCACCCTTTCCGCCGCCGCGCGGAGGCGCCTGCTGGCAGCCATGCAACTCGACAAGAAGGTCAGCGCCGGCCAGGTCAAGTTCGTTCTCGCCCGTCGCATTGGCCAGGTCGAATCCGGCCTTGAAGTTCCGCCCGGCCTCCTCGAAAGAGTATTGACGCCGGCGACGGGCCGACGCAATCCGCAATCCCCAATCCCCAATCTCCAAACCCCAAGCCCCAAGCCCCAATCCGCCCATGTCGGCAATCAATGAGACCATCGTCCGGGAGTACTTCGAGATGCACGGTTTCCTCGTGCGGCAGGAACGCAAGTACGAGGCGCGCGGCAAGCCGGAGCCGGACAGCATTGATTTCTTCGTCTGGAATCCGCAATCCGTGAAGCCTGAGAAGCCCGCGCCATTCATCATTGAGGGCGCGGACCTGCCGCTTGTCAACCGCGCCCTGGTGGTGGTGCGGGGCTGGCACACGGAGACTTTCGGGCCGGCCCTGCTCGAAAGCTCGCCCGAGATCTTTCGGTTTGTCGAGCCGGCCGTTTTTCAGCAGGCCGTGCGCGCCTTCAGTCCGGACTTTGCGCCGCTGAAGATTTTGATTGTCCCCTCGCTGCCGCAAACGGAGGCGGCGCGCGGGCAAAGCATCGCCATCCTGCGGGCCAAAGGCGTGGACGCCGTGATACCCTTTCGCACCATGCTCGCGGAGTTGATCGCCCACATCGAAGTCAACCGCAACTACGACAAATCCGACCTGTTGCAAGTGCTCCGCGTGCTCAAGAACTACCAGATGCTCAAAGACCCGCAATTGGAACTCTTCCGCGGCCCGCGCCGTTCCAAGCGCCTGCCCCGCGCCTGACTCCGCCTCGAGCGACAACTGCCAAACATGGTCGGCGACGCCCTGGTCGCTGACATCCGGGAATGGGTTCAGCAGGGGCGCTGCGCCCTCGCGCCTATTCTTATGGCCATTTTTTGCTTGCAAGGTGACAATAAATGTGGAATACTTTCGTTGTCCATGCAACCGAAGATGAACATGTTGCCGGTAAAGAATGAGACCGCGGCGCAGCGTCAAATGCGTGACAACGCGCAGTTCGCAAATTCAAATCAATTGGCGGGCAGCAGCCACAGGGACGCGGGAATCATCCGTCAGTTTGAACCAAACTTCCCGGCGTTGACCGCAGTCCGCGCTTCTGCTTTCCGCCAGACCGTGTGGATGCGGCGTATCATACTTCGCACGCTCGCGCTGATCCTTGCGGGCGCCCCGGCGTTGGCGCCGGCCCAATATTCGGAAATTAAAATGGGCGAGTACCTTCACTATGCGGTGGTGGCCGCCAATGGCGGCATCTATGCCGGGTACGACGGGATCGGATTCGGCGGCAGCAGCTACGGCACGCCTTCGCTTTATACGACCAACACCGGCTGGGTGGATCTTCCGTGCTCGATGGGGTTCAATACTTCGAGTCCCTACATCGGCCAGCCCAGAGGGATCAGCCACGACGGCTCGGTCGTCGCCGGCTACATGTCTGGGGTGGCGACCAACGGAGTTGGAACCCAATACGCGGTTTACTGGGTGAACGGCGTCGAATCGCTGGTGCCAGCCCCGCCGGACGATCCGACGCCGACCATCATGAGCGCCACGGGGCTATCCGCGGATGGAACGACGCTGATCGTGCAGGACCAGAACGCCGACAAGACGGAAAGTTATGTTTACAAAATTGCCGGCGGGACCTGCACCTCCCTGGGGTTTTTTCCGGGAGTCGCCAGCCAGCAAACTTATGCGACCGCGATCAACAAGGATGGCAGCATCGTCACGGGCTATTATAATCTGGATGACGGGACCAGCCACGGGTTCATGTGGGATGCCACCATTGGCTTGACGGACATGGGAATCCCGGGCAGCCACCCCAATACCTATTACCTGGAGCCTACATGCATCAGCGACGATGGCACGACTGTGTTCGGCCGGCTCACCGAGCTTAACGGCTGGCTGGGCTTCCGCTACAATACCGCGACTGGTTTTGAGGATACAGGAGACATTGCGCCCATTGCCTGCACGGCGGATGGAACCGAAGCGGTCGGGATTGAAGACATGTATTTCCCGGCCATCTGGTCGGTTGGAAATGGCAGTGGTTATGTGGACCATCTTCTTTCCGCCAACGGCACCCCTCAGGCGCTGGGGACCATTTGGGCTCCGGTCACCATTTCACCCGATGGCTCGGCTGTCACTGCCATCGGCCCGGATGCCTATCCGGTTGACCAGGTCTGGGGCGGCACCTGGCAGATTTCCCTGCCGGTCCCCCTGAAAACGGCGGCCATTCCGCCGGCCAAGCTGAGCTTCTCAACACCATACCAGGAGACACTCAGCGAAGAGGCTGGGACGCTAACTCAATATGCCGATTTCAACAGCGGCGTGTCCGCTGTGCTTGTGACGAAACCGCACTACGCATCCTCGTTTGTGCTGAACACGAACGGATCATTCACCTACACACCCAAACCGGGATATATCAGCAATGGCAGCGATCCGGAAAATGGCACCCCCAATGACCGCTTCACTTACAAATTGACAGGTCCGAACGGAACCAGCTCCAACGCCGTAGTGGAGATCGTAGTGGCGGCACCGACCTTGCCGACGGTTGATACGCCCGCGTCCGCAAATGTCACCGCCAAGACGGCAACACTCGGTGGCATAGTGGAGAGCGATGGGGGAGCAAGTATCATCGGCGTTGGCGTGGTCTATGCGCCCACGGCTATTGACGACAACCCGCAGCTCGGGGACATGGTAGCGAGCAACGCCACCGGCACTGCCACGACGGGTGTCTTCACGGTCCCTGTCAGCGGCCTGACGCCGAATACTGTTTATTCCTATGCAGCTTATGCCACCAACAGCCTGGGTGTCAGCTACAGCGCGACCGGCATATTCGTCACGCTGGTGAACCCCTTAAGCTGGCAGCAGATGTGGTTTGGTGACCCGGCCAGCACCAGTGCCGCTTTAAATGCGGACCCTTACCAAACCGGCGTCCGGAATATACAGGTCTTTGCCTATCTCGGGCCGTATCAGGACCCCGGGACGGCCAGCCCAGCCATGCTTCCGCAGGTGCAGATGGGCGGCGGCAATCTTTTCTACAGATTCACCGAACCCGCCGGGGTGAGCGGAATCACCTATGGCGCGCAGTCGAGCGGGACCATGCAACCCAACGACTGGCACGCCGTCCCCGACACTGGCGACCCAACTGCCACGCCGCCCAGCCACCTCTTCAGCATACCCATGACCGGCCTTCACCTCTACATGGGGCTGACGTTGACGGTTCATTAAGGAATGGCAACCGAGACATGGGTGGTTGGAAGATGTTGAGCCGGCGTCAGTCCTCCCTATTTGCACTTTTTCAGTGCAAACCGGCGTTGCATAATCGCATCCCAAGCCACTTCCGCCGCCGAACGAGCCGGGCAATAATGGAGAACGATACCGAGGGCCTAAAAATGAGGCGATGATTCTTGCCCCCCCGGCGTCTTTTTCGGGGTTTCTCGATGTTTTGAGAGGAATGGAATGAGGTTTCATAATGCGCTGAGATTCAACCCTGGGATTAAGATTAAGAGGGGAACCCAAAAATGCACCGGTCCGTCCAGTCGGGCACCAAGTTTTCCTTTTGTTCGGACGATGCCTGCGTTAGCCTTGTCAAAGAGGGGTGACGCACTTCGCGGAGACGGGGAGTCCGCTCCCGAGTGGAGATAACTTTAAGAAGCTGTTATGAATCTATTGTCGAGAACACTGACTCTTGCCGGCTGCGCTGCCGTGTTTGGACTGGGAACTATCGTTGTAAATGCGCAAACGCCGCAACGCACGGTCCTGTCCGGGCATCTGCACGACGCGGTTCCGGCGCTGCAACCAATGGGTCGCCTGGAGGGTTCGACACGCCTCAGCCTGTCCATCGCACTGCCGTTGCGCAACCGCGAGGCGCTGGAAAATTTCATCCAGACGCTTTACGATCCGGAAAACCCTCTCTACCGTCACTATCTTTCTCCGGATGAATTCAGCGCCCGTTTCGGCCCGACGGAGGAGGATTATCAGGCGGTCCTCGCCTGGGCGGCCGGCAGCGGCTTCACCGTCACCGCACGTCATCAGAGCCGCGCGCTTCTGGAAGTCAGCGCACCGGTCGCGGACATTGAGCGGGCCTTGCAGGTGAGGATGCGGACCTACGCGCACCCAACTGAAACGCGCGCCTTTTTTTCTCCGGACGCCGAGCCGTCGGTCGCGGCGGGCGTGCCGATTTTGTGGATTGGCGGCCTGGACAATTTCGCCCGGCCGCAACCGAAGAACCTGCGGCGCGCTCCGTTGAAGGCGGCGGCAAATGCGACGCCCCAGGACCTCGGGACCGGGCCGTACGGCGTCCTGGCCGGCTTCGATTTCCGCGCGGCGTACGCGCCGGGGGTCACGCTCACGGGGACCGGGCAGTCCGTCGGGTTGGTGGAGTTCGACGGTTATTACGCGAGTGACATTGTGTCCTACGAGAGTCAGACGGGGGTGCCGGAAGTTCCATTGGAAGTAGTTACGCTGGACGGGTTCGATGGAACTCCCGGCAGCGCGAACAGCGAAGTGGCGCTGGACATCGAAATGGCCATTTCCATGGCGCCCGGCCTGTCGAACGTGGTGGTCTTTGAAGCCGGCCCCAACGGGATGCCCAATCACGTGCTGGCCAGCATGGCCACCAACACGCTTATCAAACAATTCAGTTGTTCCTGGAGTTTTGGCCCGATTACGGCGGCGCAGCGAACCAACATGGACGACCTTTTCTTGCAACTGGAAACCCAGGGGCAGTCTTTCTTCTGCGCTTCCGGCGACAGCGGCGCAGCCACCAATGGCATTGCCATCAGCCCGCCGGATGACGATCCGTACGTCACTCTAGTGGGGGGAACCGCCCTCGGCACGTCGGGTCCGGGAGCAACCTGGTTGTCGGAGACGGTTTGGAATGCGGGGTGGGGGCCGGGCAACGGCAACAGCTCCGGCGGCATCAGCACCACGTACAACATTCCCTTCTGGCAAAAGGGCGTCAAAATGAACACCACCAACAACGGGTCCACGACCAAACGCAACGCTCCGGACGTGGCCATGGTGGCCGACAACATTCTCATCGTGGCGGACGACGGCCTGCAGGAAGTCACGGGCGGCACCAGCACCGCCACGCCGTTGTGGGCGGCCTTTGCGGCGCTGGTGAACCAGCAGGCCGCGATTGCCGGCGTGTCCAACATCGGCTTTGTCAATCCCGCCCTCTATCACATCGGCACCAATTCCGGTTACACGGCCTGCTTTGACGACGTGACGGTTGGCAACAATACAAACAACAGCCCAACGCACTTTCTCGCCGCGCCGGGCTACGATCTTTGCACCGGCTGGGGCAGCCCCACCGGCGCCAGCCTGATCATCGCTCTCACGCAGCCGGATGGTTTCCAGATCACTCCCGGAAGAGGCGCCGTCGCCAACGGCACGGCGGGCGGACCGTTCACAGTTTCGACGCAAACGTTCACGCTGACCAATGCCGGAAAGACCAACTTCAACTGGTCCCTCGGCACCACCTCGGACTGGCTGGATGTCTCCAGCAGGAGCGGCACGCTCGCGGCTGCCGGCGCGGCGGTGTCCGTCACCGTCACCCTCAACTCCGCGGCGAGCCTGCTTCCCGCTGGTGTTTATACAAACGAGTTGTGGTTCACGAACCTGACCAGCCACTTGGTGCAGCTCCGGCAATTCACCCTCCAAGTCGGGCAGGACTTGGTGCTGGACGGCGGTTTTGAAGCGGGGGATTTCTCCTATTGGACGCTATCGGGCGAATCATCCATCTATACCAACAACTACGCGGATAGCGGAAGCAGCACGGGCTACTCGCCTTACGAGGGCAATTATTTTGCCGCCTTGGGGCAACCTTCCAAGCTCGCCTATCTTTCCCAGCCGCTGCCTACCCTGCCGAACCAGTATTACCTCATTTCCATCTGGCTGCAAAATCCATCTGGCTCAATTCCCAATCAATTCCAGATCCGCTGGAACACGAACGCGACCACCACGAATGTCATTTTCAACCGGACCAACATGGGAGCTTTTGGCTGGACCAACCTGGTGTTCACGGTCAAAGCCTCCACCAACACCGCCAAGTTGCAGTTCGGATTCCGCAACGATTACAATTTCTTCTGCCTCGATGACGTGAGCGTGACGCCCATGCCGCCGCCTTCCTTCCCGTCGAGCGCGGGGGGATTGCAGGTCAACCTCGGCCCGGCGGGGGCCGTGACTGGCGGTGCCCAGTGGGAGGTGGCCGGCGACCTTAACCAAAATAGCGGGGTGACCGTGAGCAATCTGGCGGCGGGCACTTACACCCTCTCGTTCCTGCCCGTTTCCGGTTGGATCCCGCCTGCCCCTCAAACGGTGACGATCACGAATGGAGAGATCACGACAGCGACCGGCATCTTCACACGTGTGAATGGGGATCCCAAAGTGAGCATCACTTCGCCCAAGCCCGGCCAAAGCGTGAGCAACGGGCTTCTCCTGGTCACCGGCACGGCTACAGACAAGGTGACTGTGGAAGGTGTCAATTATCAACTGAACTCAGGCGGCTGGATGCCCGCTCCGCCTTCCAACTCATTGAGCAACTGGACCGCCAGTGTCACTCTCAACCCTGGCGCCAACACCATCAGCGCGTACGCCGTGGACAACAGCGGCACCTTCTCCTCCACCAACACGGTCGCCTTTGAATTCATCCCCAGCGCCACACTCACCGTCCAAACAAACGGTTTCGGCGGCATAACCCCTATTGACAACGGCAAACTGCTGGCTATCGGCTCGAACTACACTCTCAACGCTTCGCCGGGCAGAAACTGGCTTTTCTCCAACTGGGTCGCCAGCGGCAGCGGGAACTTCGTCTCCAACGCTCCGGTTCTGAGATTCACCATGCAGTCCAATCTGGTGTTGCAGGCCAACTTTGTGACGAATCCGTTCCCTGCCATCCGAGGCACGTATAACGGACTGTTCTTCCAGACCAACCCCGCCAGCGCGCCGATGGAACAGAGTTCTGGCTTGGCCACGATCACCATCACCTCGACCAGCAAGGGGGCCTACAGCGCGGAATTGAAGGTGGATGGAGGGTCTTACTCTTTCAGCGGCATTTTTGACCTCTACGGCAACTCAGTGACCAACATCCCGCGGAGGGGAAAAACACCCCTCGCGCTCATCCTGCATATTGATCTGAACCTGAACCCGCTGGCAGATTCCATGACCGGCTCGGTCGAAGCCAGCGATTGGCCCGGTCCCTCGGTTTTGGCGGCCAACCTGGACTATTTCAACGGAACGACCCTCAAAGCAACCAATTATGCCGGGAAATACACTTTCGTGCTTCCAGGCTCGGAAACGCCTGCCACCTCCCCCGGCGGCTATAGCGCGGGCGAATTCACCAACAATCTGGCTGGAACCGCCATTCTCACCGGCACGCTGGCGGACAATACGACCATCACCTCCCTTTCGACGCCCATTTCCAAGGAGGGGTTTGTTCCCATCTATTATTCGTATGGTCCCGGAACCAACGTGATTTTTGGCTGGCTCCAATTCACAAATGAACCGCCGCAGACCGTGCTGGGCGAACTGACGTGGCTCAAACTTCCCACAATGTCCAAGGTGCTCTACTCCAACGGATTTGCCCTTCAATCGAACATCATCGGCTCGCTCCATTCGCCCGCGACGACCAACACTTTGGTGACCAATGGAATGCTGACCATCGCCGATCCTGGCCAGGGCATCAACCTCGTCTATACGAATGTATCGGTCATTTCGAACAAATTGACCTACGCCACAACGACCACCAATGAACTCACCGCCACGATCACTCCGGGCACGGGCGCGATTTCGCTGAGCTTCCGGCCCACCGGTGCCAAGGCAAACCTGACGGCCAAAGGGGCGATGTTGCAGGACTCCCCGGCGGACCCGGCGATTAAGGCCGCAGGGTGGTTCGGCGGCACCAACCAGACGGGATATTTCATCTTAACACATTAGGCCGGACAGATGCCGCCAAGCATCCCCGGGAGAATTCCCGGAAAACAGTAGTGCGCTAAAATCGCGGCCGGTGTATGGTGGCTTGCAAAAGAATGTCTGCCGAATCATCAGCCAGTTCCATTTTCCCGCGAACCGATTGGACGGAATTGGCCGGGACGGACGAAGGCGACGAGGCGCGGCTGGACCGCCTGATCCGCACCTACTGGGCGCCGTTGCGCATCTTCCTCGTCGCCACTTTCCCATCGCTCAGGGACCAGGCGGAGGTGCTACTGCAAGAATTCGCCGAAGACAAAATCCTGAAGAAAGGCTGGCTGCAACGGGCCGACCGCAGGCGGGGCAAGTTCCGGGATTTCCTGAAAACGAGCCTGCGGAATTTCGTCCTCGACCGGCTGAACCGCGCGGAGTTCAAACACGCGCCGGTTCCGCTCGATGAGATGCCGCGGGAACCGGCGGCGGCCGAAGCGCCGTCCGAGGCGTTCGACTTGACATGGGCGCGGACCGTGCTGGCGCAAACCTTGCGGCGCATGGAGGCCGATTGCAAGGACCCGTCCGCCGGCCAGCCCCGGCGCGGGCAGATTTGGGAGATGTTCCGCCTCCGGCTCCTGGAGCCGGTGTTCGAGGACGCGGCGCCGCCGCCTTATGAGGAATTGATCGCTCGTTTCGGGCTGCGCTCGCCGACCGACGCCTCGAATCTGCTCCTGAGCGCCAAGCGCATTTTCAAAATGCACCTGGCCCGGGTGATACGGGAGTACGCGGAGCAGGACGCCGCCACGGTGGTGGAAATCCAGGCCCTGGAAGAATTTCTGGGCCGCATGGCCAAACGGCCGTGAATGGGTGAAAGCAGCGCCAATTCCCATTCGCCGCCAAGTCGTTGACATCAAACGGCTTGCGACTTCACTCGATTGAATCCACTTGGACTTTCCTCCAGCGTCACCAAAAAGTAACAAAAAAATTGGCAGGGCGCAGGACAAATTTCTTCACGGTAGGGCGAGACTCCGTCGAGCCCTGACTCGATTTTCAACTCAAATTCAGGAAGGCGAAGATCTTTGTCCTGCACCCATCCCGCTTGCCCACAACAATTTTCTCGCCAATTCCACCCTCCTTGACCATATTGTCTTCGCGCACAACAACACTGTGGTGATGACGACGAGCAACCAGTTCGACAAGCTCAACCCGCTGACGGGCATTTCATCCGCATCCTCCGCGTCCCAGCAATGGGAGTATCCCCGGGAGCAGATCGGCACGAACAACAACAGCACCCCGCAATGGGTCGGGATCAACGTGACGGCGCCGGGAGAGACGATGATTTCGGGCGACGTGTTCTTGGCACAGACGCCGGAAACGAACTTCACCTACGACCTGGACGGAAATCTGACCAGCGACGGGCGTTTCAACTACACTTGGGACTCGGAGAACCGGCTGATTGCCATGGTCAGCCTGCCCAACGCGCCGGTCGCCTCGCAGTACAGCAACGTCTTCGCGTATGACTCCATGGGGCGGCGGATTGAGAAGATAGTCGCCACCAACAGCGGAAGCGGCTGGGTCGTGTGCAGCACGAACGCGTATGTGTATGACGGCTGGAACCTGGCGGCGGTTTTGGACGCGCCGATTTATTATCCGGGCCAAACGCGGGCTACGAACAAACTGCTCTATACGTTCACCTGGGGAACCGACCTGAGCGGGACGATGCAGGGCGGGGGCGGCGTGGGCGGATTGCTGTCCATGACCGTGGTTGCCGGGCCTAACGCCGGGACCTACTTCTTCTGCTACGACGGCAACGGGAACGTCGTGGCCCTGGTCAACGCGGCCAACGGAGCCGTTGCCGCCAACTACGAATACGGCCCCTTCGGCGAACTCATCCGCGCCACCGGCCCGCTGGCCTTCGCCAATCCGTTCCTGTTCTCCACCAAGTTCTACGATTGGGAGACGGGACTTTATTACTACGGCTATCGCTACTATAACCCCTCGACGGGCCGCTGGCTATCCAGAGACCCTATCGAGGAAAGGGGCGGTCGGAATTTATGTTCATTCGTTTCAAATCTGCCAGTAAATAGTTGGGATCTGCTCGGGCTCCTAACTCCTGTTGATGTGTTAAATTGCTACTTTGGGAATAGCCCAGAACGTCTGTGGGTAATGGAACAAAATGACGAATATACAAAACGTATGAGAGAGTGGGTCGCCGTACAGCAAGCGTTGGATAAAGCGAAGAAAGACTTAAGTGCTAATTGCGACAAATGGCAATCGAGTCACATGGCAACGCCGAAGTGGTATCCCAGCCCGACACCTGAGTTCTCCCCGGACAAAGCATCCTTTAGAATAGCTGTTCCAAGCCCGGCCGGAACGGGGCCAGGTGATTCCATTAAAGATTATGCTCTTTACAAGACCACGGGACACATAGATGATAACCTATGGTACAGCGCCGTTGGGTCATTCACACTTTGCGTGACGGTAGATCAAATTGATTGTTGTGGCAAAAAGGCAAAGCTGGACGTGTGGATTTACAATCCGATGACCCAACAGTCTTTTGGCCCATTTAAGGATTTGTATCCTTTTGGCAATCAAGCTGGCCAATTTATGCGGTGGCACTGGACAGAGGACTATAATTTTGGAATGAATTCCGGAACCGGTAGTGATTCTCACGGAGGGTCCTCAAAAGGTGGGGGATGGGGATGGTGGTGGTGACTTACTTCGTTCCTGTTTAGAAAGTGAAATGTCGCTCCTTAACTTTGATCGCGCTTGGGCTGGCTTGCCTGGCTATTGCGGGTTTGGCGGCGTGGATGTTTACTCATTCGGCTGACTATACACTCACTGAAAGTGATTTTACTCGGAGTGCAATGATTGTCGTTGAAACGAACTCAAATCTAGTTCTGCCGGAGAAGGCTAGGGGGCTGAATATGGTTTATATAGGGAGTCGCGGGAATCCAGCCTTTGTAGCGAAAATTGAAATCCCCAGCAACGCAGTAGAAAATATAAGACAACAAGTCGAACTACATGCCGATGAAGACTACCACTCGATTGGAGCACTGTCTGAAAAAGTCTCATGGTGGGGCCCTGAAGCGATGGATGTTGTGCTGGAGCGCCGATACACAGTTGGTAACTCATATGTGCATACTATTCTCTGTCATGACAAGCAGCATTTTGTGTTATTTATCGAGTCAATGTATCTCTAACTGCTGTGCTGGCGTCGGTTCTCATTACAGATACTTTTCCTGGTTTTGACGCAATCCCCCATCGTCGAGTCTGGGCCGTTTGATTCCCCTTTTCAAGAGCTACGCCTCAAACGGCCCAGACTCGCCGAAGCCCCTGTAGTCAGCCTGGTCGTGAAGTCGCCGGTTTCCAGCTTGCGCCCTGTTTGCCCTTCGCAACATGGAATCCGCCGCCCTCACCGCCGGGGGAGTTAAAGGCATTGAAGGGAAAGGCAAAGGCCGCTTTTAGGGGGGTCATCCTTGTTTTCCGCTGTCGCGGAGTGGGGAAAGTCAGACGGTCCATCACTCGCTCCCAGCCGCCGCGAGGGGCGGCGATGCGATGCGCCGGGCATCGCTTTTTCTTCTTTTAGCCGCTTGGGATGATCGTTCATGTACATGGAGAGTCTTCAAGCAACCTGGGGTTCGGGCGCGCGGCGCTGGCGCGCCGCCGCGCCCGATCCCCAGGAACCGCTTGAGTGTTGTCACAACTGGATAATAATCCAAGGTTGTGCCCGGCGGCCTCTCTGTTACCGAATGGCCGAACTAGGGGTCAGGCCATAGATTGGTGCATGCCGGTGTCAGTCCTTTTGACACTGTTTGCCGGCGATGGTGACGGCGTCAACCGATGCCGGTTTCAGCCCATGTTTTGGTTGGCTTTCCCGGAATCGTCCCGGCGAGAGCGCAGCGTATTGTTCCACTCTTCAACACTGCGTTGAAAGGTCAATTGGTGGCCCTCAAGGCTTCGGGTGCAGGACAAATTTCGGGAACCCCTCCCTATGAACCGAGTGGAAACCTCCTCTCTCCACCACACCCCTCCACAAGTTTGTGGCGGGGTGGGAGAAGAATTGCTGTTCTACGCGCCCATGCTTCGTTTCTTTATTTCTCCCCTTGACACCCTGAGCTAATATGATAATCTTCTTCCCGTGAGCGCCAGAAACGCATATCCGGGCGGCAGCGGGGCGGCGGTGGGGTGGGGCGGAATTGCTCCAACTCCCATGGCTTTTTTCGCCGTTCCGCCATACCTGACCAATTTACTCATGTTAGCGTTCCAGCCCCAAAAACGCTGTTTTTCAATCGCGTTATTCTCAACCTTGAGAAAAATAGTCGCAAGTGTCTGTCCAGGAACAACTTACGCACAAAATCGAGATTTTCCAAGTCCACTTCGATCAAGGCTAATCAAGGTCAATCAAGCCTAATCGTGCCATTTTTTTAAATCGCCATGCCTTCAAATCCATCATTTCCATACCTGACAATTTCACTCAGGATTGCGCCTTCTGAGGAGGTTGGACTGGCCGGGGTCCTTGCCTTTGAATCGGCGAATCGCAAGACGGGTAAACGTCCTCTGAAGAAGGGGCTTCATGAATGGCCCCTGGGGTGAAAGCAAAAATGCGATTTACAGCTTGCAACCAGAGGGGCGGCGTGGTGTAATGGCGCACGACCAATTCTTGAGCCAATTGGTCAATTGGCCCCGATAATAATGAAATTGATCGTCAAGGTCACCGTCTGCTGTCTGGCCTCCCTTCTCGTTCTCCCGGCGCGCGGGCAAACGGTGATGGACTGGCTGCGGGTGGCGCGCGGGGCGCAGGACCTGGTGATCCCCCGTTACAGCGAGCCGGACAAGGTCCTCTACGCCGTGATCCGCGTGGACAAGGTTTATACCGAGTACCAGAAGAAGGGGTTCTTCCACATTGGCACGCTGCCGGTGGTGGTGCTGGAAGGCGTTACGTACGAAGTCAAGGACCCGGCGCCGGCGGCGGCAAACCTCGCCCGCCTGCGCTCCTGGCTCGGCGGAGACACGGGCAGGCATTTGGAATTGCGCGGGGTCAAGATTGTGGCCTCCCAGGACAGCAGACTGGAAGCTGGCCGCATGCTATTCTTGGACAACGACCGCTGGCAATTGACCGGCGGCGTGCGGTTGGTTACCGGCCCCAGCGAACTGCGCGCCGAGAGCGCGACGTTTCGGGTGGCCGGGGAGCGGGCCGGCGAACTGATCCTGCAAACCGCGCCTCCCGCCACGAACACTTTCCTTTTCGGCAACATTTCTCAAATCGCAAAACCAACCGCAGTCAATACAGCATCAAAATGAAAACGTGCAAAACCATCCTCGCCGCACTGCTGATCGGGGCCTCCCCGGCAGCGTGGGCGCAGTACAGCCAGGGCATCAGTGACTTGTCCAACACCAACATCAGCGCGGCGCTCACCGACTTTACCTCCGCGGTGGCCAGTTCGCCGACGAACGCAAATGCGAATGTCTATCTGGCGCTCACGCGCCTCTTGGCGCTGCCGAATCAGCCGGCGGGAAGCCACTTTCTGACCCGGCTCGGTTTTTCGGCGGCAGGCCGCAATGTTTACGATTGGACTTCCGCGCCGCCGGAATCAACCCGCAATGGCAGCCATCACCTGGTGGTTCCACCCAGCCTTAACGCGGACGAATTCACGGCGGAATTTCGCACCAACATCTTGCCGGCACTGATCGCCTGCGAGACCAATTTGGCGCAAATCACCGACACGAACTTCAGCTTATTCCTCCCGGAAAGCGTGACGCATTTCTCAAGCGTGACGATTGATTATGGAGACGTGCAGATGATACGGGCCATCCTGGATGCGGTGACGGTTTTCGGCTACACGCTCCATTCCTGGAATCTGGACGCGCAGTTTGGCGCGGTGTCCAACATCATCGCCACCGACAAATCGCTTCAAGCCGTGTTGGCGGCCAACCCCAATTTTCTGAAAATTGCCACCCCCGCCGACCAGCCTCTGGCGGGCGCGGCCTTCACCAACGGCATCAACCGCTATTTCGCGGCCTCGCAATTTATCCGCAACCGGGGCGCGGGTGTGCGCCTTTTTAACATGCTGACCAACGATTTGCAGGACGAGCAGAATTTCCGTTTGTTCCTTTCGGGCCTCGAGGGTTCCATGAGCGCTCCGTTCGGGGGGCCTGGCGCCAACGCCGGCGCTATTCCCGGCGCGGCGTTTTATGGTGTCCTCAATTCGTTGACAAATGCGACGGTCTCCATGGCGAACTTCTTCAACGGCCATTTCAATCCGCGGTCGTTGTTCCCGGCGATCACCAACACCTCATTTATTTGGGACAGCTTCCCCGACACAACTATGGGCGGGGTGCTCACCGGCTTGACGCAGACGAACCTCGGAAGGATCTTTGTCAAGAATTTCAATGCGCAATTGAATCTGCCCGGCGCTGCCTTTGAGGTTCTTTGTTCCCCCAGCGACCAGACGGGCAATTCGATGAACGGAGTGGTGATGGGACCGTCCGGCGGCGACCTTTACGGCGCCACCAGCTTTGGCGGCGCGACGGGCAACGGATCGTTCTTCAAGGTCACGCCGTCGGGCGCCTTCACGGTGCTCCACTCTTTTGGCATGAACTACGACCGCTACGGCAACTCGGTGGATGGTTCCGACCCCGGCAGTGTGGTCCTGGGAAAGGACCACAATTTTTATGGCACCACCCTTTTTGGCGGCACAAACGGCAACAACAGCGGAACTATTTTCAGGATCACTCCCGCCGGCACGCTGACAACCGTGTACACCTTTGGCGACCAGGATGACCGCGGTTCCACCGGCGGCAACCCGCTGCTGCTGGGCCAGGATGGCAATTTATATGGCACAACGCAGATCGGCGGTGACAACTACGCCGGGATTCTTTTCCAATTCATCCCCCCAGCCGCGGGTAGTGGAAGCGAAGGCACGTTTAGACTCTTATATTCGCTCCCGTCTCCCGGCGCGGGCGCGCTGGTGCAGGGCACCGACGGCAATTTCTACGGCGTCGCTCAGTACGGCGGCTACGACGGGGCCGGCGGCATTTTCCAGTACATCCCCGGAAACGGCGGCCAGTTCAACTCCCTGTATTCATTCCCTTTCTTCTATGATGTCAATGGCTACCAAATCACGCTCGGTCTCAACACGCTGGTCCAGGGCGCCAACGGAGTTTTTTACGGCACCGCCCAATACGGCGGCAACAACATCCCGAACAGTTCCAGCGGCGAGGGCGACGGCTTCATCTATTGTGTTGACACAAACGGCAACTTCACAAACTTGTATTCCTTTGATGAAAGCGGCTTCGACGGCTACGGCCCCATCGGCGCCCTGGTGGAGGCATCCACTGGCGCTTTCTACGGCATCGCCTCGTCCGGCGGCGGCAACGGCCGCGGGACGATCTTCAAATTCACGCCGGGCGGCGCCCCCGTTTCCCGCGTCTGGTTCGGCGAGTCTCTGGGCAAACAACAATCAGGCCAGAACAATTATTTTGGCAATTCATCTGCTCCTGTTTCCATGGGATTGCTCGCCTCAACCGGCGGCTTTTACGGCACGGCTCCCGACGGCGGCGTCCATGGCAACGGCACGGTTTTCAGTTTCAATGACTATAACGCCGCCTCCATCCTCGTTCAGCCGGTCAGCGAGACCAATACAGTGGGAGCGTCCGCGGCGCTGACGGTAACGGCCGGCGGTTCCGTGCCGATAACCTACACGTGGCACAGGGTCGGAGGCGCGCTGCCGGCCAATGCACTCGGCCTAAGCTCGCCCACCTTGTCTTTCACCAAACTGACCGCGGCGGATGCGGGCAGTTACTTTGTGGTCGCCTCCAATTCCCATGGCAGTTCCACCAGCGCGGTGGTGGCGGTGACGATTCAAAAGACCCCGCTGGCGCTCGATATAGCCGGAACGGGAATCGGGACCTTCACGGGACACAACTTCGTCAGCGGCGAGACGAATGTTCCAGGCATTGGCGCGCTCTTGAATGTGGGTGAATCCTACTCCATCACGGCCAAGCCTGATACGCGCAGCTTCTTCGTGAATTGGACCGGCACCGCCGGCACTTCAAACAGTCCGACGCTGAATTTCATCATGCGGAGCAACACCTCCCTGACCGCCAATTTCATCACCAATAGATTCCTGGGGATGGCGGGAAATTACAACGGGCTGTTCGCCAATACCAACGGGATCATTACCGAGGAAACGGCCGGGATGATCGGCGGCTTGACGTTGAAAACCAATGGCTTCTTTAGCGGCACACTGCATCTGGATGGGTCCGCCCCGGTCATCTCGGGAACCTTCTCACCCGAAGGCTATTGGAGCAATTTGGTCCCCACCGTGCTGGATAAGAACGTCAAGGTGGAGCTGTTTGTGACGAATGGCTCGCCGCGAACGATCACCGGCTGGGTCATCGGAACCAATCTGGGGGGATGGACATCCGAAATCACATTGGTCGCCACACTGCCGAACAGCAGCAACTTTGCCCGCAAATTCGACATGGTGATTCCGCCGGGGCCAAGCTCGCCGGTTACCAATCCTCCGGGTTACGGCTACGCTCTGCTGGCCAATGTCCCGGCAACCGCCACTGTCAACATGACGGGCTTCCTGGCGGACGGAACGGCAATCTCGCAGAGCATGCCCATCGGGGAAGACAACGGGATAACGATCTACCCAAGTCCTTTCATCACCGCCGCAAAGGGCATGTTATTCGGAAGGCTCAGTCTCTCCAACTCGCCAAGTTCCCCCGGCCCGTCAGGCACTCTGACGTGGATCAAGAAAGCAGCCGTTTCCGGCTCATTCAAAGCTGGGTTTACCAACACCCAACTCGAGGTGCAGGGTTCGCCTTGGATCCCCCCGCAAATCTCGATGCCGCCAAACTCGCCGCTGACTGTGATGGGAGGCGGCCTGACACTCCCCCTGGGGTATGCCGTCGATGTGAGCGGAACCAACCTCATGCAAACATTCACAACTCCAAATTACAAGTTCGGCTCCGTCAACACGAACAACGGCCAAATGACCATCACCTTCACCAACAGCCACAATGTGATCGTGACCGGGCATGGAGTCTTGCTGCAAGACTTCCAACTCGGCGCCGGCTACTTCGTCAGTCCGAACAACAATCCGACCAACTTTGGTTCCTTCATCTGGGAGCCGTAGCAACTGCACCTTGAGAAGACCGTGAAAGGTTGGGCGGCGCTGCGGCGCCGCCCTGGATTGGGGCGAAGCAGCAGCTTCGCCCTGCCTGAGTGGAAAGCACGATCCCCGTCATAATCGGCCCGCGCGCAGATCGCCCTCCAATTGCCGCAGGTCCTTTGGCAATTCCGCCGTCCAGCTCAGGCGTGTTCCGGGCTGCTCCGGGTGCTCCAGCCTGAGCACCTCCGCGTGCAAAGCCTGCCGCGGGAACTCTATCGGCGGGTGCTCCGGGTCCCGCAACCGGTACCCCGGATGATACGTCCGGTCCCCGATCAACGGCATCCCCTCGTGCGCCGCCTGCGCGCGGATTTGGTGCTTCCGCCCCGTCTCCAGCCGGAGCCGCAACTTGCTGCAATACCCATTCCCTCCGGGCCGCGCAAATTCGGCAATCACTTCATAATGCGTCACCGCCTCGCGCGCCTCGTCTCCGGCGGCGCGGGCCTGCGCGTCGGAAATGATGTGCTGCCGCAATTCATCCCGGCTCAATTGCAGCCAATGCCGCCACGTCCCGCGCGGCGCGGGCGCCCGGCCCTCCACGTAAGCCACATATTCCCGTTGCATGGTGTGCGCCTTCAACTGTTCGATCAAATGACCCCGCGCCACCGGATTTGCGGCGATGCAGAACACCCCGCTCGTATATTGATCCAGCCGGTGAACCGGCAGCAGCTCAAGCCGCCGGTAAGCGGGCGGCAGCGACCTTCCCGCCGCCCCGCGCCGTTGCGCCTTGAGTTTGCCCGCCAAAAAATCAGCCAGAATGCTCAGCGCCGAAAGTTCTCCCTCCGTCGAAGGCACCGAGATCAGGCCCGGCCCCTTGTTGACAATCGCCAGCGCCGAATCCAGATGCAGCAGCGAGACTCGCGGATGAATCTGCCACCCTGTCCCGCACGCCAGCGTCGTGGCGTGCCGGCCCATCAAGACCAGCGTCTCGCCGGGGTCCGGGAGCGCCTGATGCGGCTTGCGGATGACCGTCCCGCCGACACTGACCCGCCCCGCCAGAATCCATTGTTTGGCGCGGCTCTTCGGCGTATCGGGATGCTGGCTCAACAGCCAATGCAACAGCGGCATTTCCTTGTTCTCCATCACACCACCGTAGCAGACGCTCCGCCAACATGCGAGAGAACTCCAGGCTTGTCTTCCGGCGGCAAACGGCGGATGCTGGCTTGAACGAGGCAGTTGCCCCGTTGAACCCTGTTTTGTGATGCCCGGTGAATCTCAATCTTCCGGCTCCTGGTATTGGTTGCAAGTCCTGGCAATCGGACGGCGGCCAAAATGGACGCTGATCCGTCTGGCCGTGCTGGTGGTGTCATCGGTGGTTCTCTTCAAGTTCGTCCTGCTCCCAATCCGCGTCACCGGCCCCAGCATGGAACCGACTTTCCATGACCGGGCCGTCAATTTTATCAACCGCCTCGCTTACGTCAACAGGCAGCCGCAGCGGGGCGACGTGGTCGGCATCCGCTTCTCCAACAATGCCGATGGCACTCCCCGCGCCCTCCTCCTGAAACGGTTGGTGGGGTTGCCGGGCGAGACGATTTCCTTTTCCGGCGGCCATGTTTGCGTCAACGGCGAACGCCAGGATGAGCCTTATCTCAAATGGCCCAGCCAATGGGTTCTGCCGGAAAGAACGCTGGGGTCGCAGGAGTATTATTTCGTGGGTGACAACCGCACTATGCCACCGGACCAGCATGAGCACGGGATCGCATACCGTTCCCAGATCATGGGCCGGATTTTATTCAATGGAAGCCATTAACCCGCGCCGCCGCGGCCGTCGCACTCTCATCAGCTTGTAATATGAAACTCATCGTTCGCCTGATTCTGCTCGCCGCCCTCTTGGCGCTGGCCGTCTGGTCCTGGGGCTTCTTTTTCCCCACTCCACAGAAAATCATCGAAAAGCATCTGCTCAAGCTGGCCAGTCTGGCCTCCTGCTCCCCCAAGGACGGCAGCATCAAAATGCTCGCGGACACCGAAAGAATCAGCCTCATGATGGCCGAGAAGATCCATGTGGTTCTCGACCTGCCCGGCGCCCGGGAAACGACCTTTGACAATCGGGAGGAATTGCTTCAGGCCGCGATGGCCGCCCGCAAGACCGTGAGGAGCCTCGATGTCCAGTTCTCCGACATCGGCGTCATCGTCAACCCGGACAAACAATCCGCCACGGCCCTCCTGACAGTCATGGCGAAAATCGGCACGGACCAGGACCTGCTTGTCGAGGAACTCCGCTTCACGTTCAAAAAGACCGAAGATAAGTGGCTGATCACCGGCATTGAGGCGGTCAAGCCGTTGCACTGAGGAGGCAAGCGACCGCCGCCCCTCACCGTTTCTGGTTGAATGCCGCCAGCCCGTATTTCTCGCGTTCAAGCCGGCGCGCCAGTTCCTCCGGCAGCAGCCCGTCCGGCAATGGCTTCCACTCAACTTCCATGGTCCCGCACAGGGCCGATTCCCACACGGACCGGTCCAGGGCCGGCGGCGGTTGCACCGAACCCTGGATCAGCAATCCCGTCCGTGACCGCCGCTGCGCCGCACCGGCGATCTTCCGTCCCTGCCAGAGCAGATCGGCCTTCTCCGGGCCGGCGAAACATTGCCCTGGAATTTCTTTTTGACTCTCGGCGGCCAGCGTCGCGGCCACGTTCAGGCGCGCGAAGGCTGTGCCCATCCATTCGTGCAGGCGCCGGTAACTTTCCGCCGCCTTGAGCCGGTGCCAGTAATGTTGCGGCGGAAAAACCAGGCTGTAAGTCCAGTCCGCGTCGTGCGGCACAACACCGCCGCCCGTCGGCCGCCGCACCAGCGGGCGCAGCCGGGTGAGCGCCGCCGCCTGGCTGTAATTTTGCAGATAGCCGAAAGTCGCTGCCGGCTCCGTCCAACTGTAGAAGCGCAGCACCGGCAACCCCAGCCGCGGCACGGATTCCAGCAACGCCTCGTCCAGCGCCATGTTGTAAGCCGGCGCTCCAGGGCCGGACCGGATCAGAAACCAGGTTTCCATCTGTCAAACACCAATCTTCCGTCCCGTCGGACACAGGCTCCTGACTTCGCACCCGGCGCAGTCCGGACGACGCGCGCCGCATCGCCGCCGTCCATGCCAGATCAGTAAATGACTGGCCAGCGTCCATTCCGCCGGCGGAACGAGCTTCTGCAAATCGGCCTCGATCTTTTCCGGCGCGGTGTTCCGCGACAGCCCCAGCCGCCCCACCAGGCGCGCCACATGAGTGTCCACCACAATTCCCTGCGCCAGCCCGAAGGCGTTGCCCAGCACCACATTGGCCGTTTTCCGGCCCACCCCATCTAGCGCCACCAGCTCAGCCATGTCGCGCGGAACTTCGCCGCCATGTTTATCCTCCAGCGTCCGGCACGCCGCCCGGATGCTCTTGGCTTTGTTCCGGTAGAAGCCGGTGCTCCTGATGTCCTCTTCCAGCACGCCCGCCGGGGCCTGGGCAAAATCCCGCGCCGTCCGGTACTTTTGGAAAAGGGTCTGCGCAACCAGGTTCACACGCTTGTCGGTGCATTGGGCGGAAAGAATGGTGGCGACGAGCAACTGGAGCGGATTGGAGTAATTGAGTTCGCACCGCGCCCCGGGATAAGCGGTCTTCAGTTGGCGGAGGATGTCCTGGGTCCGCTTGGATAGATCGGATAAACTTTCGCGCGACATGGCTTATCCATTGAACCGCCCACCCGCCGCGATGTCCAACCGAAACTTGAAGGCCTAATGCGTCCGAAAGCAGCGAGATATGGTAAGGCACGTAAGGTCTGATGCCGGCGTGGCAATGGCGGGACAGCCTGGCGCGGCAATTTCCGGGTCGCTCCCATCCGTGGCGGTTCTTCCCCAAATGAGACGGGAGCAAAATTCGCAATCCATGCCACTATCGGCAAAATTAGCGCATTTCCGCCAAGATTTTCCTGAGTGCCACTTCCACTTTGTTTCCGTTCCTCCCCCAGAGCCGGCAAAAAATCATGAAAAATAGGTTGTCCTCAGACTCCACCCATGCTACGGTTTCCGCTCCTATGCGAAATCCGCTTAGGAACAACGGCCTCAATATCCGCCTTCGTGTGAAGGCGGGCGGCCATAACAGCACCTAAAACAATCCCGTATTCCGCGGGATGGTTCGCCGCCCTCGGGCATCGCGAACTCCCAACAAAAGGAAATTGTGATCAGCATTGGCATTAAGGAATTACTCGACGCAGGCGTTCATTTCGGCCATCAAACCCGCCGTTGGAACCCCAAGATGAAGCCCTTCATCTTCGACGCCCGCAACGGCATCCACATCATTGACCTCAGCAAGTCCCTCGCCCAATTGGAAGCCGCCTGCGACTTCCTCCACGGCATCGTCGCCAAGGGCGGCAGCGTCCTGTTCGTCGGCACCAAGAAACAGGCCCAGGAAGCCCTCAAAGAGTCCGCCAAATCCTGTGGCCAGCTCTACGTCACCGAACGCTGGCTCGGCGGCACTCTCACTAATTTTAACACCATCAAACGCTCCATCGCCCGTCTCAAAACGATCGAAAAATGGGAAACCGATGGCACCATCAACAACTACGGCAAACAGGAACAATCCATGTACCGTCGTGAAGCCGCCCGCCTCTTCAAGAACCTCGACGGCATCCGCTCCATGGACAAATACCCCGCCGCCATGTTCATCGTGGACATCAAACGCGAGCACAACGCCGTCGCCGAAGGCCGCCGCCTCAAAATCCCCATCGTCGCCCTCGTGGACACCAATTGCGACCCCGAATTGGTCACCTACCCCATCGCCGGCAACGATGACGCCATCCGCTCCGTCCGCCTCATCCTGCAGACGGTCGTCCAAACCGTCATCCAGGCCCGCGGCGAATACGAAGCCAAATACGGCCGCAAAAAAGAGCAAACCGACTCCGCCCCCGCCCCGTCCACAGTGTCCACAACGTCCACCCCGTCCACCGCGCCGCCGACGCCGCCTCAGACATCCGCTCCCGCCGCGCCGCCGCCCGTTATTGCCGCAGCCTGATGCCGCGGCCCCAACAATCTTATCATCAATTAACAATCAACATATCCTCATATAATGGCTGAATTCACCGCTGGAGACGTGGGCAAACTGCGCGAAATGACCGGAGCAGGCTTGATGGACTGCAAAAAAGCCCTCACTGAGACAAAAGGCAGCCTGGACGCGGCCGTTGACCTGCTGCGCAAAAAAGGCCAGGCCTCCGCCGCCAAAAAATCCGCCCGCGCCACCAAGGAGGGCGTCATCGCCCAGAATATCCAGCCCGGTGCAAAGGCCGGAATCCTCCTCGAAATCAATTGCGAAACCGATTTCGTCGCCCGCAACGAAACCTTCCGCGCCTTCGCCGACGACATCAGCCGCAAGCTCGTTGCCGGTGCAAGCCTTGCCGATTTGGAACCGGATCGCGTCGCCGCCGTCGCCAAAATCGGCGAGAACATCCAGCTCCCCCGTTTCATCCGCTACGAGGTCTCCGGCAACGGCATGGTCGCCGCCTACATCCACACCGGCGCCAAGGTCGGCGTCCTCGTCGAAGTCGGCGCTGAAAAGGAAACAACTGTAGCCCACGAGGACTTCAAACAGCTCGTCCGCGACATCACCCTCCAAATCGCCGCCGGAAATCCCTCCGTCGTATCCCGCGAGCAGCTTCCCGCGGATGTGGTCGCCAAGGAACGTGAAATCGCCGCTGAACAAGTCAAGAACAAACCCCCCCAGGCCATCGCCAAAATCGTCGAGGGCAAACTGGAAAAATTCTTTCAAACCTGCTGCCTCGTGGACCAGGGTTTTGTCAAGCGCAACTCCGAAATCTCCCTCAAAGAGCACATCGGCGGCATCGCCAAACAACTCGGCGATCAAATCGCCATCCGCCGTTTCGCCCGCTTCCAGATCGGCGAAACCCCCGCCGCCTGACCCGGAACCATCCCGTTCGGTCCGCCCAATCAGTCCGATCGGTCCGATCCGACCGATTCGCCGCTCCGCGCCTGCGGATGGCAGGCAATCCGCAATTCGCAAAGTCTGTTGTGACTGAGCGAATCAGTGAATCAGCGAGTGGAAGTTCAGAACCCACCGGCTCACTGACTCCAGTCTCACTGAGTCCTCCCGCCAATCCGCAATCCGAAATCCCTCAAATCCCCACCTTGACGCCTCCCCGCCCGCTCGTTACTATTCCACCGGCCCATGAAAAAGCCCCAACCAAAATACCGGCGCATCCTCCTTAAACTCAGCGGCGAATCCCTTGGCGGCGCCGACGGCGTGGGTATATGCCCTCAGGCCATCCACCAAATGGCCCTTCAGGTCCTCGAAGTCCGCGAACTCGGCGTCCAAGTCGTCGTCGTCACCGGCGGCGGCAACATCTTCCGCGGCCTCTCCGCCGGCGCGCACGGCATCGAGCGCGCCACCGGCGATTACATGGGAATGCTCGCCACCGTCATTAACGCCCTCGCCCTCCAGGACGCCCTCGAAAAACTCGGCGCCGCCACCCGCGTCCAAAGCGCCATCGCCATGTCCCAGGTCGCCGAGCCTTTCATCCGCCGCCGCGCCGTCCGCCACCTCGAAAAAGGCCGCGTCGTCATCTTCGGCGGCGGCACCGGCAACCCCTATTTCTCCACCGACACCGCCGCCGCTCTCCGCGCCAACGAAATCGGCGCCGAAGTCATCCTCAAGGCAACCAAAGTGGACGGCATTTACGACTCCGACCCGAACAAAAACCCCGCCGCCATACGTTACTCCCAAATCTCCTATCTCGAAGCACTGCAAAAACAATTGAAAGTCATGGATTCCACCGCGTTTTCGCTCTGCATGGACAACAAGATGCCGATCATCGTTTTCGACGTTTTCAAAACCCACAACCTCAGGCGCGTCGTCCTCGGCGAAAAAGTCGGCACCCTCGTTGTCGGCTGACGCCCGCGCTCAATACCTCAAAACTCATAACCCAAACCACCAACCCCCAACCTCTATATGGCACTCGACGACACAATATTGGAAGCGGAAGAAAAGATGATCAAGACCGAGCAAGTGGTGCAGCACGAATTCTCCGGCCTCCGCACCGGCAAAGCCTCCCCCGTCCTGGTGGAAGGCATCATGGTCGAGGTGTACGGCTCCAACATGCGCATCCGCGAACTTGCCGGCATCACCACCCCGGAACCCCGCATGATCCTCATTTCGCCCTGGGACGCCGCCACTGTCCATCCTATTGAAAAGGCCATCCAAAAAAGCCCCCTCGGCATCAACCCCTCCGTCCAGGGAAAGACTATCCGCGTCATCCTTCCCGAACTCAGCACCGAACGCCGCCAGGAAATGGTAAAATTATCCCATAAACTCGCCGAAGACGGCCGCGTCGCCATTCGCCATGTGCGCCGCGACGCCCTCGAAGCCGTCAAGAAAGAGTCCAAAGCCGGCGGCGTTGCCGAAGACCAGTTGGAAACCGCGGAGAAGGAAATCCAGAAGCTGACCGATCAGTACATCGCCAAAATTGACGTCCATCTCGCCCTCAAGGAAAAAGAAATCCTCACTGTTTGACAGGGATGCTTCTGATTCCCTCGCCCTACGAAGTGGGGAGAGGGTTAGGGAGAGGGGTTCGTTCTATCGTACGACAGCAGTATCAGGATGCGCCAATTACTGCCGTGGCAGGCTCGGGAGCGCCGCATCATTGGCCGGGGTCGGCGATTGAAAAAGGATCACCTCTTCGCCCGGCTTGGCGTAACTCAGCCTCTCCCGCGCCAGGCGTTCCACCGTTCTTGGATCTTGCATCGCGCGCAACGCAGCCTCCAATTTCCGGCCCGTCTCCGTTTCCGCTGCGATCTTCTGTTCCAACTCCAGTTTCCGCGCCCGCATGGCCCGGTTCTGGCTGATCACCGGCTGATACGAAAGCACGATTCCCAGAATTACCGCCGCCACCAACAGGCCCAGCACCAGACGCGTAAGACTGTCCCATATACTCTCACCGGAATTCATGCATCGAGTAAACCACATCCCCCAAAAAAGAAAAGCGTCTTTTGCGAATTATTTCGCCCCAAACAGTCAAGTGCCTCAACAGGATTCGTCCGCTCCGACCGATCCGACCACTCGGACCGATCCCTCTCGTGATCCCATTGTGGACAGGCACGCTGGCGCGGGCTGCGTTGCGCTCACCTCAACTTCTGGCACGCGCGCTTCACGTTCCACTTCGCCTTCGCCAGCGCCGCGCGGGCGGCATTTGCGTCTGCGCCAGTAAGTGTTTGCACAATCCGAATCGCCCGCCCTCGCAGTTTTTCATTGGTAGGATCCACGTCCACCATCAAGTTGCCCTCCACTTTGCCCAACCGCACCATCGCCAGCGTCGTGAAGATGTTCAGTATGATCTTGGTCGCCGTCCCGGCCTTCAGCCGCGTTGAACCTGTCAAAACTTCCGGTCCCGTCTCCGGCGCGACCACTAGGTGAGGCCGTTGCGCCACCGGAATTTCCAGGCCTGGATTGCAGCACAGCAGGATGGTTCGCGCGCCCTGTTGCTTCGCCGCGCCCAGCGCGCCCCGCACAAACGGCGTCCGTCCGCTCGCCGCAATCCCAACCACCACATCCCCCTTCCTGACTCCGCGATGCGCCAGCGCCGCCGCTCCAGCCTCTGCGTCGTCCTCCGCCCCTTCCACAGATTGCCAGATCGCCGCGCGCCCGCCGGCGATGATCCCCTGCACACGGTCTGGCGGCAGCCGGAAAGTCGGCGGGCATTCCGACGCGTCCAAAATCCCCAGCCGTCCGCTCGTGCCCGCTCCCGCATAAAACAGCCGTCCGCCACGCCCCAGCGAACGCGCGATCATCTCCACCGCCCGTTCAATGTTCCGCCTCTCCTTGAAGATCGCCGCGCCCGCCGCAGCTTCCTCCCGGAGCATCAGCGCCACCGCCCTGCCCAAAGGCATCCTGTCCAAATTCCGCGAACGAGGATTGCTCCCTTCCGTTGCCGGCAAATCTCCGGAAACGGTAGGGCTGCGCTGCTGCGCAGCCCAAGAATTGCGTCGCTCCGCCGCCTGTAGAACCTCGGAAATAGAAAGAACTTCCGTCACGTCCGCCCCGCCCGCACGGTTTCGCCCACGCTTGCCATCGCCAAAATGCTCCTTCGCCAGCTCGATGGCCCCCCAAACACTCTCCCGCCGCAGCCGTCTCACCTGCGCGCCATGCCTGAGCTTCCGCAGCCGCGCCCCAACCTGCCGGGCAAAACTCGCCTGCTTCAAAACCCCGCCCGCCAGAACAAACTCCACCGGGGCGCCTTCCCGCGCCAGCCGCCGCGCGCAATCCGCCCCGCTCTCCGCCAGCGCCGCCGCCGCGTCCGCCACAACCTGCCGCGCCAGCCGGTCCCCCTTTGCCGCTGCCGCAAAGACCGTCCGCGCCAGCGCCGCGACCTCCTGCTTCTCCGCGCCCTTCACCCAATCAATCACATCGTCCGGTTCGTTCAATTGCAACGCCCGCAAAATCTCCTCCCCAAAAGCCGGCCATCGGCCCGTGCGATCCAACTCGCCAACCGCCGCCCGCAAAGCCTGTAATCCGATGTCATACCCGCTGCCCCGGTCGCCGAGGATATGCCCCCACCCGCCCACCCGGACCATTCCGCCGCTGGTTCCATGAGTCCCGGCGCGCCGTCCAAAACAACACGACCCCGTGCCGCTCAGAATCAAAACCCGCGCCACGTTCTTCGATGCAGTCTCGACCTCAGCCGCGGCAAGCGCCGTCTCCAAATCGTTCGTCACATAAACCGGCAGGTTCCGCCAAACCTTCCCGGCAGCCGCGCGAATCCGCCGCCGGTCCTTCTCCGTCCGCGCCCCCGCCATGCCGACGACCATTCCGCCGAAAGCCGCCGCCACCGTCCGCTTGATCGCCTTGAAATGTCTGACAAGCCCCGCGTCATCCAGCAGGCGCAGATTTGCCGGGCCAAACTCCGCCCGCCGCCAACCCCCGCCCGTGTCCGGTCCAAAAAGAACGACCGTGCGCGTCCCCCCGCATTCGATGCCCAGGAAACTGACGATTGTGCTTTCGGCCTGCTGTGTGGCGGGTATCAAGCGCTTCTTTTAGGATTATTGGTACACTTCCCGCCGGTGCCCGACCGTAATCACAAGGACTTGCCGGGGAGTGTCGGAAATTTCATAAATTACCCGGTAGTCGCCGATGCGAATCCGCCATCCGTTGCGTCCCTTGAGTTTCTTAACGTCCGGTGGCCGGGGATTTGTTTCCAGTGCCGCGAGGCGCGCTAAGACCCGGTTTGCGGTTTCATCGGGCAAACGGTCCAATTGTTTCTGCACCGATTTAGGCAGGATGACACGGTATCTCATTTCGATTTGTGGGCGCGAGCCGCGCGATATTCGCCCAGCGCAACGAAATGCCCGGCCGCGACCTCCGACAGCACCTTGGGCCGCGCTGCATCGTAAGCCTCGATCTCAGCCAGTTCTTCCTCGGCTTCCCGTAGGTGCTGATAGGTGATCAAGTCGAGTACGACGCCTGTGCGTTTGCCCTTGGCATCTGTGACAAACTGTTCTTCTTTGGCGGCCAGTGTTTTCATTGGGAACATTGTACTCTTTGTATCAACTTCCGCAACCCGTTCCAATCCGCAATCCGAAATCCGAAATCTGCAATCTGTTTGCCATGCTTTTTGGGGTGCCGTATTTTCTGGCAGTGATTATGCGCGCTTCACACCCGGCACGTTATGTTTGACGACACAATCACCGCCATCGCCACGCCTTTGGGCGAAGGCGGTCTCGCCGTAATCCGCCTTTCCGGCCCCCGCGCCCTTGCCATCGCCGAAGCCAGTTTCCGGCCCGCCGGCAAATCCTCCCTTCCTCCTTCCGCCGCCCCCACCCACACCGTTCATTTCGGGAAAGTAGTCCGCCACGGCCAGGACGTGGATGAGGTATTGCTCACGGTCCTTCGCGCCCCGCGCACCTTCACCCGCGAGGACACTGTGGAAATCAGTTGTCATGGCGGCCTGCTCCCGGCCCGCCTTGTCTTGGAAACCCTCCTCGAAAATGGCGCTCGCCTCGCCGCTCCCGGCGAGTTCACACGGCGCGCCTTCCTCAATGGCCGTCTGGACCTCGCCCAGGCCGAAGCCGTGGCCGACCTCATCCACTCCCGCACCGAACTGGCGCTCGCCGCCGCCCGCGAACAATTGGCCGGCCAGCTCTCCCGGCGCATCAACCAATTGCGCGACGACTTGATGAAAATCCTGGCTCACATCGAAGCGCACATTGACTTCCCGGACGAAGACATCGCCCCCGACACCCGGCAACAACTCATCGCCCGCTTGCGCGCGGCCCTGGCCTTCATGGACGAACTGCTCCGCACCGCCGCCGAGGGCCAGATCCTCCGGCGCGGCCTTCGCGCCGCGATCATCGGCCGGCCCAACGCTGGCAAATCCAGCCTCCTCAACCAATTGCTGGGCCGCGACCGCGCCATCGTTTCCCCCATCGCCGGCACCACCCGCGACACCATCGAGGAAACCGCCAACATCCGGGGCATTCCTGTTCTATTGATTGACACCGCCGGCCTGGCCGAGACCTCCAACGAAATCGAAAAGGAAGGCATCCGCCGCAGCCGCGAGAGTCTGGCCGCCGCCGAACTGATACTGCATGTCCTCGACTCTTCCGGACCATTCACCCCCGCCGACCAGTCCCACTTGGACGAATTCCCCGGCAAACCGCGCATCCTTGTCCTCAACAAGATGGATTTGCCCCAAGTCCTCAAACTGGCCGCCGGATGGGGAGCCGTGTCAGTCTGCTGCCTATCGGGGAAGGGCATCGAAGACCTGAAAGCCGCCATCAAAGAGCGTGTTTGGGCCGGCGAAATTCGTACTGAAATGCTGCAAGTCATGATCAACGCCCGTCATCAAGACGCCCTGCGCCGCGCACGCGAAGCCGCCGAACGCGCCACCGCCGCCCTCGCGGCCAACCTGACCCTCGAACTGGCCGCCCTGGACTTGCGCATCGCCGCCAACGCCGTCGGAGAAATCGTCGGGAAAACCACCACCGAAGACCTGCTGGACTCCATCTTCAGCCAATTCTGCATCGGCAAATAACAATCAAATGAGGCGCAAGCTGGAAGACGGCGACTTCACGACCTTTACCACGTTGACCGAGCCGCGAGGTCTTTACGTGGAGGCCGTTACCAGAGGTTTCGGCGACTCTGGGCCATTTGTGGGCAGCCTGTCCACCGTAGCAGCCTGTTGAAATATGCCACCGAGCGCCGTGTGGGGGCACGCGGCCTACATTATTTCCTCGGAAATCACGAGTCATGTAGGCCCGGTGCCCCATAAGCATTAACCTAAAATTCTTGCCATTCTGACCCGTCAATGTTAGTCTGCGGGGCATGACCGAAGATGCACTGACGGAAGATTGGGCAATCCTGGCCAATTGGCTGCCCACGGATCTTGACGC
>Ga0302320_10000320_pt1 | contig 111407 bp, 79 predicted proteins | sample Bog_T0_3_FD_202130 | JGI IMG/M metagenome (GOLD analysis project Ga0302320, IMG submission 202130) | Peat permafrost microbial communities from Stordalen Mire near Abisko, Sweden - Bog_T0_3 | ecosystem: Environmental > Terrestrial > Soil > Wetlands > Peat | place: Sweden: Abisko, Stordalen... | reverse complement strand
ACCGTGGATGTAGACCAGCAAGGGGGACGGCTTTGCCGTTTTCGCCTTCCAAATATCGAGTACGTTCCGCTCGTGAGGGCCATAGCGCACGTCTTTCACGTCCGGCGGCGGGAGCTTCGGCTGTGGCGGTTTCGCCTGTGGACCCCGAATGGTCAAAATGCCCGGCCGAACCACAAGTGTCAAACGCCACGGCACTTACAGACGGAAATGGGGCATCAATTACATTCAGTTGACTCCCTGTGACTGCCTTATCATGTTGAGGTTTTGTCCCATTGATCTCAGCACCGGCAGCGCCGAACAGGGGGCAGATCCTTGGTTCTGGACGCTAGCCGGAGCAAAAGTTTTGTTTGAAAGCACTATTCTGGTATTGACGGACACCAGATGCAGTTGCCAGAATTGAAGCTAAGGACCGAGGGCGATATCCGAAAGAGGGTACTGTCTGAGGTCAAGACGCGGCGGGTGCGTTTGCCCGACCGCACACACGGCTGGGTGGTCGAGTGACGGATCCAGTCTGGTGCCGGATTTTCCGGCACAGCCTACGAGCAGGGCTGCGGCAGTTTTCGCCGTCCTGAAGGCTCGGGGCCACCAACGTAGCGTTATGCGCTGCGAGGTGAGACTGGATCATGACGACCTTCTTACCAGAGCCGACATTCCATTATCGGACCGGCCACGCTGGCGTTACCTGCCCGCTCAGCTTTGCGGGCAGCACACCTTTCTTTCCAGCGGAACTCCGCTGGCTTGCCACCATTCACCTCGCTACCGCGGCGGCAGCGGCAAATACCATCCCTGTTTTTTGCTCTCGGCCGCGCAAGTGCATTCAAAGGTCTTCGAGGATCCGCCGATGCCGAACATAGAGGTTGCACGTTATCGGTATAGTCTGCGGAATCCGTTTCCCCCACCGGATTCGCGATATCGTTTGGCCAAAGCCTGCCTCGAAGCGGGCGTCACACCGTCCCTTCGCTTCGACGATAAGAAGACATGGAACATCTACCGCTTCCTGCGGGCCAGGTCCTGCTTTCAAGACCCCCAAGAACGTGTCAGCAAAGTAAATCGGAAATACCCGGACCTTGCGTGCGCCTACGAAATCTACCGCGGCAAGGCAACGTCCTCGCGGGCGATCATGGAAGCATATTTGCTGACCGGTGAAAAATCGGATGTACTTGCCCCCGCGCTGAGAGTGAATTCCGCAACGGTCGATTGGTACCGTGACGCATACTTCAACGTGCGATGGTATTTGAAACACCCGGAGTACGTATTCGCACGACTGCTTCGTATCGTGGGCCGGCACGGACACAGGCCTCTGGATGAAGCCGACCTTTGGCGGGTGGTCGGTTATCGGTGCGGTTTCAAGGCCCTGAATCAGCTGCTCGGCCATGACCGAGGGAGTGTCGACGTCGATGGTGACGAGGGCGTTTGGGGCGGGCTTTCCCAATGGTCGAAGAACATGCTGCAAGTCAAGCAGCTCCTGGCCATCAGCCGTTTGGACCCGAACGACCGGCGGGATCGGACGGAGTTGCTGCGGCTGCTCGCGCAGGAGCAACGGCATAAGGGGAATCCCGCCGACGCGCCGGCCAGTGGTGTCCAGCGGGGCATCTACATGATGCTACAGGAGTTGCCGTGGGCGCTCGGTCCCGAAAATATTCCCGAACCGCTCCAGGAGTGGCAAGACACAGACGCTGAACTTCGCGCCGAAGAGGAGATGCTGGTAGCCGCGGGCGAAAAGCCGCCGAACCTGGACGAATTGCGGAGCTTACAGATCCCGCTGTCGTCGCACGTTCCGCGTAACAAGCCGCCAAACAAGAACGGACCGTGAATTGAGCGGAGCTTGAATTTCGCGCGGCTTGCCGCGAATATCCGCCGGTATCGAGTCCGGACAAGAGTGAATCATGATGATCCATCGAAAGATCTATCAGGCGCTTTTGGAGTATTGCGAATATTACCAGCCCCTAGGGCCGGTGGGCGTATCGTACGCTGATGTGGACCTTTACACGTTTGCCAGCGGCACAGAGACGTCGTTGAAGTCCTTGCGGAACTCCTTTAGCGAAAAGGCCCTGCTCGCGTCCCGTGTGGTGGTCCCATATGGCGACAAGCAGCTCCTCCTCAACCCGATACTGACAGAACCGCTTAACATTATCCTCCCGCTTCGTCCGCAACCGGGCAAACGGCCGTTTGATCTGTTGTGCCGGCAAGGGACGATTCGCGGCAGGCTGCCGGTGTGCGCAGCCCTTCGCGATGGCTCGATCCGGGCGGCTATGGCGGAAACCAGGGGAGCCCTCTTGGTCGTGTTTTCGATGGAAACACTGGCGGTCCTTCGGCGGGTCGGGCTTCCGGTGAGCACGGCTTGCGGCTTGGCGCGTTCTCCCGCGAATGCGGCCGATGCTTGCAAGTGCCTCGAACTCCATCCTGTTGACGTACCGGGTGGCGGGAGTTCCCGCTTGGTGTTCGTGAACTGGGCGCCTTCCCCAGCCGACCGCAACGAATTGAAGGCGCTGGACCAGGTGCGTCGACAGTTCCAGATCTATGAGAATGGCGTCCGCACGCCGCTCGACGTGTTAGTGTGGACGCCGCATCCCGAAGATGCGGCCCGTATTTCATTCTTCCGATCGAACGGCTCCCGAGAGCAGGTCTGGGAAGCAATTCTCGCTAGCATGGACGAGGGCTTGGTGCCGATTACCATGCACAGCGATGAACTCGACCGACCGAAGGATCTGACGGAGGCCACTCAGAGGCTCCGGGAGGCGCTTCGGAAACGCTCCAGTAGGCGCGAACGGCGACAATGCTGGGCCCAGTACAACGCAAAGCTGGACCAAGAGCTGCTAGCGCCACTGACAAAACAGGCACTAGACATGCTCTCGCCGGAGGATCGGCTTCGTTTGTTCTCCGTCGCTGGCATCAGCAGCGTCGTTTACCCGGCAACGGAGGTGTTCCTGGCCAGTTTTGCCCGCCAGATCGCAAGCGGCAGTATCCGGAAGGTGGGCGCCGCGATCACGCCGGAGATCGAGCGATTGCTCAAGTCCTATTCCCTTTTGCTGAACTACTTCAAGGCCGGGCAATGATGCAGAAGCAAACCAATATTATCGAGGTGCGGCCTTCGTTTCCCGCACTCAGCGCGTTGGGGCTCAGCAGCGAGCAGTTCGCTGCGCTCGCCCAGCGGGGAACAGTGTGCGCGGAGAACCGCGGCCCCGAGCAAATCCACTACCGGCTGCGGTTTCGCCTGGGTGCCCAACAACACACCCGCTACCTGGGGAAGGATGAGGGCTACGTCGATCAAGTTCGCGAAGAGTTGGCGAAGCTTCAGGCGAAGAAGCAATCGCGTCGGGAGCTGTGCCGATTGATCAAGGAGGCGCGGCAAGTCGCCCGGCGCACCAAACGTTCATTGGAACCGCTGCTGTCCAATACCGGCCGGGCCTTCCATGGCCGGGTCATCCGGCGACGGCGGGCACAATGGTTGTGATGGAAGCGTTAGTGTTCGATAAACTCAATTATGGAGGTACAATATCATGGACGATAACCATGATGCCACAGATCGAAGTGCAATGCCCGCGGCGATGCCGCAGGCAAACAGCGTCAGCAACGCGAGCGGACCGGCCAGCAATGCCGACCGACGCGCTGAGCGGATCGACGAATACCATCGCGATTTGCTCGAGAGCAACAACCCGCACCTGGCCATTCTGGGCGCGGGAATTGCCGACCTCATGTACGTGCGGTACAAGCTGGCGTGCAGTGTCCGGGGAGAGATCGACAGTGAGCCCCTGACGCTGAAAGATTACCAGAGGGACTTTGCTCCCGCCGTCAACAACATGTTGACAATCGACCGCCAAATCCTGGCTTACTGCCGGTTTGTCCATGACTTGGACCGGGCAGCATCGTCGGCCGGAGGCGCGCCGTCCCGCCGTGAAAAGCAGGACGAACTGCGTAGGAACCCGGCGTCATGACGCCAATCCTCGACGGATGTGCGGCCTCCATCCCCAGCGGTGCTATTGAAAGACAGTGCCGCGGGGATGTTGGCTGTCACGTTGAGGCTGTTGTACAGACTTGACCGACATGATCCCGCCGCCAGCCCGGCCCGCGAGAATATCGACTCCGCGTGCGGGGGCATATCACTGGGTGGGAGCGATTGTGGAATACAGTGGCAGAATCGCGGCCATTCCGCCACAGGGGAAGCGGCGTGCAAGAGAAGCGAAGAATTCAAGATTTGTTACCCATTTTCGGCCCACACGAGGGGGCCAAGAAAAGCACCGAAGCCAAGCGACTCGGTCTATGCTGGCAGGGCAAGCAGCCATCGGGCCGGCATGCAAAGCGAAGATTCGAGGATTTGTTACCCATTTTTGGCCCATAAGAGGGGCTCTCGGACAAGAGGCATACGACCGCTCCTGGAGGCATTCTTGACAGCGATTTTGTCTCAAACCCGTCCGGCGACCAGCGATATTGTCTTATTTTGGACAGCCTGACGCGCGCCGATCGACGTAAGTCCGTAATTTCCAGGGCGCGGCTTTGACAACTATATTGTCCCGCACCAGTGGATTAGCGCTCGATTGTCGGCGATAGCGTCTCACTCCCAGCCTGGCTCTTGCTGATTGGATCAGACCTCCTTCTACAGGCGGGGCAGACGCCTATCGCCTCTTTCACCGGCGGAACCGGCGGCGCCTTCGCCCACGGCGAACGTCGTGTGATAAACGGCCTTGCCCGAATAGTATCGGATCCCCGGTTCCGCACGTTTGCTCCAGTCTTCGAGATTGGCCGTGATGAGCGTTGCCGGGCCACCCCACATGCGATCGAACGTCACTTCCCACGGGGCCGAGAGTTTTACGATCGTTTTGAATTCAGGGAAGTTTTTTTGGGAAGTGGATTGCTTCACGGCCGGATTGCGGAACACGACGAACCCGCTCTCAAACGGCTCAAGACGCACAGGAACCGCAATGCGTCCGTCCTTCTCCTCGTACTCCGGCAGTTCGCGGCGCTGCCCGGACAATGGGTCCCACCATTCAGGCTGAAAACCACGGACGCGGAAGCGGCAGATCGTGGTTCGGGTCTGCCCTCCTGAATTGGCGATAAAGTCGTAGCGTCCGACGGGCAGAAATTACAGTCCCGCCGCCGTGGGCCGACACATCGCCCATGGCGCGTTGAATGACGGCCGATGCGTCGGTCTTGCCCGTGGAGTCGGCCTGGTAGGGTCGGTCGGTGACCACGACGGCTGCGGCGACCAGTTGCCCGTCGGCGTCGAAGACCGGCCGGAAACGCTGGAATGCATCGGCCGGCGTAGCCGCCCGGGCGTTGAGCAACAGGAACACCCCGACCGTCAAGGCCGCAAAGCGGCTTAATACAAGCTGACTATCTTGCCGCATCGTTTTTGCCGGTTGGATTCGCTCTGCCCAGCCAGGAATGGTCTGCCCGCCAGTTGTGGCTGCGGGTGCAAGATTGTTGTATCATCGGGAGATCGGCATTTCAAGCTTCGTGCCGTTCCTTCCCAACGCCCAGCGACGAATCGCGTCGCGAAGAAAGAGCTGACATGAAACTGGCGAGCCACGTTGGTGTTAACCTCGCGTGTATGCGTGCCACCATCTTGGCATTCGTGTTTGCCAACGGGACAATGGTTTTCTCAGCACCGCCGATTACGCTGCCGGCAACCGACGTAATTCGCCGCTTTTCGGCCGAAATCGTGGCGGTGGATGGCGGCCAGGATACGGTCACGGTGGTCCACGTCCCGACTGGCTACCGGTTCACCGCACACATCAGCGAGAAAACGCGGCTGACGCAAACCCGCTTCTTCGATCCGGGCGAGATTGCCGAGGGAAGCATTGTCAAGACTTGGGGGCACATCGACGTGGCCACGCGGCGCGTTCGCGCAGGCGAGTGCCGCGTCCAAGCGGCGAGCCCGATGCAGTTGACTGCCAAGCCGGAGCAGAACTGGATTGGGGGCCGACTCTACCGGCAGGCGGTCGCGACACCCGAGGCGAGCGCCTGGACCAGCGCCGACCGCAAGGCCGTGCTGGGCCTGGAAACGGGCGACGGTCAGCGATGGCGGCTCGTCCGCGGGAAGGCCCCGCCCCTGGCATTCCGCCACCTGCCGGGGTCGCGCGACGACTTGCGGGCCGGCCGCAAAGTGCAAGTCGTTGTTGCCGATCGCGGCGGCCAGGGGGATTTGCTCGAAGCGGTAGTTGACGTTTGGTTCGCAGGCGCGGAGGCACGGCAGGCCATCGGCCGCAGCGAGGGCAATGGCCCTTCGGGCATGACGGCCGCACGTTTCAGCGCCGAACTGCAGGCCGTCAACGACCACTACGTCAAGATCGCCGCCGAGTTGGCCCGGCAAATGCCCGTGCAGTTGGAGGTGTCCCCGCCATTGGTTCTTGTCGGTGAGCCGGTGCGATTGCAGATCCGCGCCTTGTCGCCAAAGCCACCTCAACCGCGGGCGACAGTTTGGCTCGACTACTTCCATATTAACATGGCTGAGTCGCGCGAGGTCGCGATCGATTGGCATCGGCATGGCGAGGAGGCCGGGCTGGGCGTCTACGTGGCGACCGCGGCGTTGCCCGCGGCAAAGGTCGGGCAGTACCTGGTCGAGTGGAACTGCGACGTCGGCGGCGACATCGCCCGGTTTTCCCGCAGCTATGCCGTGTGCGACAACCATAGTGCCGTGTGCCTGTTCCAGATTACGTCGCCCGGCACACCGCATCCGGAGATCGACTTCCACCGGCATCACGTGCCGTTCGACTACTGGGAACACGTATTCGACCTTCCGCACTTGGCCCAAGCCAGCGCCGCCGATTGGGCTCGGCGGAGCCGCCGCGCCCGCGAGTGCGGCGATACGCCGGGCTTTCTCCTGGAATGGTATCCTTGGGACACGGCCTTGGTGTGTCGCGAGCCGACCGAGGTGCAGCGGCGGGCCGTCGCCGCCATCAAGCCGCTGGCGGCGAAACTCGGATTCACCGACCGGCCGATCTCCGTCTGGAGCTATTCGCTGGGCAACGTCGGCTATCGGATGATCCAGGCGGCGGGCGACCTGACCGTCACTTCGCTATGCACGGAGAACCACGTCGACGGCGGCCTGGAAATCAATCACTGGGGTAAGCCCGAGCGGCCCTACTTCATGAGCCCCGAAGATTTTCGCAAGCCGGGAGCCGGCGGCCGCGCGCGCCTCGTGGCCGTCAGCCAGGTGCAGCGCCACACCTATCTGGCCCGGCACAACTTCTGCAACTACTGCATCGAGGGTTCGTGCTTCGGGCTGGCCGAGCCGGCCTGGTCGGGCCGAGGCAAAGTGGTCGACGAACTGGCCATGTCGCGGATGCTCGACGGCTACGACGCCCTGTTTCAGATGACACGCTCGCAGACGACGCCTTACTGCATCGCCACGGGCGTGGAGTTCAATGGCGCTCGGCCGGGCGCCACGGAGGCCAACCGCATGGGGCTCGAATATGCGATAGCCAAGGCCCGCACGGACAACGTGGTTTTCGCCACCACGCGGGGCGTGGCCCAGTTCTACAAACTCCATTACGACGCAACCCCCGAAAGCACGGCCTATTTTCACGACTACTGGGCCGGCACGCATCAGAAGGACAAGCCGGACCTCTGTCCCGACGTCATGACGATGGAAGGATCGCGGCTTTACGCCTTGGCGCTCGAGGGACAGATCCTGCCCGAGTGCGAGTACGACTACACGCAGAAATGGGACTTCCCCGATTTCGGAAACGATGAACTGCCGCGGCGCTTGCACGATCCCGCGTGTTATCTGCTGCCCGGCAAGTTCGACAAGCTGGCGGCGACGCCGCGCATCGTCGATACGCGGCCGTTTCATGCCGCGCGGGTGGACCGTGTGGACGGGGATGCCTTGGAGGTGACGGTTCAGGTCGAGGCCACGGTGGCGAGAAAGAACCTGGCCCTGGCCCTGTGGAACGTGCCTCGCGCGTTCCGGCCGGGCGAAGGCTGGTTCCGTGCCTCGGCCAACTGCCGTTTTGTCCCCATTTTGGCCCCGTATAGCGACAATCTCAACGGTTTTCTCGTCGCCGACGTGGCGCAGGGGACAAACACGTTCCGCGTGGTCATTGCCTCGGAGTCGCGGCAGCCGAAGGCGTTGGATTTCCGGATCGGCACGAGCGTGCGCGGCAAGGTATTTCGCCGCAACGGTGTGACCATGGCCTACCTATGGCCCACGGGCCCCTGGGCTGCCGAGGTGCGGCTCGAACTGCCGGCAGCCGCGACGGCAAGCGTGTACGTGGCGCCCGAGGGCATCGAACAGTGCTGCCGCCAGGGAGCAAGCACCTTCACCATCGGCCAGGAACAATGGGCGCGGCTGGTTGGGCTCCAACGAGATGCAATCCTCCGCTACGCGGCCGCATCGCATCATTAATCGAGATCGGAAACACTTACCGCCATGAAACTCCATCGCACGTTGAGGCTGCTCAGCTTGTCGACATTGGCCGGGCCGACGCGATTCAAGGCTCTTGGCCCGCCGGCGAAGACGCCAGCGTTCCAGGCACCTCGCACACGATGCGAAAGCCAATTCGTGGGTGCGCATCAGCGTTTCCGAGATTAGAATAACAGCCGGACCGACGTCGGCGATGTTTCCACTCTGGAAGGAGATTGGCGAATGCGCACATCGAGACCGCGACAGGAAGAGCACTCCGTGAACCGCCCTGAGGGCACTCGCATCACCCGTCGCACTTTTGCCGGAACCACGTTGGCTGGCGGCGCGCTGGCGGGCTTGTCCGGAATGTCGGCAACGTTTGGACGAGCGGCCGACTCCGGCTCCGCGGCCAAGACGTCACCTCCGACGATCGGGCTGGCCTTCGGAACCTACGGCATGAAGACGCTGACGATCGAGGAAGCTCTGCCCACGATCGCGGCGATCGGCTACGACGGCGTCGAACCGGCGCTGATGCCGGGCTGGCCGACCGATCCGGCCCAAATGTCGGCCGCCCAGCGGAAGACGCTACGGCAGTTGATCGCGGACAACGGCCTGGCGGTGCCGGCCATGCTGGAAGTATTGCCGCTGGTCGGGACTGCCAAGAGCCGAGCGACGAACTTGGAACGCCTCAAGCTGGCCGTCGCTTTGGGCAACGAATTGTGTCCCTCCCGGCCGCCGATTGTGGAAACGATTCTCGGCGGCAAGAAGGCCGAATGGGAGCGAGTCAAAGCCCGGATGGTCGACGAATTGAAAGACTGGGCCCGGGTCGCGGAAGACGGCCGGACCACCGTCTGCTTCAAGCCGCATGCCGGCGATGCCGTCCAATGCGCGGAACGGGCGCTCTGGTTGATCCAGGAGGTCGGCAGCTCGCGGATCCGTATCGTTTTCGACTACAGCCATTTCTATGTGGAAGGCTATCCGCTGGAGTCGAGCCTCAAGCAACTGATTGCCTACACGCCCTTCATTGTCGTCAAGGATTCCGAAGGCAGCTCGGAGAAGCACGCCTTTCTCCTGCCCGGCGACGGCAAGACGGATTATCTGGCGTATTTCCGGCTCTTGAAGGAACTGGGCTACGCGGGGGCCGTGGCCGTCGAAGTCAGTGCCATGATTCATCGCAAGTCGGGCTATGAGCCGGTACCCACGGCGAAGCTCTGCTACGCGCGTCTGGCGCCGCTGATGGATCGCGCCGGACTGCGCCGCCCGACGCCCGTCCCCCGCACGTCTTGAATCTCTCGGCCTCAATGACGGCGCACCACGCCACTGGTACCTATCGCAACCCCGGGTGAATAAACATGCGCCGCGAAATAGACTCGAAGCTCGCGCCGCGGCCGTCGCGCCGGCGTTTCTTGCAATGGTCGGGAAGAGCGGCGGCCGCTTCCGCATTGGCCGGCGTCGCGATTCCCCGCGTGCATGCCGCGGAGGACAACACCATCCGCCTGGCCCTGATCGGTTGCGGCGGACGCGGCAGCGGCGCCGTGGCCAACGCCTTGAGCTCGCCCCATGGCCCGTGCAAGCTTGTGGCCATGGCCGACCTGTTCCCGAAGCGGATCGCAGGCGCGTATCAAGCCCTGTCCGCTAAGTACCCGGGCATGGTCGATGTGCCCTTGGATCGACGCTTCGTGGGCTTCGACGCCTTCAAGAAAGCCATTGACGTCCTACGTCCGGGAATCGACGTGGTTCTGGCCTGCACGTACCCGGCCTTTCGCGTTTGTCATCTGGAGTATGCCGTGCGGAAGGGTGTTCATTGTTTCATGGAGAAGTCCTTTGCCACGGACCCCTGCGGAGTGCGGCGGATCATCGCTGCCGGCCAGGAGGCCCAGAAGAAGAACCTGAAGATCGCCGCCGGCCTGATGTGCCGCCACTCGGTCAACCGGCAGGAGCTGATCAAGCGGATTCGGGAGGGCCAGTTGGGGCCGCTCCAACTCATTCGCACCTATCGCATCGAGGCCGCCGGGCCAATGCCCCGAAAGCGGCCCGCCGATCCTACCGAGTTGCTCTGGCAAATCCGCAACTGGTTCTGTTTCTATTGGCTCTCCGGCGGCAGGTGGGCGGAGACGAGCATTCACCAGATCGACGAAATCTGCTGGTTCAAGGATGCCTATCCCGTTACGGCGCACGGCATCTGTGGCCGAGCGGCGAACAATCAGGATCTGGGGCAAGGATTGGACTCATTCTCGGTCGAGTACACCTTCGCCGACGGGACCAAAGCCTACCACATCGTCAGCTACATTCCCAACTGTTACCCCGAGTTTGCGACCTATGTCGCCGGTACGAAAAAGTCGGCCCAGGTCTCCAAGGCAATTCACGTGGCGAATACCCGCGTTTACAAAGACCACCGAATGCAGAACGACAACATCGAGTGGCAATCGCCGAAGGAAACAAGCTCCTGCTGGCAAATCGAGTGGGATGTCCTGCTGAATGCTATCCGTAAGGACATCCCCTTGAACGAGGCCGACCGGTCGGCCCGATCGAATCTTGTCGATATCATGGGCCGCTCTGCCATGCACATGGGCCGGGTCGTCACCTGGGACGAGGCTTTCAAGTCCGACTTCCGCTGGTGTCCGGACATCGATGCAATCACCTACGACAGCCCACCGCCGGTAAAGGCCGACGCAGCAGGCTGGTACCCTGTGCCGATTCCCGGCCAGTGGGTGGAACTGTGACGCGGTCTTTCCCCGAAAGTTGCCAAAGCACCATGAGACTTGTACGTTGGATTCTGTTGCTTGCCTGGTTCGCAACGCCCCTCATGGCCGCGCCGCCGATCGCGGTCCGACCTCCGGCCGTGAAAGAGGTGCCGTGCTATGAAAAGTGCGAACTCGACGTTGACGTGCCGGAAGACTCGCCGCGGAGTGGAGAGCAGCGGCCAACGGATTCTCCGCGGTGCCTGGTGGGCGGCAAGTGGTGCAATCCGTTCGATCCTGAAGAAATTCGCGTTGACGTCCCGGTGACGTCGCCCTCCGGCCGAAAGTACACGGTTCCCGCCTTCTACTGCGGACCTTACCTCGTCCGAAATACGGCAGCCGGCGATCGGCGCCGCGAGGTGACGTTCTGTAAGCTGTTTCTCGATGCTCGGGATTGGGCCGATACGAGCCCGGAGATCGTGATTGCGGAAATCCGCTTATTGACCGGCAAGCCTGAAGGCGCGCGAGTGGTGGATGATTTTGCCGACCTCGGTCGGGCGCGGCCGACGGGCCCAGAGATTGAACGGATTCCCGATCCGGAGCGAAACGGCGCCTGGCTGCTCCGTTTCCGTCCCAAGTGCAGCCCTGAGAATCCCTGGCCGGAGCTGGTCTGGAAGTTCAAGGCCGCGGATTGGTCTCGCGCCATCGGCCTCAATGTGCGTTACAAGGTCAAAGGCGGGAAAGCGGGCGCGGCGTTGCAGATGTTGTTCTCAGACGCCCGGTTTGGACGCTCGGCAATCGAGAAGTTTACGCCTGCGCGCGGCAGCGCCGGATTGTGGCAGGAGGCACGCTGGGATTGGCGGGCATGGCGGCCGCAAATCACCAGCTTCCGCAGCGGGCCGGCCGGTTGGAAGGTCCGCCTGGCGCCAACCGAGGTCGGCGAATATCGAGTGACGGCCAGGTTGCACACGGCGGCGGGCGATGCAGAGGCGGCGCCGATCCGCTTCACCGCGGTCGCTTCGGCCAACCCAGGTTTCGTGCGGATCAGCCGCGACGATCCCCACTATTTCGTCTTCGACAACGGCAGCCCTTTCGTGCCGATCGGGCATGATATCGCCTGGAAGTTGCAGGATGTCGTCGACCTCTTCCCGAAATTTGCCGCCCACGGCGAGAACGCCACTTACTTCATCTTCCGCCCCTCGGAGCTCCTGATCGAATGGTCCGCCCTGGGCGTATATGATCTGGAACGCGCCGCGAAATTCGACGCGGTCGTGGAAGCGGCCCGGCGGTACGGAATCTACTTCAAGCTGTCGCTCGATCTGCACGAGGCATTCAACGTCGGCAAACGATGGAAGGACAATCCCTACAACCGGCAGCGCGGCGGACCGTGCGCGACCCCCAAGGAGTTTTACAGCAGCGATGCGGCCTGGATTCAGTACCGCAAGCGGCTGCGCTACACGGTCGCCCGCTGGGGTTACAGCCCGAACATCATGGCGTGGGAACCGGTGGCCGAGATGAACGGCGGGGTGCAGCTTCGCAAACTCCCCAGCGGCGAGCTGGAGGACGATTTTCTGTCTCCTTTCTACCGCAAGATGGCCGCCGAGTTGAAGCGGCTGGATCCGCACGCCCGCTTGTTCACCACGTCGTACGACGGCGAGACCAGCTACGACCGGCATTGGGCCCTGCCGGAGATCGAATACACGCAGATTCATTGCTATTCGCTCGATGATCCCGGCCGCACGCTTCCCGCCTGGACCCGCGAGTTAACCGGCCGCTTCGCCAAACCCCTGATGTTCACCGAGTTCGGCTGGGGGACCGAAGGGCCGGAACCCGGGATGGATCCGTTCGGCATCAACTTGCACAACGGCATCTGGGGAAGCATGGCCGCGGGGGCGGCCGGCGCGCTCGACTGGTGGTCAACGGTCATCGAGGCCAACAATCTCTATTTCCATTACCCGCCGCTGAGGGCTTTTGTCACGGGCGTCGATTTTCCGCGGGAGTCTTTTCGGCCTTGCCGCGTCACGGTCGCTCCTGCGAAGCAATGTGCCCGGCGGCAAAGCGTGCTTTCGGCAAATTTGGAATGGTACCGGCCGCCTCAGAACGATCTCACGATTGACGCCGAAGGTAGGCTCGCCGCCGAGGCCGGTCTTTCCGGATCGCTCACGGCTCGCGGGAAACGGAATCAGAGCTCGTCGCGGCGGTTTCACGTCGATTTTCCCACGACCTCGACCTTTTCGCTGTACGTGGAGGCCGTTTACCGGGACGCACTCCTGGAAATGCGATTGGATGACCACGTGATTCGTACCGTGCCACTGCCCGCAGAAAATGCACACGGAAGGCGCAATTTCTATAACGAGCGGTCGAAGCTCTGGAAGTGCATTTACAACGAAATCTACTGCGTCACGGTGCCGCCGGGCCGGCATACCGTCTCGCTGGAGAACATTGTAACCAATACCGGTTGGATCAAGGCGCCGGCCATTATCATTGAGGATTTCGGACCTCCTCGGCCCGCCACGGTTGATGTGCTGGGGTTGACCGGCAAGCATACCACACTCTTGTGGCTGTGGAATCCGGCCGGACACTGGCTGAACTGGTGGCGCGCCGCGCCGAAGCCAATCGCGGGAATCAACGTGAAGGTCGAGGGGCTCCCCATCGGCCGACATCGAGTCGAGTGGTGGAATACCTGGACCGGCGCGATCGAATCGAGAACCGAAATGAGCACGAAGGACGGGTCCCTGTTGCTGGCAGCCCCACCCGTGCAGCGCGATCTTGCCTGTCGCATCCGCCGAATGCCGATCGATCCTTAGAAAGTCTTGCCCGGCAAACTTCGGGTTATCGTCGCAAACGCCTGGACAATGCGTTCCGTTGGGTCTGCGTCACAATAGGGGAGGGCGTCGGCAGTCCACGTCACCATATTGTGCCGTCTCGTGCGATTCGACGGCACGCGGTTTCATGATCTGATGACCGTCAGCCCCGAAGGGTTCAACCAGTATGCCAAGGGCGTACAGTTCGGCGACAAGCCGCTGTTGGTTTGGAAGTATGGCGCCCCCTATCCGTCGCCGATCTACGGCCGCCACATGTTTCACGACATCGGCATGGCGCTGGTCGATCCCGTGGCCAAGAGCGTGAAGCACACATCGCACGTCGACGACCTCAAGTACAATTCCAGCCCGGCCATCACTTGGCACGAAGGCCAGTTCGTTTACGTGTACAACAAGTTCGAGCATCTTTACGGCAAGCCGAACGATCCAGCACGACTATACGGCTGCGTTATTGGCCGGCTCACGCCGCCCGGGAAGACCTGCCGGCCGTGACCCGTATGGCGACAACTGTTGGCCAAGACCGAGAGCGTCGCTCAGGAGCCCGGCTTTGTGCCGGCGAGGGTTTTCCGTCGCTGAGGCCGCGTTACGACCGGCTCCGACTGTAAGCCGCCACCCGGCAGCCCGCCGCACCAAGAAACCAAAATCACAACGGGAGCGCGAATGGTCAAAATACCCGGCCGAACCGCAAGTGTCAAATGCCACGGCACTTACAGACGGAAAGGGCCATCGCTTTCGGGCGGTTGATCCCTTTGATTGCCAAATCATGCTGAGGTTCGGCGGCAGGATAAACGGGGTTGCCACCCGAATAATCAAAGCTCCCATCCTTTGCGATACTCGTAGTGCAAGTAGGCATTGGCCTCGGGCACATTGCTAACGCGGAACGCGTCGTTATCCCACTGGAGCTTATGCCCGCCCAATCGCACGCATACCGTTCCCAGCAGCACTGCCTCGGTGAGCGGCCCGGCAAAGTCGAAACTCGACCGGGTCGGCGTACCGTTGCGGCAGGCGTCGAGCCACTCCTGGTGATGGCCAACGCTGCGAGGCAGGGACTTGGGCGGCCGTTTGTACTCGAGCATCCGTGTCTCGGGGATCAGGCGCGGGCTGCGTCCACCCCAGCCTTCGACGAGCATCTTTCCCTTGTCGCCCACCAGCAGGATCCCGTCATCGCGCGGCAGATCCCGCCCCGGCTCCAGTTCCTCCGGCCGCGACGGTAACAGACCGCCGTCGTACCAATGGAGCTTGACCGCCGGCATATCGCCCCGGGCGGGGAATTCGTAATGGACGCAGGAGGCCAGGGGGAGCGTCTCGGCATAGACGGCCGTCGAGCTGGCGTAGACGCACGTCGGCGCGCCGAGTTTCAAGGCCGAAAAGACCGGCGCCAGGTTGTGGATGCCCATGTCGCCCAGCCCTCCGGAACCGAAGTCCCACCAGCCGCGCCAGCGGAAGGGCGCGTAAGCCGTGTGATACGGCCGCCACGGTGCCGGCCCCAGCCACAGGTTCCAGTCGAGGGTCGCCGGCACGGGGAGTTCCTCCTTGGGCCGCTCGATGCCTTGTGCCCAATATAACGGCAGCTTGCCGCTGTGCGTCGGCCTATCCGACCACACATGGACCTCGTGCACCGCGCCGATGGCCCCGTCCCAAAGCCATTCGCAAAGTAAGCGGTTGCCCTCGAAGGCCATCCCCTGGTTGCCCATCTGGGTGGCCACCTTGCATTGCCGGGCTGTCTTGACCAAAGCCCGAGCTTCGTAGACCGTCCGCGTCAGGGGCTTCTCGCAGTAGACGTGCTTGCCATGCTTCATCGCCGCCATCGAGACCATGGCGTGGGCGTGATCCGGCGTGCCGACCACGACGGCGTCAATCTCTTTGTGGCGGTCGAGCATCTCGCGGAAGTCTTTGTACGTTTTCGCCTGCGGATATTTTTTGAAGGTGTGTGCCGCGTGGTCCCAGTCCACATCGCACAGCGCCACGATATTCTGGCTGCTGACTTGCCCGATGTCCCAGCCCCCCTGGCCACCCACGCCGATTCCCGCGATGTTCAGCTTTTGGCTGGGGGGCGTATGGCCCGGACCGCCAAGGACGTGGCGTGGCACGAACTGCGCGGCAAGAACCATGGCGGCGGTCTTCGCCAGGAATGAGCGCCGGTTGCAACCTTTCGAGCATTCTTCCATGCGGGTCCATTTCTTCTGGATCATGGGGGTACCCTATTGTTGTGCCTGTCTGACTTGAGCAACCTTCTTGCACGCATCATCGCGCAGCTTCTTCATATACTCGAAGGCCAGCCGCGTCTGGTTGTGGACATACTCGATGCCCGCAATCGCGCCACTCTCCATCGCCGGGTGACAGAACTCCCAATCAAGATAGCCTTCGTATCCGGCTGCTGCCAGCGCTTCGAAATAGGCCGGATAAGCCACCTTGCGTCCCCAAAAACGCTCGTCGAAGTAGCCCGCCCCGGCGAGGACAGCCTGGCCTTGCGCGTCGCGGACGAACTCGCCGTTCACGTGGGAGTGGACCTGCAACTTCCCCGCGGCCTTGACGATGTCCCATGCGCGTGCCGCCGACTCCGGTTCGTCCTCGATGTTGATGTCCATGCACGCTTTAAAATGCGGCGAGTCGACCTCCTCGATCAGCGACAGCGTGTCGTGATAGTTGTTCACGATGTCCGGCCCGTGGTTCTGGATTGCCAACGTGATCCCATAGTCGCCGGCTACCCGGGCCAACTCGCGGATGGCCGCTACGACGAAGGGCCGTCGATCTTCCTTCCAGAACGGGTACGGATCGTGGGCGTAGGTCAGAGCGTATGATCCGATGCCGCCCTGGAGCGTGATGCCGCGCCATGCCGCGAAGATCTTGCAAATCGGCGCACCGAGGTCGTGCGCCAGCTTGATGCACTCGCGTACATAGCAAATCATCGCCTCCTGCCGCGACGGCACGGGACTCGACAAGTCACAATTCGGCGAAACAGCAGAAAGCGGTAGGCCGAGCTCGCCCGCCAGATCGCGAAGCCGTTGGCGATCGTCCGAACTCATGTCCATCGGCGCCGCGTGCGGCCGTTCGGCGTCCAACTCAAGCCCCTCCCAGCCCTGGCTCTTGGCCAGCCGCACCATTCCGAGAACATCAATCGCCTCGCCTTTGTACCAGACTCCCCGGTAGGTGATACTGTAGATGCCGATCTTCATGAACAATTCCCCTGAGGCTTCGTCGTGACGCGAGGCATGGTTTGTTCCTGTCAGCATCGGGGATTCTAGCGTGAACCAGCACCTGTGCTTAGCAATAATACCACCCGCAGACGGCCTATGGAAGACGCGGTTGTCTGGCCCAGCAGTTTCGCAACTGATGATTGGTGGGCGTGACGTTGGAAGAACAAACGCCCGGAAAACGCCCAATTATGCGATGCGATTGTCGGCCATGCAGCAGAGCCCGCTGAATGCCCAGGCTGCGGCCTGGGCCGTGGCACATCTCGATGGGCTGCCATTGACGCAGGCCGATCTGGCAGTCGGACACCAGCGCGGCCCAGTGGCCGATGCCCTGGCCTACGAGATCGCCTCGGGCTCGATGACCCGCATTTGTCGCCAGCGGCCTTGAAGGAAGCGGGCCAGGTAGATCAGGGCCAGCGTGCAGATCCACGTGGTAATCACGCCCCAGCACCAGAACAGGCCCCAACCCTGGCGGGCCGTGCCCCACCAGGCCGCCAACAGCGCCAGGGGCGACATCACCAGCGTGGTCAACAGGATGAATCGCATGTCGCCCGCACCGCGGAGCGCGCTGACGAAAACCATATTCAGCGCGTCCAGCAGGCAATAGACCGCCACGAACCTTAGCAACACGACGGTCAAGTCCCGCAGCGGGCCGAACACCCGCGGCGAAGCGCCCGCGGCGTGACCGAACAGGAAGGCATCCGGCGCCGCCACGTAGAGCAGGGCCATCGTGCCCATGTAGAGCAGGGCCATGCTCAGGGCGGTCCACGTGGCGCTCGCCGCCAGGTCGGGACGGTTCCGGCCGAGTTGCTGCCCCACCATGGCCGTCACCGCGGTGCCCAGTCCCCAGATCGGCACCCACGCCACGTTATTGACGGTGAAGGCCAAGGTCGTCGCGGCCAGGGAAACCTCTCCCAAACGCCCTACCAGCATGAGAAAGGCCGTGAAGGCGGCGACTTCGATGAACGTCTGCAATCCTCCCGGCCCGCCGTAGCGCCATAGCCGTCCCATGACCCGCGCGCTGGGCCGCCAGCCGGAGAGCAACTGATAGGTCTCGCGCGTGGCGGGCCGCAGCATCAGCCAGCCGTACACGAGAACGCGGACCCACTCGGCGGTCGTCGTGGCCCAGGCCGCGCCGGCGATGCCGCCGGCCGAGAAACCGAAACGCCCGAAGATCCAGGCGTAATCCAGCGCGGCGTTCAACACGGTGGCCCCGGTATCCACGCACATCACGACGCGAGTCTTTCCGCGGCCGATGAAGAACGAAGTCTGTGCGGCGGTGACGATCATGGCCCCGGAGCCGAACGTGAGCACCTGGTAGAAGGTCGATTCGAGGTTCGCCAGTTCCGGTTCTCGATTGATCCAGGCGAATGCCCGCGGGGCCCAGAAAGCCGTGGCCAGCAAGAACGGCGCGGCGGCAACGCCGATCCAGATCCCCTGCCAGACGACCGGGCCGATCCGCCGCGGTCGACCGGCGCCCTCGTACTGCGCCACGAACGTGTTGACGTAGAGGGCCACGCCCATGGGGAAGCTGATGACCGTGAAATGGAACATGGCGGCCGGCATCGCCGCGGCCATCGCCTTCGGCGAGTACCAGAGGAGAAACATCCGGTCGATGAAGATCATCACCGTGGTGGAGACGGTGGAGACGACCAGCGGCAACGCTACCCGCAGCACTTCGCGCCCGCCGCACGGGCGGGTCCACCAGTCGCGGAGCGGTTGCATCGGAAGCCGGTTCCCCTGACCAGAAGTCGCGCGCTAGTCCCTGTCGGCGCCCAGGACCGATATGAAGGCCTTTTGCGGTATCTGGACCTGGCCGAACTGCTTCATTTTCGCCTTGCCCTTCTTCTGTTTATCGAGCAGCTTGTTCTTGCGGGAAACGTCGCCGCCATAGCACTTGGCGGTCACGTCCTTTCGGTAAGGCTGGATCGTCGAGCGGGCGATGATGGTGCCGCCAATGACGCCCTGGATGGGGATCTTGAACTGGTGGCGGGGAATCGCTTCGGCCAGTTGTTCGCAGTAGTGGAGGGCCCGACTTCGCGCCTTGTCGCGATGGACCAGGTAGGAAAGCGTGTCGACCGGTTCCTTGTTGACCAGAATATCGACCTTCACGATGTCGGTATCCCGATATTCGATGGGGACGTAGTCGAACGATCCGTAGCCCCGCGTGATGGTCTTGAGCTTGCCGTAGAAATCGAAGAGCACCTCTCCGAGCGGCATCTCGCTGATCACTTCCACCCGGCCCACGGAGAGATAATTCATCGCCTGGCTCTCCGAGCGATGTTCGCGGCATAGGTCCATGACGGCGCCGACGTACTCTTCGGGGGTAAGAATAGTCGCCTTGATGTAGGGCTCGGCGACGGAGCCGATCTTCATGGGGTCGGGCCAGTAACTGGGGTTGTCCACGTCGATGTTCTTGCCGTCCCTCAAGGTCACCTTGTACTTTACCGAGGGGGCCGAGATGACCAGACCGATGTCGAATTCCCGCTGCAAACGCTCCTGAATCACGTCGAGGTGAAGAAGGCCGAGAAACCCGCAACGAAATCCGAAACCCAGGGCCGCGGAACTGTCTTTCTCATAGGTGAGCGCCGCATCGTTGATCGCCAGCTTGTCCATCGCCTTGCTGAGATCGCGGTACTCGTCGGTGTTCATCGGATAGATCGAGGAGAAGACGACCTGTTTCGCTTTCTTATAGCCGGGAACCGGCTCGGTCGCCTGGCGATCGCGATGGGTGATGGTGTCGCCGATCTCGATATCCCGCACGCTCTTGATTCCGGCGACGATATAACCCACCTCGCCGGCGCCGAGCTGCTCTTTGGGATTGAGCCGCAACTGATTGTAGCCCACCTCCTCCACGGTATAATCGCAGCCCATGTGCATGAAATGGATCGTCTCGTGCGGCTTCAACGTGCCTTCCATGATGCGACACTGGAGAATCACCCCGCGATAGCGATCGAAATGCGCGTCGAAAACCAACGCTTTGAGCGGCGCTTCCGGGTCGCCCTTGGGGCAAGGCAATTTCCGCACGATTCCCGCGAGCACGTCGCCAATGCCGAGACCGGTCTTGGCGGAAACGGGGATCGCCTCGAACGGATCCAGCCCCAACTCCGCATCGATCTCCTCCCGCACGCGCTCGACGTCGGCGGCCGGCAGATCGATTTTATTGATCACCGGCAGAAGTTCCAGATGATTATCCAGGGCCAGATAGAGGTTGGCCACCGTCTGCGCCTCGACCCCCTGAGAAGCATCGATGACGATCAACGCGCCTTCGCAAGCCATGAGGGAACGCCGCACTTCATGCGAAAAATCGACGTGTCCCGGGGTGTCGATGAGATTCAACAGATAGTCTTCACCGTCCGCAGCACGGTAGGAGAGCGTGATCGAATTGCTCTTGATGGTAATGCCCCGCTCGCGCTCGATTTCCATCGTGTCGAGCAGCTGATTGCGAAACTCGCGTTGCGTCACGCCGCCACAGGCCTGGATCAGCCGATCGGCCAGGGTCGACTTGCCGTGATCGATATGGGCAATAATGCAAAAGTTCCGAATATGTTTCATACGTAGGGTTCTTGCAAGAAAATGTCCCGATTCTTTGCTCACACCTCAATTCTAGTAGATGACGGTCGTGATTGATAGGGCACTCTTCCCCGATCACCCCTCTTTCCTATTCAGCCAGGTCATTTCCTTTGCGATGTGCCACAACGCGGCGATCCCCAGCGACATACCCAGTGCCAGGAAGGCTCCGGCGCGCCATTGGCAGCGGCGACCAATCAGACTCATCGATCGGATCCGATTGCGGAACGTCGGACGGGGGGAACCACTTCTCCATTCTAGGGCACGACAACCGATACTCCTAGCGCATTGTGGATCACCGTAGTCTTATGCGGGACTCCTCGACCGCGACCCCTTTCGCCGCCCGACCGCACCGCCGGGTGGTGGCCGCGAGGAGCACGTATTTCAGGGTTCCTTGCCGAGACTTTGAATGGGAATCACCGCCAGTTCGGCGCTGTTGTTGTTGGCCAACTCACGGCCGGCGCCGACGCGCCCCACGTTGCCACCGTTGTTGGAATAGCCGACGTAGAGATGCCCGTCGTGTTCGACGGCATACGGATACGCAAGCGCCGCGTCGCGGTGCGATTCGCCGGGGCCTGCAAGAAACTCCGCGTGGCGGATGACGAACACCTTGCTGAACACCTTCTCGCCCGGTCGCGTGACGGCGATGGTCAAGGGCGATCGCCGTTTGCCGCTGTCGGCGGTGGTGGTACAGATAAGATAGTGCCGGCCGGTGCTCAACGTGCCCGCGTAAGGCTTGCTCGTGGTCATGGGCAGGTTCGACGGCAGCGACCGGTTCCAGGTGCGTCCATAGTCTTCGCTCACGGCCATCAACGCCCGTGCCTCGGCGCCGTAGCGCGAGATGTTGACCGCGTGATTGCCGCTGAGGAACACCGTGGACTCGCCCCACAGATCCTTGCTCGCCGACGCGCGAATGGGGACGACGTGCCACCGCATGAGATCGTCGCCATGACTGATCGCCACGGCGGCGGGCTGCGAATTTTCTTCGCCGGTCACATCCACCCGGAAACCCGACATGATCCAGTTCCCATCGTCCATCCTCACCGGCTCTTGGCAAGGCCAGAAGCGGTCCTCGATCACCGTGCCCAGCGATTCCCAAGTGTTCTTGGCATCGTTGAACCGGTAGGCACGCGTGTGCAGCTTGCCCAGGAAACCGCTGAAGGCCCCCTGAAAGGCCCACAACCGATTCTGGTGCGCGAGGAACACGCCGTGACTCACCGACGCACCCGGCTCGGCCCCTCGATCGATGGTTGATACGAGACTCCACGTTCTGCCCTCGTCATTGCTCACACACCAGCGGGCCTCCTCGGTGTCGGTATTCTCGACTCCCTTGTTGTGAGCGAACGACGCGAAGAGCCGCCCCCGGTGCCAGGCCAGCGCCACGCCGTGCAGAAAACGGTAGCCGTCCTTGCGATACTCGTAGGGCTTGATCACGGAGAATCGCACGCCTTCGAGCACCGCGATCTCCGCCGTCTTCGGCAGGATCGCGGACGGGGCCCATAGCTCACGCGCGTCGTCGGCCGCATGCAGCACGGCCGGCGGGGCCAACAGCAGGGTGGCGATGAAGGCTACGAACGTTCGTCCGGTCAGGTTACCCATCGTTTCACGAGCACGGTTGGATTACGATTGCCTTGATCGGGCTGGTGGGGCACATCACCTGGCAGGCGCCGCAACCATTGCAGCGACCCGGATCGACCTGCGGCAGGGATGAATAGTTCGTTTCGGAGAAGACGATGCGAATGGCGTCATACGGACAGTGCGTTCGGCAGAGCGCGCACTCGCGATCGTCTCCCAGCAGGCAGACATTCATGTCGACGTGCGGCAGGCCGATCACCGTATGGCGTTTCTCCGCTAGTGCCAGCCGCAGCAGCGCGCCGCTGGGGCAGACCTCGGTGCATCGCCGGCAGCTCTCCAGGCAATAGGCGTCGTCGTAGCGGATCGTCGGCGTTAGCAGCAAATCGACGCCATGGCCCAGGTCGGGATGAATGATGCGGCTGGGACAGACTCGTCCGCAGTTGCCGCAGCGTACGCAGAGGCCGGTGAAAGCCGCTTCGCCGACGGCGCCGGGCGGCCGCAAGCGTGGGGGGCGGGCGCCGCTCAGGGCGCGGACGAATCCTCCGGCCCCGATTGCCCCCAGTCCCACGCCAAGCGCCGTCCGCCGCAGCATTCGCCAACTCGGCAGGGTCGGTGGCCGGGGGCGGCCGCGGCGACGCAGTTCGCGCCCGGCCAGCGCCAGCAGGTCCTGCGTGGCTCCCAACGGGCAAAGCCGCCGGCACCAGGCTCCCGGCCAAAGCAGGCCTGAGAGCAGCAACGCCGGCAACCCGGCAGCCGATATCCAAACCGTTCGGCCCGACGTTTGCCGTAGCGCGTTGACACAGCCGCTGAAAATCGCCAGCGGGTCGAGCCATAGCAACAGCGGATAGCCGAGGCACGCGCCGCCGACGGTCAAGAGCACCACCCATGGGCCGATCGCCGGCAACCGTGTGCCGCATGCGGCCGGCCGAGCGCGTACGCGCCCGGCCATTTCCACCAGCAGCCCGGTCGGACAGGCGAACCGGCAGAACCACCTTGGCCGAAGCAGCGACAGGCACAATACCGGCAACGCCAGGAGTGCCGTGATGGTGATGGATCGCACGGCAATCGCCGCAGCGACGGCGACATACGGGCTGAGCGACGGCACTGCCAGCGATGCCCAGCCGAACGACCAGTGGGGCAATAGCAGGACCAGCACCGCCGAGAGCGTTGCGAGCCGCCCGCGATAACGCCAGCGGCGGCGCCGATCGGGCCGTATCGCGGCAGAAGCGGCCTTCCTGTTGAGTTGCATGGTCGTTCCACAGTGCCCCTTCGTCGAACCGCCGCCGCCACGGTGAAAGCTCCGCTTCAGCCCAGATAGGCCTCCTGTTGCTTCAGCACCCGTTGAACCTTGCTCACGTCGACGTCGCGGGCATGGCACCTGTCCTCGACCGCCACGGCGGCGGCCACTCCGGCCGCATGCCCCGTGATCCAGCAAATCGGAATCACGCGGACCATGTCGGCCATCTTCAGTTCGGCCGAGATGCAGCGGCCCGCGGCCAGGACGTTCTCGACGTTGTTCTTGGGCACCAAGGCCCCATAGGGGATCTGCCACTCGTCGTGATTGCAGCCGGCGGCGCCGCCGACCGCCACGACGTCGGGAAAGCGGCTGCCCGCCTTGAATCCCTGCATGGTCAGCGTTTTCACTCCGCGGAGCATGCGGGTGATCCGCACGCCGAGTTGCGGGGCCGTTTCCATGAGAAACACGTGTTCGTAGCCGGGCGTGCTGCGGATCCTCTGCACATTCTTCCAGATGAAACGGCGATGGTTCATTTCCAGGCGGGACAGTTCGGCCACATCCAACCCGTCGGCCATCGGCCCGGTCATGTTGACCCAATTGACGCCCGGGATGGGCGTGATCGCCCCCAGCCCCTTGGGGATCTTCGTCCGGTTGGCCTTCGCGTCGTCGACCTTGTCGAGGTTGCCGATCCGCGAGACCAGGCCGATGCTGTACTTGCATCGCTGGTAGGGGGCGCCGGCGGCGGCGAAAAGGTCGCCATCGCCGGTGGTATCGACCACGACCTTGGCCAAAATCGCCTGGCGGCCCGACTTGCTTTCGACGACGGCGCCACGGATGGTGTTGCCGTCCATGATCGCGTCGACGCCCCAGCAGTGCAGCAGCGTGCGGACCCCCGCTTCCTCGACCATGTCGACCATCACGTACTTGAGGGCCTCGGCGTCGACCGTGGGATTGACACCGGGCTGGCGATGGACGATGCCGCCCTCGACCTTGTCGAGGCGACGGAGCATTTCTTCGCCAATGCCTTGGCAAACCTGTTTTCCGCCCTTGACGATGTGGCCGATGACGACGAGCACCAGTCCGCCGGTCCACAAGCCGCCCAGATGCCCGTAGCGCTCGACGAGCGTCACGGCGGCGCCCGAGCGGCGGGCAGCAACGGCGGCCGTCACGCCGGCCGTGCCGCCTCCGACCACCAGCACGTCGGTCTGGTGGAACACGGTCAATTCGCGGCGCGGCTGGATCACCTTACCGTCGACCAGCGTCGGACAGGTCATGGTGGACTGGACCGCCTCGGGCTGCACGATGCTGCCGGCGAAGCCGCCGTTTTGCACGAGCTCGTCGGCCGGCGCGTGACCGGGCGCGGCTAGACCGCCCAACCCGGCCGCCACACCCGAGGCGCCGAGCATGCGGATCAGATCCCTGCGAGAGTACTTTTCGCCCATGGCAATTGCTCCGGGGAACGCAGCGGGAAAGCCCGTATTCTCTCTTGGACGCCACCCGCCTGCGCTTCGAGCGGCATCGGTTCCCCCTATCCTAACAAGGAGGTGTGCGATCTTCCAGTAGGCATGCCCGCCAGATACGCCGCGGCGGCTCATTTCATGAGCAGCGTTCTGTCGGTGATAAACGCCGGCGCGTCATAGACGGGAATGTCCTTGAAGGTCAGCGTCCCCTTTTCGGCCAATATCTTCTCCTTGGGGATATCATAGATGGCGCCGGTGATCAGATCGACCCAGACCGGATCCCGGAACGTGCCGCCCTTGACCGTAAAGGTTGCGGCCACCGTGTCGTTACTGTTGGAGGGCACCGCGGAATTGTCCCAGAAGACGAGAAGCTGCCGGCCGTCTTTCGCGTTCTTGTAGGCGTACCAGGTCAGCGTTTTCGAACACTGGACGTCACACGAATAATCCGCCGCCCGCCGCAACGTGTCGTCGAACACCGCGACCACATTCTGCACCGCGTAGTAGGCGATCTTGACCTTGAGCAGCCGATACTGCTTGTCGGTCTTGACCAACCCGTAGCGATCCATGTCGCCCGGGCGGTAGCCTTCCCAGCGGTTGTAGTCCAGATCCGCGATGGAGAATATCAGCGACTGGACATCGTGCCCCAGGTCGCCGAGCATGCGGCGGGTCTGCCACTTCGCCTGCGTCAGCTCCGTCCAAGGATACTTGCACAACGCGCCGCCCAGGCAGAACTCCGATTGCGTGCCGGCTTCGCCCTGCCAGAGCTTGATCGACGGCGCATACCGCTGGAACAGCGCTTTCAGCTTTTCAACCTTGTCGTAATGTTCCCGGTCGGGATTGAACGTGTAACCGTGATACACAAACCAGGTGAAGAGCGACGCCTTTTGCGCTGCGGTGACGCGTTTCAGCCACGCCTCCGCCCAGGCGGGATTGGGCCAGCAGATCACCCCGCCGGCGATCCGCGCGTCGGGGATCGCGCGTTTGATGATCGCCGCCGTGCGGAGATCGAGGTCCGCGGTCATTTCGGGCGTATTGTTCTTGTTGCCGTCGGGCTCGTTCCACATTCCCCAATCGCGCACCTTGTTCTTATAGCGCGTCGCCATTGTCTCGACCCATTTGTCCCAAGCCGCCAGCGCCTCGGCGGAAGTCGGGAAACCACCGGACAGACCACGGCCGCCGCCGCCCCGATAGACCGGGTTGCCATAAGAAGTCTCCAACAAGATTTCCAACCCGCGGCCGCGAGCATCGTCGATGACGTAGTCCAGCCAGCGGAAGTCGTATCGTCCCGGTTCACGTTCGGTTGTGGCCCAACCGCCCTGCAAGCGGATCTTCTTGATCCCCAGCGGCGTCAGATAGTCCTTGTAGGAATCGTATTTCGTGAACGCCCGGTCGAGCGTCTCGCATCCCAGCGACCAGTTTTGCCCCGCGATTTGGCCGACGCTCCGCGGGGTGATGGTCCCGATTCGCTTCATTCCCGGGTCCAGCGTGGTCTGCACCCGAGTTTCCGAAGTGTCGATGACCTGCGCTGAAGCCGGCGCCGCCAAACCCATCCCCCACGCCGCCAGGGTAAGCGTCACGCTCGACAAGAGAAATTTGCCTTTCATAGTGCACCTCTTCCGACAGGGATTATAATATCAAGAATCAAAATAGGGGAGCACCACCATGATCTGCTTGCTCATGTTTTACGTTGCGGCGGGACTACTCCTGATCGGCTTGGCTTCGCCGCTCGTCTTCCGTAAAATCCCGCCGAATCATTGGTACGGCTTTCGCGTCAAACGCACACTGGAGGACAAGGAAGTATGGTTCGCGGCCAACGCGTTCGCGGGCCGGCGGTTGGCGTGGACCGGGCTGGCTACGGTTGCGGCCGCAATTATCTTTCGTCTTCTCCCCGTTGACAAGGTGGATACCTATGCCGTGGCCGTGACGGCCGTGATGCTGTTCAGCTTGACCGTGGCGGTTGTGCAGAGCTTTCGCTATTTGTACGTCGAACTTCCGGAAAGCGGCGGCAAATCCCGAACCGGCGAGCACGCGAATGAAATCGAAAAGCCGTAACGGAGAATCGGAAAGCCGCGCGACACCAAAAACCTCGTGGCGTTAGAAGCTCGCTGTACGGTTGACGAAAGATCCTCGTTTGTGACCTGATCCCAAGCTTTTGCTGGGCTCTATCGATGATCATTTTGCGTCTTCGGCAAAAGGCGATACGTGCCAAACGCCACGCTCGTCCTTGGCGCACCGGAGAGCCGGCTGACCGTTGATGACAGCCGTGACGGGGCCCTTGGCGCCCTGGATCTCCAACTCGGCCACCGTCGCGGCCTGGGCCGGATACTCGGCGTCGATTTCCAACCGGAGTGTTTCGCCGTCGGCCGGGCGGAGCTTTCGCAGCACCAGTTTGCCGAAGGGAAAATTCAAAGTGGACACGCGCCCCAGCGGCGTTTCCAAGGCCAGGGGCATCACTTGCCCGGGATAGGGTTGGTAGACAACGTACGTTTGCGATGCGTCCAGCGCCAGCAGCCACAACGACTTCTGCGGGTTGGACCGCGTGGTGGCCACGGCCCGGCCGCGCCGCACTTCGCACATGCCTTGCGCGTATTCGGCACAGGTGAAATGCGGCCAGGGGTCCTGCGTCGCCGCGTCGACCGAGCGTTCCAGATACCGGTCTTCGTAGACGTCCCAGCCCAACCGCAACGTCTTCTTGCCGACGGTCCACTGCACCCGATCGAAGTTGCCGTCGCACTGCTCCTCGATCCGGCTGTCGAGCATCGCTTGCCGGAAGGCGATGAAATCATGGTGCTCGGTGCGATCGCCCAGGGCCAACAGGAATCCGCTGCGGCAATGCATAAGCGGCTTCAGGTCGGGATGGGCGGGCTTGGCCGGGCGCCAGTTGTCGACCTGCAAGAACACATGGCGATCGCCTTGCACCAACCGCGGCGGCCCGCTTCCGCCCAGGTCGGTCGCGCGCAGAGGATACACGGCCACCCAAGTGCGGCCGTCGTCGACAAACACCCATTGTCCGTGACCGACCACGGCGGGCAAGGTTCGCACCGGCTCGCGGCCGATGTAAAAACCGCGTGGCCCGGCATCTTCGCGATAGAAGCAGGCCAGCGCCTGCAGGCTGGCCAGCGACAGATCGCCGTCCAGCGCGATAAAGCCCGGCAGTCCGGGCACCGCATCGAAACCGCGCAGATAATCCAACCGCGGGCGATAGAGCAGGATTGCCCGGCCGTGATCCTGCATCGTCGCATGCCGGCCGTACTCGGCCCAACCTTGCTGCATGGGAAGCTCGACCTGTCGATCGCGGAGGATTGCCGTGGACTTGCCGAACGGTGTGCGGTCGTCGTGCTGATAGCGGAAGTACAACGCGCGGTGGTCGCCGGCGGTTTTCGGCCGGCCGTCGTGGGCTTTCCAGAAAGCGAGCACGGGCATGCCCACGTCGACCCAGTCACGCGACATCGTGCCCAGCGCGAAGCTCTCGGTGAGGTACGTGTAGAAATCATTCGCCTGCCAGCGGTCCCGCTGCGGGTTCGGATACAACGGCGGGTGCTGCGGCGGGTACGTGCCGGCCAGCGGCGGGACCTCGATATCGGATGTCGAGCGCACCACCTGCGGCAACGTCTTTCGCAGCGCCACTTCTTGCAGATAGTCGGGAATGCGCCACGAAGAAACCAGGTACGGTTCTTCCTGCTTGACGACCGCCATTCGCTGCGCCGGGTCGATCGTCGCCGGCGGCGGCGTATAGGGAACCGTCTCTTCGAGTTGGGTGCTCAACCACAGCCGTTGGTTGGTATCGACGATGGGCTCGCCTTTGCGGCTCACCACGCAGCGTCCGCTGGCCCCGCACTCGCGCAGCGTGGGCGGGTGGAAGTAGATCAACTTCTCCAGCCAGATCCGCTCCAAGAGCAACCGCGCCAAACGTCGCGTGTCGGGATCGTCGGCCCATTGGGCGATCGACACCAGCACAAACGAGTAGATCCGCCAATGGCCTTCCATGAGGTTGCATTCCTGGCTGATCATCCCCGATTGGCAGGTGTAGGCAAACCAGCGCTGCAAAGCCTGCTTTCCATGCGCGACGAAGTCCGGCCGGTGGGCCACCTGCCCACCGAGAATGCACGCCTCGGCGGCGATCAGTCCCCAATTCGAGCCGATCGAAGCATCGGCATGCGTCCAGTACCAGGCGCCGTCGCTGCGCCACTTCGGCCCGCGCTGGCGGGCTTCGCGATCGGTGAACAGCGACTGCCGCCAGAGATCCTCGACGGCCTGCTTGGACTCCGGCGTGAGCCGCTTCCCGTAGCGGAAATAGACCTCCAAGAGCTGCTGTTCTTCGGGGTAGATCTGCCCATCCCATGCTTTGTGCTTCGCCCACAACTCGGTTTCGCGGGCGCGTTGCTGGCCGCGGATGGTCGCCAGCACCTGTTGGTTGGCTCTGCGATCCAGGGTCGCATCGTTGCGGAGGAACATGTCGACCAGGCCGCCCATTTCGGCGCCGCTGTAGGGCGCGTAACGCCGGCGGACGTCGAGCAACGCGTCGCGGCGTGCCCGCTGCACTGTGGGTGGATCGCTCGGCAAGAGGATCGCCGCATCGTCCACTTGCGGATTGGCCACGACCGATTCACCAGCATCGGCAACCGCCGTGCAAAGCGAAAAGCAAAGGCAACTCACGAATCGCACGGAATGGATCAGCTTCATAATTTCGTTCGGTCCGGTGGGAAAGCAGGCAGGGAATCGAACCGGCAGGTCTCTTGCGCGGGCGTTGCTTCGTCAAGAAATCGCGTGCTGTCCCTGACGCGATACGTCTCGCTTGCAGTGCGCTTGGAATCGATCCAGGCTCACGCCGTCTTTCATCTTACAACGGCGTCCCTCGCTCTGCCTAGCGCCCGGGTGGGAGGAGTTGCATCTCCAAGATCGAGCCGCGGTGGACAGACCGGAGAAGGCGGCAAAGACTGCCGCCATTTGCGTTTCGGCCAAGGACAGGCACGAGTTGGCGCCGATTTCAATGCCCTGTCCCATCGATTGGTCGAAAACTTATTCCCATGAGAATCCAGGGAGGCATCGAAACTGCCATCAGTGAGGAAAATCAGCCGCTTCAAGCAGGATTGGGCCGCGGCCTCAAACACATCCGACCCCCATCTGCTCGGCGATCTCCTATGGATTCATCGGTGTCGCCATAACCAATAGCGGTAGTCGGCGAGCAGTTGTGCGTTGGCGGAATTCGGAGCAACTCGCGCCTCAGCGAGCGGCATCCCCCGTGCGCCCTTGTCGTCCACGGCCCTGCAAAGGATGCCATCCGAGTCGTTGACACCGGCTTTCTGAAACAGCCGAACCACGCTCATGGGACGTGGCCTACGCCAACGCTCCCCGCCTCGTCGGAAGTCCCCAACGAACGGGAACGACAACCGGGCAGCCAAGTGCTCATAGTAGTCGAGAAAGGCGTCCATACACGTTCGGGGAAGAGGATCGCCGCTAAACAAGCCGAACACAGAACGAATCCTGTCCTCCCGGTCAGCACCCGAGAAAAGCGTGCCTGTCGGTTGTTCCACAGGCATCAGTGTCCCGTCGTCATGCTCCAAATCGTCTTCATCCAGCCAAGTCTCCGTAAAGTCGCAGCGATGGTCGAAGAACCGGCTGACGACAGCGATGGTTTCTGGACTCCACCGCACGAGACACGTGGTACAAGTGTCCTCCTGCACTTCGACGACTCGGCCCACCCATCCGCCGAAGGGCATGTTGGGGTAGTCAAAATCTGTCAGCCCCCGCCGCACATGCACCACACTGCCCACGGGGAATTTCGGTCCATGGGAATCTTGCATAACACCGCCTTGGGACGACACCGCGGTAATCGTGAGCTGATTACAATTCTTCGACGGTATGGCTTGGCAGACAAGCGTGTCTCGGTGACGATTGGAGCGGTGGTTGGCAGCCGCCTCGATCACCGCTCGTCGGGCCAGATCGTGAACTTTGCAGGATCACTTTCTTCACGGGCATGACGCCGCTTCTTGCGAGGCAGACGCATTTGCCATTAGGGTCATACCCTGCCGCGATGGGTGTGTACAATGAATATGTTTCTCCAGACAGCCCGATTGCCGGGTATTCCCTCGCCGTTGAACCGTTTGGTTGCGATACGACGGGAGGATGGATTTCGATGACGCTTTGTTTCCCAGTTGGGCTGTATCTTGGTTTCGACCGGCAGGGTCAAATCACCTTTCGTAACTTCCACGTCAGGCAGCCTCCCGACTACACCTGTGAACCGGCAAACGTACTCGCTCTCAGCGAGGCAAAAGACCTTTTCCATCAGATGCGACGATTTCCTTTGTCTGATGAGGGCATGATTGGCAAGTACACTTGGCGGGCGTGAAGGAACTGCGTGGGAAACGCGCCGACGGCCGGTGGTTCCGGCTGCGGCCAGTTCCGAGCAAGACTGGTGGCCTTCTTCCCGATGCGAGACGCATCGTACGCAGAGGGCCGCACAACGGTAATCCAATAAAGGTCGGCCGGGTGCCAGGCGGCACGGACAGTGATCGATCCGGTTTTCTGCCAGCGATGCTACGATGAAAACGCCGATCCAAAGGAAACGACTATGCCATGCCGTGGAGTCCGAGGCGCCACGATTGCGGATGCCAATACGCGCGACGACATTCTCAGGGCAACCCGCGAGCTGTTGGCCCTGATGGTGCGTCAAAACGAAATCCGCTCTGAAGACGTAGCCAGCGCGATCTTCTCGACGAGTCGGGATCTCGATGCCGAGTTTCCTGCCCAAGCTGCCCGGCAGTTGGGTTGGTTGGACGTGGCGATGATGTGCGACAACGAACTCGACGTGCCCGGTTCGCCCCGTCGCTGCATCCGGGTTCTATTACACTGGAATACCGACAAGCCGAACAGCGATATCATCCATGTCTATCTCAAGGACGCAGCCCTTCTCCGGCCAGACCTTGCTGAGGTGCCCCCCGTGGATTGGGACGAGTTGGAGCGATGGATCAGCGAACGACTCCAGGAGGTGAAGCCGAGCCGGAAATGACGGCCGCACAGAATCCACAGACCGTCGCCCGCACGGTCACGTCGAACCGGTTCATGAGCGGGGTTTGCTGAGTGTTCATCGTGCAGATTCTGGCCCACTTCACATAGCGGTTGCCGTCGCGCTCCCACTCCTTAAACGCCCGGTCCGCAACCGGAAACGCGCTCATCGAATTTCCCGCCTTCCGCACGTTCCCCCGCGCCTTCCCGGCCGATCCCTCGATCACGCGTTGCGGACCTTTTCCCAGTAATGCTCGCTGGAGTGCGTCTCAGGCATAAATGCCTGGGCTACGGAAAAGGAAGCAAAACCGCGAAGTTATTCTCCGCCGGAACCTTACTCCGCCCAGCGTGGCTCCTTGCCCAGCAAGTGCCTCACAAAAAAATCCATTCGGCGACGATTGCCATAGGCGGTTTCCGCCGCGCCGTGGCCGGTGCCAGTCATCACCAGCAGCTCAAAATCCTTATCGGCTTTCTCCATCGCATCGACAACCTGCATCGTCGAGGCGGGATCGACGTTGGTGTCCATCTCACCCACGATAAGCAGCAGCTTGCCTTGCAGTTTGTGCGCGTGGGTGACATTAGAATTGTCGGCGTATTCGGGGCCCACCGGCCACCCCATCCACGCCTCGTTCCACCAGATCTTATCCATGCGGTTGTCGTGGCAGCCACAATCGGCCACGCCGACTTTGTAGAAGTCGCCGTGGTGCAGCAAAGCGGCGAGCGCGTTCATGCCGCCGGTGCTTCCGCCATAAATGCCTACCCGCTGAAGGTCCATCCAGGGCCGTGTCGCGGCAGCCGCGCGCAGCCAGGCGATGCGGTCGGGGAAACCGCCATCCTTGAGGTTCTTCCAGCATACGTCGTGGAACGCGCGCGAGCGCCAGTTGGTGCCCATGCCGTCAATCTGTACGACGACAAATCCCAACTCGGCGATTTTGCGCATTCCAATCTGCCGGTCCCAGGCCTTCGGCACAAATGCACCGTGCGGGCCGGCATAGACGTTCTCGATGACCGGGTACTTCTTCGCGGGATCAAAGGTGGACGGGCGAATAATAATTCCGTAAATGTCGCTGTTTCCATCGCGGCCCTTGGCGCACAGGCGTTCTGGCGGCGTCCAGCCGCTGGCGAGCAAAGCAGTCGCATCCACCTTTTCGAGCACGACCACCAGCCGGCCATCGTCGCCGCGGCGCAACTCGGTGATCGGCGGCCGGTCCACCCGCGACCACGTATCGAGAAACCAGCGGCGGTCCGGTGAGAACTCCACGCGGTGCGTCCCGTCGCCTTCGGTGAGCGTGACGAAACCGGTCCCGTCGAAGTTGACGCGGCAGAGGTGAAGGTAATACGGGTCCTGCGCGGGCCGCACGCCGCCCGCACAAAACCACACCTGCCGGCGCTCTGTGTCGACATGTTCGACACGGCGCACCACCCATGGCCCATGCGTGATTTGGTTTTTCACCGTGCCGCGCCGAACATCGTAGAGCCAGAGGTGATTCCAGCCGTCGCGCTCGGACATCCAGATCAATTCGCCCGTCGCGTCAAGCCAGTGGCAGAACGTCTTTTGCGAGTAGTCGATGAAGGTCGGGCTCGTTTCCTCGACCACCGTGCGGACGGCGCCGCTGCGCGCGTCTACGGAGAGGATCCGCAGCAACTGGTGTCCGCGCTGGTTGTAGAGGAACGTGAAACACGAACCGTCCGCTGCCCAACGCAGATCCGTGATCGCCCAGGGATTCGGGAAGAGCTCGTCCTTCACCGGCACCTGCCGCCGCTGGGCAACATCAAACAACCGCGGATACGGGTGATCGATGCGGTCGCCGGGCTTGAGATAGTCCAGCGCGTGCAGCTTCGGCTGAAGCTGGTCCTTCGGCGACGATTCGACGAAGTACACCTTGTGTTCCTGACCTTTTCGCACCTGCATTGCCGCGATCTTTGTCGAATTCGGCGCCCAATGGAGGGCATCGATAAAACAATCGTCGGCGGTGCCGCTGGTGCTCAGGGGAAACTCCCTGCTGCGGGCGGCGTAACGCAGCCAGAGGTTGTTGTTCCTGACGAGCGCGATCCATTTGCCATTCGGTGATTCGCCCTGCGGTGAGGTGATCGCCGGCCTTGGCGGCAAGGGCCTGCCATCCACCTCGACACGTCCCGGCTCGCTGCGTGCTTCCACCAGGGCGAGTTCACGGCCGTTGGCATCCATCACAAGCCAAACATGGCCCTCGAAAGTGCTCATCTGCCGCTGGCCGCCCGGCGCAACTTTGCCATAGCTGCGCCGCTGCGCGTCAGGGGCAAGCCAGAACAACTCTATCTCCACGGTGCTGCGATTGTGAAAGGCCAGGGACGTCTCATCCCCGGTGCGAGTGCTCCGTCGCGGGAGGTCGACTTGCGATGGCAGCAATTCCTCTTTGACCAGGGTCCGGCGAACAGCATCGGAGACCACGGTGCGGATACCTTTCTCGGCGTCCACGAGCACACACTGGTATTGTTGCGGACCGGTTTGCACCCGATACCAGAAGCTGGTTCCGCCGGGGAGCCAATGTGCTTTCACGCGATCACGAAACACCCGGTTCGCCGTGCGATTGTCAAAGCTCAACGCACGCTCGTAGTCGTCTTTGCCGCCTTGAGCGCAAACCACACGCGCCAGTGGCACCAGCAGCAAGGTCACGGTGAATCCAACGAGAACGGGTCTTGTTGTTCTGTGCATGGGAGGTTGAACGAGCTTCGAGCAAACTCTGCGTGACCGGATGCAGGCTTGTCCCCTGCTGGACGCCCCACGTTTCGCCCGAAATGTCGAAGCTGCCTATCGGGAGATGTGGCAGCGGTGGTGTGTCCTGATGAGTTTGGACAAACGAAGCGGGTAATCACGGTGGATGAATCGCTGGGGCACCGTCGATTTCACCACCATGCGGCTCACGGAAGTTAATCCCGGGTTACGCCTTGCGGGCGAGGCGGCGGCGATCGATCACTCCCAATACCGCCTTGCGCATGCGGATCTTGCTCGGCGTGACCTCCACCAGCTCGTCCTCCTCGATGTACTCCAACGCCACTTCCAGCGTCATTTCCCGAGGCGGCTTGAGCAGGATGTTGCGGTCGTTGTTCGCGGCGCGCATGTTGCTGAGCTTCTTCTCCTTGGCCGGGTTGACCGTCATGTCGCCCGTGCGGCTGTTCTCGCCCACGATCATCCCTTCGTAGACCTCTTCGCCGGGGCCGATGAACATCTCGGCGCGGTTTTGCAGGCCGTCCAGGCCGAAGGCCACCGCCTTGCCGGAGACCATCGAAACCAGCACTCCGTTGGCCCGCCCGGGAATGTCCACCGTCATCGGCCGGTAGCCTTCGAAGCGATGGTGGATGATGGCCGTGCCCTGGGTGGCGTTGAGCACCCGGGTCCGCAGGCCGATCAGGCCGCGGGCCGGAATGGAGAAGGCCAGGTAGGTGAAATTGTCGTGCTGACTCATCTCGGTCAACTGCCCGCCACGACTGCCGGTGAGCTCCATGACCGGTCCCATTTTTTCCGGCGGCACTTCGACCACCAGCGACTCGTACGGTTCTTCGACGGTGCCGTCCTGCTCGCGGAGGATCACGCGGGGTTTGCCGATCGCCAGCTCGAAGCCTTCGCGGCGCATGGTTTCAATCAGCACCGAGAGGTGCAGCAGCCCGCGGCCGGAAACCACGAACGAATCGGCGCCGTCGGTGAAGTCCACCCGCAAGGCGAGATTCTTCTCAAGCTCTTTTTCCAGCCGGTTGCGGAGGTGGCGGCTGGTCAGATAGCGGCCGTCGCGGCCGGCCAAGGGAGACGTGTTGATGCCGAAGACCATCTGCAAGGTCGGCTCGTCGACCGACACGCGGGGCAGCGCCCGGCGGATTTCGAAATCGCTGATCGTGTCGCCGATGGTCACCTTTTCCAGGCCCACGATCGCCGCCACGTCGCCGGCGGTCGCCTCTTGGACCTCGGCCCGGCCCAGATTATCGAACACGTACACCGCGGCCACTTTGGCCGGCGAAACCTGGCCCCGATCCTGCATCAAGGCCACCTGTTGACCCTGGCGAATGCTGCCCGAGAGGATCCGTCCCACGGCGATCCGGCCCACGTAGTCCGACCAGTCCAACGTGGTGACCAGCATTTGCAGCGGGGCGTCGGCCACGATTTCCGGACCGGGAATGGCCTCGAGCACGAGGTCCAAGAGCGGGTGGATGGAATCGGTCCGCACCGCCGGGTCGCTGGTGGCATAACCGTCCCGCGCACTGGTAAAGATGTGCGGGAAATCCTCCATGTGATGCTCGGCGCCCAGGTGTAGAAACAGCTCGAAGGTCTCGTTGAGCACGTCGTGGGCACGGGCGTCCTGGCGATCGATCTTATTGACCACCACGATCGGCTTCAGCCCGGATTCCAGGGCCTTGGAAAGCACGAAGCGGGTCTGCGGCATGGGGCCTTCGGCGGCGTCAACCAGCACCAACGCCCCGTCGGCCATCCGCAACACCCGCTCGACCTCGCCACCGAAATCGGCGTGGCCAGGGGTGTCGATCAGGTTGATCTTCACCCCCTTGTAGGGAATCGAGATGTTCTTGGCCAGGATCGTGATGCCGCGCTCGCGTTCCAACTCGTTCGAGTCGAGGATCCGTTCACCGACCAACTGGCTCGGCCGGTATTCGCCACTTTGACGCAGCAGGCAATCCACCAGCGTCGTTTTGCCATGATCGACGTGGGCAATGATGGCGATATTGCGGATATCTTCTCTTCGCATAACACTCAGCTAACTACGAGGACGGGATCGGAAACCTCCTATTATACAGGATTTTTTGCTTCATGGATAAGACAAAGAGGGGGAAGCTCGCAACCCCAATCGGGTGAGATGGCGTATTTCTCATGCGATCCACACACTGGCGCGATTCCCCCGCAGCGCGTCGGCCTGGGCGTCGCCGATGAAATTTTCCGCGTACGGATTCCATTGCAACATCCGCCGAAGTCGAACCGCCATGCCACCCAAATTGGCAATCGTTGCCGTACGATGGGCCACCTCGGCCGGCACCGCGCAGGACAGACGCGACTTGACGCAATCCAGGAAGTTGCGATACGGACCGCCTGGGCAGACGAGCGCGTCGGTGGTCGGCGGCAGGTCGAGCAGGGATGCTGCGCCGGCCTGCAAACGGCCGCCCCAGCCATCGCTGGCGATCCAGCCCGCGGTGCCTTCCACGCGAATGGCCGGGCGACCGCGGCGCAGTTCCATCACCACGCCCTTGGCGTAGCGATATTCGATGCCGAGCCCGGGGGCCGCACCGTTCCTGATTTCCACCGGGCCCAGGGTTTCCGTGCCGTTGGCCCATTGGGCGACGTCGATCAGCCGCGCCGCCCAAACGCCGTCCGGAGCGGCGATGGCGATCTTTTGCAAACGGCCGATCCGTCCGTTGCGTATCGACCCAATCAACTGGCGATAGACCGCCAGAGAGCGTCCCGCGTAGGCGGCCTGAAAGATGCGATTGCCGGCGGCCATGGCGTTGGCCAGCCCGCGCCCTTCCGAAATCGTGAGGTTCTCGGGCGCCGCACAGAATATGTCCTTGGTCGCCGCAGCCCTGGCGATGTCCGGGGCCACGCCGCACCTACCCGCGGCCACGATCAATAAGGCGTCGATTTCCGGCCGTGCGGCCAGTTCATCGGCGGGGCCGTGGGCGATGATCTGCGCATCGGCATGCCGCTGGAACTCCCGCACACTCGGTGCCAGCACCCCGGAGCCCATGCTGACCACGCCCAACGTGACACGCTGACTGGGGGCGACCGAACCGCTCCGCCCCAAGGCCGCCGCGCGGATGAGGCTGGGCAAGGCCGCCGCTCCCGCCACCGCCGAAATTCCCCCTAAAAACCGCCGCCGCGACACCGTCAATTCGCCAGTCATAGCAGATATCCCCTACACCAGGTCTTGGATTTGGTCGAAATCGCGTGGTAATTATTGAGGGAATCCCGGTGCGGTCAACTTGACGGAAAAAGGATTGGTGGATAGGGATTAAGAATCCGTTTTGGGAAAAGGTGCGATTCACAGGCCCAATCCCTAGTCCCCAGTCCCTAATTCCTGTCGGATTCTTACCCCTCCCATGCACTGGCTGAATCATGCGCTGACTTTTGCCGCGGCGGCATTGGGTGGGATGGTCAATTCCGTGGCCGGCGGCGGCACGCTGCTAACCTTTCCGGCCCTGCTTTTGGCCCATCAGACGGAGATCGTGGCCAACGCCACCAGCACCGTCGCCCTATGGCCGGGGGCCTTGAGTAGTTTTTGGGGCTACCGCGCCGAACTGGGGAGCAATCGCCGGGAAATTGCCATGCTGGCGATCCCTAGTTTCTTGGGGGGAATCCTGGGCGCGTATCTGCTGCTGAAAACCGATAACGCCACCTTTGCGGCCCTGGTCCCCTGGCTGATCCTGCTGGCCACCTTATTGTTCCTCGTGCAGGAGCCGTTGTCGCGCTGGCAGCGACGCCGGGCCGAACCGGCCGGGGTGTCGCAGCCCCCCGACCCGCTCGACGCTTGGGAACATGGTAATCGCCGCAGCCGGGCCCGCTGGATCGTGGTCCTGCTGTTCCAGTTCCTGGTAGGGGTTTACGGCGGCTATTTCGGCGCCGGGATCGGCATCTTGATGTTGGCCGCCTTCGGCTTCCTGGGCTTCACCAACATCCACCACATGAACGCGCTGAAAAACCTCAACGGTATGTGTATCAACGGCATCGCCGCCGCATTGTTTATCTGCAAAGGCCTGGTCGACTGGCACCTGGCGCTGTGGATGGCATCCGCGGCGATCATCGGCGGCTACGCCGGCGCGGGCGCCGCCCGCCGGGCCGGGCAGAAGGCCGTGCGGCGGGCGATCGTGGGAATCGGCTTCGCGCTGTCGATCTGGCTGCTGGTAAGGCAGTTTAAGTAAGGATGAAGGACGAAGAAAGGAAGAAAAGAAACGCCCTATGCGCGTCCTTCATTCTTCGTCCTTTTCCCACCCAAACTCGTTCACTTCCGTCCGTAGGATTTCCCGCTGCCAAGGGGGCTCGTGGACGGGCCAACCCCGGATGATGCCGTCTTCGCTGGCGTGCGGACGATTTTGAGCGTGGACCGTCTGCCAGCACCGCTTCTCCGGCGGCGAAACCGGCGGCACCCGTCCCGGCAGATTACTACGCCGAAAGGAGATCCGCCGCTGATCGAAGATGCTGACGATCACCCACGGCGCGAAATCCAGCATCCGCCGCGCGATCAACTCGTGACTGGCGGTGGGGAAATCCGCCTTCAGCCGCAACAGATCCCAGCCGCATGGCCTCGCGCGGGCCGTCAGCCAAGGCTCCGGCAGCAGCAACCGGCCGGCCAGGTGATTGGCCACCGCTTCGCGGGCTAGCGGCGAGGTTTCGCGGGGATCGATGGCGAGGATCTCGAACACCCGCCACGCGGCATGTTCGCCCACTTCGTGCGCCACGGCCCATTGTTGCCGCTCTTTGCGCGGCTCGGGACGCAGCAGGATCGCGGCCCGTGGCTCTCCTCCCTGAAAACTCTTCAAGCGTACGAAACGGGCCCGCACCGGCTGGCGGTCGTCCAGGGCCACGGTGATTCCCAGCGCTCGGGCGATGTGAAAGGCATCGACCGGGGGCTGCCGGACGTGGACCTCCGTGAGAATCTCCATGGCCACCCGATCCAAGGTGGCCGACAATTCTTCTTGAGCAATGTCGGAAAACATGATCGTAGACAGACAGGTTTCTCACCTTTCGTTTTCATCGGACAGGCTTGGATACCCGTCCTGTAATAGTGTACATGCGTACATTATACACGAGCAGCGGCCGGCATCAAGTGCGCCGTTGGCCACCTATTTCGCCGATTCGATTGATTAGAATGGGAATATGCGTCTCGCACGGCGGGCCATTGCCATCCCGACGTCCTTTCGGGGCGTTCCCAACAACAGAGAAGTTCTTTCCATGACGCCTCAAGAAGTACTCAACTACGTCCAGGCCCAGCCCTTCCGTCCATTTTGCATCCGCATGAACAGTGGCCGGACGTATGAAATCCGCCACCCGGAGATGGTCCGCGTTGGGAGGCGTGATCTGTTGATCTTCACGTTCGTCAGCGATTCACCCGGCGTCTACGACCGCTGGGAAAACGTCTCGCTGTTGCTCATCGAATCGCTGTCTCCGCTGGACACGGCTATGGCTTGAGGCAAAGCCAATGATGACTTCCAAAGAAGTTCTTGCCTACGTCCGTGCCGAGTCGTTCCGACCGTTTCGGACTCACATGGCACCGAGAGACCCTTGCGGAATCATCGTACGGGGCACAGCTACCCCCCAGCTTAACCTCGCGGTCGCGCTTGGCTACAATAAAGGAATTGCCGATCGCGGAATTTAGCCAAGCTGAGGTTCCATGTCGTTGTTGCAGTTGCCGATTCTTTCCAGTTCATGCCCGAGCAGTGCCCCGCCGGCTGACGGTTCGACCGCGGTGAAAGGCACTTATGCCCTGGTCAGTCTCGGCTGTCCGAAGAACCTCGTCGACAGCGAGCGGATGGCCGGTCTGTTGGGGCTCGACGGTTATCAACTCGTCCACGAGCCCGCGGGGGCCGATTTCGTGGTCATCAACACCTGCGGCTTCATCGCCGACGCCCGCCACGAATCGCACGCCACGATCCGCGAAATGCTCAACCTCAAGCTAGCCGGCAAGCTTCAGGGGGTGATCGTGGCCGGCTGCCTGGTCGAGCGGCAGAAGGACCGGTTGCTGGAGCAGTACCCGGAAATCGATCACCTCGTGGGCGTGTTCGCGCGGAATGAAATCGCCCGGGCCGCGGACCGGCTGATCGGCGGGCTGACCGAGCAACGGACGCTCTTCCGCCCGGCGCCCAATCGCCCGCTGTCCGACATGCACCGTCTGCGGATCACCCCCCGGCACCTGGCGTTCTTGAAGATTTCCGAGGGTTGCAACCGTCCCTGCGCGTTTTGCTCGATCCCCATGATGCGCGGGCGTCACGTGAGCAAGCCGGCCGACGAAGTCGTGGCCGAAGCCGAGCAACTCTCCGCCGACGGCGTCCGCGAACTGGTGATCGTGGCCCAGGACACGACCTATTACGGCATGGATACCGCCCGGCAGCCGCAGTTGGCCGCTTTGCTGGACCGGCTGGAACAGGTTCGGGGAATCGAGTGGATCCGCTTGATGTACCTTTATCCGATGTTCTTCACCGACGAGTTGCTGGAGCGGCTGGCCTCGTCGCGGCGGATCATACCCTACCTCGACATGCCCTTGCAGCACATCAACGACGACGTGCTGCGGCGGATGAAGCGGGCGACCACCCGGGCCAAGACTGAGGATCTCTTGAACCGGCTCCGCCAGCGAATCCCCGGCCTGGTGATGCGGACCACGCTGATGGCCGGCTTCCCCGGCGAAACCCAGGCCCAATTCGACGAATTGCTGGAATTTGTCCGCCAACAGCGGTTCGAGCGGCTGGGGGCCTTCGCCTTCTGCCCCGAGCCGGACACGCCGGCCGCGGAACTCGACGGCCAGATCCCCGATGCGGTCCGCGCGCGGCGGCGGGATCAACTGCTGGCGGTCCAGCAAGGAATTGCCTTCGCCTGGGCCGAGGCCCAGCAGGGCCGGCGGCTCGACGTGCTCATCGACGCCGCGGTGCCCGATCAGCCGGGGGCATTCGTGGGGCGGAGCTATGCCGATGCCCCCGAAGTGGATGGGGTCGTATATGTCACGGGCGAGGGGCTCGCCCCGGGCCAGATCGTGCCTTGTGAGATGGTTGCGAACCGCGGCTACGACCTGGTCGGCGTGGCCGTCGATCGGCCGCGCTGAGGGGCCCCCCTGGTGTTAATCCGGACGCAAGTAGGTTATGCTTGAGCATAACATTCTTCACTGTCCGTCCTTTCACATTCCCCATGCCCAGCCAGCGCATTCGGGCCCAACGCCTGTTGGCCCCGATTTTCAACCTGCCCAATCAGTTGACGAGCCTTCGCATCCTACTGGCCGCGATCATGTTCGGACTGATCGACCAGCAGTTTTATTGGGCCAGTTTCGTGCTCTTCGTGATCGCGGCCAGCACCGACTGGCTCGACGGCTACTTCGCCCGCAAGTATGGCCTGGTCACCACGCTGGGCCGGATCCTCGATCCGTTCGCCGACAAGGTGATCGTCTGCGGGACCTTCATCTACCTGGTCTCCATCTCGACGACCATCGAGGTCCGCTGGGGTTTGCGGGCCTGGATGGTGGTGGTGCTGGTGGGCCGCGAGTTGCTGGTCACGGCCCTGCGCAGCTTCCTGGAGGATCGCGGCTCGGACTTCTCGGCGCAGATGTCGGGCAAGCTGAAGATGGTCTTTCAGTGTATCGCCGCGGGCACGGGGCTGTTCGTTTTGGGCTACCTCCAGTCGCATCCCCTGCTGACCGTGGCGGGCCTGCCCGGCTGGATCTGGCTGACGCTGGTGGTTTCCACCTGGACGGCCGTGATTTCCACGGCCTATTCGGGAATCATTTACATTTGGGTGGCCATCAAGCTCTTGCACGAATGAAGCTGGAAACGAAAAGCTAAGAATCAGAAGTCCGGAGTTAGAAGTCAGAATCGCCGTGTTGCTTCCTCCCGCCTGCTGACTCGTAACTTCTAACTTCTAACTCCTTTCTTCCTTCTTCCCATGCCTCCTTCCCCTATGCAAATCGCCCTTTCGATCAGCCTTGTGCTGGCGCTCTTAGGCGGCTGTGCGGCGATGTGGAGTTGGGTGGGTGTGCAGGCCTCGCTGGGCCGGCCCGCGATTCCCATGTGGCCGCGGCGGCCCGTGCCGTGGAACGGTTGGGACCTCTTGGTGATCGCGGCGATTTACTTCAGCACCGTGTCGGTGGCGCTATGGATTCTCAGCCCGCGGCCTCCCGCCGGCAACACGAAGCCCGTGCAAAAGGCGGCCGTCCCGGCGGAGAAGAACGAACACTACGTGATCCAGCTCTGGCGGCAAGATCCACGGTCGGTCACCAAGCTGTTCTCCGCGATCGCGGCGGTGATCGTGGCGCCGATCGTGGAGGAATTCCTATTCCGGCTGCTGTTGCAGGGGTGGCTGGAGAAGGCCGATCGACGGTTGCGGCGACGGCTCCGCGCTCTCGCGCCCGGCGCGTTGCCGGTTGTCACCGTGGCGGTGTTCTTCGCCGCGATGCATTACCGCGGCGACCAGCCTGACCACGACGCAACCATGCTCATCCGTGCCCTGCTCGGCAACGCGGTCGCGGGCCTCGTCACGGTCGCACTGGGCGTGGCCTGGTTGCGGGCACGGTGGGGCACGACGCTAGCCGATTTCGGCATCGAACCGCGACGCCTCGGCCGCGACTTCGCTTTGGGGCTGGCGGCTTTTCTGGCGGTTGCGCCGCCGATCTATCTCTTGCAGATGGCGTTGGTGCAGTGGGTCTCGCCGGGGACTGCCGACCCGATCAGCCTGTTCTTTTTCGCCCTGGCGTTGGGATTCCTCTACTACCGCACCCATCGCATCGTTCCCGCGATCGCACTGCACATGACGCTCAATGCTACAAGCCTGCTGTTCCTGCTGCTGGGCGCGCCGGCTTGACCGCCGTCTCTCCGGCCCTTGCCCCCTGGACCTTCACCTTCAACTCCAACACCTGCACGTCGCCGCCGGCCACTCCCAGGCCCAGATCGCCGGCCGGGTAGTCGTAGGCGCGACAGCTCAGCGCGAACTGATCGTTGATGAACGTTTCGATCATCGAACCTTGCACAAAGGCCCGGATGGCGATCGGCCGCGAAGCGTCCAACTCGATGGGCCGCGGCTCGCGGAAGGCATTGCTGGAAATCTCGGCCTCCTTGCCGGGCCGCAGCACCAGCCGATAGCCCGACCCCGGCTCCTCCGTTTGCCGCATCGAAAGCGTGAACACCGCCTGGGGATCCAAGCGGATCTTGCACTCCAGCAGGTAATGGTCGGGGACTTTCATGGCGCACGCCGACGGCGCGTCGCGTCCACGTCCGCGGAGACCGGCGTCGATGTAGTCCCACGCACCCGGCCGGGCCGTCAGCGGCGGCTTCCCAGCCAGGTCGAGCACGGTCTTCGTGAACGGCGCCGAGACCTCGGGTACGGGCCGGCAGTAGAGCCGTCCGCCGCGGCCGGGATAAACTTCCCGCGGCAGGCATTGCGTGCCGCCCCAGCATGGCCGCCCCGCGTCGCAGCGGGGCGCGCGGTCCCACAGCCAGCCGGTCCAGATCTGTCGCTGGCCGTCGAACGTCCGCTTCGCCGCGTAAATGAAGGGCCGGTCGATCACGTTGTTGATCGCCGCACTCCGGAACGGCCCGCGCGGGTTGCTGCCGTAGTAGTAGCAGCCGCCGCCGATCAGGTACCAGGTATCGCCGATCTGGAACAGGTCCGGGCATTCCTGGCCGCCGACGCCCAAAAGCGGCCGCTGAAACTCCCAACGCTTCAGGTCCTTGGAGACGGCCAGGCCCTGCACGCCCTTGCCGCTCTGGGCGTCGTTGGCGAAGAACACCATCCAGTAGCACTTCTCGCCGGCGTTCCAAAACACATACGGATCGCGGAAATCGCGGACGCGGGCGTTCTTGTACAACACGCCGTCGGGGGCGATCATGTCCGCCGGGTGCTTGGTCCACTTGACCAGGTCCGGGCTCGTGGCGTGCATGATGAACTCGGTGCCCTGCGGGTTGGCCCCGTTGTCGCCGGTGTAGAAGATGTGGAACTGTCCCTCGCCTTCCACCACGCTGCCGGTGAACATCTGGCCGCCGTCGGGGCCGCTGGGATCGCCGTCCGACAGCAGCGCCGGCGGCAACTCCTTCCAGTGCACCAGGTCCGTCGAGACGATGTGCTCCCAGGGCACGCGGCCGACGCCCCCGCGCAGATAGAAAACGTGGTACTGGCCCTGGTGGAAGAAGGGAATCGGGTCGGCAAACACTCCGCGGTGCGGGCGGTAGTGGATCGGGGAGACGAATCCCGCCGACTCGGGCCGCGAGGCTGCCAGGTAGGCCCCGCGGCCGTTGAGGTGCAAATGGCCGTCGGCCACGCGGGCCCCGTCCGCGAGTTCGACGACGGAGAATCGCCCCGTGCGATCCACCGCTTTGCCGTCCTGGAAGGTGAACCAGGCCCACGGCTGCGGTGGCGACGATTCGTTCGGCCGCAAGGCGGCGAGCTGCGCGGCATCCAAGGCTCGGTCATAGAGCCGGGCATCCTCGACCGTGCCGGCGAAGTATTTTCCCTTGCCCGCCGGCAAGTGCCGCAAGCCGATCAGGATCGTGCTTTCCGGCCCGAACTCTTGCGGTTGATCGATCGTGTACCGGGCATACGGCCGGCCATTGCGGTAGAGCGCGACCTGGCGGCCCCGATACACCGCGGCGATCTGCACCAGGGTCTTGGAGTCGGCCGTCTCGGCCGCGCTGTGCTTCTGGTCTTTCTGCGATCGCTTGAAGAAGTCGCTGCCGGCCATCCACTTGCCGGGGGACAGCTCGCCGAACACGATGCCGTCGAAGCGGCCGCTTTGGTCGTCGATGGTCAACACGCTACCGCCGCGTTGGGTTAGATTCCCGGGCGCGACCCAAGCCACGAGCGTCTTATCGGCGATCATCGGCGGCCGGCGCGGCCCCTTGGTCCGGCCGGCTTCCTCCGCTGTGGCTGTCCGCCGTGGAAGTGCGGCAGACCATGAAACAAGAACCATGATCGTGGCCGCGATCGCAAAAGCTCCGACGTATGAGCGTCTCATGAAGTATCTCCTGGGGTTTTCTCGATTATGATCTCCCCACGCGGCCGGCACAACCGGCCGTGGCGAAAGCCCGCAAACAGTGCAAACTCCGTAGCGGTAGGTTATGCTCTAAGTCGTCCCTTCCATCTTCCTCAAGACCCCGAAGAACTGGTAGAAGGAGTCCGGCATGCAAGTCATCACGGTGAGAATCGAGAAGCCCGAGGCCGTCAATTTCATCCTCGGCCAAACGCACTTCATCAAGTCCGTCGACGACATCCACGAAGCGCTCGTCGGAGCGGTGCCGGGCATCAAGTTCGGCGTGGCGTTCTGCGAGGCGTCGGGCAAATGCCTGGTGCGGTGGTCGGGCACCGACCCGGCGATGGTCGAGCTGGCGCGGAAGAATGCCCGGGCGATCGCCGCCGGCCACGCGTTCATCATCTTCCTTGGCGAGGGCTTCTACCCGCTGAACGTCTTGAACACCGTCAAGATGGTGCCCGAGGTGTGCCGCATCTTCTGCGCGACGGCCAACCCCACCGAGGTGATCCTTGCCGCGACCGAACAGGGACGCGGCATCCTGGGCGTGGTGGACGGGTCCCCCCCCAAGGGCGTCGAGGACGACGACGAGATCCAGTGGCGGAAGGGTTTCCTGCGGCAGATCGGCTACAAGTTGTGACGGTGGGAACCCGCCCCCCCAGTATAATTTGCCGGACTGTAATAATTTGCCCGCCTGAGAGCCGATAACAGACTGTTGTCAAAACGTGGTTTCGCAGCGGCACAATTCCTAATCGTTCACGGGGACTGTCCCAAGTTTCGTCCGCCACGCCCAGCGCGGTCATGAAAATGGGACTGTCCCCTTCGGCCAGAGGAGAAGGGCAATGAGCAGCATTTCCAGCATCGGTTCCAGCGCTTCCAGCCTGCTCTCCGGCGCCAACAGCAACCAGTCGCAATCGGTGCAGACCTTGTTGGCGTCGATCCAGAGCCAACCGAACCTGCTGGACATGCTGTCTGCGGACAGCAGCGGGAATGCCAGTTCGTCGAGCGACATCCTCGACCTCTCCAGCCAAGGGCAGGATGCGGCGGACCAACTGTATCAGTTGCTCGAGTCGTCGGCGCAAGCCAGTATCCAGACTTCGGCCGATACGGCCAGCTCTTCTATTCAGCAGAAGCTCAGTACGGCCCTCTCCCAGGCCGGCATCGACACTTCGCAGGAGATCGACTTGCAGCTCGGCTCCAACGGCAACGTGGTGGTCAGCAACAACAATTCGCAAGCCCAGCAGATTGAGAGCACTATCAACAACAATCCCGCTCTGAAGAAGGCGGTCACGCAATACCTGCAATTCATGCAGGCCATCGGCCCGAGCCTCGACAGCAGCAGCAGTTCCCAGAGCGGAAGTTCTCAGACAAGTCTCAGTGCGGAGATCGCACAACTGCTCTCTTCGGCCGGCGGCAGTGGTAGCAGCAGCGGCAGCGTTTCGCCGGGCACGGTAACGCTTGCCATCCAGGGCAACGCGTTCCAGACCTCCTACGAGGACGCCAGCAACAACTCGGTCGTGCTCGCCTCCTCGCAATTGGGCTAACCGGCCGCTCTCGCCCACCGGACGGTAGCGGTGATGCATCGCCGCACGCTTGCCCCGCGGTGCTTCCCCATGGCATAATGGGAATGCTCCGTTCTTGCGTTTCGTTGCCGGCAGGCAGGGTGCTCTCCGACGGCGGACACCGCCCGACAAGCCCGCATTGGCAACCGACGCATCCGAGCGAAGCCAATCTGGAAAACCCCGCACGCAGCGGCAACCGCATCGGAGACGCATCATGGTCCGCATCCACCTCGCGTTGTTCACCTTGATTTCGGCCGTGGGCCTCGCCCGTGTGGCCGCCGCCGACCCGCCCGCCATCACCTGGGGATCCGACCCAGTGAAACCCAACGAGACGGTCGTACTCCTGGGCGGCGGCTTCGACCGAGGCGTGGCGGAGTTGGGCAAACTGCCGAACACCCCGGCCCGGCGGCCGGCAGAGGCCACCGCATTGACCGTCGACCGCTGGCAGCCCATCGCGCCGCTGCAATCCGGCCCGGCGTGCGTCAAGTTCGTGGTCCCGGCCGAGCGCGAGTTGGGCGTCTACGCCTGCCGTTTCCACTCCGCGGAAGCGGTTTCCAACACGATCCTGCTCAACGCGCCCGACCCCTGGTGGTTGCAGGGCGACCTGGGCGAGTCGGCCAGTCCCGGCGGTTCTCTGCGAGTCTTCGGTAAGTGCCTCGTCCTCGATCCGCTCACGCCGCCGTTGGTCGCCTTGACGGCCGAGAAGGGGGCCGGGAAAGCAACCGAAAGCGGAACCGTTTTGCAACTGAAGCCGCGCGAGGCCTGCGCGTATGCCCTGCGCATCGAGTTACCCAAGGACCTGGCTTGCGGCACGTATCGCGTAGCGGTTCACAACGGTTTCGGCGGCGACCGCGCCTGGTCCGCGGCCGGTCGATTGGTCGTCGCCGTCGGCCCGGCCTGGAAAACCGACGTTTTCAACGTGAAGGATTTCGGCGCCGATCCGGGCAAGGCCCTGTTGGCCGCACTGGCGAAGGCCGGGGCGAACGGCGGCGGGACCGTCTATCTGCCCCGCGGCAGGTACCCCGTCCGCGACCGGCTGGTCATTCCCAACAACACCGTGCTCCAAGGCGAGAGCACGGAGCTGGTGAGCCTCTACTGGCCCGATTTCGACAAACCGCCCCCGGAACTGGTTGCGGGCGTGAACTTCGGCCTCCAGTCGCTGAGCCTCTACTGTCAGAACTATTCGATCGTGGTTGGCGGATCGGACCAATCCGACGGTATGTTCCTCCGCCGCGTGCGGATCCGCGCCGACGGTTACTTCATGATGGCCGATCCGAATGGAAAATTCCGCAATCGCCGCGGCACGGCCGAGTGGAACCAGTGCGGCGACGCCGTCCGGCTCCGCGGCAAGAACTTCGAAGTCACCGACTGCGACATCTATGCCAGCGGGAGGGCGATCTTCAGCTTCTTCGCGCATGCCGGCGTCATTGCCCGCAACCGCATCCACTACGGCCGCCGCGGGTATGGCGTCGAGAACGCCGACCGCCTGATCTTCGAAGACAATCGGATCGTCGGCGCCAGTCCCTTGGCCTTGGGCAACGACATTTCGACTTTCTATAGGGCCTACTGCCGCAACATTTGGTTCGCCCGCAACCACATCGAGGAGGTCTTCGGCGGCGACCGGGAGACGATGACCTTGGACGCGGCCGGAGGCGCAACGGGAGGAACGCCGGTTTCCGTCGACGGCCTGGCGCTCACCCTGGCCAAAGAGCCCGTCTACCGCACCTATGCCCCCAAGCCGCTGGCCGACTGGCGCGGCGCGGCGGTGATGATCGTGCAAGGGAAAGGGGCCGTCCAATATCGGCTGGCAACCCGGCACCAGGGGCCCGTCGTGGAGGTCGATCGCCCCTGGGTGATTGCGCCCGATCGCGATTCGCAAATCCAGATCGGCCCCTTCCGCGGCCACAACCTGTTTATCGGCAACACGATCACCGACGGGGGCGCGTTTCAGCTCTACGCGGCCGCGCACGACAGCATCCTGGCCGAGAACCGCGGCGTCCGCATGGACGGCTTCTCCGTCTGGGGACTCAATCCGCACGGCTGGGGGCTCCAGCCCTCGTGGTTCTGCCAGTTCCTCGACAACGAGATCGTCGAAGGCAACGGCTACGGCGCGGTGGCGTCGAGTTTCGGCACGGTCGGCTTCGACGAATCGGGCGCCCGTCCGGGACCGCTGGTGCGGGGCGCCATATTCCGCCGCAATCGCTGCGACAACAACGCCTCGATCGCCATCCGCGGCCTGACCGCCGACGTGTTGGTGGAGCACTGCGCGCTGCGGCGCTGCGATCGCGGGATCGTTGTGCAGCCATCGACCGACGGCGTCCTGCTTCGGGAAAACACCTTCGACGACGTGGCCCAACCGATCGTGGACGAAGGGCACCGGGCCCTCGTGAAGTAGCCGCGATTGGGCCGCACGGCATAAAGCACGCTCGTCAAGTCGTAGGTCGGCTGGTCATTCTCGAGGCCGCGATAATAGTCGTAAGCCTCGCGTAGCGGATGATGCCCAACGTAGCGGTAGTCTTCCCGCATGCTGGCCGCCGGATGCTGGATTGCGTGGCCGATTTCCCAGCCACTGGCGACAATCGCCGTGGGCCACCGGGCAAAAAGCTTGCGTGCGGCGGGCAGGTCGGTGACGATGTTGTACTCGTTTCGCCCGTGCAGCTTTTCGCCGAACGCCCCAGCCATCGTCGACAGCAGCCGGACCTTGGCCTTCACCAGGGCCATGCCCGACAGTGGCGAGAGGGCTTCCCATGGCGGCGATCGCCGCTGGCAGCCAACAGAAGATAGGATCAGTCCCGCGCCACGAAGTCGATCACCAGCGCCTTGTCGAGATAGGGCTTGAGCACCTTCACGAACGCCTGGTGGGCCGGGTGGGGGAGATAAGCGTCGCGGCCTTTGACGTCGTTGAATGTGACCAGAAAGCAGTGGGTGAAGCCCTGGGCGAGATTCTCCGGGCTGATGTTGGTGCCCCACTCAAAATCCACGACTTCGTGGATCTTCGTGGGCAGCTCGCGGAAGCCGTCCTCAACCATTTTTTGCTGTTGGGCGGTGGTCCCTTCCTTGAACTTGAAGAGCACCACGTGCCGCACCTTGCCGAGCTGCGGGCTCATCTTGCCATCTGCGGCAGCAGTTCCGCGCTCGCTCGCCATCAGTCCCGCCAACGCCACGACCATTCCCAGCACGATGCAACGCATGGTATCTCCTCCGCGATTGGAAAAAAAGGGGGTATCGCGACCAGTCTGAGCCAAACAGACCGCGTTGTCAACCTGCAATTCCCGCTTGGACGCCGCTCGGACAATCCGTGTTCCAAGCATGGGGGCTTCGGGGATGCCAGCGCAATGCGGCATTCGCGAGTGGCCTCGCCAACGCCGGGTGGATGGCCTTGACCGGCGGCAATTCCCCGTCGACCAGCGATGGTCGTCGAGGTTCTCTCACCCCGCACGGCGCCGCCTCCGGTTCTTCCTTCTCGCTCAACGAGCCTCCAATTCGCACTCATTCCAAGCCGTTGCCGGGAGCACGAGGACGCGTTCGGGGCCGGCGGAAAGCGTTTGTGGCGGTGTTCGCGGGAAGGCTGGGCGAGTGACCTTCATCGTCCAGCTTCGCGCCGTGAGGCCTCGCAGCGTGACTTGCAAGGCCGGCGACTCGCTGCCTTCGGCGTCGCTGTAAGTCCTGCTTAGGAGAATCTTCCGGGATTCCACCAACGGCGCGTCGTCGAGTGTTACGGCGATCATGGTAGCGAAGCCGGAGTTGCCCACCACCCCGACGACCGAGAGCTTGCCCATGGTTTTGCCGTCGAGGTAGCCGCTGAGCCCTTCGGCCTTTGGAGCGGCGAAGCTCAACTGTTTTCTTCGCGAGTCGTGGACGATCTGCCCGGTGTCCGATACGGCCGGATTGCCTGGGGGGGCCTTGAACCAGGGCGCCTCTTTCTGTTGCGCGGGAATCGGCGCAAACGCTTTGCAAAAGCGGTGGACTGCCTGCCATCCCGGCTGGCAGGGGAACTGGCCGTCGACGAGTGCCGCGTAGCCTGGAGGGAAATACGAATCGTCCACGTAAATCACCTGGGGCTGGACGCTCGAACGCAAATAGCGGTTCTTGAATACGATCCCCGCCGTACGGAGGTGATCAAGGACCACGCCATCGCCGGCAATAACCCCGATCTGGATCTCGCGCGAGCTGTGCGCGCCCCAGCCATCGGGGCCCACGTTCCGAACGCCGTGGGTCCATGCGAACCAGGTCACACCCGACCAGTTTTGCAGAGATCCGTAGGCAGCCGCGGCAACCGAGAGCATCGCTCGCACCGGCCTGCGCTCGGTGATCAAGCTGGGATTTTCGCTGTGGTTGAACTCGCCGATGATCAACGGCTTGTTCACGATCGCGCTCTTGGCCAAGGAGTAGCCGAAATTGTCGGGGTCGTTTACCGCCAATGGGTCGTCGTAGGCATGGTCTTCGATGAAGTCGTCTGTTTTCGAGCGCACGCGGAGATTGGCGTCGCCGCGCCACAGGTTCTGAAGTTCGATCGGTCCTTGATATCCGAGTTCTCGAATCGTCTTCCGCATTCGTCGGGCGTAGGCCTCGTCCAGCGAGTTGCAAAACTCCGACAGGCATTTTAGCTGCGGTTGGGTTCGTGCCTGATAAAGGCCGAACGGCTGGACGCCATGGGCTTTCGCATAGTCCGCAAGGAGCCTTTCCAGCTTCTTCGTCCAGTAGGCCGGAAAGACGTTCTTGCAGAGGATGGTGTATTCACTGGAAAACTCGTTGATCAGTTCGAGCGTGAGGACTTGCGGGTCTTTTCCGTAGGCCAGTCCCGTGTAGGGGTTGACGTGCGTTAAGAGCATTTTCGCGAATTCAACGTCGATCCGGAAGCAGCGCTCGTCGAAAACGGCCAGCATGTTGCGGGGATCAAGCTGTTTCTGCCACTGCCAGTGGGTCAGTTCCTCCATGGCGTCGCCCCAGGCCTCGTCGTCCTCAGCGGAAACACGCAGGATCGCCACATCAGCGGGCAAGTAGGATCGCCACGAGTGCACCGACAAGGAAAGGTAAATGCGCTTCTGGCGAAGCCTGGCGTTGAGATAATCGAACCGGTCCCAGGCCTTCCGATTCGGGGTACGCGAATCGTCGTGGAAAGTCATCAGCGAGCTACAGTCCTCGGGAGCCCAGTCGGCGCTGGGACGCAGCAGGTGCTGGTGCCTCACCAGGTTGACTCCCAAGGAAGCGAGGTTCGCGGCCGTTTTCTCCGCCAGGTCATAATCGGGGTAGAAGGCACAAAGGTTCATGCCCCAGAAACGGGTCGGCTGCCCGTTGGAATCCACAAATTCATCGCGTTGCGGACGAACGGGGAGAATTGGCTTGACGTCAGCCAGTGACGCCGCGATCCGCCCCCGGTCCGGCACCCATCTCTGCGGAGCGGCCGCGACCGCCTTTTCCCGCTTGGGCTTGGCGACGTTGGCGTCGTACGGCACGAATTGCGCGGCGGCGGCGGAAACCCGCCGGAGGGTCAACGCGACACTCGCATCGTCGATCATGCCGGTGCACGGGCTGAAGGAAAGCCGTACACAATAGCTCTCGTTGCCCCAGGCACGCATGTCGATCAGGCTTACGGCGAGATGGCCTTCGATCACCAACGTTCCGCCGTGTTTCAGCGGGATCCGCACGGCGTGGCTTTCCATCGCGATTTTGCCGTCGGAGAGCATCTCTTCGTGACACCACCATGGAAGTACGCACGCTTTTTGGTCGATAAAAACGCGCTGCCCTCTGTAAGTCTCCGCAGGCAGGGTTAGCTCAAAGCCGAGCTGCCGGGTTGCTTGAGTGGGCGTACCGATTATACGTGCATAATAACTCGACGAATTCTCGTCCGCCCGTTTGAGGACCTGGGAAAACATGTAACGGCCCGCCCCGGTATTGAGTAGTCCGCGCACCTCGTGCGAGTCGAGCGCAATTCTCGGATAACCGAGTTCCGGCTTCAGATCGCGTTGAAAAGCAGGGGCCCATTTTTCATCCTTATGCACGACTTCGAACGTCAGGTCTTCGATTTTCAACACGCCGCTGTTGTCGAGTTTCGCATCCAGCGCCGCCCAGGCGTCGCCTGCCAGCGCGAATGCCAGCATGGCCGTCAGTACACATCGCATGTGGTTGTTCTCTGGAACTCGGATTGCAGACGCGATTATTTCCGGCTCACGCAAAAACGCTCTGTCGAACCGAACATCGCGTGGTGGAACGGGGCGAGGCAGGGCTCGTCATCGGTCCATGTGGAAATTGTACCATAACCCGGCATTTCCGGTTTCGTGCGTAATAAATCGGCAATCATGGCTTCCGCGGGAGTCGGGAAGCACGCCCCATCGAGGCGCCGCAACAAGGGAGTCTTGACTTGAATGGCGTGTTGATTTACCGTAGGAAGCGATTCGCGCGAGCGGCGGCGTGATGCGGGAAACCTGGAGGCGATGATCCATGAGATCCAGCGGATGGATGGCGATTGCCACTGCAATGCTCGGTTGCTTCCTCGGTGAAGCCGTTGCGGTTGGAGGCGAAGACGGCTTCACCTTGAGGCCCGTGCAAGTCAAGGCCGTTAGCGCAAATGACCATTTCTGGGCGCCCAAACAGAAAGTGATTCGCCGCGACACAATCCCGCACTCATGGCCCTACGTGGAGCCGTCGATCGAAGAATTTCGCCGTCTGGCCACGCCTGGGCAGCCGCCCGTAGAAAAGCACATCAAGTGGGGCGAGGCCAACCTGTACAAGGTTCTTGAAACGGTGGCCTATGCCTTGGCCCAGGAGCCCGATGCGGCCTTGGACCGCAAGGCGGACGAAGTGATCGCCATCATCGCCGCGGCGCAGCGGCCCGACGGGTATTTGCACGCCTGGAGCATGGCCAGAAAGCTGCGGCCTTGGGACGACCTCTATCTGCGCCACGAGGGCTTCGTGTGCGGGCATCTTTACGAAGCCGCGGCGGCCCACTTTCTCGCGACGGGCAAAAAGAACCTGCTCGCGGTCGCCTGCCGCTCGGCCGACTTTGCCTGGGAGCACTTCGTCCACCAGCAAAACCCGGGCTTCTGCGGCCATGCGGGCATGGAGTTGGGGTTGATCGAGTTGTACCGGGTGACCGGCAACAAGAAGTACGTCGAACTGGCCCAGGCGTTCATCGAGCGCCGCGGCCAGCACCCCGAGCGCGCGGTCCGCTATCCGCCGGCCTATTTCCAGGACGACTTGCCGGCGCGTCAGCAGCAGTCGATCAACGGCCACGCGGTGCGGGCCGTGTTCTTCACCACCGGCGTGGCCGACCTGGCCCTGGAGACGGGCGACCGCAACATGCGGGCGGTCGCCCATCGGCTCTGGGAGAGCGCCACGCAGCGGAAGATGTACATCACCGGCAGCGTCGGCTCGGAGTCGACGCAAGAAGCCTTCGGGCCCGACTACGAGTTGCCCAACGACGGCTACACCGAGTCCTGCGCCGCGTGCGGCATGGCCAACCTGGCCCATCGCATGCTGCGATTGGAGGGCAATGCCAGCGCGGCCGACGAGCTGGAGCGGGTCGTGTATAACGGCATGCTGCACGGGATCGCGCTGGACGGCAAGTCGTCGTACTATCAAAACCCGCTGAGCGATCGCAACCGTCTGCGCAATAACAACTGGACCTGCTGCCCGCCGAACCTCTCCCGGACCGTGCTGCTGGTGGGCAAGTATGCCTATGCCTATAGCGACGAGGGGATCTACGTTAACTTGTTCGTGGGCGGAACGGGCCGGATTCCGTTGCCCAAGACGCCCGTCGCCTTGGACGTCCGGACCGATTATCCTTGGCAGGGCACGGTGAAGATCGGCGTCGAGCCGGAGCGCCCGGCGGAGTTCGCACTGTGCGTGCGAATTCCCGGTTGGTGCCGCGGGGCCACGGCGCGGCTGAACGGGGCAGAAGTGAAAAAGCTGGAGCTGTGCAAAGGTTACGCGGTCTTTCGCCGCCGCTGGGCGCCGCACGATGCGGTGGTGCTGGAGTTGCCCCTGCCCGTGATGCGTATGGAGGCCCACCCCGCCGTGCAAGCGGTGCGAGGCAAGGTGGCCATCCAGCGCGGGCCGTTGGTCTATGGCCTCGAGGGGCTCGACAACGATGGCCGGTCGCTGGTGAACTTGGGGGCTGATCCACAGTTCCGCGTGGAGTATCGGCCCGACTTCCTGGGCGGGGTGAGCATTGTGCACGGGCTTACCGCCGAGGGAAAACCCTTCGTGGCCATCCCCTTCTACGCCTTGGGCAACCGGGGTAAGTCGTCACAGGATGTCTGGATGAACCAGCAGGATAAGCGAGAAAACCCTGACGGCTGGCAGGGCACCTTGTATCGCGAGTATAGGGGTCGTCCGCTCTAACTTGGACCACTCCCGAAATAAACGAAGCCACCCTGGAGCTTAGATATGAACCTGCTTGACAAGATTGCCTTGATAACTGGCGGCACCAAGGGAATCGGAGCGGCGACAGCGATCGAGTTGGCACGCCGCGGAGCCGACGTGGCCATCGTCGGCCGGCACGATGATGATGCCGCCAGCGAAACGAAATCTCAGGTCGAATCGCTCGGCCGGCGGTGCCTGGTCGTGGTGGGAGATATGGGGAAGCCCGCGGATGCAACCGGTGTAGTCCAGCAGACCGCTGAGCAGTTGGGATCGGTCGATGCGCTGGTGCATTGTGCCGGCGGAGCGGTGGCCGGCGGCCTCTTGACGGTCGATCCCGAGGCCTGGCACGCCGCCTTCGATGTCCACGTTCACGCCCTCTATTATCTATGCCGGGCGGCGATCCCGGCGATGAAGCAACGCCACGAGGGGACCATCGTGATGATTTCTTCCGTGGCCGGCCTGCGCGGCGTGGCTTTCAACCTGGCGTATCAGGTGGTCAAAGGCGCCTTGCCGCAGTTCGCCCGGGCGCTGGCCCGCGAGGTGGCCGACGACAATATCCGCGTCAACTGCGTCGCGCCAGGCATCATCCGCACGCGTTTCCACGAGGCGATGACACCCCAGCAAAAGCAACATAATTTGGACCATCGTGTTCCCCTGCATCGGGAAGGAACGCCCGAGCAGGTTGCTTCGCTGATTGCCGAGGTCGTGACCAACGATTACCTTACCGGCGAGACATTCACCATTGACGGCGGCCTGACCATGCGGATTGCCTGAGAACCCGCCTCATCGGGCTTGACCGCCCCATAGGCGCCAGACCGAGGCGGGCGAGTGCGCATCGGTGAGAACGGCGGGTACGGCCAGCACACCACCCTCCAGGGCGACATTCCGGCAAAGGGCGGTTTCGGACTTGAGGCTCAGTTGGAGAAAGCCGCCAGACCGGCATTTTGTTGGGGTATGCCCACAAAGACCACCGGGTGGCCGAGACCAGCCGCAGTCCAGGTGGCGGGCCGTTCCGAGAACTGGCGACCGGGAGATTTCCTTTTTAACATCATGGGGAGATTTCGAGTTACAATAATCATGAGCGTCTTCGCACAAGCTGGCCGATTGGCGGCCAGATGGTCCGAATGAGACGTTGTGTTATTCAGAAAGGCATCCACCCATGCGATTCATCTTAGGCATCATCCTCGCTACGATCTGCTTCTCCCGGGCGGCGATTGCCGCTGATTGGTGCGGCTATCGCGGGCCGAACCAGGACGGGATCTCGAACGAGACGGTCAACCTCAACTGGCCGGCCGATGGTCCCAAGGTGGTCTGGAAAGCGGAGACGAAGAACGGTTTCAGCTCGTTCGCCGTCGTTGGCGACAAGGCATTCACGCTGGTCAACCGCGACCTTGACGGCTCGCCTCGGGAAATCTGCGTGGCACTGGACGCCGCGAGCGGCAAGGAGGTTTGGATGGCCGACCTCGCCGCTGGCAAAGGCTATTCCGGCGGCGGCGACGGCGACGGCCCACGATCCACACCGACGATTAGCGAAGGCCTCGTGTACACTTTTACGCCCGACCTCGTGCTGCACTGCCACGACGCGCAAACCGGCAAGGCCGTCTGGACCAAGGACTTGATCAAGGAACACGCCGGGCACAACATCGGTTGGAACAGCGCCGCGTCGCCGGTGATCGACGGCGATCTGGTGTTCGTCGCCGGCGGCGGACCGGGTCAGTCGCTCTTAGGCATCGCGAAGAAAACCGGCAAGGTCGTCTGGAAGACCGGCAAGGAAACCATGACCCACGCCATGCCGGTGGTCGGCACGATCCTCGATCGGCGCCAAGTGATTTTCTTCTGTAAGAGCGGGCTCGTGGCCGTGGCGGCGAAGAACGGCAGGGAACTCTGGCGTTTCCCCTACAACTACAAGACGGCCACCGCCGTCTCGCCGGTCATTTGCGGCGACGTCGTATATTGCTCGGCCGGCTACGGAGTCGGCGGCGGCGCGTGCAAGATCACCAAGAGCGGAACCCGCTTCACCGCAACCGAGCTGTACCGCAACGTCAAGTCGATTCAGGACCTCTGGAGCACGCCGGTCTTCAAGGATGGCTACCTCTACGGCATGATCAGCTTCAAGCAATTCAAGAAAGGCCCACTCAAGTGCGTCGAAGCGGCCACCGGCAACATCCGCTGGGAACAGCCGGGCTTTGGGGCCGGTCAGGTGATTCTCGTGGGCGACAAACTGCTTGCCCTCTCCGATCAAGGAGAACTCGTCGTCGTGGAAGCCACGCCGAACTCCTACAAGGAAATCGCACGTGCCAAGGTTGTAAACGGCAAGTGCTGGTCGACTCCGGCACTGAGCGACGGGCGCATTTATGTCCGCAGCACGACCGAGGCCGCCTGCCTCGACGCGCGATAATGGCGCGAAACGTCGCCAACGAGGCGGAACCGCGCTGTTGACGGCGTTGCTTTCGGTTCTACCCATCGACATTGCGGCTTTCCGTGCCGACGGCCGGGGACCACGTCGGTTCAACGCCCGAAGCTGGAAACGCTCGGTCAGGCCGAGGCGGCTGCTTTGACCGGGGCCGGTCGCCCAGGTAAGATGGAGGCCGTGCGAGCCCAAACCGGCTCCACGTTTCCGGCAACGCCAGCGCCGGATAATCCAACGATCTCGCACCCCACGTCGGTCGATACGGGAGATGGTGATGAAGCGGTTGCTTTTCGTCCTGATCGCGGTTTCCTCGGGCACTTTATCCTTGGCCGGAGAAAATCTGCTGGTCAACGGGGACTTCGAACATGGAATGCAAGGGTGGGCGAAAATCTGGTCCCGCGAGCCCGGCGTGAAGGCCGCAATCGATGAGCAATCGCGGCACGGCGGCCGTGCGGCCGTGCGCATCGAACACTCGAACCCCCACGACTGGAGCCTCGCGCACGCGAAGCGGCTGGACGTCAAGCCGGGCGAAATCTATGAGCTTTCCGGCTGGCTCCGCACGCAAGGCGAAGGCGACGTGGCACTGAGCGTCACGCTCTACGATGCCAAGCAGCAAGCGATCGCCTGGGAATTTGGCGCTCGCGGCGTGCGCGGCACTACCGCCTGGCGGCAAGTGCAGTCGCGATTCATGATCCCGCCCGACGGCGCGGTCATCCTCCCCCGTCTCACCGGACGCGGCACGCTCACCGCCTGGGCCGACGATCTGGCGCTCGGCCGCGTGGGCCAGATCGATCTGCAAAAAGCCGCCAAGCTGCCGGCGGCGATCAGCATGCGCAACGCGGTGATCGAAGCGACGTTCCGCCCGGCCGACGGCACGATCGCCCTGCGCGACTTGCGCTGCGGGCAGGTTTGGTCGCAGCGGCCCGAAAAGCGATGCTACGTGTTGGACGCCAAGGCGACGCAGCGCGGCATCGAAGCCACGCTGCTGGATCCGGCCACCGTGGCGGAGATGGCCGTCACGCTGCAACTCGACGGCGAGAAGCCCGAAGTGGTGGTCGAGCTCTCGGGCAAGGGACCGATGTCGCGCATCAGCTATCCTCATCCGGTCGCCAGTCCGGCCCAGAGTTGGCTGATCATGCCTGTCAACGAGGGGATCGCCTATCCGGCCGACGATCCATCGCTGCGGCCGATGCACTATTCGCTGTACAGCGGCCACGGGCTGTGCATGGCGTGGTACGGCGTGACCGATCTGGACCGCGGGCTGATGACGCTCGTGGAAACGCCCGACGACGCGGCCGTCAACGTGCCGCGCCGCCAATGCCGTCTGTGCCTGGCCCCCGAATGGGAGCCGCAGCGCGGCGAGTTCGGTTATCCGCGGCGGCTGCGCTACGTGGCCTTCGAGCACGGCGGCTACGTGGCGATGGCCAAGCGGCATCGCGAGAACGCCAAGGCCGTGGGTCTGTTCAAAACTCTGAAGCAGAAGCGCAAGGAAAACCCGAACGTCGATCTGCTCGTCGGCGCGGTCAACGTGTGGGCCTTCGGCATGGATGGGGTGAAGCTCTGCAAGGAAATGCAGTCGTTGGGCATCCGCCGCATCTTGTGGAGCGCCGGCGGCAAGGCCTCGCAACTGGAAACACTCAACGCCATGGCCGGCGTGCTGACCAGCCGCTACGACATCTATCAAGACTGCATGGACCCGGCCAATTTCCCCAAGCTCCGCCACCGGCACGATGACTGGACCTCGGAAGGCTGGCCCAAGGACATCATGATCGACGCCAACGGAGACTGGATCCGCGGCTGGCGGGTCGACGGCCGCGAGGGCCAGTCCTACCACTGCGGCGTGCTGTGCGACCGTTTGGCGCCGGACTACGCCCGCCGCCGCATCGCCGCCGAGCTGGAGACCAAGCCCTATCGCTGCCGCTTCATCGACACCACCACGGCATCGCCCTGGCGCGAATGCTACGCGCCCGCCCATCCGCTCACGCGGACCGAGAGCAAACGCTGGAAGATGGCGCTGCTGGACGTGGTGAGCCGCGAGTTCAAGCAGGTCACCGGCTGCGAGACCGGACACGAAGCCTCGGTGCCTTATCTGCACTACTTCGAGGGCATGCTGAGCCTGGGACCGTACCGCGTGACCGATGCCGGCCGCACCATGCAGCAGGTGCTCGACGAGGTGCCCGAGCAGGTGGCCAAGTTCCAGACCGGGCACTACTACCGGCTGCCCCTCTGGGAACTGGTGTACCACGATTGCACCGTGGCCCAATGGTACTGGGGCGACTACAACAACAAGCTGCCCAAAGTGTGGGACCGCCGCGATCTGTGGAACGCGCTCTACGGCACGCCGCCCATGTTTCTCTTCGCGCGCGAGGTTTGGGAGAAGAACCGCCAACGCTTCGTCCAGAGTTACCAGACGGCCACGCCGGTGGCCCGGGCGACCGGCTACAGCGAGATGCTCTCCCACGCCTGGCTCACCGCCGATCACTCCGTACAGCAGACCCGCTTCGCCAACGGCGTGGTGGTGACGGTCAACTTCGGCGACCAGGCCTATCGCATGGCCGGCGGGACCATGCTGGCCCCGCTGAGCCGCCACGTGGCGGGAATGCCCCGCGACCGGTAGTCCCGCAGCCGACCATCAACCAGTCCACAGCGGCCGGAGAAGAACTCAACCCAATTTCATTCTTCGCGTTGCAGACATCTTTCGATCAGCCCGGCCACCACGTCGGGACGCTTAGTGATGGCCGTGGAGTGCCAGCCGGGGAGCAGATGCACCTCCGCCAGCAGCAAATGGCCGCCCAGCTCGAAAAAATTGTCCCGAATTCCGATGGGCTCGACCCCGAGCAATTCCTCCCAGACCTGTGCGATGGGGAGTTCGGTGGAATCGCCCGGAGCGCTTCGCTCTAATGGGCGTTGACGGAACCGCCCCCGGTATCCACGGGGCCGGTAAGTCCCGGTCCGCCGGCCGCCGCGTAACCGTAGCTGGCGCCGGAAGCGTCCGGGCTGACCCAGAAAGAATAGAGTTGGCCGTGGACGAGTTGGAACTGGAACTGCACCGCTCGGCCGGCCAAGGGCGCCAGATCGGCGACGCCTTTCCAACGCAGTTGAATACGCGTGCCGTCGCCTTGGACGGGAAGGCAATTCTCCAGCGAATAGGGCACAATCACCTTGCCGTCCGCTCCCCGCACTGCCATCCGCAGTTCGCCTGCCCGGGCATTCACGTTGACAAAAGGATATTTGCCGCGAAAAACCACGGGCCTGGTGAGCAACGATCCTCGGCCGGCCGCGGCATCCATCGAGGCGAAGCCGTCGCGCCGCAGCGTGGCCAGTCCGGTGCTGCCGCCGGCGTACATGTGGTTGCGGTTGGCCGCGACGCCGGACCATGTTCCGAAGTAGAAGTGTAACTTGTCGCCGACGATCAGGCACACGCCCGTGGCCGGATGCAGGTAACCGCGATTCCACGCGCCCGCCGCCCGCGAGCACTTCAGAAACGCCTCGCGGCGGGGGCGGTCGTAGACCAGGCCGTCGCGGCTGTAACCGAGCTGAAGGTCGATGATCTTCGGGCGCTTCTCCTTGGCGCACACCTCGTTCGGCGGGCCGTAGAAAATCCCGAACACGCCCACCATCAGGCTTTCGTAGGCCACGGCGGTGAAGTGATACAGTTCCGGCTCGTAGCCGAGATCCGGGTCGGGCCGGTCGCGGGCATCGAGCTTCAGCCACAGTGGCAGGCGCTCGCCGCCCTTGCGTTCGGCGAGATCGGTGAACTCCGATCGCGCGTAGTAGAAGCGGGCCCGCACGCCGCAATTCGGATCGCGCAGCGAAACCGCGCCATTGCGGACGCTGAATACCCACTGCCTGCGAAAGGGGTCCTGAAAAATCGACGAGTTGTCGCCCACCTGATAGCCGATCGTGCGGACGGTGCGCCAATGGATTCCGTCGGGCGAGGTGAAAAGCTCGCCCCGCTCGGCGTTGCTCGCCTTGTTCCCCTGCTGGCGGAAATAGGCGAACATCTTCCATCGCTGGGCCGCGTCGGTCGCCGCGTGATCCAGCCAGACCGAGGCCGCGTCGCGCGTGAGCCGATGGCCGTCGATCTGCCGCACGGGCAGCACGCGGTTGGTGCCGGGCACGACGTCCAGCGCCGGCCGCTGCCAGTGCAGCCCATCCTTGCTCGTGGCGTAGCCCACCCCGTCGAACCATCCGGCGTGGTACCACATCTTGAACAGTCGATCGTGCGGGTCGAACCACACGCCGTCGCCAAAAGGAGCCGCCACGGGGATCGCGTTCTTGCCGCGGCTCTCGTTGCGCTCCAGGGGTGTTTCCGGCTTCAGAACGGGGTTGTTCTCGTACAATTCGGCTGCATGAAAGGTGCGGGTCAAATCCGTTTCCGCAATCAGCAGATCGTCCACAAAAAGCTGGCGGCCCACGTCGATCCTGATGGCATCCGACGGCGGCGCCGCAGCAGCCAACGGCAAAGGCAAAGCCAGCAGCACCGCGGCGCTGCACGCGAGGAGGCTGTTTCGGGTGGTGTTATCCATGGCAGGAATACATTTTTCAGCGAGGTCGACAATGGTTTGGGGCCCGGCACGCCCCCTCATTTTAGTATGGCCCGCGGAGATTGCCAGATCCACCCCTCGATCATGGGCGAAGCCTCGCCGGGCCTTCGAGGCTTGACTGCGGGCGCATGCATCCGGATGATGGATGGCAGGCAGTGTGCGACGCTGCAAACGATTCCGACGCTCTCCAGCCGTCTTGCCATTCAGGAACGCAACAATATCATGCCCGACACCCTTTTGACTCGACGCCGGATGTGCGGCCTCATTGCGGCCGCGCCCCTCGCGCTGCGGCTGACCGTGGGCCGCGGAGCCGAGCGGGCGGCGCCGCGGCCGCTCCGCTACGTATTGCCCTCGAGCCTCTATGGCTGCACCCGGCTCGAACTGATCCTGGCCGAGGTCCGCAAGACCGGGACCGACGCCGTCGACCTGTGGCCGAAGCACCATGCCGACCAGCGCGAGCAGGTCGAGGCCATGGGATACGACCGCTTCGCGGAACTGCTGCGGCGTTACCAGGTCCGCCTGGGCATGTCCACCCGCTACGACCTCGGTCCGTTCGGCCTGCGCCAAGAGTTCCCCTTTCTTGCGCGGTTCGGCGCGAAGCTGGTCGTCACGGGCAGCGCCGGGCCGCCGGACCTTTCCGGGCCGAAGTGCAAGGCGGCGGTGCGGCAGTTCGTGGAGCAGATGAAACCCCACGTGGCCGAAGCGGAAAAACATGGCGTGACGATCGCCATCGAGAACCACGTCGGCGCGCTGCTGAACACCCCCGATTCGCTCCGCTACTTTGCCGAGTTGTCCGCTTCGCCCCACCTGGGCATCGCGCTGGCGCCCTATCATCTGCCGCAGGACGAACGGGCGCTTTCCGGCCTGATCGAGGACCTCTCTCCGCGATTGGCGCACTTCTACGCCTGGCAGCACGGCAAGGGCTGCATGCAAAAACAGCCCAAGCAAGATGAAATCCAGCAGATGCCCGGCCGGGGCAAGCTCGATTTTCGGCCCTTGTTGAGCGCGCTCCAGAAGATCGATTACCGGGGCGGGGTGGAGATCTTCATGCACCCCTTTCCCCGCGGCATTCCCATCCTGGAGAGCACTGCGGCCGTCACGGAAGAAATCAACCGCGCCCGCCGTTACCTGGAAAGTTCCCTAACGTAGCTGCCGATCGAAGTTCCACAGATTAGACCCATCCGACCATGAACCGGGCGATTCAGATCTTCGCGCTACTCGTTACGGTCGTGGCCGTGGCGGCAAACGCCCGGCGACTATCGGCCGACGATTGGCCGCAATGGCGCGGCCCCACCCGCGACGACGTATGGCGGGAGACGGGGCTGCTGGAAAAACTTCCCGGCCCGCAAATTCCCATCCGCTGGCGCGCTCCGATCGGCAGCGGCTATAGCGGCCCCACCGTGGCCGCGGGGCGAGTGTACCTGACCGATCGGCTCACCGAGCCCCGCGCGGCGGAACGGGTGCACTGCTTCGATTGGCAGTCCGGGCGCAGCCTCTGGACGTTCAGCTACGATTGCCCCTACCAGGGAGTCGGCTACACGGCCGGCCCACGCGCCAGCGTGTCGATCGCCGGCGGCCGGGCCTATGCTCTGGGCACCATGGGACACCTGCACTGCCTCGACGCGGCCAGCGGCAAGCTGCTCTGGCGAAAACAGCCCGGCGTGGACTACGAGGTTCGCGTGCCGATCTGGGGCATTGCCGCGGCGCCGCTGGCGGACCGCGATCTGCTCATTGTGCAGCTCGGCGCCGCCGCCGGTGCGTGCATCGTGGCCCTGGATGCGGCAACCGGCGCCGAGCGGTGGCGGGCGTTGGACGATGGGGCGTCCTATTCGGCTCCCATCATCATCCAGCAGGCGGGCCGCCGGGTGCTGGTCTGCTGGACCGGCGCCAATGTCGTGGGGCTCGATCCGGCCGGCGGCAAAGTCTTTTGGAAGCATCCCTTCCCGCCGGCCCGCATGGTCATCAACGTCCCCACGCCCGTCGTCTGCGGCGACCGGCTGTTCCTCACCGGCTTTTACGACGGCGCGCTGATGCTCAAGCTGCGGCAGAATGAGCTGGGCGTGGAGCAGTTGTGGCGCCGCCACGGCGCCAACGAGCGGCAGACCGACGCCTTGCACGCCATGATCAGCACGCCCTACATGGAGGGCGACTATGTCTACGGCGTCGACAGCTACGGTCAATTGCGCTGCCTCGACGCCCGCACCGGCGACCGCGTTTGGGAAAACCTGACCGCGGTGCCCAAGGCGCGTTGGGCCACCATCCACATGGTCCGCAACGGTCCGCGGACGTGGATGTTCAACGAGCGGGGCGAACTGCTCATCGGCACGTTGTCGCCGCGAGGGTTCCAGGAAATCAGCCGGGCAAAGCTGATCGAGCCCACCACGGACCAATTGGGGCAGCGCGGCGGCGTCTGCTGGTCGCACCCCGCGTTCGCCTACCGGCACGTATTCGCCCGCAACGACCGCGAGTTGGTTTGCGCGAGCCTCGCGGCGAAATGAGACGGATCGGGGAAATCAGGCCGCCGGCGCACGCGCGATTGGCGTCCCAGGCATAAATGCCTGGGCTACGGAAAAGAAAAAACCGGGACGTTATTTTTTGGCCAATCCTTCGATCATTCCACGCGCGTGACGATCTTCCGTATCACGTCCTCGATCACCCGCGGACCGAGCTGCGGATCGGACAGCAGCCGCGACCAGACATACAGCAGCCCTGCACCGCGGAGGGGTCCGCTTCGGTAGCACGCCAGGGCCGCAATGGCACCATAGTTTCGGCCGTCGTCGCCCACCACCGAGGCGATGGGCGTATACGTCGCGTCGGACGAAATCGTGCCCGGCAGGACCGAGCGCAAGCGCAGATCGCCTTCGCTGAAGAACACCATCGACTTCGGGTAGCCCGCGAGCCAATCCTGGCCGGGCAGGAAGGAAATCCGCAGCGCCGCGTCGGCCGGCGGTTTTTCGAACAAGCAGGCGATGGGCAGGCCCAGCTTCCGCGTGAGGTTGTGGGGCTTTTGCAACGCGCCCAGGCCATCGTAGCAGAAGGGCAAGGGCTGCGAAGTGAGCATCGCCAGGAAGCCTCCGGAGCGGAGATAATTCACGATCGCCGCGGCGCCGTCGCCGTCGTGGTGGATCGTGCCGGCGTAGTTCTCGCCGCCGACGTTCAACAGCACGGGAAAGTTCTTCGCGTTGAACAGCTTCGCATCCAGTAGTTCTTCCACGGTAAGCCGGCGGCACTTTTTCATCAGCCCCGTGGCGTGCATGAACTTCACCACCGGCCCGATCAGATCGTCGCTGGGGAGAATGGCAATGCGGCCGGCGGGCACGCGACTCATCTCCGCACGGCATTGCGCCATTTTCGCCTCATCCGCCATCACGGCCTGGCAATCGGCCTGGCCGCGGCGGAAGACTTCCGCGACGGAGCTCTCTTGATAGTCGACAAACTGCGTCACGGCCAGCAAATAGGCGTTCTCCGGCACGATCGTCAGGTCGCCCCCTTTCAACTCGGCGGGAATCGACGTCGGGGGGATCCGGCAGGCCAGCACTTTGCGATGGAAGCATGGAGGCCACGACTGCCAGCCAATGGCGCATTGGCCGGTCTTGATGTCGATTTGCGCAGCACCGGCATAGCGCAGTTTCACCGTTCCACCGTCACACTTCGGCGCAAAGACGATGTACACGCCGGGGGGCGGGTAGTTGATCCGCACTTTGCACTGCCTGCTGGTGCCCAGTGGGCCGATGCTCTCGGGGGCGGGGGCCAGGTAGAATGGCACCCTCCAGGCCCAATGCCTTCCCGGCCAAAGCCCGGCAAACGAGCCGACGTCGTTCCAATCGCAGGGCAACGGCTCATTGAGCGGCAATTGGATTTCCCGGAATGGCCTCACTGCCTCGGGTGCCACGGGTGGCTTGTCCACCCGTGCGGCCAAGGCACTGCTGGGCAAACTAGCAGTGGCACCCGCTCGGTCTTGTGGTGCAGCCGTCTCGGCTGCCAATGCAGGCGGGACGCCTGCACCACAAGTTGTTTCCGGCCCGGTCCCAAGCTGCCCCACCGTGATCGTATCCCCGTCGCGCAGACCGCGAATATAGACATAGGATGGGGCATCCGGCGAACGCACCAGGTCCGCTGCGGCAGCCAGCGTGCGGGTCTTGCCCCCGCGCGTCAGGCTCAGCGGGCGATCGGCGAGATCGGCGAAGGGGAAGGAGAGCGTCACGTCGAAGGGCTCGCCTTTCGAGCTGCGCACGTCAAACGTGAAATTCACGCCGGGCGCGTAGCGGTAATTCTCGACGCGCCAATGGACGCCGTTCTTGCAACAAGCGAAAGCCGCCTTGCGGCCGCAGGTCACCCGCAGCACCGACCGGCCCACCGGGTAGCAGAGCGGCAGAATGTCGGCGGTGCCGAAGCCCGCCCGGCCACCTCGGCCCGCCATCGTGCCGTCGAACAGCCCCAGCCATTCGCTCAGGGCCTGGTGGTCATAATCGGCCAGCGAGTCCTGCGGAATGTCCTTGTAGAGCAGGTGCCAACGCTCCAGGGCCCCGCGGAGATAATGGTGCAAGATCGGATCGCCGCAGTTCACGTAGACCTGGACGAGGGTGTCGAGATTCCAATGCACTTCGTTGGCGCAGGCCGTTCCCGTCCAGTCGCGGCCGGAGTTCGGCTCCCAGAGAAACGACGAATCGAGGTTGTCGTCGCGGTCGTTGTCCGAGGCCCAGGCGACCATGTAACGATAGGTGATCTTGCGGGCGAGTTCCACCGCCTGCCCAGCTCGGGCCGCGCGCTGCGGATCGTCGCAGAAGGTGTAGTAGTAGTCCAACAGGAAGGCGGCGCTGAGAGTGCCGCCGATGGCGAACGGCGACGAAGGAACGTCGGCGAACTCGTTGCGGGTCCAGACGAAGTGCTTCGTCCAGTTGTACACACCGTCGATCAGCGGCAGATACTCCGCGTTCTTCTCGTGGCGATAGAGATCCACCAGCGCGATGCCGGCTGCCCAGCCGTTGGCATTATGAAGCGTCTTGACCGCCTCGCCGCCGAATTTCTCGCGCCACTTCCCCTCCAGCGGCTTGGGCCAGAAAAGGCACTCGTCGCCCTCGACCGTGACGCGCTGCGCCTTGGCCTTCAGATAAGCGATCTCCCGGTGCAGCCGCTCGATGAGCTGGTGGTCGCCGCGGTGGAAGGCCGCATTGACGGCCGATTCACGGTGCGCGGTCCAGCCGTCGATTTCCACGGTGCCCGGCTCTTCGTACGCGTTTCCCTCGGCGAGGCGTACGATCAGTCCGCCCCGCGAGGCCACAGGCAGGTGCGGCAGCCGCGTCCCGCCAGGCATCCAGCCCATATCGTTCATCTCCGGGATCCTGGGTAGCTGCGCGGCGTAGCGATGGAAGTAATCCTGCTGCAGGAAGGCATTGGGATCTTCCGTCGAGGGCATGTCGAGCGAGTAGACCAGGCGGAAGCGCCCTTCGATCGTGTCGCCCTTTTTGGGATAGGTGAGCGTCTGGAAGCCGCGGCCGGCGTAAGGATAGGCCAGGGCGATGAACTGCGCTTCGCCGCGGTGCCCAGTGCAATAGGCCGTGGCCAGGTAGCGCTCGGTTTGCTCAGCGAGCCGCGAGCCCATGAAGTCATAGCCCACGTAAAGCTTCTCCGCGGGCGCCCACAGGCCGGTCACGGGAATGGGGTAGGCCCCGATGGGGACCACGTAGCTCCAATTGTGCGACCAATGGGAACAGATCTCGGGCGTGCCGGCGTGGATGTCGCCCAGGAAGGGGAAGGGATCGGCTTTGGGCGTCGCGTTGAGCCAACCGCGTTGGTGGACGACTTCCGCTCCCGGCATCGACAGCGTGAGAAAATGAAAGGGCACCCGGCCGACGGCTTTTTCCCATTGCGCGGCGTCGAAGTCGTCGATTCGCAGCCAAAGGCGGATTTCGGGGAAGTCGCCGGGAACTAGCACCGGGCGCGGCAAGCGAATGCCGCCTGAAAGTTTCAAGCCGATGCCGTCTTTGGCGCGGAGCCGGATCGCGGCGTCGCCGAGGATGTTCCTGTTGAAGTCTGCGCCGAAGATCAGCCCATTCGACGAAAACCGGACCGGAGCCAAGGGTTTTCCATCGACGACCAGATCGAACCCCAGCACTTTGTCACCGTCGCGGACCAACGCCAACCCCGAGCGCGGGGCCTTTTCCGCGGCCGGCGCCGGAATTGACCAACAGGCCAAGGCCAACGCGAAAACGAGAATAGACTTGCTATGTCGCATGGAATTCGCCTCTCCTGCCGGACGTGTTTATCGATCGCATGGGTTACAGCGGCAACTGGTACGGTTTTCGCTGCGGACGTTCCAGGTACGCATTGGCCTCGTCGTCGCCGGGGAAGATTTCCTGCTCGGGGTCCCAACGCAGTTTGCGGCCCACCCAGCGGACGATGTTGCCCAGGTGGCAAATGATCGCCGAGCGGTGGCCGATCTCCACGTCGGCGATCGGCCGCCCGCGCGACTTGATGCAATCGAACCAGTTCTGGATATGGTTGTCGCTCACCGGCACGCGGATCTTCAAGTCGCGCGGCGGTTGTTGGGCCAACTCGGGCGGATTGCTTTCGACCACGTTGTTGCCGATGCGGATTTTTCCCTGGTCGCCGACAAATGCGGCCCCGGCGGCCGACTCACCCGGCTCGAGGTGGATCTCGATCCCATTGGCATAGCGGAACCGCACGCGATGGCCGACGCTGGTGGCGGCGTCGCCCCGGCCAAGCGATTCCGGGGCGGAATAGACCACTTCCGGCAGTTTCCCGCCCTCGCACCAAACTTCCACCGGCCCGGTGTGGTCCATGTCCAAGGCCCACTGGATCTGATCGAAGCCGTGGGCGCCCGTACCGGTCATCTCGCCGCCCGAATAAGGGCGGAAGGAAATCCAGCCCGGTTTGGCGCGGCAGGCGTACAGGTCGGGATGATACGCGACGGGTTCCGTTTGTCCGCACCAGGTGTCCCAATCCAGCCCGGCGGGGACCGGCTGGCTGGGCAGTTTGCACTCCCATGGGCTGGGATAATTCTGGATCAGCACGGTGTGGATCTTGCCGGCCACGCCGTTGCGCACCAGCTCGCAGCCCAGGCGATGGCCGCTCATCGAGCGCCGCATGGAGCCCGTCTGCAACACCCGCTGATACTTGCGCACCGCCTCGACGAGGCGGCGGCCCTCGCGGATGGTGAGCGAAAGCGGCTTTTCACAATACACGTCCTTGAGAGCTTGGCAGGCATGGATACTGGCCAGGACGTGCCAGTGGTCGGGCGTGGCGACGAACACCGCGTCGACGTCCTTGCAGTCAAGCACCTTGCGGTAGTCCTGGTAAGCCCGGCATGCACGGGCCCGCGCCACTTCTTCGGCCCGTGAAAGATTGACGTCGGCCACGGCAACGATGCGGCCTTCCTTGGGCAGTCCCATGAGCTGCCGAGCCCGGCGTCCGCAGCCGATGTAGGCCACGCCGATGCGCTCGTTGGCCCCCGGCCGGCCGGGGGCCGACAGCGCGCTGCGGGAAATAAATAGCGGCAACAGCGCGGCGCCGGCGACCACCGGCAGCCCGCCGTGCAACACTTGTCGCCGTGTGAACCGCGACTTGCCGGACATGGCTTATGCTCCCAATACGAGGATGTGTTCCGCGTCTGGTATTCTCCGCGGGTCGTGCGCGGCCGTCAATCCACCCACTCCGTCAGCCGGCTCGCGCCGACACTTCGTCAAACCATACGCGCCCGCTGTGCCCGCGAAAGAGAAGGTGCAGGTTGAGGACGCGGATGGGCTTGGTGGGCGAGATCTTCAGCGTGGCCTGGTTCCAGGAGTGCGTGCCCACCGGGAACCGCGCGTTCAAGCCATTCATCACCGAGCCGTCGTCGCAGGTGGCGTCGACAAAAATGGAGTATCCGGAGTCGGCCTTGCCCGAGACGTTCTCGGCCCGGCTCCAGGCACTGATGACGATAGGCCGGGCTTCCTTTTGCTGCAGGTCGATCTGCTGCACGACGCCCGAGCTTTGCCGGGCCGAATCGTTCTCGCAGCGCACCGCCTGCTTGCCGCCCAGCGAGCCGGCGTCATCCAGCGTGAAACCCTGGCCATACGGCCGCCAGTCAACCAGCACTTTGCGCAGCGGGGTGGTCACGGGCGGGATTTTCCAGGGCGCCGCCGCTTCCTCCGCCTGCACCAGCGGCTCCAATGCGGACCGCGAATCGGCCAGGGCCAGCATGGTATAGATGCCGACGCGAGGGACCGTGTAGACGGCCGTGCCGCCTTTCGCTTCGCCTTGCAGCCACGCCGGCGGAGCCTCCGGCGACAGGGCCAGGCACGGCCGGGGACTGCCCTCGACCAACACCTCGACGCGCTCCGCCGGCCGGACGGTCAGCACCGTCTCGCCGTGCAGAGTGGTTATGGCCTCGAAACCAGGGTTGTGGGCGAGGTTTCGCGGGTCCTCGCCCGCAGCGTCGGGACGGCGATCCTCGATGCGGATCATGAACTCGCCGGTCTGCGTCCCCAGGTCGGGCGAGAGGTCGGCCGCGGTGAACGACTTTCCACCGTCGCAGCTGTAGAACGAGCCGCCGGCGTGGGTGGTGGTGTCGATGCCGATCTGCCACCAGCGATCGTTGCCCAGTTGCCCCTCGGCGCGAATCTCGATCTGGTTGTCGACGCCCAAGAGCGAGCGATCCAGCGGCATCTCGAACCAGCCCCGATTCTTGCCCGCTTCTTGGGAAATTGTGCCCGCCGGCCGGCCGTTCAAGGCGACCGCCAACTCGGCCGTGCACTTGGGCGTGGCCAGTCCATAGACCTGCAAGACCGGCTCGACCACCGCCTGAGGATTCGCAACGTGCAGCCGCTTGCGGATCACGACCTGCGGCCGGGTGAGCGGCGTTCGCGCCTTCTGCTGGCCGTCGTCGGTCGCATAGAGGCCGGGGATGGTCACCTGGTAGCGGAAGTCGTAATTCACCAGGTGTACGGTGCGGATCGCCCGGCCGGGACAATCCAGCACGTTCACCATCGCCTTGCCCGGGTTCGCCACGCGCACCCGCGGACGCGTCAGCCGCACGAGTTGTTCGGCGGGCAGCTCTTCGACGGTGCCCGGCGAAAACACCACTTGTCCGCGTCCCATCGCCGCGCCCGTCCCGGCGTCGGCGGCGGCCAGCACGATCGCCTCCGTGCGGCCGCGCTCGCCGGCGTGGGCGTGGATCGTGAAGGTCAGCGTATCGCCGCCGGCCAGGTCGAAGGGCGGAGAGCTGAACCAGTGCATCCGCTCGTCCTCGAAGTCGAGCTTGCCCTGGTAGACCACCTGGCCGCCCACGGCGAGGCTGAAGGGGGATGTGCCGTCGTTTTCATCCAGCATGTGGATGTGCGCGGCATAGCGGCCCGGGGTCCCGTTGAAGCGGAGCGTCGCTTGAGCGGTATGCTTCTTGACGCGGAAAAGCCTGCCTTCCGGCTCGAAGCCCTCCAATTTCCATTGTGCCAGCGGAACCGCGACGAGGCGCAGGGCTTGCATCAGTTGCCGGGCCGGGGCGTACGAGACCGGCCTGCCCAGCGGATCGAAGCCGGCGTAGCCGCCGCTGAGCACCACCCGCCCGCCGCGCTCGGCGAACCGCAGAATGCCGGTCGCGGTCGATTGGTCGAGATACAGGGCATCTTGAACCACCAGCGTATCGAGCCCGCGCGTGCCGGCCGCGGTCGTCAAATCGGCGGCCACCACGACCTCGAAGGGAATGCCCGCGGCCAGCAGGGCCTGGGCCAGGCCCTCGTTGTTTTGCCCGCGGCGGTCCTGGATCTGCGTCGCCGTGGAGTGAAATATGGCGACGTTGCTCCCCGGCTCCGCGGCGGCGTAGAGCGGCTGGTGCGCGTGGAGGAAGGCGTACGACTGTTTGATGGCGCGATGGATCCGCTGATCGAAGGGATCGTTCAGATCCGTGATGGGCAGCGATGGAAACAGGTTGTAGCAGGGGATGTAGGTTCCGCCGCAGGCCGCGGCCTCGGCGACGGCCAGCGCGACCTCCTCCGCCAGCGGCGACGAAGGATAGAAGAAATAGTGCATCCCCTCGTGCCACGTCCGCGTGCCGCGCTCCGCGGCGATCTTCTCCGGCAGATAGGCGAGGATGCCCGTCGGCCGGCCGTGCGAAGCGGCCAGCCCCAACTTGTAGCGATAGGCGTTGTTTTCGAACGGCGGGTGCGACATTGTCTCGTAGAACACCAGGTCCACCGCGCCGGCCTCCATGATCGCCGGCCCGTAGCCGGGCAGGCTGCCGAGGTTGGGCGACATCAACAGCGGCGGCTGATGCTGCCGGTTGAAGGCCCGCAGCCCGGCATAGTAGGCCACCAGCGCCTCGGCCTGGAAGACCCGCCCGGCGGCCCCCCGCGGCCCCGCTTCGCGCAAGCCGGGCACGTCGTCGCCGGCCGCGATGCCGTGTACGGCCGCCCATTGCTTCCAGGCCGCGACGGCCTCCCCGCGGTGGTCGTCGTTGACGTACACGTTGTCGTAAAAGACCGCCGCGGCGTCAGGCCGGTCCATCAGCCGCGCGGTGCACTGGCGGACGTATTCCGGCCAGGCCGGCGCGAAAAGCGAGCCGTACCGCCGCACGGGATTGTTGTAAGCCAGGAATTCGCTCCCGTCGGGTTTCAGCAGCACGGCCTCCTTGAGCTCCGCGTGCTTCGCCATCTCCGCAATGGTCGTGGTGCGGCTGCACACGTAGGGCATCCAACGCAGCCCGCGTTGCCGGGCGTACTCGGCTGTCGCGGGCGAGTCGAACCCACCGCCGTGCACCAGCGTTTGCCCGCCATCGAGGAACAGGTCCACCAACGCACGCGTGTGCGTGGAATAGTGCAGGCACCAATAGAGTTTTCCTCGTTGCGCCCAGTCGGGCAGGTCCGGCTGTTCGGTCCAATGAGCCTGGGCCTGGCCGAGAGTGCAGATCGACATGAGCAGGATAACGCGGCGGGCAATCCACATCTTCATTCTCCTGGGGCAATCAGGCTGGGAGAGGGAATGATGCCGCGATTATCGCACACCGCAAGGTGTTTCACAAATGGCCGGGGAAGCAGGCTATGGCATACCGGGCATCGCGGGCAGAATGGCCTCTGTGCACGCACGTCGATGGGTGGCATGCCGTCACGACGCGCTGCAACTTGAAATCCGCGTCACCCTCGGTTAACGTGAGGGGAGTCGCGGCGCGGGTCGTATTCGATCGGCGCGCACAGGGGTTCGGCGATCAGGGAGATTGCGATGGCATCTCTGCGATGGATCATTCTGGGGGAATTGCTGTTGTGCGGAGCGACGGCCGCGGCGGCGGAACATCCGCGAATCTTCATCACGCCCGGCGATCTTCCCCGGCTGCGGGCCTTGGCCGGCCAGCAGGGCTCCAACGCGCTGGGGTTCTCGCCCGGCGCGACGTGGCAGGCGCTGCGCGCCGAGGCCGAGGCCTGGGTCGCCGGCCCGCCCTATCATCGTGCGGTCGATATGCCGGGACGCGAGGGCGGCCCGAGCAAGCGTTGGGAGTACACGTTCGGTTCGGCCGCGCCGCCACGGCACGACGATTATTCCCACTACCCGCCCTGGACGGGCATGTTTCAGCCCGGCGGGGATTCGATTACCGCGCGGATTGAAACCTTATCGCTGGCCTATGCGATCACCGAAGACGCGAAGTTCGCCGACAAGGCCAAGCGGATGGTACTGGACCTTTGCGCCTGGCCGGGCCCCTGGACCGATCCCAGCTACGGCGGTGGCAAACCCTGCCTCGACACCGGCCACGCGGCCGCCGCGGTGGCGATCTTCTACGACTGGTGCTATCCGGCCTTGACCCCCGCGGACCGCGATGCCGTGCGATCCGGCCTCGTCGAAAAGGCCTTGGCCCCGATCGATGCCTACCTCGATCGGCTCTCGGCCTACCACAACGGCCACGCCATCTTGACCACCGGTCTCTGCCTGGGCGGCATCGCGCTCTTGGGCGACGACGCCCGCGCAAAGGCATGGGTCGATCACGCGGCGGCCCGCGCCACTTTGTACTTCGACGCCCAGGGCCGCGACGGCGGCGCAATGGAAGGGCCGAACTACGGCACCTATGCCGCCGATAGCCTGGCCGACGCCATCTGGGCGATCTCCAGCGCCGGCATCCCCAGCGCGCTCGTCGAGCACAATTTCCTCAAAACGCTGCCGCGCTACTGCATCGCCCTGGCCAATCCCAATACGTTCGAGCAGCCCTGCTTCGGCGACGGCGGCCCAACCCGCGGCTTCGGGCAACTGATGCTCACCTTGGCGCTCCGCGGCGATACGGACGCGGCCTGGTATTGCCAGCGCAGCGGGCAGTTTGCCGGCACGTCGCTGCGGCGTTTCCTGGCGCTGGATCCGCAGCGGCTCCGGCCGCGTCAGCCGGCCTTCAATCCCTCGGCGTGTTTTATCGACGTGGGGTACGCCGTGCTGCGCGACGGTTACCAGCCCGGCTCCGCCTTCCTGGCCTTCAAATGCGGCCCGCCGGCCGCGGTGATCGGCCACAATCATTTCGATCACAATAGCTTTGTGATCAATTATCAGGGAGCGTGGGTCGCCTGGGACCCGGGCTACCGCAGCTACTTCAATCCGCCCGAACGCCGCTACTCGACGAGCACCCTAGGCCACAATAGCGTGGTGCTGGACCTGGACGCGGCATATCTGGCCAAGACCGCGGAGAGCGTGCCGGGCCACGACCAGACGCGTCTCGACAAGGGGCGGATCCGCGAGTTCTTCACCAGCCCGGGGTTCGATTACGTGCTGGGCGACGCCGCGCAAGCCTACAACGGCCCGGCGCAGAGCGTGTTGGACCGCTTCGATCGGCAGATCGTTTTCGCCAAGCCGGACGTGTTCTTCATTCGCGACCGGCTGGCCGCGCCCAGGGAACACACCTATAGCTTCCTGTTGCACCTGCCACCGCAAGGGCGGTTTGAGATCGAAGGTCCGCGGGTGCGGGCCTTTTCGCAGTCGTGTCGGCTGGACGTGGGCATCTTCTCGCCGCGCGGCCTTGGCATGTGCGCCGCATCGTACGCGGGCGCCGAGGACCGCGGCCCCTACCTGGCCGCGACCACGCGCAAAGCGAAGGCCGCCACGATCCTCTGCGTGCTGGTTCCCCGGCGGCATGACTGCCTGTTGGTCAATCCGGGCTTCGAGAAGGGCATGAACGGTTGGACGCCGGCCGCGGTGCGGCAAAATCACGTTATCGACACCGTGGAAAAGCATGGCGGAAGCGCGTCCGGACGCATCGACCGCGGCGGCTACTACTATACCGAACACTTCACGCTGCCGGTCGGCACGCGAGTCACCGCCCGGTGGTGGGCGAAAACCACCGCGGCCGGCGCCAGCGTCTGTCTGTACTATTGGAAGCAGGGAAAAGCGTTCGCCTACAAGTACGGGCCTGCGGCCGCCGGCCCGCAATGGCGGCAATACGAAGTGAGCGACGTCGTGCCGCCGGAAACCGAGGATGTCTGCCTGGCCATGAACTACTTCGGCAAGGGGCAGTGCTGGTACGACGACGTGGAGATCAGCGTCGACCCGGCGCTTGCGCATTCTCGCCCCGCCGAAGTCCGCGCGTTGGGCCCGGCGGGCGACGGGGCGATGGCCCTCGTGGATGGGGTTTCGTATTATTGCGTTTGCCGCGAGCACGGCAGCGGTCGAAAGATCCGCGCCGCCGCCGGCCACTCATTGGAAACCGACGCGGAACTGGCCGTGGTGCGGGTGGGCTCCGAGGGCCCCACGGCCTTTCTCGTTCGCGGCACGCGGATCCGCTGGGACGGCCAGCCCATCACCGTCGTTTCCGGCCAGTGGTTGAAGAAGGCCGAGACGGAGTGATGCCGCGGCGGCGCGGACGTTATTTTTTGGCTATCCTATAAACACCTTGAAACAGCGAGAACCTGCGATGAGCCCTCGGCAACAACCGACCGTCCGCCGGCGCAGCGCCCGGACCACGGCGGTCCTTGCCGTCATGGTCGCCCTGGGGGCAGCGATTCCGGCGGCACGCGCCCAGGTCGCCCAGCACGTGCTGAAGAATCTGAGTTCCGGTCCTCCGGCCGATCCGCTGCCGCCATTGCGGGCGAACCGGCCTTCGGCCGTGGAGATGGCCGCCAAGCCCCGGCAACATCCGTACCTGTTCTTCGACGTCAACTCGCGCCAGGCATTGCGCGATCGTGCGCAGGTGGAACCCTTTCGCGGCTTTGCCCAGCGGCTCGAGAAACACGCCGCCGACTGTCTGGCTCGCGCGGTTCCGGCTCCGGCGACGATCCGCGATGGTATTCCCGAATTCCTGGCCGACGGCTCCTACAATCCGGCCTACCTCCGCGAGTTCGACCGCAATCAGTTCGCCGTCAAGGGATATCTGATGGCGGAGGTCATCCCCACGCTGGGCTTCGCCTATCAGCTCACCGGAGACAAACGGTACGCCGAGGCCGGGCGGCGGTGGCTGCTGAGCCTGGCGTCGTGGAAGAAGTTCGCCACCAAAGGGCATGAAGCCGATTTCGACGCCGGCCACTTCGCCTACGCGCTGGCGCTGGGCTACGACTGGCTGTGGGAGGTGCTCGACGAGCCCGGCCGACGCCAGGTGCAGGATGCGATGACGCGAATCGCCCCTCCCATGATCGTCCAAGCACGCGACATCATGGGCCGGCCCAAGCCCCAGTTGAACCGCGGTTATATGGAAGGGAATCATCCCCGGCGGACCCACGGGCTGTTCAGCCTGGTGCCGCTGGCCCTGCTGTATGAAGTGCCCGCCGCCCGGGAGTGGCTGGACGTGGAAATCCAGTACCAGCGCGACCGGCTCTATCCTTCGGCCTATGCCCCCGACGGCGAGCATGCCGACGCTTGGGACCATTTTTCGGTCAGTCTCGATGAGCCAATACCGTTCGCCGTCGCCTTGCAACGGATGGGAGGCGAAGACCTGTTCAACGATCCCCAACTCGTCGGGCGCTTTCGCGGCCTGCCGCGGTTCTTTCTGTACGGACTGGAGCAACGCTTTGGCCAACGCTGGTACTTGACCGCGTGGTTTGCCCTGGCCAGTCGCTTGAAGGACCCGCTGGCGCAATGGATCGCCACCCGCCCCAGCGCGCTGCGATTGGCCAACGAGGTTCTGGCCTATCTGCTCTACGATCCGCAGGTTCCCGCGGTCGCGCCGGAGGATCCCCCCGGCTCGGTCTACTTCCCCTATACCGGCATGGTGAAAATGTGCTCCGACTGGACCGCCGCCGGGATCTTGATTCCGTTCCGCTGTGGACCGGAGGTCCCGAAAGAGAAGGGCGACCAGAACGGCTTTCGCTTGCGGGCTGGCGGCCAGTGGCTGTTGCCGCGATTGCAGGAAGCACAGCGCAAACCGGAGGAGCCCGCCGAACTGACCTGGGATTTGCTGGCCTGGTACAACGGCTCGCCGGCGCAGAACGTCGTCCTGCCGGAGCCGGACCTCGTGGGCGACTATGCGACCTATCTGAAGACCGGCCGCATCCCTATCACGGGCGGCATTCAGTTCAATGAAGGGCCGATCAAAGGGCGGCAATACAGTCGGCAGTGGTTGAGCGGCCCCGACGTCCCCAAACGCGGCGAGCTGCGGGTGGTGACGTTCGACACCGCGCTGGACGTACGTCTGCGGCGAGGCCCATCGTGCCTTCGCCTGTTTGCCCTGCCCGGCGCTCTGGGTCCGGCACGTGCTGTTCGTGAAAGGACAGCCGGGTGGGTTGCCGCCGTACGTGCTCGTCTGCGACGAGCTGGAAGCGGGCCAGCGGCCACAGACCTTTGCCTGGCAGCTTCATCCGCAAAGTCCGTTCGCACTTCAGGGGCGCGACCTGAGCATCCACGGCCTCGGCGCCGACCTCGACGTCCGTTTCCTGGCTCCCGCCGATGGCGTGATCCTGGAGAAACAAGCCCCGGCGCCCTTGACCGAACAGCGCACCCGCTTCATCCAGTGGCGTACGCCGGCGCCGCAACCCCGCTGTGTGTTTCTGACCGCCCTGCTGCCGCGCGTGAAGGCCACGCGCACGGTCCCGCTGTCCTTTGCCGTCGTCGAGGCCACCGGCGGTTGGGCCGTGAAAGTCCGTGGCGAGCACGTCGACGACCTGGCCCTCTTCCGCTCGGATCGCGCTAAAGCCGTCGCGGTCAAGGACCTGAGCACCACGGGCACGGCGGCCGTATCGCGCAAGCGACCGGGCGCGGCAGAGGACCTCTACATCATGGGCCGGTGAAACCCGTCGCGCCGGCCGTTGCTTCAGACGTTCACCAAACAGCGCGACGCCCGCTGGCCAGAAAACCCACTTCAAGTTAGGATCTGTCCCATGAATAACGTTCTCCATCGACGCGGCTTTCTTGCCCGCGGCGCCGCCGGTCTCGGTTTGTCCGCCCTTTCGTTTCCGCAACGCCTTCTTGGTGCGACGCCGCACCACGCCCCCGCCAGCCGTGCCTTGTTTGACGGCAAGACCCTGAAAGGTTGGCGGGCGGTGCCGCGCTTGTATGTCCCCCACGAAGCCCGATTCGCCGGCATCCCGCCGCGGGACCTGCGGGCCGCGGTGGTGAAATGGCACGAGGAGCACGGGCAGCAGGGCAAGCTCAAACACGTGGGCCGCTGGGAGGTGGTCGATGGCGCCATCGTCGGGGGCCATGAGCCGCCGGATTCGCTCTACGGCGCCTATTTGTTGAGCGAAGAGAAGTTCGCCGACTTCGAGCTGGAACTCGAGGCGCGGCCGGATTGGCCCGCCGATACCGGCATCATGCTGCGGGCGCACGAACTGGGCAGCGTCGGATTCCAGGTCTTGGTGGACCACCGCCCCAAAGGCTGCATCGGCGGAATCTTCGGCAATTCCTTGGGCAGTTTCCTGGTTGCGCCCTTCGCCATGACGGGCGACAAGCGGCCGGGCTTTCGCGTCGCGAACCTGCGGCCGACCGCGCCCGAAGGCAATTTCAATGCCGTGACGCCGACCTATGGGGCCCCTTTCGAGGAGTTCTTGAAGGCCTGGCGGGTGAACGACTGGAACCGCTTCCGCATCCGCTGCGTCGGCCGGCTGCCGGTCCTCACCACCTGGATCAACGGAACGAAGATTTGCGAGCTCGATACGGCGAAGATTCGGGCCAAAGACTACGATGCCGAAGTCGTGGCCGAGCGGTTGGGCCGCGCGGGGCACATCGCTTTTGAAGTCCACGACGTGAGTCTCAAGAATCCGCTCGGTCGGGATCGCTGGGCGGCCGCCGCGGTGTGCCGCTGGCGAAACATCTCGATCACCGAGTTGTGAGCAAGCGGGATTCCCGCTTTGGTCCCGATCGGCTGATCTACTCGCATCGAGCCGGCCCGTCTCACAATGGCGGCAACTCCAGCTTCCGCACCACCTGCATCGGCAGCAGAAGGTGCCGCTGATCGTCAAGGAGCGAGACGAAGCCGAACTTGAGGTAGAACCGGCGGGCGGCCTCATCGATCGCCTGGACCTCGACGGCGCGGATGCCGATGTGTCGGGAAATATGGGCGGCCCGGCGGAGGGCGTCGATCAAGAGGTGCTGGCCCAATCCTTGGCCCTGGGCGGCCTTGTCCACCGCTAGCCGTCCCAGCAAGGCCACCGGGATATCGATGGTTGGCAGACCCTTGGCCTGATCCTCAGGGAGCGCATCGTAGCGGACCAGATGATTCGAGATGGCGTAGTAGCCCAGTACCCGTGGATCGCCCTCCCGAACCGCCACGAAGGTTCGAGCGAGATCCCGCCGCTCATGTTGCCCTGCAAGCCGTTGCAGCCAGTCGTTGAACTCGGCCTTCCCGCAGTCGACGGCAGACCGCTCGTGCGACTTGTCAAGACGTTGGATAATCCAGGTTGATCGCCGCTCAGGCACGTTCCTTGTACCTCTTGGCCGCCACCCGCAGGGCCTTGTTGGGGCGGCATTCGGCGTCGTCCAAGAGGGTCATGAAGCGATCCCGATCCCGCTGCGACAACCGCGTCACCTGATGCTCCTGGAGCACTTGCCGGGCGGTGGTGACCAACGTCGAAACGGCGAAGTCGCTCACGGTCTGACCGAGTTGCGCCGCCGCTTCCTCGATCGTTTCCTTCAGTTCCGCGGAAAGGCGGAAGTTCAGCCGGGCATCGTGTTCGCTCTCGGTCGCCATGGCAATCTCATGTTCTTATAGGTACAGCATTGTGCCTCACAAAGGATTATATCCGAAGGTGTGGCAAATTGCCATACGGGTGCCCACCGCGGCGATAACAGCTATGCCAGAACCGCGACGGCCACAATGCGCGGCCGTAAAACAGGTTCTGCCAAGCAGCCCTGGCGCCGGCGCTAAAACCCCTGGCTGGTCACTCCATCGTCCCGATTGCCCAGGTAGTCGAACGTCTGCGGATCGATGAAGTAGCTGATCGCGCGGACCGAGCCGTCGCAAAGCACGAAATTACAACTGCCGAAGTGGGCGCTGCCGAAGATGAAGGTGTTGCTGTAGCCGGCGGTGTCCTGCTGCGGGCTGCGGATCACCCCCAGGCGGGGATTGTAATTGGTGCTGCGGGAATTGTCGTTGTCGAAGCCCGAATACACCGTTTCGTTGTCAGCCCCGTCGGTGCCGGTGGCGTAAGCGTTGCGGTCGAGATATTTCTCGCCGATGAGAATGGTGTTGCTGGCGCCGTCGTGGATCTGCGCCATCACGATCTGGCTGCGGAGATAGGAGACCCCCGTATAAGCGGCCATCGAGGGCCAGGGGTACGTGGGGCTGTCGCCGGTGGCGAGGTCGGGCGGGCCCGGGTTGTACTCGTCGCCCGCCTGATCGCCCGCGTTGATGGCGTAGTCGCCGCGGGCGACACTCGCGACCTTGTTGGCATTGAAGGTGGCATCGCCCGCCGACCAGGGATACAGAGTGCAACGTCGCCGCGTGGGACAGTTCAGCACCGGCAGCGGCGTCTGCTCCAATTGGGCCGCGGTGGCCTTTTTCGCGGTCGTAGAGAGGCCCGTGCCCAGGTCGTGCAGCGCCGCTTGATCGAGGTACGGCAAGAGGTTGTAGACCCAGCCGCCGGGTTGCCGCGGGCCGAAGCCGCGATCGGGATCGCCGACCCAGTCCCATCCCCAGCCGTCGCTGGGAAAGACCTCCAATTCCGTGATATAGGCCTGCGTTGCCAGGCCCAATTGTTTCAGGTTGTTCGCGCATTGCAGACGCCGGGCCGCTTCGCGGGAAGACTGCATGGCCGGCATGGTTAGTCCGATGAGGATGCCGATGATGGAGATCACCACCAACAGCTCCACCAGCGTAAATCCGGCGGCTCGCCACCGCGGCTTCCACCCCGGCGGCGCTTTACGAGTCCGTCCCACGCCTTCCAGACCCGCCATAGCCTGGTCCTCAACCCGATATTTCCCGCCCGGACGTCGCTCGGACACGCATCGAGCGATAACCTCCCGCCATGTTAGCTGAAAGTTACAGATCATGCCAGTTCGCCGGCCGGTTTTCCCGCAAAACGGCTCCGTAGAACGGCAGGAGTGCCGTCGTGCATCGACCGGGAGAAATCCCCGCCATGCTGGACGCGGCAGGCATCGTGCTTGTAAGATGGCCGGCGTTGCCAGTCGCGACTGCCTCCCCGCTCGCTGCCCGGGGAAAATCTCGCTCCAGGTCAAAAACGGGAGTACCGTAGCAGGTTGAATGCCTTGACCGACGCGCACCAACTCCGTCGCCACCTCGGGCTTTTCGACGCCACCGCGCTGGTGGTCGGCTCGATGATCGGCTCCGCCATCTTCTTCGGCCTCTCGATCATGGCCCAGTGGGTCGCCACGCCGGGGCTGCTCGTCGGCCTGTGGGTCTTCGGCGGACTGTTCACGATGCTCGGGGCGATCTCCTGTGCCGAATTGGCCGCCATGTATCCCCATGCCGGAGGGCAGTACGTCTTTCTCCGCGCGGCCTACGGCGACTTCTGGGCCTTCCTCTTCGGCTGGACGCAGTTTCTGGTCATTCAGACCGGTTTCAATGCGGCCGTGGCGATCGCCTTTGCCAAGTACCTCGGGGTGCTGCTGCCGCGTCTCGGCGAGGCGACCTTGCTGGCACGGATACCGCTGGGCGAGCTGCTGCCCCCGGCCGTCCAATCGCATTTGCCCCATTCCCTGCTGCACTGGGAACTCAATTCGGCCCAGGTGGTGGCCTGCGGCGTCATCGCCCTGCTTACCGGCGTGAACATCCGCGGCGTCCGCGAAGGGGCCTTCGTGCAGAACCTCTTCACGGTCCTCAAAGTGATCGCCCTGCTGGCCCTGATCGCCGCCGGCTTGAGCCGCTCCGGCGGCGCCGCGCATTTCTTTCCCCTGCTCCAGCCGGCGACCGGCAAATTGGCGCTCCAGACCGGCTTTCTCGCCGGGCTGGCCGTCGCCCTCTCGAAGGCGCTGTTCGCTTACGACGCCTGGTACACGGTCACCTTCGTGGCCGAGGAGGTGCACGACTCCCCCCGCACGCTCCCCCGCGCGCTGCTGCTGGGGTGCCTGCTGGTGACCGTCTTGTACGTGCTCACCAACGTCGCCTACATGGTCGTTCTGCCCGTCGACCAGATCGCCGCCGTCGCGGAGAACCGGGTGGCAGAGCGGGTGGCCGTCGTGCTCTTCGGCCATGTCGGCTCCACGCTGGTGATCGCCGCCATCCTGGCATCGACCTTCGGCTGCCTCAACGGGCTGATCCTCGGCGGCGCGAGGGTGTGCTACGCCATGGCCCGCGAGGGCCTCTTCTTTCGCCACTGCGCCCGCTTGAACGCCCGCAGAACGCCCGTCGCGGCCCTGCTCTACCAAGGCTTCTGGTCGATGGTCCTCGCGCTTTCGGGCTCGTACTCCGAACTGCTGACCTACAGCACCTTCGCCTCGGTCCTCTTCAGCGGCCTGACGGTGGCCGCCGTCTACCGTTTGCGCTTTTCGCAGCCCGAGCGGCCCCGTCCCTACCGCTGCTGGGGCTACCCCGTCACGCCCGCCTTGTACCTGGCGATTTCCCTCGCCTTTCTCGTCTATGTCGTTCGCGGAGACCCCCAGGCCACCATGCTCGGACTTTTGCTGGTGTTCACGGGCATTCCTTTTTACTTGACGTGGAAGTCCAAAGCGGTCAAGCGGGCCGGGCCCATGGTGGCGATCTTGGCCTGCGTGGCCCTCGTAGCCGGGACCGGTCGCTCGGCTGCGGCCGACGCACCCGTCTCGGCGCCGTTGGAGCGATCGTTCTGGCTCCACGCGTCCTTGGCGCCGGTGGCGCAGAGAGGATACTGGGGTCCCGCCTTCCCGGCTGCCGCGGCGGCCACCGACATGGAAATCCGTGCCGCAGCCCGGCTGCTGACCGGCCCCTACGCGGCCAACCGCCTGTACCTCGTCTACCATCACGAGGTTTCGTTGGACGAGGCCCAACGGGCGTTCGCATCGTGGCGCCGGTATTGCCCGCAGGCGGTGCAACTCGTGCCCACGCTGCTATTACGGATGTACGACCCGGGACAATCCACGGTGTTTACGCCCGCGGAACTCCGCCGGCTCACGGCGTTTTTCCAGCGGACGATTCCCACCGGCCCGATCGCGGTCTACGACGTTCAGGCCCATCGCGATCAGGGCCCATCGTTGGAAAATCTTGCCAAGCAGTGCCCCGGCGGGCTGATCCGCGTGGGCATTCAACCCGACGAGAAAATCCGCCCGCCCTTTATCGCCGCCGTACAGGATACCTGGAGCGGCTTCTGCCACGGCAAAACCAATGCGGACTGGCAGAGCCCCGGCTTCGGCGCCGAGCGGTTGCGGCAATGGGTGCGGCAGCGCAATCAAGAACCGCGGCCGGTCGCGTGGGACTTGATCGTGGTGGCCTGGGACTATGCGGCCACCGCGCGGGGCGGCTACCCCGGCTACGACGACGCCGACCGGAACATGCCGCTGCCAAGCGGCAGGAATCGGCTGGCGGCCGACGAGATCCTTCGCGCCGCGCAGGCCGGCCGCTGCGGCGGATTCAGCAGCGACTTGCTGATTCTGCAAGCCAATTCGCGCAGCCCGGCCCATGACGGCGCCGAGGCCAGTTTCTATCAGACGCTCAAGCGCGGGGAGGTGTATCGCGGCTATTACTCCGTGCCTTTCCAGGAAATCGTGGCCATCTTCAAGGGATTTTGACAAAGGAGCCGCACCACGAACGATCGCCCCGATGTTGCCAGTTCGCCGCATGACCAACGGTTTTTGACACAGTACTGAGCACTGCTACAATGACGGGCTGAGGCCGCCGGCTTTGCCGCCGGCCGAGCGATTGTCGACCCGCATGCGAAAAAGGCTACCCATTGAACCCAGCAGTATCGGCGATCGCTCTGGCAACCTGCCTCCTGGCGACCGACGCCCTGGCCGGTGCGTCTGTGACGGTCAGTTCCCTGGACGCGATTGCCGAGGCGGTCCAGGGGCTTGCGCCGGGGGGGACGATCCTGCTGGCCGACGGTACCTACACGACCTCGCGAGCAGTCCGCATCGAGGGGAAACGCGGCACGGCCGAAGCCCCGATCACGCTCCGCGCCGAGCACCGCGGCCGGGCGGTGATCGGCGGCGCTGCCGGCTTTGTCATTCGGGACTGTGAGCACTTGGTCCTGGAAGGGTTCGTGCTCACGCACGACGCCGACGAGGCGGCCGTGCTGTTGGACAACTGCCGGCATGTTCGCGTGACGCGCAACCGTGTGCGTCTTCATGAGCAAGCCGCGCCACGGCGAGTGGAGCGCTGGGTTTATGTGGTCGGCGCGGACAGCGGAAATAACCGCATCGACCACAATCTCTTTGAACACAAGGTGAATCGCGGCTGTTACGTGTTTGTCCGCGGTGATGACGCCGCGCTGGTTTGTTCTCGGCATGACCGCGTCGATCACAACTACTTTCGCGACGTCGCCTACGGTGGCGGAGCAAAAGGGTACGAGACCATCCGCACCGGCAGCAACGATCTCGGCGCCAGCGGTCGAAGCACCTTCACGACCATCGAGCACAATTTGCTGGAGCAATGCGGCGGCGAAGAAGAAGTCATGTCGCTGAAGTCGTCGGACAACGTCGTTCGCCACAACACGCTCTGGAATTGCCGCGGCGCCATCTGCCTTCGTCTGGGCAACCGCAGCGTGGTCGCGGGGAATTTCGTCCTCGCCAGCGACGGCGGGCCCGGTCACGGCGGGGTCAAACTCTACGGCTGCGACCACCGCGTGTTCAACAACTACTTCCTCGGTCTGACGGGTGCGCGGCACGAAGCGCCCCTGGCCCTGGTCCCCGGCACGCTCGACGTTCCCACCACCGACCAAGTCGGCAAGCAGTACGATAGCCTCACGACCGTTCCCCCGACCCGAGCGTGGATCGCCTTCAACACCTGGATCGACTGCGCGCCGCTGATGTTCGGTTTTCCGAAGCAAGACGCCCAACGAACGCATGTTCCCTGCCAGTGTGCCTTTGTCAACAACATGGTCGTTCGCACCCGGCCGCAATCCTCGCCCCTGGTAAATCTCGGGCTGGTCCGCGATCTGACGGCCCATGGCAACCTGGGATATACGGGCGAGGCCCCCCCGCGCGCTCCGTGGGCCCCTTGGTTTCGCTGGGAGGACCCCCGCTTGCGTCGCGCGGAGGATGGACGAGGCCTTTGGTTCTTGACCGATTCCAGTCCCGCCATCGACGCGGCGATGGACGAATCCTCGGCGATCGAGCACGACGTGTTCGGCCGCCCGCGAAGCGGCCGGCGGGACATCGGCGCCGAGGAATTCAGCAAGGATCCGATCGCGCGCGGGCCTCTGACCGCAAAGGACGTGGGCCCCGATGCGCCAGCCGCGGACGACGAACTATGACGATCTTAAATTTACCGACCGAGAAAGGATAACCTACACCATGCGTCGCCGCGATTTTCTCCGTCACTCGGCAATTGCCGCTGGCGTGTTCGGTTTCCCCGCCGTCCTCCGCTCTGCCTCGCCCAACTCCATGCTTCAGGTCGCATGTATCGGCGTTGGCGGCATGGGCGGCGCCACGATGAAGGCCGTGGCCGCCCATCCGAAGGTGAAGGTCGTCGCACTCTGCGACGTGGATGACAAATCGCTCAACCAGGCTGCCAAGGCGTTCCCCGACTCGTCGCGGCACAAGGACTGGCGCGAGTTGCTTGGCCGTCGGGCCAGCGCGTTCGATGCGGTGACCATCGGCACTCCCGATCACATGCACGCAGCGCCCGCCGTCACGGCGATTCGCGCCAAGAAACACCTGTATCTGCAGAAACCGATGGCCTCCACGCTCCACGAATGCCGCGTCATCACGCAGGAAGCTGCCAAGGCGGGCGTCGTCACCCAACTGGGCAACCAGGGCCGTTCCAGCGTCGAGAGCCGCATGACGGTGGAACTGATCCGCAGCGGCGCCATCGGCAAGATCAAAGAGGTCATCCTCTGGGAAAATAAGGATCTCGTCTGGTGGCCGAAGAACACCGAATTGCGCGTGCCGGGCGATCCGCTGCCCGCCGGACTGGATTGGGACCTCTGGCTCGGCGTGCGGCAGCCGCGCCCCTACCTTGCGAACACCTATCATCCCCACACCTGGCGCGCGTGGTTCGACTTCGGCACCGGCGAAATGGGGGATATGGGTTGCCATCATTTCGACACCAGTTTCGATGCGCTCCGACTCATGGCCCCGCTGTGCGTGCGTCAGACCACGCCCGGCAGCAGCGGACCGTTATGGGGCCGGCGCCGTATCGTCGAACTCATCTTCCCGGGAACACCCGTCACGGCGACGGATACCGTGAAATTGACCTGGTACGACGGCGATCTGCGTCCCCCCGCCAGCCGCATTGTCCTGCCGAAAGGCATCCCCCAACTGCCCGCCTCCGGCACATTCTGGATTGGCGAGCGGGGCGCGATTTTCAAGAACTACCGCGGCGGCCGGCCGTTCGTGCTTCCCGAGGAGAGTTTCCCGCTGGAGAAGTTCCCGCGTCTCAAGGGCCAAGACCACTATCGTGATTGGGTGGATGCGATTCTGGAAGGGCGCAAGTCCTGCGCCGACTTCAGCCACGGCGGCCCATTGACCGAAACGGTGCTGGTCGGCGCGATGGCGGACCGTTTCGCCGGCCAGTGGCTGCAGTGGGACCGCAACGCGCAGCTATTCACGAACAACGTCGAAGCCACCCGACTTGTCCGACGCGTCTACCGCGACGGCTGGAAAGTGGAGGGCTTGGGCTGATCTTTCCTGGGGGACCCGCCTGGAATTCCATTTTACGCTCCTTACCGCTCCGCGGTCGGCTTTGTCGACTACGTTACACGCCCCCGACTTCCCGCTTCCAAGCAATTTCGATGTTTCCTTGAATCGTATGTATTCCCAGACGTGTCAGGATACGCCCCTTGATGACGGGACCGGGAACGCCTCAAGTACTCAACGTTAAACGGGAAACCGGGGGCCCTCGAAGGGCCGGGCTGACCTCAGGATGACTCCGGCAAAAGATGGTCCCGCACCAGAAACAAACGAGCACTACGCGATGAGAGGATGAAACTCCAATGAAGCGATCTGCGGCAGCTCGTCGAAAACCGGCCCACGGCGCGGCCTCGGCCGCCATTTCGCGACGAACGTTTCTCGGCGCCACGGCCGCCGCCGCGGTGGCCGCCACGAGCTACGCCGGGGGCGCCGCAGCGGCCGCTCCGCCCGACTTCGCCATCGGCAAGGACGTCCGCATCGCGGTCCCCGAGAAGACGATTGAAGAATCGTTCCGCATCGCCGCCCGCTTGACCGAGGACATGCGGCGGCTGGCCTACAAGTGTTATCGGCGCGACGGCTGGCTGGCGGTTTCCGACGGCAAGAACGGCCCGCAACACGGCTACGATCCCCGCGACTTCCATTTCGGCCCCAAGTGCGCCGCCTATCTTTGGGGCCACGATGCGGCTTTCGCCCAGGCGATGGGCCAGCGGATCTTCCAGGACCAGTCCGACCCGTCCGACGGCCGCCTCCGCTGGGACGGCCGCAACCAGTGTTCGATCCACCTGGCCCAGACCGCCAAACATTTCAGCGACTATATGGTCTACGCCGGGCAGGACGCCCTGGTCCGCGACAACTGGCCGCAGATGCTCAAAACGCTCAAGTGGGGCCTCGCCCACTACGACCCGCAGCAGACCGGCCTGATCGAACAAGGCCCCTTCGTTCCCGACCATTTTTGGGCGCTGCTGGTGGGCGAGCCGTACAATTTCGCCGCCGTCGAGAATTGCAGCCGCGACGTGGCGGTCGTTTCCAGCATGGAAGTCTACGAGTGGCTGAAGCTCGCCGCCGAACTGGCCGCCGCGCGAAACCTCCCCGAAGCCGCGTGGCTCAAGTCGCGCGCCGCCCGCTCGCACGAAGCGATCGAATCGGCCGCCTGGGACCCCGACGCCGGCTACTACTACCTGCTCTATCGCCGGCCCGAGCAACGCTGGCAGCACAGCATCCTGCGGATCAACGAAGAGAGCCGCGAGTTGGACGTCACGCCTTACTATGCGGCGCTATTGAGCGGCAATCCTTCACGGGCGGCGCGGGTGGCCGCCTATGCGCGGTCGGTGCTCTTGGAGCGCAACATCTTCCCCATGCCGTTGGACTATCCGGCTTACTGCTGGCTCAGCCCCAACTACGGCAGCGCCTATGGCGGCATTCCCGGCGGCTGCTGGGAAGAGGGATACTACAACTGCACGCGGGCGTGGTCGGAGTGCAAAATGCTCGATGCGCTCTACGAGGCTGTCCGCCGCCGCAGCGAGGCCCACGCCCGCGACGGCGACTGCATCGAGTGGTACACGCAGGACAAGGGCGCCGCCCGGGGCCGCGATCGCTACGGCATCTCGGCCGCCGCGCACCTGGCCGCGATCATCGAGGGTCTCTTCGGCATCACCCCCGCCGGGTTCGGCTTCGACGAAATCAACATCCATCCCAACTTGCCGGCGAAGTGGGCGGGGAAGAGCGCAAGCATCCGGGTGACGCTGCCCGGCAGCGGCTTTCTGGAATACACCCACCTCTTCGATCCGGCCAAGAAGCGCATCACGCTCAACGTGGCCACCGATCGGCCGCGGAAGGCCCGTTTCCGTGTATTTGCCCCGCTGCCCGTGGCGGGCGTGCAATGGAATTCGCAGCGCACGCGTTATATCAGTGCGCAGCAGTGCGGCGGCGGCTTCTTCGTCTACCTGGACCGGCCCATCCGGCAGGACAAGCTGGAGATCCAGCTTGTGATGCCGACGTAAGGGGAGGCGAAGGGCCTTGGGGCATGTGTTGTTCAGATCTACGCGGCAAACAATGAGCCCGTGATCCTCTATTAGATTCGACCCATATGGGCAACAGCGACCTTTCGCAACGGGCCGAACGAGGGGCAATGAACCTATGATCGTTCCAGTTGATCTACGTTGCGTCACGCCGACGGAAAGGATGGTCGGTGAGGACGAGGATGAAACGCTTGAGCTGCGCCAAATGCTCGGCCGGGCCGAATCGTACTTGATCGCATTCCACTGGTGCCCGCCCGTCACTGAAAGGTATCTGGGGATCGGAATCGGTGGGATCATTGCCCTGTTCCTATTCAGGCTAGCGAGGCCCATTAATCGTACCGATGATTGGCTGTGGGTCGTGGAAGGGGACTTGCCGTCGGCCTACCTCGTTGTTGATGAGGCGTCGGAACCCGCACACGCGCTAATCGCGTATTGCACGCTGATGGAAGAATGGAGCAATGCCGTCTTGCAGCACCTTTCGTTGGATGGCGTTTTTCCGGTTAAGGCGCAAGCAACTGAGCAAAATGCGACGACCTTGCTGCGGAGGATTGGGTTCATCCGTGAGCACGTCGTCCATCGTTGTCATCGGGCGGGTGGCGGGCGCTGCGGGACGTAGCGCGTTGCCGAATCGCCGCCGACGCCTGCCACGCCCATCGTCGCTTAGGCTCAGGGACGTGCCACCCGCCGTTAATGGCCGGGAACGCCGCTCATGGGGCCCGTCCTGCCGAGCGGCGGATCGTGGCAACGACGGTGCGGGGATCGACGCGAAACTCCGGCGGCGGATTGCCGTTGCGGGCGAGCGCGTCGCGGGCAATTTGGATTCCCACGCCGAAGTGTTGCGCGTAACCGAGGCATCGCATGGCTTCGGCGAGGTGCGGATTGCGATAGTCGTTGACGCCGGGCCGCCCGAAGTTCTCCGCGGTCACCTGGCCGAACGGCCCGCCGGGGCTGATGATCTCGATGCGATCGGCATACCAGTAGACCCGTGCCGGGGCGTTGGTCCCCTCATAGAGTCGGTGCATCACGGCGTTGCGGACGATTTGCTGCAGGGCGACGAGCGGGTAATCGGGACGCCGGATCTCGCGGTCGGCGGAGGTGATGTCGACGGCAGTCATGACGTGCACTCGGAGCAATTCGTCGATTTGAGCCATCAAGCGGGGCAACGGGCCGCGGATCTCGTGGTTACTGACCACTTCGGAGGCAAGTTCGTCGCCGGCCAGCCGAAGGAACGAAACGTAGGCCATGGGCAAGTGCCGGGTGGGCTCCTTGCCGAGGACGAGCATGCCCAGGACGGTGGGGACTGGCGCCGGGGCGAGTTGGACCATGCGCAGGGAAGCCATCTGGTCGAGCGGCGGGCGCTGGTTCTCCGCGAGGACCGCGGCGCTCACGGCGGCCGGCAGATACACCTCGCGGAACAGTTCCTGGTCCAACTCGTCGAGGTCGGCGTCGCGGAGCGGCTGAACGTCGGCGGGAGCGTCGCGAAAACGACGGCGTTCGGCGAGGAGCCGTTCCTCTTGCACCGTGGCCACGGCACGCCGCGGTCCGACGCGGACCCACACTGTGCCCTTGAAGCGGACAGGCGGGGCATCGGCCGGTTGGACGACAACCACCGCCATGTCCTGCCCCTTCAGGCGGCGCTGTTCGACCGTCATCGCCGGTGGCGGCAGGATGTTGCCATCCGAACGCATGCTGGAGAGGGTGATGAGAAGCTGATCGGTGATCGGCAGGCCGACTGGCGCGCCGCGGTCGTTTGCGCCGACAAAAAGAAGCCCCGGTTGCCGATGATCGGGCAGGTCGTTGGCAAAGGCACAGATCGCCTGGCGAATCCTGTCGCCGTCGGAGGCCGACTCCTTGCGTTCGATTCGGTCCGACTCCAGATCGTCCAGTAGTGCTTCCAATTCCTGATCGGTCATGGTAATGCTCCTGATGCCCGCCAATCGGCTTCGCGATTGTTCCACTGACAGTAGCATAATCTTTATCGGGGAAATAACCAAACTCCCCCCGGCCTCGGCGAGCAGGTCGCCAAAGGAATCATCGACCTGCCGAATACGGTAACCCGGTGGTCAAAAACACCCCGTCCCCCGGAAAAGCCGTCTCACACCTGCCTCTGGCCCGGCAGCCCCGGAAAATACCGTACCCGCTGGCGGAAAGCCCCCGAGCCGAAACACTCCCATGACGCGATCAAGAAGCGCTGCTGGGCAATCCAGCAGTGGCACCCAAAATCAGCCCCCGTCAGCAGCGCCAACCGGCGATGAATGGGCCGCTGTGAGGCCGCGAGTCGCAGCCTCATGGTTAAGGTCACAAACTGTGATCTTAAAGAGCGGTCGCGGACAACATGGCAAGTACATCCCCTACCGGCCAACCGCTCCGCCGCTCGGCCCGGCAGGCCACGCGGTCCGGCGACAGCCGACGTGCGGCGGCGGTTGGATGATTGCGCGGAGGACGTCGGGCAACGGCCCCGGCCTGGCCAGCCCGTCGCACGCCGGCAGCGCGATGCCGGTTCCGCGCTGCTCGAAAATGATCGGCGCGAGCGTCGAGTGAACGTCTTCCTGGAATCGCTCCTGCCACTTGGCCAGCACGTTGTTGCAGTTCCAATGATGCTGGAGGGTCGGTGTCCAGCTTGTATTGGCATAGACGTTATAATCCGAGTGGTTTGACAGGACCGTGCGGCGATAGGGTGGCGAACTGTAGGGGCCCATGAAGAGCGTCAGGTCGCAGCCCCGCGTTACGGTATCGGCCGTGATGTAGTTGCGGATCAGCAGATTGTTCAACACGCGGACGTTCTCCAGAGGCCACTCGTCGCCGCGCGGCATGCAGACAATGCCGCTCTCGTTGCAAGCCACGGTGTTGTGGACGACCCAGGTGTTCTGCGAACCGGAAATGTAGATCCCCCGGTCGCGATTGGCGTAGGCCAGGTTGTCGGCGATGATCCCGCCCCGCTTGTTGATCTCGAAAAAGATACCCGCGCCGTCATTATGGTGGCACACGTTGCCAAGGATGTGGATGTCGCCGTTCTCCGTGTCGAACCAGATTCCGCCTGCGGCAATGTTGTAGGCCGCCTCGCAGTCGCGTATCGTGCAGCGGAAGTTGCCGGGGATGCATTTCATTCCTGCAGGACTCCAGGCGGAATGAAAGCGGCGGTAGTTGTTGAACAACAGGGTACAGCCCTCGACCAGGCAGTCCTGGCACTCGCCCATTCCCAGGCCGGTGTTGCCGTTGCAGGAGAGATCGCAGTTGTGAACCGTGCAGGCTTTGCATTTCGCCAAGCCCAAGCCGCAGAAGTCGCTCAAGCGGAAGCTGCACTGGTCGACGGTCAGACGCTCACACTGGTCGATCGAGGCCATGGGCCACATACCACCGGGCTGACGATTGTGGCGGAACTCCAGGCCGCGGATGACGACGTCGTGGACCTTTTGCGCGGTGAGCAGGAAGCCCCGCACGCCCACTTCGATGCTGAACCAGTCCGGTTGGCCCGACATTTTCATGTAGAGTGCCTGGTCGGCCGGATCGAAGAAGAACGAGTTTTCGATCAAGTCGTCGAGGCCCCGCCCAATGGTTGCCAGGTGCAGTGTTTTTTCGTTCTTGTAGATGGGGTCGGCGCCAATCCGCTGGAGCGGCCGCTCATCGTTGACGAAGACCTGGGAAACCCAGCGCCGGGACTTGTTCTGGTAACGCCCCTGAAATCGTGCATCCGTGAAATACGGCTCGCCCAGGGGGACCTTCCAAACATTGGCAAACGCATCGGGATAGGACTCCTTGCGCTCGCTCTGCCCGGCGAGTCGCGTCCACTTCCCCCGCACAATCTCCGATCCCTTGACCATCACCCGGTTGCCGGGCGCGGCGGCCAAGGTGATCGGTCTGCCCGGCTCTCCGGAAACCTTGACCTCGATATGTTCGCGATACACGCCCGCGTGGATCAGCACCACGTCGCCGGGCCGCAACTCTTTGGCTGCCGCCGCCCGCGCGACGGTCTTCCAGGGGGCCGCTTCGTTGCCCGCGTTGTTGTCCGAGGCCATCGGCGCCTGCTGGTCCACGTGGTACGTAGCGGCCCGGAGATCGCCTCCCACGAGGGCCAGAACAACGGCGAAAAGAATTGAAACCCAACGCATTTGTTGACTCCTGAATCCGGCCGTCCGCCACGCCCTTCGCCCAGGCTCAGGGACGTGCCACGCGCCGCGCCTATTCTTACCTCTTGTCCGCGCGGTGCGGCTTGAAATCGAGGTTCTCGCTGGCCATCTGCGCGCCCACTTCGTGTAGCCAGGCGTGCAGGCGATCGCCCAGCTCCTTGGCTTTGGCGGGCTGTTGCGCCAGCAGATCCGTCTTCTCGCTGAGGTCCGCGCGGAGATTGTACAGCTCGCGATGATGGTCTTCGTAGTATTCCAGCAGCTTCCAGTCGCCCGCCCGCACCGCGCTGACCGGAGCGGTGGTCTCGTAGTAGTGTGGATAGTGGAAGAAGATCGCGTCGCGGGCCAGATGGGCCTGGGGTTTCTCCAGCAGAGGCCGGAGCGACTGGCCGTCGACCGTGGCGCTTGCCGCTTTGGAAAGCCCCGCCATTTCGACCAGGGTGTAGAACAGGTCGGTCGAAAGTACCGGTTCGCGGCAAACGGCCCCCTGCGGCGTGACGCCCGGCCAGGAAACCATCAGCGGCACGCGAATGCCCCCTTCGTAGAGCGAGCCCTTGCCCGACCGCAACGGCGCGTTGTCGGTCACCTGCCGCTTCTGGTAGCTGCCGATGTAGCCGCCGTTGTCGGAGTTGAAGATCACGATGGTGTGGTCCAGCAGCCCCCGTTGCTTGAGATGCGCCATCACGCGGCCGAAATTCTCGTCCAGGCTCCGCACCATGGCCGCGTAGGTCGCGTTGCGGTGCGACGACTTCTCCGAGAATTCTTCGACAAAATGGCCCACGTCGGCCGGCTTGGCCTCGATGGGCGTATGCACCGCGTGATGGGCCAGGTAGACGAAGAACGGTCGATCTCCGGCGCGGTCGATGATCCTCAGCGCCTCGTCGGTCAGCCGGTCGGTGAGATATTCGCCCGGCTGGCCGAACTCCAGGTGCGGCACGTAGCGGAACTCCTGGTAGCTGGCGCTGCCCGAGTAGGGGAAAAAGAAGGTGTTGGGCGCTCCCCATTGCGTGCCGCCGATGTTGATGTCGAAGCCGTGTGTTTCGGGATAGTGGGCGGCGTCGCCCAGATGCCACTTGCCCACCAGGGCCGTCAAGTAACCGGCCGCCTGCAAGTGCTTGGCGATCGAGGTTTCCGAGTGGGGTAAATTGGCGACCGTCACCGGCGGCACGAGGCGACAATTGCGGGGCGGGTCCAACGCCCCTTCCCGCCAGATGGTCATGTGCAGTCGGGCCGGGCACTTGCCCGTCATCAGGCTCGCCCGCGTCGGCGAACAAACGGGCGCCGCCGCGTAGGCGTCGGTGAACCGCACGCTCTGCCGCGCGAAGCGATCCAGTTGCGGCGTCTCGTGTACCGTGCTCCCGTAACAGGCCAGGTCCGACCAGCCCAGGTCGTCGGCAAGTATGAATACGATATTAGGTACACTGCGTTTATCCGCACAAATACCTATTTTTCCCGAGTCTATTGACAAGACGACGGCAACGCTGGTAAGTATGAATGTAGTTATTCTGTGTAGTAAATGCACTAGTAAATTAGTGTTATGATCACACCCCCTTGAATGGAAACGATGGAACATGGCCGTACCTGCATTTGGGATGGTGAACTCACGGTCTGCCCGTACGCTGTTCATCGGCCGTCGTCCGGGATGAAGCCAGCCGCGGGCAGCCGATGAGTATCCCTCCTCCCCGGCCCAGAGTCAACGTTTGTGACCTAGCAAGTGGCGCCAAGGAGATTTGAATCGCAATGGGACGCAGCCGAAGACAACGTCGTCAACAACACGGGTCCGCCTGGCACTGGAAGCAGACCGATTCCTGGTATTACACCGCGCCGGGAACCAAGAGGCGGATGCCGCTATTCGACGAGAATGGTCAGCGAATCCGTGGCAAGTCGAACCAGGAGGCCGCCGAGACGGCCTTGGCCAAGGTGAAAGTGGCCAACGAGACGGACTCAGGCGCCACGACCGGGTTCGAACGCTGGCCGGTCGCCAAGGTCTGTTCAGAGTACCTGCAATATTGCCAGCGTGGCGTCGCAAGTCGTACTCTCAGCGAGAGCCATCGCCGCAATGCCGCGAGTTGGTTGAACGACCTTTGTAGCTACTGTGGAGCGCTGCCGGTGGAGCACCTCAAGAAGGGGCATATCAAGACCTGGGTGGAACGGCACGCCACCTGGCAGTCACCGGTTACGCAGCGCGGCGTATTGTCAGTCGTTTTGGCGGCCTTCAATTACGCCGAAGAGAATTTCGGCGTTCCTAGTCCGCTCAAGGGGCTTAAGAAACCGGGTTCGCGGCCCCGCCTGCACTCCGTCAGCAAGGAGGACGAAGAAACGATTTGCGCGGCCACGGACGAAAGCTTTCGGAATTTCCTCTTCGCGGCAATCCACACCGGGCTGAGACCGTTTTGTGAACTGGCACGACTGACGGCCGACGACGTGGAAGAGAATGACCGGGGCATGATGTGGAAAGTCTACTCCTCGAAGACCAAGAAGACCCGCAAGATCCCCGTGCGGCCCGAAGTGGCCGAATTGACCCGCAAGCTCCTGAGAACGGCGCCACGAAACTCGGGGCTGCGGCTGTTTCGCAATACTCGTGGCAAACCCTGGCAACCGGCCAATGGCGTGGCGCGATTCCTGGCGGTCAAGAAGAAGCTGGGCTGGGACAACGATCCGGTCAAGAGCAAGTATTCGTGCTATAGTTGCCGCCACACCTTTGCCCATCGGATGCTGTCCGGATATTGGAGCAACGGGCAGGGCTGCTCGATCGAGACCTTAGCCGAACTGATCGGCGATACACCCAAGGTCGCCTTTGACCACTACGGCAAGGAATGGGGACAGCATTACCAAGATCCCCTTTGGGCCGCAATCGGAGCCAGATCGAAAAACAAACACACTGAATCGCCCGAAGCACCGCCGGCCCGTACGACCACCACGCACGGGAGCAAGCGGGCCGAGAAATCGCCTGTGTCCCGCACCGCGAAGAAGGGAAAGCGATGGGCGGCCAAGCATCATGTTCGACGTCAAAAACGTATCTCACGTTGAGGCTGAGGAATCCATCACATGGGCGAACATTCCAAACCGCGCCGGCAACGCCACGGCCAGGCATGGCACTGGAAACAGACCGACTGCTGGTACTACACGCCGCCGGGCACCAAACGCCGTGTGCCGCTCTTCGATGAGGATGGGAAACGGATTCGCGGCAAGAACAACGACAGTGTGGCCGATCTGGCTTTAGCGCGGATGAAGGCCACGGGTAAGTGGCGTCCGCATGTGGAACCCACCCGTGAAGGCGAATGGACGGTGGCCCAGGTCTGTTCCGGTTACATTCAATACTGTGAGCAAGGTTTGAAAAACGGCACGATCAGCCAAGGCCACCATGCCGACACATTGCGGTATCTCAATCAGCTTTGTGAGTATTGTGGGGCGCTGCCCGTCTCGCAACTCAAAAGGGGTCATGTCAGGATCTGGGTGGAAGGCCACTCGACTTGGTCGCCGGCGACGCGACGCAACGTGATCGCGATCATCTTGGCGACCTTCAACTATGCCCTGGCCATGCATGACGTTTCCAACCCGTTGCGAGGGCTTAAGAAACCACCGTCACAACCGCGACTTCACTCGCTCAGCGAGGAGGATGAAGTGGCACTGCTGGCCGCTACGGACGAGTGTTTTGGTAACTTCCTCTTTACTGCCATTCGCACGGGCCTGCGGCCGTTCTGCGAGTTGGCACGCCTGACTGCCGATCATGTGGAGGAGACTGAACGGGGCATGATGTGGCGGGTGTACTCCACCAAGACCAAGAAGGCCCGCAAAATCCCGGTCCGGCCCGAAGTGGCAAAGTTGACGCGCCGACTCATGAAGACGGCCCCAAAAGGTTCTGGCATCCCGCTCTTCCGCAATACCCAGGGCAATGCCTGGAAACCGGTGACCGGCAGGGGGCGATTTTTGGAAATGAAGAGCAACCTCGGCTGGGACAAAGATCCGATCAAGCGGCGGTATTCCTGCTACAGCTGTCGCCATACGTTCGCCCATCGCATGTTAGCAGGTTATTGGAACGGTGGAGCGGGGTGCTCGATCGAGACACTGGCGGAACTTCTCGGTGACACGCCGAAGGTTGCCTTTGACCATTACGGTCGGGAGTGGGGGCAACACTATCAAGAGCCGCTGTGGGCGGCTGTTGGGGCAGGAGCTGCTGCGCCCATGTTGTCCGACAGCCCGTAATACGCTTAAATGGACAGCTTACGGGAATGTTCACTCGGAAAGGGCTATGATGGAGCTGGCCTTCACTCCCCACGGCCGAATCACCGTGGTTCATGCAGGCGAATCGCTCGATGAGCCAGCGGAATCTACCCCTCGGCCGGAATTGGATTCCAGACTGGCCAAAGTCGCGAAAGCGTTTGCCGCGAGCGAGGGGGAAGGACTATTCCTGCTGGGGACGGAGCGGTTTGACAGCCCGTTGCCGTCGTCGCTGGCCTATTGGCGGGATTTTGCCGGGCGATATTTGACGGAGCTGTGCCACACGCCGGAAGGCGAGGGGGTGGGCATGGAAGCGATCGCCCCGCCCGACACTGTGGAACTGGACGCCGTGCTTCTCAATGCGCCGCCCATGCAGGGTGCGGAGTATCTCAGTCACGATGGCCTGATCCGTGTTTGGAGCGAATTGGACGCCTGGGTGCGTGCCGAAGTCGTGGCCAGCGAGGATGGTCTGACCGGCTTCCTCAAACGTCGCGCGGCGATTTGGCATCAAGTCGGCCGGATCTGCTTTCATCTGGCGGAGAACCGCCGCGACGAGAACTATCCGTTTGCGTTCTTGGCCACCTATGCCCCGGGTGTAACCGCGGCGGCCCGCATCCAATACCAGCCGCTGAGCCGGGCTCTGCGCGAATCGGCCGGCGCAAAGAACAAGAAGGCGCTGGTGCGGCTGCTCTTGCCCGTCCACCAGGCATCCCAGAAGAGCGGGTTCGTAAAGGAGTTGCTCGATTCGGGCGATCTCTACCAGCCATTGGCGTGGACGCCGCGCGATGCCTACCGCTTCCTCAAGGAAGTGCCTTTGTTCGAGGAGAGCGGCATTTTGGTGCGGCTGCCCGACTGGTGGAAGAAGCGCCCACGGCCGCGCGTGGGCATTACCATCGGCCAGAAGCGGCAGAGCCAGCTTGACATCAACGGCATGCTCGACTTCCAGGTCCAGCGGGCGCTGGGCGACCAGGGCCTTACCGAGGCCGAGTGGCGCACGTTGATGGCCGCGGAAGACGGGCTCGTGCTCCTGCGTGGTCAGTGGGTCGAGGTCGATCACGAGAAACTCCAAGAGGCGCTCGATCATTGGAAGCAGGTGGAAAAACAGTTCCGCGATGGACTTTCGTTTGTCGAGGGGATGCGCCTCTTGGCAGGCGCTCCGGCCGACCTGGGTGCCGACGAACCGGCTGGGGCCGACGATCGCGAATGGTCGTTCGTCAACGCCGGCAAATGGCTCCATGACGTGCTGACTAAGATGCGAAGCCCAGAGAACCTGCTGCGGATCAACTCGGCCAATGGATTCACAGCCGTTTTGCGCAAGTACCAGGAGACGGGCGTCGACTGGCTGTGGTTCCTCTCGGGCCTCGGGCTGGGCGCGTGCCTGGCCGACGATATGGGACTGGGCAAGACGATCCAAGTGTTGGGCCTGCTGACGGCAATGAAGGACAAGGGGATGAGTGGTCCCTCGCTCCTGGTTCTGCCGGCCTCGTTGCTGGCCAACTGGAAGTCGGAAGCGACGCGATTCGCGCCGAGACTGCGGTTTGCGTTCGTGCATCCCTCGCTGGCCTCGAAGGAAGACCTCGCTGGTTGGGCTGACAGCCAGGGTAAATCGGTCGGCGATGTCGACGTGGTGGCCACCAGCTACGGCATGCTGTTGCGGCAACAGTGGCTCTTGGGCGTGCCTTGGAAGCTGGTCGTGCTTGACGAAGCCCAGGCGATCAAGAACCCCGGCGCACGGCAGACGAAGACCGTGAAACAGCTCCGTGCCGACGCGCGGATCGCCCTGACCGGCACGCCGGTGGAGAACCGGTTGTCGGACCTGTGGTCGCTGTTCGATTTTCTCTGTCCCGGCCTGCTGGGATCGCAGAATCAGTTCAAGAAGTTCGTCAAGACGCTCGACGCACGAGAGCAGAACCGCTATGCCCCGTTGCGCAATCTGGTACAACCGTACATTCTGCGGCGTCTGAAGACCGACCGCCGCATCATTGACGACCTGCCCGACAAGACCGAGGTCCGCGCTTACTGCGGGCTGAGCAAACGTCAGGCGGCGCTCTATGCCAAGCTGGTTGAGGAGTTGGCCGATTCGCTCAAGGGCTCCGACGGCATGAAGCGGCGCGGTCTGGTACTGGCCTACCTGATGCGGTTCAAGCAACTCTGCAACCATCCCAGCCAATTGTTGGGCGACGGGCAGTTTTTGCCCGACGATAGCGGCAAGTTCGCCCGCCTGGCGGAGATCTGCGAAGAGATCGCGTCGCGTCAGGAGAAGACGCTGGTGTTCACCCAGTTCCGCGAGATGACCGAGCCGCTGGCCGGGTTCTTGACACCACTATTCGGGCGCGCCGGGCTGGTGCTCCACGGCGACACAGCCGTGGGCCGGCGCAAGGCGCTCGTGGATCAGTTCCAGCGCGACGACGGGCCGCCATTTTTCGTTCTCTCGCTGAAAGCGGGCGGCACGGGCTTAAACCTGACCGCCGCCGCGCAAGTGATCCATTTCGACCGCTGGTGGAACCCGGCCGTGGAAAACCAGGCCACCGACCGGGCCTATCGCATCGGGCAGCGGCGTAACGTCCTGGTCCACAAGTTCGTCTGCCGCGGTACCGTCGAGGAGAAGATCGACGCACTGATCGAGGAAAAAACACAATTGGCATCTGACCTGCTCGAAGGCGGCGCCGAGAAGATGCTCACCGAAATGACCGACAGCGAGCTGATCCGCTTCGTTTCGCTCGACGTGGCCGCCGCTGCGACGGGCGATTCCCGCTGACCCCCCCCTCCAGGGATGACTGAAATAGGAGTATTCGCATGGCATGGTACAACAATTGGGCGCCGTATGTCCCCGTGGCCGAACGCCGTCGTCGGGCAATGCGGAAGATGGAATCGCTGCGAAAGAAAGGGGTCGACGTCCAGCCGGTCCAGATCGACGGCCGCAAGATCGCCAAGACCTTCTGGGGCGAGGCCTGGTGCGATCACCTGGAGGCTTTCAGCGACTTCGCCAACCGCCTGCCGCGCGGCCGGTCCTACGTCCGCAACGGCTCGGTCTGCCATCTGGCCGTCGTTAAGGGCCATATCGAGGCCAAGGTCTCCGGCTCTGATCTCTACACGGTCCAGATAAAAATCAAGACCCTGGTGGACAAGAAGTGGAAAGCGATCAAAGGGCGGTGCAGCGGGCAGATCGGCTCGCTGCTGGAGTTGCTGCAAGGCCGCCTGTCGGATCAGGTTATGCAAGTGGTTACCGATCGCAGGGAGGGCCTCTTCCCGCTGCCCGGCGAGATGTCGTTCCAGTGCAGTTGTCCCGATTGGGCCTCGATGTGCAAGCACGTGGCTGCCGTTTTGTACGGCGTGGGGGCCAGACTCGACGAGAAACCTGAGTTGCTGTTTGCGCTGCGTGGCGTCAACCACGACGAGCTGATCGCCGCCGATGCCGAAAAGGCCGTGGCGGCGGCAACGTCACGGGGAAAATCCAAGCGTCTGGCCACGACCGAAATCGGCGAGGTTTTTGGCATCGATCTCGATAGCGATGGTCACACCGCAGTACAAGGTGGCGATTCGATTGGCGTGCCGAGAAGAAAAGCCACTGCCCGCCGTGCGGCTAGGAAGGCCCGGGCGGAGGACCAACGGGATGGAAAAACCTCCGGTAGCAATCGGAAGCCCGCACGGTCTGCAACAAAAAAACGCTCCAAGAAGAAAGATTAGTTCTCCGGCCGGCCGAACTTCACGGCAATAGGCGCGACCCGCAGGAGAATGGCGCCGGAGCAGCGGCCACGACGCACTATAGAAGGTATCTTGGCTGTCGATTCCCTAAGAGGTGTATACTACATAACCCGTGGCTACTAAATTCCGGCAAGAAATGTGGCAATATATATGTAGGCGTTTAGCTTTTCTAACAGCCTGTCATCAACACTTTTCCTGTCCCGAGCGATCGCTACGCAGGCATTCCTCGCACCGTATGCTAGCCCCAAACCGCCTGTATCTCGGGGACAAATAGTCGATCGGACGTGCTATGACTCAGGCCGGCCCAGCTTAACACTGATTCCTGGAAACTGCGTCTGGTGGACGGGCGGTCGGCGCGGCGGGATGGAGCGTGGGCGGACTCGCATGAGATCCTTCAGCCGTTCGACTTCTCGGGCCTCGATCCGAATTCGCCCGCGTCCCTTGGCCCCTCCTTGCATGTGGGCGATCGTCACTGGTTGCCCCTGGAGGACGAACGTTCCGGCATTCGATTGCGCCAGCCAACTATAGAAACTGGCCGTCGTAATTCCCAGTCGTTGGGCCGCCTGTCCGGTTGTCAATAGTTCATCGTCCATCGCGAGGGGGGCGCTCTGCGGCCGGGCAGTCCTCTGCTCGGCAGGTGCTACCGTTAGGCCAGCCGGGTAAGTCCCCGGTGGCCGAAGTTCTTCTGACGACGCGGATCTTCACGCCATCAAAAGCCCTGGGAAAACCGGACACGATTTCGGCCACAGCTGGGAAACGGAAGCATCGCCCCGCTATTTGCGTGGTTTGCCAGAGCGAAGTTGCCCGGATTTCCCAGGGGCTATGAGGCAGCTGCCGTTCGCTGCCCTGTCGCACCCCTCCAAAGGAGATCCAAGATGGCTGAAAATGTTCCTTCCGAGAAAGGTTGCGGTTCACCGCAACTTTTGCCTGGTTGTGAACCCAACAACCAGTGGCTTCCGGAGCAGCTGGGCACCTACGCACAGACCCAGTACCAGCAGATCCTCGATGGCGAGACCCATCTGACCCGGCCCTATTGGCGCCTGGGGCATGCCCTAGAAATCGCCAAGAAGTCGTTCGGGCATGGCCAGTGGGAGCACTACCTGCAATCCCTGGGCATCGACCCAACTCGGGCCTCTAAGGCCCGGGCAATCTACCGCACGTTTGCCCGTGAGGACGACGTGGCGCACCTGACGGTCGAAGCGGCTTATGCCCAGCGTTGCAAGCGGCAGCCGACCACGCCGCCGGCCAAGTCCGAAGTGGCCGGTTCGAAGAAGAGCGTTCGGGGCTTGCGGACGTCGATCAGCAAGATCGCCGACCGCGCCGGCACCGTGGTCCACGGCGCCGCCTTCGCCACGGCGGCGGAGGCCACGATCTTGATCCCGGCGGTCCGCAAGGCGATTCGCGACTTGGAAACGTTGTTGAAGTACCTCGAAGAACAGGCCGGCACGGCCGACTCTTAGGTAGCTTGCGCAGGAGAATAGGCGAGCGGGCCGTATCCCGCTCGCCTATCTAAATTTTCCAAGAAAACCTGGCAATATATAGTGATGGGGACCTCTTAACTCTCGTCGTCCTCGATGGCTTCGACGTTTGATGCATCGGCCGATGGCATTCGACGACGATTAAGCGCCTTCTCGGCATGCGCTACGAACTCCTCCAGCGGCATGCTGATGGTCCCGTCGATTCGCCCGCATTCACACCGCAGGCGGATCGTCACTCCCGTGAGCGATTCTCCCTCACGGTGGTATTTCCAATCTGAGCAACCATCCGGACACACGATCGCCCGCAGTTGACGAATGCGGTCGGCAATGATTGCGAACGGATCTTCTTCATCAGACTCGACACTATGAACGTTCTCAATGAGTTGAACGGGTCCGAACGTGGATGATTTCTTGGCGGGTGAATCGCTTTTCGCCACGATGGCCTTCTGAGCATCGCATTCGACGCCGTTGGAGTTGTCGGTCTTCTGCGACGGTTCCGGCTGTATGGGCGACGGCCGGTTCTTCGACTGCTTATCGGCCTGCCGCCGGCGTTTGGCCATCTGAGCATAATAGTCCAGCAACCGGTGAAGCACGCGGACGTGCTCGGGATTCTGCGGCTCCTCCCAGATCGCCAGTACCGCACGGCGCAAGTCCTCCATGCGGTCGACCAGCATCGCCGCCGGAAGACCGCCGTAGTAGGGCTGGCTCTCGTGCATGTGTTCGTAGAGCTCCTTCTCCTTTTCGTTGAGCGGCTGGGGAATCGAGAGCTTGATGGTTCGCATGAGCACGTGGACGCACTGGCCGACGTACTCAAAGGCTTGCATGGCGAGATGGAGCAAGACTCGCCGAACGTCCTCCCGCGAAAGCTTGCCGCCCGGCTGGCTCTTCTGCCGGGCGATCTGCTTAACCAGGGAATTATTGGGCCCGGCGAACCAATTGTAGAAGGTGTCCGCCGAATCGGTTTCATGGGCCCGCACGGCCTTCCACAATCGTCTTACGACGTGGCCAATAAGCTCCTCGGACGGCGGATCGCCGAGGCATTCCACGTCGAAAAGTGCCGATTTCACCAGCCCGGGCACCTTCTCGTTCTCCGCTTCGAGCGGGTTCAACCGCGCCGCTTCATAAAGGCCGAAGTTGATCGCGGACTTGCTCGTTGGGTTGCGGTAATGGGCCTGGCAGGCAGCCTCGCGGCCGCGCTTGGTTAGTTGCGCCACGCCCAGACGGTGTCCCTCTCCCCCTGGCGTCAGCCCGATATCGTCGGGAAGCACGTCGCGCTCGTTGTCCGCATGTCGCCCCGACCGTCGCACGTAGAGATCGCGCGCGTATTCGAACTGCCGAGTGAGGTGCTCCTGCATCCCGCGCATGCGGCGGTAACGCCGCCCGCACACATACTGGTGGATCAAATGCATGAGGCGCTGGTCGTTTTCGCGCTCCTGGTCGAAGCCCCGCAGGCCGTGAATGACCGCTCGCCCACCGACGGCGCCCAAATCGATAAGTTCCTCGAAGTTACATCTCGGGACGATCCGCCGCAGACCGTCCGCCCCGGTGTAGCAGTCCAGTGGGATGCTGAAATTCTTGGGCAGGTAGGGGAGCAATCGCTCCGGAGGTCGCCATTCGCCTTGAGCCCGGGTACCGGTGAGCGTTCGGGTCGGATCGCCCGGAAAGCACTCGCTGATGGGCTCCGGCTCGCCGAACGTTATCGTGCCGCAATTGGCCGGAGTCGTAGCCTTAACTTCCATGTTTGCGAACTCCCATCTTGGGTGTTGGGCCCGCTGGTTCCAAGAAGAGCGCGGGCCATAAGCCAATTATACGGCAGTTCATCCTATTACGGCAACCAACTTTTGCTTCCTTCAGCCGAAATCTTCGTTTTTCGCGTACAACGTCTCGCCACTCAAGTCAAGGACCTTCTGTCGGGTTGCGTTCCCTGAGGTGCGTTTACGAAGAAGTCATTCAAAGTGTCCACTCTAACAGGAGCCGGTATTGTTATGAATTACGAATCCATGCAACCGTCGCACGGCGCGCCGCAACGGCCCCAACCGGCCGGCGCGCTCACTGCCGCGCAACGAAACTTCGCCCAGGTCGTGGGCCAAGCCTTGGCTGAGGCCTGGCGTCGACAAGGGGGGCAGCAACAGCCTGCTGACAACCGGCCAACACCGTCGGGGTAGGACGCCAGGCACAGATTACGGATGCATTGATCACCACTTTGTCCGGTTTTCCCAGGGTAGGTAGAAATGGCGGGTTCGTAAGCCCGCCATGGACCGCGCCCGCGGTATCCGGCCCGATTCGGGCCCTGTCCCGTCGGGCGCATTTCCTCCAATGCCCCCCTGGGCAGGAGTTGAAGACATGAGCGTTTTTTGGAAACCATTTCACCGAGTGCGCGCCCTGCTGCGAGCGATGGCGATCCCCCGCCGGTTGGCCGCCGCCTGGGCCCGCCGGTCGGACCTGCCGGCCTGGCTGGTCTTCTTCGGCATTTTGCTAGGCGGCGTCGCGTGGCGCGCGTTTGCCTTCGATCACTTTGCCTTTGATGTCTCGGCGGGATCGATGTTGCCTCTAGCCATGGCGGCCGCGTATGCCAGCCACCACTGTGATGGGAGCGTCCCGGTAGGGCCGCCGATCGATCCTACTATTCCCTGCGGCAGCTACTCGCGCTTCAGCAGCGATCTGCAGAGCGAAGAGAGCAATGCCGATCAGCAGCGCAAATGTCGCGAGAAGGCGACGCTTAAGGGCCACCAGATTTGGCCGGAGCTGGAATTCGCCGACGAGGCCGTGTCGGGTACGAAGCGGCATCGCGCCGGCCTGGACGCGATGCTGGCAGCGGCGGAAGCGGGGAAAATCAAGGTGCTATATTTCTTCAGCTTGAGCCGCCTTGCTCGCGAGTCCGTTATCACCCTGCCGCTGTTGAAGCATCTCGTTTACAACTGCGGCGTGCGGATCATTAGCTGTACCGAGGGCATCGATTCGATCGATACGGCCTGGGAATTGATTGCGCACATCATGAGCATCGTCCACGAGCAATACATCAAGGACCTAGCCGCTAACGTCCTTCGCGGTCAAGAGGGAGCGCTGCTGGCGGGGTTCTCGCTCGGGGATTACTGCTTTGGTTACAGCTCGGTTCCCATCCCGGGAAGTGAAAAGGGGCGTCGGGGGCGCAACGCCAAGCCGCGGAAGATGTACGTGATCGACGCCGAGACCGTGGCATGGGTAGCCCGTATTTTCCATTGGTTCGTTGAGGAGCAGCGGACGTTGAGCTGGATCGCCCGGGAGCTGAATCGTTTGCGGGCCCCCCAGGACCATCGGGCTGGTAAGAAGAAAGGCTGGCGGCACCAGTACCTGCCGCGACTGTTGAGCAACCGGAAGTTCATCGGTTGGTGGCCGTGGGGCCAGAAGCGGAACGTCCGCAACCCGCTCAACGGTGACGTTCGCCAAGAGGATCGCCCGGAGACGGAGCACCAGAAGTGGCTCCGCCACTTCCCGCATCTGCAGGTCGTCGACAACGAGACCTTCGAACGGGCTCGGCAACTGCTCAAGGAGAACGACGATGCGTATGCTGCCAGCCGTGGTGAGAAAGGGAAGTTGAAGGGATCGCAGCCTGGCACGGCGGCCAAGCAGCCCCGGCACCTGTTGTCGGGATTAATCAAGTGCGGTCATTGCGGCCGTACGTTCTACGTGGGGGGCGCCCACGGCAAGTACCTCTTCTGCCCGGGATACCACATGGGAGTCTGCCCTTGCCAGACCCAACTCCGCCGCGACCTGGCGGAGCGAATGATCCTTGAGGAGATCGGGCGGCGAATCTTGGCCAACCCGGCTTGGCGACAGTTGGTGTTCGGGGAAACGCTCAAGGCATGGAACACCCACCAGGCCCACGTTCCCACGGAACTGGCCGCTGCGGAAAAGGCCCTGGCCGAGGTCGAGCAGAAGATTGCCAACCTGCTGGACCGCATGGAAGATGGCCAAGGGGGACCGGAGTTGAATGAGCGGTTGGTCGAACGCCGCGCCGAGAAGCAGAAGTTGACTGAGAACGTCGATCGCCTGCGCCGGGCTAATACGAGCCGGCCGGCGGAGCCCACCGAGGCGTGGGTGAACGACCGGCTTCGCCACCTTGACGAGGTCTTGCACCAGGCTACGCCGGCTGCGGCCCTTGCCTTGCGCAACCTCGTGGGCGGTCAGATCGTGGTGACCGAGATCCGTCAGCCCAGTCAAAAGCGACACTACCTGCAAGGCCGCTTCACCATCCGGGTGTCGGCAATCGTTCACGCCCTTCTGGGCGGCCAGGGCGATTCCGGCCAACCCAGCTCCGACTCGTCGGATACCTTCGGCGAAGAGATTGTGATCGACTTCCGCGAACCGCCTCAATACGAGGACGAGTCGGAGCGAGCCAAGGAGCTTTTCGACAAGGACTGGCTCATGGTCCGCATCGCCCGGGAGATGGGCAAGACGAAGTCCTATGTGCGGAAGCTGATCAAGCACTGGTTCGAAAGCCATGGTCTGCCCGTCCCGGACGGACGAAGCCGTCGCTCGACCCTGAAGGAGAAGCACCAGGTGCCGCCGATGTTCGAGGCACTGGCCGACCCGGTTGCGGCCTTGTTGAAGGAGGACCTGCTGATCGAGGAGATCGCCGCACGACTGCGGTGCTGCCGGGAAACCATCACCAAGGTGATCGAGTACCTGCGTACAGTTCGCGGGCTGGATATTCCGGACGGCCGCACGCGCCGCAAGGGCTTGGACCACAAGGTCTCGCCTCCCCGTGGCGATGGTAAACCGCACGACGACGATCACGCCGCGGCCTAGCCGCGTACTGACTGAATGCTTGTCACCGCTGGACCGGCGCAGGGTCGGTCCAGCGGTTTTTTTGTCGAGAATCGTATAGGCCAAGTCCTTTGATGGGGCACAACCATGGCAATACCCACTTCGGCCGCACACCGCACGCTCCCTATCTGCCTGGGTGGCCGGCATGTCAACCTTCCGCGGGTACTCATGCGGGTCCAAGGTTCTAACCGCAAGCAGGCGCAAGGCGGAATAGCCGCCGATTGACAGCAGCAATCTCGTGGGGCAGCGGTTACTGCAGCAACATTACCACCACCAGCCACACACCCCAGGGACAACGCCGCTGTGGGTACTTAATAAATCCAGAAAAGGTGGCACAATACTCAAAGGCGACGCTTAGCCCTGGTGGCTGCCTCTCTTCCACCGCGCCGGCCATTTTCCCATTGTGCTGGCCAAGGGCTGGGCACTTTTTCTCGCCCAATTCTGTGGGGCTACCAGTACAGCCCCAGCGTCGTCGCAACTGACTGCGCGACCACGATTGTCCTTCGACTCCCCGCACGGTGCGGGGCGGTTGTGTTTTATGAACCCGACCGCTCCGCGTGGGAGCGGTCTCTTCCGAGGAGATCCTTCCCATGATTGCACCACGAAAGCCGATTCATCAGCCAAACTCGATTCCGGCCTGGCATGCAAAGTTCCTGGAACTGCTACCCGGTATCCAGCGGTATGCTCGACATGCCTTCCGCCGGCTTCCACCTGAAGCGCAGGCCGATCTCATGCAAGAGGTGATTGCCAACTGCCTGGTGGCCTTTGTCCATCTCGTCGACCGTGGTAAGGGCGATATTGCCTACGCTACACCACTGGCGATGTTCGCGGTTCGGCAGGTTCGCGCTGGTCGCCGCGTGGGCTCAAGGCTCAATATCCACGATGTCAGTTCGCAGTACGCCCAACTGGCCAAGGGCATTCGCCTTGAGCGGTTGGACCACTTTGATAGCAAGTCGGAAGCGTGGCGGGAGATTGTGGTCGAAGACCAGCGTGCCACGCCCGCCGACATCGCCCGCGTACGGATCGACTTCCACAACTGGTTGCAGGCCCTTTCCCGGCATCGTCGGCAGATCGCGCAACTGTTGGCCAGCGGCGAGGCGACTCACGCCGTAGCGAAGCAGTTCCGTGTATCCGACGGCAGGATTTCCCAGGTGCGACGAGAACTGGCCGATTCCTGGCTGGCGTTTCAGGGTGATAAGTCCTCACCCAAGAAAACCGGCTGCGACGCCGTGTGATGCACAGTGCCCCAACGGGCGGCCATTTGTTTGGATTGGTTGCATTGGGGATAACCCTTTTGGGAGATAAACGATGGGTGTTGCTGTTTTGTTGGTCAGCTCCATGCTGACCGTGCTCGTGGTTCTGGCTTTGGTCCGCGAGGTGCGGCGGCGCCGCGCCCTGCAAATTCTGCTTTATCGACTCCTCACGAAATGGAGATCCCCGCCAGATGAGTAAGGTACTCACAATTCTTCTATTCCTTGTCGGCCTGGCACTGGTGTCCGGCTGCGACGATGATAAGGCCCAGGTGGCCGAAGCCAGCCGGCAATTGGTTGAAGCGGATGCGAAGTCGCGCACGGAGATTGTTGCGCTGCAGCGCGACTTGCAACAAGGCCAGACCGAGCTCGGCCGGCAACGCGACCAACTGGAAGATGACCGCCGCGAATTTGCCGACCAGCGTAATCGCGATCCGATCATCGCCAACACACTTACGACTGTCGGCACGACCATTGCCTGCCTGCTGCCGCTCGTCCTCGGCATCTACTTGGCGAGGGGCCTTCGCGACTCGTCCCAGGTTGAGAGCACTCTGGCGGAAATCCTGGTGGAGGAAATTGCCACGGACAAACCCGTGCTGCTTCCACCACCGAGTTCCTTGACGGCCCTGAACCATGAAATGGATTCCGCGGCAGGCAAACCGGAGGGGGCCGAGTAAAGGATCGTGCGTCGGGTGACAAACAATGATGGAGCATCGGTGATGCCGCGTATTTCAATTTCGCAGTACATCGTTATCGGGGAGGATTCTTATGGGTAGTTCGAGTTCCGCTGGCGGAGTCGTGCTGATTGTCCTTGGCATGCTCGTCGCGAGCGAGATCATTAGCAAAGTTACCGGCATGTACAGTCACTGGTTTTTCGTTCTTCCCGGTCTATTGATCGGCATGCTGGCTGCGACAATCATCCGATAAGAGCCGTGTCAGTCATACCAAATAACAGGGAGAAACCGTGTCCCATATCGTCCAGATTCAGACCCAAGTGAAGGACGCCACGGCCGTTCGGGCCGCGTGCCAACGCCTGGGCTTGCCAGAGCCAGTTCAAGGAAGAACACGGCTCTTTAGCGGCGAAGTGGAAGGGCTCGCTGTGCAGTTGCCCGATTGGATCTATCTCGTCGTGGTTGATCTCGCCACTGGCCAGCTCAAGTTGGATGATTTTGGCGGGAGATGGGGCGACCGGCAGCACGTCGACCGCTTCCTGCAAATGTACGCGGTCGAGAAGGCCAAAAGTGAAGCCCGTCGCCGGGGCCACCAATGCACCGAGCAAGCCCTTGCCGATGGCTCCATTAAGCTCACCATCCGGGTGGCGGGAGGTGCCGCATGAGTTCGGTCATCGAAATCATCGTCACCTCAAAGGGCGAAACCACCGTCACGACCAGGGGCTTTGCCGGGCAATCCTGCCGGGATGCCAGCAAGTTTATCGAGCAGGCCCTCGGCCAGCGGACCGGCGAACAGCTCACCGCCGAGTTCCACCAGGCCCAAGCGATCGCGCAACACGGGCAGCAGCGGTCCTGATCGCGTTCATCCACGGCGTTTCGCCGTCCAAATCGGCCCGTGGTCCTGGATGGAATGCACCAGCCGCCGACGAAACGCGCGGAGTGACGGCCGCCTCTGGAAGAAGTATAGGTGTGAATGGCATCGGCAGTCCGACGAACCGAAACCTTCCAGGGGAACCGTCGCTCCGCGCATCTGCCGCAGGGCTTTTGCCCACAGGCATTCCCGGCGTAGCGTGTCCGTCGTGTACCACACCTCGTCGAGGGTACCCATGGCCGTCAGATAATCGATGTGCCAGCGGCACCTCTTCTCGACCGTCGCGTGCCGGCCCACCCGGCTTGCCAGTCCTCCCGGCCCCAGCGCGCTGCCCACGTATACGTAGCAGCCCGGCTGTACGGGCAGCATTCCCAACTTGCCGATCAGAATGTCCGCGCACGCGGAGATCCGCAGCACCAGGGCATACGTGCCCGGCAGCGGCGGCAAATTGACCAGCAGTGCGGTGTTCTCTTTCTCTACAACCATCCAGATTATCGTACAGAGAGGTTCTTTCTATGTCACTTGCCCAGCGTCTGGCCGAATACGTTTCGGCCTGTTTTTCTGCGATTTGGATTCAAACTGCACTTTCCGAAGAACTGACTTATGTTAGACGGCCAGGTCCATCAGGCGTTGTGCCAGGCGGAGGATTTTGCGTGGTAGCTGCCGGAGGGCGGCAAGCGTCGATAATTCGTGTTCCATGATCTGT